>WNGK01002287.1_pt1 | contig 20729 bp, 15 predicted proteins | sample 5400601 | NCBI WGS metagenome assembly WNGK01 (sample SAMN13153376, study PRJNA577476) | soil metagenome | isolation source: 60 cm soil or saprolite under Garry oak tree replicate 1 | place: USA:California | collected 2016-06-15
CTTAGAGTTACGGCGGCGAGATTTGGGCTGCAAGCTACAAGCTACGAGCTACAAGCTACTGGCTACAAGCAGGAACAGGAAAGGGACATGGAAACAGTGGATTTGATTGATCTGCGCTCCGACACGGTTACACGACCAACGCCCGAGATGCGCGCGGCGATGGCCGCGGCGGAAGTGGGAGACGACGTGTACGGCGAAGACCCCACCATCAACCTGCTGGAGCGGCGCGCGGCTGAGGCCTTCGGGCGCGAGGATGCCCTGTTCGTTCCCACCGGCACCATGGGCAACCAGATTGCGCTGCGTCTTCTGACCCAGCCGGGGCAGGAGATCATCTGCGAGTCGCGCGCTCACATCCTCGACTGGGAGATGGCGACAGCCGCGGTTTTTTCCGGATGCCTTATCCGCGCCGTCCCCACCGCGATTGGCATTCTCACGTGGAAGGACATCGAGCCGGTTATCTACCGGAAGGGTTCTTTCCGCGCTGCTACCGGACTCATTGAACTCGAGAACACCGCGAACCTGGCAGGGGGGCGCGTGACTCCGCTCGAGGTGATGGAAGAGATCTGGGTCAACGCAAAAGAGCGGCGGCTGCCGGTGCACCTGGACGGCGCGCGGATTTTCAACGCGGCCGCGTTCCTGAATTCCGACGTGAAGACGCTCACACGCGGCTTCGACACCGTCATGTTCTGCCTCTCCAAAGGGCTCGGCGCGCCGGTTGGATCGATGCTGGTGGGCTCGGCTGAGTTGATGGTGCAGGCGCGCATTTATCGCAAGGCGCTCGGCGGCGGCATGCGCCAGGCGGGCGTGCTCGCGGCTGCGGGCTTGATCGCTCTCGAACAAATGCCCGCTCGCCTTCAGGATGACCATGCTAACGCGCGGCTGCTTGCCGAGGCGCTCGTCAACATTGAAGGCGTGGACATCGACCCTGACACAGTTGAAACCAATATCGTGATCTTCCGCCTGGTCGGCCCGGCGACCGCTGCGGACCTGGTGGCGCGGCTGAAGGCGCGCGGTATCCTGGCCAGCGCTGTTGGTCCAGCCACTGTTCGCCTTGTCACGCATCGCGACGTGAGCCGCGGGGATTGCATCGTTGCGGCGCAGGCGCTGACTGAAGAGATGGAAGCCGCGACCACGGCCCAGGTATGAATTCAGGATTTCGCCTGGGTTGATTGCACATCGAACAAGCCGGGGAGAACTTCCCCGGCTTTTCCTTCGACAATGTGGGTGAAGGCGCCGGCATTCAATGGACGTTCGGGGCCGATGTAGACCGTGCGGGCGCCGGCGTGGCGCGCCCAGTTCACGAAGTTGGCTGCCGGGTAGACGGAGCCGGACGTGCCGATGACCACCATCAGCGAGCACTCGTCGATTTTGTGCTGGATGCGCGGCATATCGAGCGGAATCTCGCCAAAGAAGACGATGTGGGGGCGGAGGCGCGCGCCGCAGGCACAGCGAGCTACTTCGTCGAGGCTGCCGTAGACGGCGCGATCCTCTACGGGCGGGCGGCCGCATTCGTCTTCGCAGCGCGATTTGGCCAGCTCGCCGTGCATGTGGACCAGCCGTTGCGATCCGGCGCGTTCGTGCAGGTCGTCGACATTCTGCGTGCAGAGGAAGAAGCGGTCGCCTAGTATCGCTTCAAGGTCAGCGAGGGCGCGGTGTGCAGGGTTGGGCTCGGCCTTGGCGCCCTGGGCCCGGCGCTGCGAATAGAACTCCCACACGAGCGCGGGATTGTTTTCGAGCGCGTCGGGCGTGCAAACGTCCTCGACGCGGTGGCCGGCCCAGAGACCGTCAGAGGCGCGAAATGTAGGCAGGCCGCTCTCGGCGCTGATACCCGCGCCCGTGAGAATGAAGACGCGATCGATGGAGGCGATGGGGATTTGCATATGCCGGTAGCCGGTACCCTGTAGCCAAAAACTGCGAGCTACAAGCTACAGGCTACAAGCTGCGTCATGGCTCCAGCAAAATCTTGCCGGTGGTCTTGCGGCTTTCCATGTCGGCCTGCGCCTGGCCGGCTTCGTCGAGCGCGTAGACGTGCTCTGTTCGCAGCTTGAGGGTAGCGTCGGCGGCCCATCCAAGAACCTCATTGGCGCGCCATTCGAGTTCCTCGCGCGTGGCGACGTAGTGCCAAAGCGAGGGGCGGGTGACGTAGAGCGAGCCCTTGCCGCTGAGCTGGATGAGATCGAATGAGGGGACCGGGCCGCTTGAGCCGCCGAAGAGGGCGAGGAGACCGCGCGGACGAAGACAGTTGAGGCTGCCGTCGAAGGTGGTCTTGCCCACTGAGTCGTAGACCACATCGACTCCTTTGCCGTTGGTGAGACGCTTTACTTCGGCCACGAAGTCTTGTTCGGTGTAGAGGATCACGTCGGAGGCGCCGGCCTCGCGCGAGAGTTCGGCCTTCTCGGGGCTGGAGACGGTGGTGATAACGCGGGCGCCAATGCGGGCTGCCATCTGCGTGAGGAGCAGGCCTACACCGCCGGCTCCGGCGTGGATGAGGGTGGTCTCCCCGGCCTTCAGCGAATAAGTGGAGTAGGCGAGGTAGTGCGCGGTCATGCCTTGAAGGAGGGCGGCCGCGGCGAACTCGGGGCTCAGGCCTGCGGGGACCTTGACGAGCTGGGCGACGGGGACGAGCGCGTATTCGGCGTAGCTGCCGAGGATGCCGACGGACGCCACCGTGTCTCCGGCCTTGAAGGTGTTGACGCCGGGACCGAGCTCTTCCACGGTGCCCGCAGCCTCGCTGCCCGGAATCATGGGCAGAGTGGCCTTGTACTGCCCCTTGCGGAAGTAGATTTCGATGAAGTTGACGCCGATGGCTTCCACTCGGATCAGCACTTGGCCCGGACCCGGAGCGGGAATGGGCAATTCAACCAGTTGGAGAGCCTCGGGCCCCCCTGTCTCACGAATCTGGATTGCTTTCATAACAGGCAAGGATGCATCGTTAGGCCACGGTACTGCAAGGGAATAGATGAGCAGACAGAAGACAGGCGACAGAGGAGAGCAGAGACGCGGCGTCCATTATTCAATGCCCCGATATTATGCGAAGAAAAGCCCGGCTCGGAGTGACTCCGAGCCGGGCCGTGGATTTCTATTCGCTGTTGCTCAGTCGCGATCGGAGAGAATGCTGGGTTCTTCCGGTGCGCGCAGGCGAACGAGGCGGTCGATGGCATACGGCGTGTGCTGCTGCGATGCGTAGTAGTGGCGCACCTGCAGTTCGCCGAGCAGGCCGATGGCGAGCATCTGGATGCCGGCAACGATGAGCACGCCGGCGATCACAAACCATGGACCATGCTGATCCATCACGTTCTGATTCCAGTTCATCACCTTCAGGCCAAGCAGGATCGTGGAAATGATGCTGCCTGCCAGTATGCCCAGCGCACCGAACGTGCCGAAGAAGTGCAGCGGCCGGCTCATGTACTTGAGAAGGAAGCGAATCGTCAGCAGATCGAAGAATACGCGGAAGGTGCGGCCGATGCCGTAGTGGCTCTTGCCGCGCTCGCGAGCCACGTTTTTGATGGGAATTTCACAGATGGAGGCGCCATACCAGCTCGCCAGGGCGGGAATGAAGCGGTGCATCTCGCCGTAGAGCGGGATGTTCTGGATCACTTCGCGGCGATAGGCCTTGAACGTGGTGCCGAAATCGTGGATGTCGACGCCCGACAGCTTGGCCATGAGCCAGTTGGCGATGCGGGAAGGAAAGCGCCGCATCACGAAGTTGTCGATGCGCTTCTCGCGCCAGCCGGAGACCACGTCGTACCCCTCCTCGAGCTTTTCGAGGAAATTGGGGATCTCGTTGGGGTCGTGCTGCAGGTCGCCATCCATGGATAGGATGAACTCGCCGGATGCGTGATCGAAGCCCGCCGCGAGCGCCGAGGTTTGACCGAAGTTGCGGCGAAGCTTGACGACGAGCACGCGGCTGTCGACGGCGGCAATCTCCTCCAGGAGCTTGTAAGTGCGATCGTTGGACCCGTCGTCCACCAGAACGAGTTCGAAAGTATCGCCGACCTGCTCCATCACCTGCTTCAGACGGGCGTAGAGGGCGGTAACGTTTTCTTCCTCATTGTGGAACGGGACAACGATAGAATATTTCGGCATATCAAGAGTATAGATGCGAGCAGAATCCAAAAGAGAGCAGAAACTCTCTTTTCAGAGGTTTGGGGGTCTTTTTTGAATCACGGGTCATCCGCAGCCGATCAGCGGGTCAGTTCGTCGAGCATTCCCTGCATCTCACTGAGTGCATGGCGATTGCCGGTGCGGGCGGCGCAATTGATGCCTTCCTTGAGGCGATCGATCGCCTCGTCGGTTCGTTCCGCCTTGGAGAGCGTTTGGGCCGCCATGAAGTAGCCGGCGGTGTAGTCGGGGTCGCCCTTCAGCAACTGGTTGAACTCTGCCATCGCTGCATCGACTTCGCCGCGGTTGGCCAGTTCCACGGCAATGCCATAGCGGGCAAAGCTGTTCTTCGGATCCAAGGCAAGGATCTCTTTTAAACCTGCGATTTTGTCCGTGGTGCTCATATTGAAGTCTGGGTCACCTGTGGGGATTTGCTTAAATTGAACGGATTGCCGAAACTGGAACTGTGCCCCCGATGTTCGGATCCCGTGGATTCATTGTAGCCGGAGCAAGGCTTTTCGGGTTGGCTGTTGAAAAAGGAATGGAGCCGCAAGAGTAATGAGTTCCCCTGAAAGTATGCCGGCGCCGGCAAGACTGGTCACCGATTCGCAGTCGGAAATGACCGAGATCATTCTGCCCAATGACACCAATACGCTGGGCAATTTGCTTGGCGGGCGGCTGATGCACTTTATCGACCTGGTGGGCGCCATGGCAGCGTATCGGCATTCGCGCACGCACGTGGTCACGGCGGCAATGGACCACATCGATTTCATTCAGCCTGTGCACGTAGGCGACCTGCTGACGCTCAAGTCCAGCGTGAACCGCGCCTTTGGCACTTCAATGGAAGTGGGAGTAAAGGTGTGGGTGGAAAACACGCAGACCGGCGTCATGCTGCACGTCGCCAGCGCCTACCTGGTATTTGTGGCCATTGACCACAACGGCCGGCGCGTGCGCGTGCCCGAACTGAAGCCGGTGACCGCGGACGAGCAGCGGCGTTATGACGATGCGCTGCTCAGGCGCGAACATCGCGAGTCGGAGACTGCACGGCGCAGAAAAGCGCGGCAGGCCACGGCGGCGCTCGAAGTGGGTGCGGAGCGATAGGCACACAAGATTCTTAGACATCTCCGGATTGGGCGCGCGGCGTCGGCATTCGGACCAGAACAGTACGAAGCCAGAACAGTAGGAAGAAGGAGCAGTAATCACTATGGCGCATTCAAATGCCATGCCCCAGCCCGTGGCGTTGCCGGGCGTTTCCAAGATCGTTGCAGTGGGTTCAGGTAAGGGCGGAGTCGGGAAGACCACGGTCGCCGTCAATCTTGCGGTTGCCCTGTCGAAGCTGGGACAGCGCGTGGGGCTGATGGACGCCGACATCTATGGCCCCAACGTGCCACTCATGATGGGTTCGACACAGCAGCCGCGCGTGGGCGCAGGCAACATCATCGAGCCCAACATGACCCACGGCATCAAGACGATTTCCATCGGCTACATCTCGCCTGGCGACAAGCCGCTTGTGATGCGCGGGCCCATGCTGCACCAGATCATCCGGCAGTTTCTGCAGCAGGTGAACTGGGGCGAGCTCGATTACCTGGTTGTCGATCTGCCTCCGGGCACTGGAGACGTGGTGATTTCGCTGGTGCAGACCGTGCCCCTGACTGGGGCTATTGTGGTGTCGACGCCCAGCGACGTGAGCCTGCAGGACGCGCGCAAGGCACTCGAGATGTTTGGCCAGGTCAATGTGGAGGTACTTGGCATCATCGAGAACATGAGCCACTTCACCTGCCCGCACTGCCACAACGAGATCGACATCTTCTCGAGGGGTGGGGCCGAGCGCACCGCCAAGCAGTTCAACGTTCCGTTTCTGGGTTCGATTGAATTGATTCCTGCGATTCGCGAGGGCGGTGATCGCGGGCTCCCCGTTACGCTGGCCGGACCGAAGAGCCCGCAGGCCACGGCATTTTTTGATGCGGCCCAGAAGCTGATGGAGCGTGCCGAAGCAGCGGCCGCATCGAGCAGCGACGTGATCGAAATCCGCTAGGCACCTGCGGTGCGGCCAATTGCCACCTGCGGTGGGTCAACTGCCTTTGGAAGCGCGCGCTCGGAATTTGAATCTCCCGAGGGGAGCGTATGTCTATTCCGCGCTGAAGCGAATACAAAGCGCCCAGTCGACCTGATCAAAGGCTCGGGAATCGGGGCGGCAGGGCAAAGGCTGCTCTTACGTCTCAAGTATAGTGTCCGTAGTAGAAACGTTTCCCCTGCCAGGCCACAATTGCGGGCCAGCGACATGCATCTGCGGGAATTCTTCATCCAGAGTTGCAAACATTCATTGGCAGACTGCGACAAAGCAACTAGAATAGCCGTAGATAAAGCTGATTAGCAGTGATGCAAGGCGGTAACCCAGCCGCACGCCAGACTCGAAACACTACAATTCACACTTCTTTGAAATCGGTCTGTTGCGATTGTGGAAGCAGTGACTCTGGGCTGACTCGACCGAAAAATGACTGTCGGAGCAGCGCAAGAGGGTGTTCTATCGCGAACGCCTCATTGCTCAAGTAACACCCGAGGAGAACCTAGCAGCATGACGCTACCTAACTCGGCCTCATAACTGGCTTTCGGAGTGCCCCCATAAGGAGCTGTGCTAGTTTGCGATTAACAGTCATGAGGATGCAGAGGACAATGCGATGATTGGCGGCCTGCCCGCCAAGGAGCTAACGAGAGGGTAGCGCGCGCGCTGAATGCGAGTGCGCAGTTTGAATTCGAACAGAGAAGATGACGGGTGAAAATGAACAATCGTTGTTCCAGGACGGTGCTCCGCCGCCTCGTGATGGTGGAGGAGAGTTTGCTCGGATGACCCAATCGAATGCCATGGACTCTGGAAACATGAAGGAAGAAAGGCTTCCGCGGCGTGACTGGATAGTGCTGCCCATGCTCGGTCTGTTGACGATTAGTCTCCTGTTAGGTTCTACCGAGTTGATCGCGCGCCACTTTTTTTTCAATTCGGGATCGTCAGTGGAGAACTGCTTGATAAAGGATGACCCTTTGACGGGATTCAGAGCGATTCCTAACAGCGTTTGCCGGGCAAGAGAGTTTGAGAGCCCATGGATCGAATACCGATTCAATCGCTGTGGGCAACGTGCGGACACGGAATGCGGACCAACGCCACCGGGAAGCTACAGGATTGTGCTGGCAGGTTCATCGACCGCGATGGGATACCAAGTGCAGGCGGACCAGGGCCTTGCCGAGTTGCTTCCATCGGAACTTACGCGGCGGACCGGACACAAGATCGATGTTTACGATGAAGCCATGATGTCGGAGTATCCGGCTACTGTCGCCCTTCGCATCAAAGACTTGATTGCCGCCAAACCTAACTTGATCCTTTGGGTGCTGACATCCTGGGATATCGAGCACCCCTCCGAAATCCTACCTGTTGTGCCTAAGGCAAACGGTAACCGAGCGCCTTTCGGAGGGACAAAACAACGATTGGAACGTGCCTTGGCCGAGAAATCACCGTTTCAAACGGTCGGCGATATTCTTGATACCTTTCACGATGTCTTCGCAGCCTCTCGAACCAAGTTTCTGCTCCAGCATTTCTTGTACATGAGCCCAAGCCAATACATTGTGGCTTCCTTGAGTCATGGCGGGGGTACTCAAGAGTCACTCAGGGATAGGCTCAGTGCCGAATGGCAAGATCACCTCCTCCAATTCGACAAATCATACGCTGAGGTTCAGCAGCGGGCCACCAAAGCAGGGGTGCCTTTGGTAGTAGTGCTTGTGCCAGGTCGGGTACAGGCTGCCATGATTTCTGCGGGCCAATGGCCGGCCGGCTATGATCCCTACGGTTTGGATAACGAACTTCACAGGATCGTCGAGAAACACGGTGGCACTTATATCCCTGTTTTGCAGGACTTTCGCGCGATACCCAATCCCGAGCACGACTATTATCCGGTAGATAGCCATCCCAATGCGAGTGGACATGCAATTCTTGCGGGCCTGCTGGCCAAGGAGCTTACAAGCGGCGCGATACCCACGCTCGGAGCCCCTGCCCAGCCTTAGCCTTATTTGGAGCGGCGGAGATAACTATGGTCGAGACCCTACACCCCGAATTAGGAGAAGTTAGCCGGATGGGTAATTTGCTTGATAGTTCCAAGCGCGTTTCACCGGCAGCCGATTCTGGTTTGCCGGAGAGCAAGTTACTGCGTTGGGACTGGATCCTGCTTCCTCTAATCAGCCTTCTGACGATCTCTCTCCTATCGGTTTCCGTGGAGTTGGTGGCGCGGCGGAAGTTTCGCTTGTCTAGTCAGCCCGATGCATGCCTGACCTTGAAGGACCCTTCAGCCGGTGTGCGAGGAATTCCCAATAGCTTGTGCTCCCAGATTTCACCCGATAATCGGCTTGTCGAATACAGGTTTAACAGTTCCGGACACCGAGCGGGCATGGACCTCAAGCCGAAGGCTCCGGGAACCTATAGGATCGTGATGGTGGGTTCGTCCGCCGCGCTCGGAGCGTATGTCCCAAGAGAAGAGTCCTTCGCTGCGCTGCTGCCTCAGGAACTCTCGGAGCAGACCGGGCGCAATGTGGAGCTATATAACGAAGCCATATTTATGGGAAGCCCGAACAATGTGATAACCCGCTTCAGCGATGCACGGGCGGCCCAGCCGGACATGATTCTTTGGCCGCTGACCCCCTGGGACATGTATGACAAGACTGCGTGGGACGGTCATCCTGCCGTGCCGGCTTTGCTCGGATTCATGGGACAGACACGGTATCGCGTAAAGCAGGCGCTGACTAAGCACTCCATTCTGGAAACGGCTACTGCTCTTATGGACACGTTTCGTGACTACTTGTCGAGCACACAAACCCATGCCATGATGAGCCATTTCCTCTATCAGAGCCAGAGTGAGTATGTGAAGCTTTACTTGTTAGGGAGCGATGAGGAGTCGGGTTACCTGAAAGCGAAGTCCAGTGCCGAGTGGCAAAAACGCTTGCAGAAGTTTGACACCGAAGCAGCAGATGTGGAAGCACGCGCAAAGGCCGTCGGCGTGCCGCTGGTGGTAGTCCTGATTCCCTCGCGCGCACAGTCGGCCATGATTTCGATGGGCCAATGGCCGCAAGGCTACGATCCTTATAAGTTGAACGAGGATTTGCGCGCCATCGTTACCAGCCATGGCGGGACCTATGTTGACATGGTCACGGACTTCCGTATGATACCCAACCCAGAACAGGGCTATTTTCCGGTGGATGGCCACCCAAACGCGAAGGGGCACGCGGTCATCTCAGCGGTTTTGGCCAGGGAACTTACGGGCGGCGTGGTGCCCGCACTCAAAGTGTCCGCTCAACTCCAGGCTGCTTCGGAACAAAGGAGATAATCGATAACAATGGATACGGCTTCTTTTCAGTTTGTGTTTTTCGGCTTGGCCGCGGCATTGGTCTCGAACGTCAGCCGCTCGCGCGTCTGGCGCTCGATCGTGCTGATGATTGCCAGCATCGTTTTCCTGGGAATGCTGGCGCGCAATCCCATCGTCTTTCTGCCATTAGCCGGGTTTCTGCTGCTCGGATACGTGGGTCTTCAACTGCTGGAGCGCGGCTGGTCCAGGTCTATGGTCTGGGGCATTCTGGCCGTAGTCTTCGCCTATGTCTGGCTGAAGAAATACACTTTTCTTCCTGAGGGAATCTTCCTGCACTCCCCATACTTTACGCTGGGGCTCTCGTACATCTTTTTCCGGGTGCTGCACCTCCTCATCGAAACGGGGGACAGAAACGAGAAGAGGCACATCGGCTTGGGTGCTTACCTGCTATACACCCTGAATTTCACGACGTTTGTTTCCGGCCCCATCCAGCGCTACGAGGAGTTTGCGCGCGACCAGTTTGCTGCCGAGCCGATTCCCCTGGGTCCGCGGGTGATCGGCCTGCAGTTAGAGCGCATTGTTCGCGGCTTCTTCAAGGTCAACGTGCTGGCGATGCTGCTGAACGCGGTGCAGCAAGACGCGATCGCGGAGATGTACCAGCCGGTGTCGCTCCCGCTGAAGATGTTTGCCGCTTTTCGGGTTGCGGTTATTTATCCGGTCTTTCTGTACTTGAACTTCTCCGGTTACATCGACATTGTGATTGCGCTTGCGCGGTTGATGCGGGTGCGCCTGCCTGAAAATTTCGATCGCCCGTTTGCTGCGTCGTCGGTTCTGGAATTCTGGAACCGGTGGCACATGACACTCTCCAACTGGTTCAAGTCGTACGTATACAACCCCATGCTGTTGGCCCTGATGCGGCGTATATCCTCGATGGCGCTGGAGCCGTTGCTGGGCGTCTTCTGTTTCTTTGTGACGTTCTTCCTGGTGGGCGTGTGGCACGGGCGCACATCGGAGTTCCTGCTTTTCGGCGTGCTCACCGGGGGCGGTGTCTCGATCAACAAACTCTGGCAGGTAGGCCTCACTCGCGGTATGGGACGGAAGGGTTACAAGGCGCTAGCCGCAAACCCCGTCTACATTGCGTTCGGCCGCGGGCTGAACTTCATCTGGTTCGCCTTTACTCTGTTCTGGTTCTGGGGTAACTGGAAGCAAATCGACAGGGTGTTCAGCGCTCTTGGTATTGCTCAATGGCTTGGCGTATGGCTTGCGGCCTGGCTTGTAGCCACGGTTGTCCTGTCGTTCTGGGAATGGCTGCGAGGCGCATTACTCTCGATCACGACTGCCGGGGGACCGGTGCTCACTAGCCGCTACGCGCGCGTGGTGTATGCATCCGCGCTGGGCCTGGCGGGTCTAATCATCACGGTGCTACTCAACCAGCCCGCGCCCGGTATCGTCTACAAAGCATTTTAAGCGTCATGAGTATTTGGCAGCTCTTGATGAGCGAGACGATTCATAACTCGTGCGCACGATTTGAAACAGGGGAAGGTTTGATGAGGCTGGCAATACGGGCGTTCACTTATACCGATCAGAATCGATTCGCGGCGATATCTGGCGACCACAATCCGATGCACATGGATCCTTTGCAGGCGCGCCGAACACAGGCGGGCGCGCCGGTGGTGCATGGGATTCACCCGTTGTTATGGGCGCTGGATTCGCTCGCGGCTGCGCAGCCTGACTTACCGCCGCTTCGTGGCTTTCGCGCCCAGTTCAATAAGTTCGTCTTCCTCGATGACCCCGTAGAGGCAGTACTCACCCAGAAAGGGCCGTCTGGAGCGCGACTGGCTATTTCAGTGGATGGCGCTCCAAGGTCGAAAGTGACAATCGACTTTGGTGATCACGTCGAGGAGTGTCCGGGATGGTTCAGTTCCGCACTGGAAGCGATACCTCACTCAGACGCAGCCTTGAATCTGAGTCTGGAAGAGATGTCCGGCCGCTCCGGCCGCCTATCTTTTCGAATGACTCCAGAAGATGCGGCGGCGCTGTTTCCGGCTGCGGTCCGATGGCTTGGCGGGCACCGTGTCGCTGCATTGGCAGCCACGACTCACCTGGTGGGCATGGTCTGCCCGGGCCTCCACTCGATCTATCAGGAACTCTCAGTCACGGCTTGTGCTGGGTCCGATGATTCCAGTTCTCTTGCGTTTCGCGTGACTGAGACCGATAGCCGTTTTCGGTCGATCGAGCAGGAGATTGCGGGCGGTGGCTTCACAGGAATCGTAAAGAGCTTTGCGCGCACACCTCCGGTGCAGCAAGCCACGATGCAATCCTTGGTAAGAGTTGTTGGCCCAACTGATTTTGCTGGAAGCACTGCGCTGATTGTCGGCGGGTCCCGCGGACTTGGAGAGTTGACGGCCAAGTTGATTGCCGCAGGCGGAGGTCGCGTCCTGGTTACCTGGCAGGCCGGTAAGGATGATGCCGAAAGGGTATCGAAGGAGATCCGCTCCGGCGGCGGAGAGTGCGAGACTCTTGCCTACGACGCCCGAAAGCCGGCCGCGGATCAGTTTGCCAGGCTGACAGATGCGCCTACGCACGCATACTATTTTGCAACTCCGGCGATCTTCCGGCCGCAGTCAGATATATTCAGCACGGAGCGATTGCAAGAGTTTCTCGCGATATATGTGGATGGATTCTGGCAGTTATCGCAGGCTCTTCGCGCGCGTCAGCCCCGGCTGTCGATGTTTTATCCGTCCTCGGTTTCGGTAACGGAACGGCCGAAGGGGATGACGGAATACACGATGGCCAAGGCGGCTGGAGAAGTATTGTGCGCGGACATGAATGTATGGTTGGCTCCAACGCATGTTACGGTCACTCGGCTGCCTAGGTTGCCCACGGACCAGACGGCGTCTGTCACCCCAGCCGAGTCCGCCGATCCCCTTGAGACAATGCTGCCGATTATCCGCGAAGTACAATCCTGGCCGCGGTAATTCTGTGCGGGAGCGATCCTTGGGACGGTGGCCACTCTCGGACTGTCATTTCTGTGGAATGGATTGAGACATCCTGTCGTGCCCAGTATTGGTCCTCATGCAAAAGGCATCCCGATGCGGGATGCCTTTCTTGTGCTGCGGACCTGCTTGGGCGCCGGACACCTATTATTGCGTAAGGCCGATGCTCGCGGCCCTTCCCCACCTAGGTCGCCGCCACTTGCAGTTTCAAATCCTTGAAAGTAGCTTCAAATCCCGGGCCGCTCGGAGCAGCGCACATAATTCCCACCTCAACTGGTCGAGCCGGCGGAAAATATCCCATACGAACAGAGGTGAATTCAAACCCTTTCAGCGAACAGAGTGCCTCGATGGAATCGTTCTTGCGAATAACCCGCCACCAGATAGGTTCTGTTTCAGAAAGATCCGGCATCGTCGACCCGTCGGAATAGGTGCGTGTGAAAACTACGCTCGCAAGTCGCTTTCCTTCGATGAACTCGGTACCGCATCTCATCCAGTTTTCGCTGTCCAGCCTGACCATGAGCCCCGCCTGATCGTAGAGCGTTCCATAGGCACCGTTGATGCTGGCCGTGAAAGTGAAGTCTCCGGGCACGGAAAGGTGATAGAAATGCCCGTTATCCGCCACATACCCATCGAATGTCTTTTGCCAGAAATCCGTCTTTGCACGGCTGCGAACCACGATCTGTTCGCCGGCAATCTTTGAAGAAGCGGGTTCATTCAACCACGTCATGCGCGACAACAAATTGTCTTGAGATGATGGAGCAGCTTCCGCGTTGTATGCCTGGCCCAAAAACGCTACGCCTGCAGTGACTACCAAAGACCCTTCGATGAATCTCCGCCTGTTAACCAAGATTCCTCCCTATCGCTCTCCCGGACTTTCGATCGCTCAACGCTACCGAGGAATAGCCATATTAGCACCACATTGATCACCATTTAATGCATATATTGCGCAAATGAGCGCGAAATGCGCAGCGTCCGTGTAGAATCAGTGCGACATGTCGTACGCTCTCAGTCTTCGCTCCGAACGGATTGTCAAGTTTCTGTTGGGCGCCGGATCCGCAACGATCGAGGAAATTCTGGCCGTTGCCGGTTCGTCCGCACCAAGCATTCGCCGGGACCTGGAGCGGTTGGAAAACCGCGGCTTGATTCGGCGCACCCACGGCGGAGCCACGCTGGTTGAGCCGCTCCTTTACGAGCCCTTCCGCTACGACAGCTCCTTCCTGGCCCGCGAACAGCGCAGCGCCGGCGAAAAGCGTCGCATCGGCCTGGCCGCAGCGGAACTCGTGCAGGCGAAGGAGACGATCGGTCTAACCGCGGGTACGACCACCACCCACGTCGGCCGCAGCCTGCGCCATCGCGACGATATCAAGGTCATCACCAATGCCATCAACATCGGCATGGAACTCTGCAACCAGCCCGGGATTCGTACTTCTCTGACCGGTGGCGTCATGCCCTGGGCATGGTCGTTCGCGCTCGTCGGCCATGCCGCGCTCGAGTTCCTCGACGACGTCTACATGGACAAGGTATTTCTCAGCGTGACCGGCCTGGAGGCCGAGCGCGGCGCCACTTCGCTCGAAATCGAGGAGGCGCTGGTTTATCGCAAAATGATCAAGCACTCGAAACAGGTGATTGTGGTGACTGATTCCAACAAACTGGGCAGAGTGGGCGCGGCCTTGATTTGCCCCTCCAGCGAAATCCACACGCTCATCACCGATACCAGCGCTGCGGCCGAAGCGATTGCTCCCTTCGAGCGGCAGGGAATCCACGTCATACGGGTCTGAGAACGCTCTCGATCGCACACCCGGACAGTCGGCTCAGAGAACCCCCTGTCGCGCAGGGCACACCGCCCTCAGCGCCGCCATCTCCTTCATCAGGAGGAGATTACATCCGGTCTTTCCATGCAGATCACATTCCGATCAGACGAGTGCCTGTTCGCTTATTTTTCACTTGTTTGATCATTTGGGCCCGATCTGTTCATTTTTTGCTTGTAATCTACGCGAGTTCATCCTATTGTTCTCGAAACAAGGTTTCAGTCCCTCGCCGAGTTGCAGGGCCTGAACACCCGGCGCAACCTGAACAACTGGCGCAATTCGATGCAAGCCCCCACCGGGTCGGAGAGTCGTTCTAGCCACACCACAGTGTTTCTCTTCTTCCCAGAGCTGGTGCACGAGGACAAGAGCCTGCCGTAATGGTCTTGCTCTTGGGTCGTCCTTATTCCCAGCGCGTCCCTTTTCCGGTCTACTGCCTCGGTTCGCGGTTCTCACCAACATACGGAGTGGATGCTCAGGCCAATCTCACTCCTCATGGCACATGCCCACACCCAAAAACCAGGACTTCACAAAAAAGAAAGGTGCAATGGAAATGATCAATGCGAAGCGGGAATTCAATCGCCAGCGTTCATTCCAGACTCTTTGGCTAGTGACGATGTTGACTCTGTTGTGTCCACTGATGGTGCGTGCGCAGGAGCTCGCGGCCACTCTCAGCGGCACTGTCACCGATTCAAGCGGCGCGGTCATTCCGCGCGCAACCATCACGATCGCGCTCAATGGCGTCAATGGAACCTCACGCGTTGTCGAGTCGGATGCATCCGGCTACTACACCGCCACGAACCTCACGGCCGGGACGTACTCCGTTACCGCAGTGGCCCAGGGATTCGAGACCTACAACGGCAAAAACATCGTGCTCACGGTAGCGGAGAAGCGCGCCGTCAACATCCAGCTCAAAGCGGGTTCTGTTTCCACCACGGTCACCGTTGAGGACAACCCGGTCTCAGTCGACACGGAGAGCAGCGCCCAGGCGGGCACCATCTCCGGTGTGCAGGTCAGAGAACTGGAGTTGAGCAGCAGAAGCTTTGAGCAGTTAGTCACGCTGCAACCGGGCGTGGTTAACGGACTAACCGACGACGTCTCCGCGAGCGGCACGGCCCTGGCCATCAACGGAGCACGCACCACTGCCAATAACTGGACGGTCGACGGTGCGGACATCAATGACAGCGGATCCAACGGAACCATCACCAACGAGCCCAGCATCGATGCCATCCAGGAGTTCACCCTGCAGCGAGGCACCTACGATGCAGGCTACGGACGCTCCGGCGGTGGGCAGATACTGGTTGCCACCAAGAGCGGCACCAGCGCCTTCCATGGCGACGCTTACGAGTTTGTGCGCAACACGGCCCTTGATGCCAACGCCTATTTCAACAAAAACAAGACACCGTTGACTCCACGAAACGTTTACCACTACAACGACTATGGGTTTACGATCGGCGGCCCCATCTTCATTCCCAAGGTGTACAACACCGACAAGAAGAAGACCTTCGTCTTCTGGTCAGAGGAGTGGAAGAAGAACACGCAGCCTGGCAGCCAGAGCATGGCGGCTGCGAGCGCGAGCGAACTTCAGGGCGGTTTCACGGTTCCAAAGCCCGCGAAATCGACAGACCCTCTAATCGCTCCGCCGGTAGTGCCCGTGGGTAAACCGGCGAGTTGTGAGACCTTCACTCGAAATGCCGATGGGAGCGGGCAGGGAACGATCGATCCCACGTGTTTCAGCGCAAACTCGAATGTATATCTGACCAACGTCTTTGATAAGTTCCCAGCTAACAGCGGCGGCAACTATTCCTTCTCCTACTCCGCGAAGAACGACCTGCACGAAGACATCGTGCGAGTCGATCACTACTTTAACGATAAGGTACACTTCTATGCGCGCGGCATGAACGATGACATGCCGGTGAATCAGCCCATGGGCCTGTGGGCCGGGCCCAATTATCCGGGCCTGGTTAACACCCTTGTGGATTCTCCGGGCAAGAACGTCGTCGGCAATCTGACCTGGACCATCTCGCCGAAAATCGTCAATGAAGTCGAGTTCGTCTACGCCCAGGGCACCTATAACTCGACGATCGCCGGTGGCCAGTTCGCCACCTCGACCGCGGTCAACAGCGCACTGACGAACAACTGGGCATATAAGGATCCCTATGGGCGCGTTCCCGCCGTTTCCATTACCGGGGTTCAAGGTTTCTCGCCGGGTTCCGCGCCCTGGAAGGAACGTAACCTCGATCGCACGTACTTCGATAACCTTGCACTTAGCTTCGGGAAGCACACGGTTCGCACCGGTTTCCAGTTCCAGCAGATGATCAAGACGGAGAACGCTGTCTCTGGCGGTCCCAACTTCTCCTTCAACACATGGGGCGACTTCCTGCTCGGTAACGTCCTGACTTACTCCCAGGGGAGCCGCGACATTATCCCCGACCTGCACTACATCAACAGCGAAGCGTACGTGCAGGATGACTGGAAGTTGACCAAGAAACTGACCATCAATCTAGGTCTTCGCTGGAGCGCATTCCCATCCCCTTCGGATGTGCGGAACACGCTGAACAATTTCGATCCGCAGATCTACAGCGCATCGAATGCTCCGGTCATTAACCCGGCAACCGGAAACTTCGATCCAACCAAGACCAGCCTGATTCCGGCCACCTACGCAAACGGAATCATCTTCCCCAAGGGCGCAGCATGCACATCGGCGCAGGCGATTGCATCGCAGGTTACCTGCTCTCCCTTCGGAAGCAACATCAATCCCAACAAGAACACCAACTTTGGGCCGCGGCTCGGTTTTGCGTACAACCCCGACGGCCGGGGACTGACTTCTATCCGTGGCGGCTTCGGCATCTTCTACGATCGCCTCCTGAATGGTATCTGGGAACAGAACGCCTTCCAGGATCCGCCGCTCCTGCAGACAACGACCGTCAACAACACTTCGTTCGACCAGCCATCCGGCGCGAACGCGGTCTCGTACGGTCCCAATGCTCTGACTGTGACGGGAACCCCCACATTCAAGGTTCCTGACTACGCCAACTTCAACCTCTCGGTGCAGCGCCAACTCCTGCCAACCACCACCATCGAAGTCGCCTACGTGGGCAACGTGGCCCGCCACCTGCTTGGTGAGTTCGATCTCAACCAGCCTACGGTGGCAGCCAGAACGGCCAATCCCAATGCGGACATCAACGCGATTCGGCCCTATCAGGGCTATGGCTATATGCATGACAGGGCGCCGCTGTTCACCAACAATTACAACTCGCTGCAGGTCTCAATCAATCATCGCTCCTCGCGCGGTCTGACGCTCGGCGCGGCATACACGTGGTCGAAGGATCTGACCACGAATTCCAACGATCGCGGCTCATCCGCCACGAACAGCTACGACTTCAAGCGGGACTACGGTCCGTCCTCCACGAACACACCGCAGATCCTTGAAGTCAACTATATCTACGAAGTGCCGTTCTTCAGAAGTCAGCGCGGCCTCGAAGGGCACGTCCTCGGCGGATGGGAGATCTCCGGTGTCTCATCCTTTGTCTCAGGCTCGTCGTTCACCGTCACCCAGCAGGACGATCCGTTCGCATCCGTTGGCCCTAACGGGTTGGGCATGAAACAGAATGGCGACATCGCCATGCGTCCGGACCAGACCGGCTCGATTCACAGGACCAAAACCCTGACTCAGTGGTTTTCCACCTCGTCGTTCGCGGTTGCGAGCGGGCACTTTGGCTCGGAACGGTATGGGTCGCTCCTCGGACCCGGCGTGCAGAAGTGGGATATCGCTACGATGAAGAACGTGAACCTGGGTGAACATCTCAGGTTCCAGTTGCGCGGCGAGTACTTCAACGCGTTCAACCACACTAACTTCAACAATGTCGACTTCTCGTTGGAAGATAAGAACTTCGGGCAAGTCACTACGGCCCATGAGCCGCGCATCATCCAGATTGGCGCCAAGTTGTACTACTAACTCCTGCAGATATGCATGAGTTACTTTCCGTGGCCGGAGCGAAAGCTCCGGCCTTGCTTTTTCCCACTTATTGAGTGGTTGGATTCCGAATCATTTGGGGGTTGAGGTATCAGATCCCCCAGAAGACTTGCGATCGCTCGCTGGGATCGTCGACATCACCTTCAACAGCCGTTCATCCTCCGTCTTATTGAGCGTGCTGGCTTTGTCGAATTCAGCCTTGGCTTCGGCCGTCATTCCCATCGTGCGGTAAAGGCGTCCCAGCCGCCAGTGAGTATTCACGTTGTTCGGGGCAAGGCGGATCGACTGCTTCAATTCAGCCAGCGCTTCCGGCTTGTGGCCCTGATCGGCGTAGACGATCCCGAGGTCAAGATGGGCCATGGCATTTTCCGGGCTGAGTTTGACCAGCTTTTCAAGCAAAGGCGTTGCCTGATCCATCTGGCTCATCTGCATCTGCGCGTCACCGAGATAAAGCATTGCCTGCAAGTGTTGCGGATCGTTGGCTAACTCAGCCTGAAACTCCTTCGCCGCTTCGGGATAATCACCGTTCGTCCACAGAAGATACCCGAGGCCGAAGTGCACGTTCGACTCACGCGGATTGGCTTGCACCGCGGCACGAAACTCGCGGATGGCTCCAGCCCTGTCCTTCATCTGGTCCAACGCTTCGCCCACCAGCATGTCAGCCTCGGCAGATTCAGCATTGAGCGCGACAATCTGGTGAAACGTGTCGAGAACACACGGATATTTCTGCGAAAGCAGGCAACTGTGCGCCAGTGTCAAAAGCAAGGTCAGGTTCTTCGGATCCTCATCTGCCGCTCGCTTGAGATACGGCGATGCCGCCGCATAGTGCGCCAGGCCGTAATGCGACATCCCCAGGAGCACGTTCAGGCGTTGATCATCCGGCTCCGCCTTCTGCATCGGTTCAAAAATCTCAATCGCCTGCCGGTAATTCCCATTCTTGAAAAGCGACAAGCCAAGATTCAACCGCAGCCCCGGCATTCCGGGAGCCAGTGCGTACGCTTTGCGATACATCCGGATCGCTTCGGAATAATGCTCCTGGCGCGCCTCAAGCAGGCCAAGGTGTGCGAAGGGCTCAGGGTTGGATGGCTGTTCCTTCGATATGGCCTTCCACGCCGCCTCCGCCTCTGAAGTCTTTCCCTGCTGTTCGAGAAAAATGGCCGCTTGTCGTTGGTTGCTCTGTGACCACACAGGCAGGCTGCATCCGGCCAGGATCAGCGCCAGGCAAAGTGCCAATCTGTGTTTGCGGATCTCCGTCACGCAGGGGTCCTCTTCCAGCATTCTCGTTTGCTCGGCGCCAATGCGCAATCAATGCTGTTGATGTACACGGTCTGATTTTCAGTAAGTCCCGCTCGTAATCCAAGATGTCGGCGTAGGCATTCACCGTGGCTCGAACCGCTGCCACCATTGAAGCTGGCCGGCGCTTGATGACGACCGGAACGGCTGGCCTCCCGCCATTGAGTTCGTTCAGCGCGGCATCAATCCGGGTGAGTGCTTGCATGCGTTCTTGAACAGATCGCTCCAATCCCGCCTTGATTGATTTGAGAAGACTTTCGCGATCCCGGCCTGATCGAGCCCTCGAAAGTACCTGACGAATCTCCGGTAACCAGGCAGGGCCGCTAAGTTCGAAGTGCTTCTCGAAGATGCGCTGAGGACGGCCTCGACGGAGACTGCCCAGCAACACATGCTGCTTCGGCCCGCGAATGGCGCCAGCGATTACCTCCTACTGTTGCCGGCGGACAAGCTGTCGGATCTTGAGGCTCAGGCGCATTTCACTGCGCAGCTGCTGGAGGCGATAGTTCAGAAGGCGCAAGGCATATCACTGATCCTGCGCTTTCGAACTGAGACTGCGCGCTACCGTCCCGACGGGAGCTATAAGCCCGACAGCAACAGGGAAAGAAAGTAGAAGGGAGTGCGGTCACCTGGGCCGGACATGAACGAATCGGTTTGGCAGGGCAATCTCGGAGTCGCATTCGGTGCCGGACTCTATGAGCAACGGATTGTCATTTCGTACCGCTTCAGTCGTTCACGGAAACGGATGGCAGTTATTCTTCCCGCTAGAATTCCAGTTTCGTCAGAAAGGTATCGGCTTTGGTTCCTCTTTTTCAAAATCCAGGCTTCTCGCGGGGCGTAGGTTTGGAGAAAACGCGGTCAGCGTTCCATAATGGGAAAGTTAGCGGTTCTTCTTCCGGATTCAGGCAGCACAGGTCACAGCAAGAGACTCCAAGGGCACAGCTGAAGTGTCCTTCGTCACATGGTTCTGGGTTGCATTAACCCAATTTGGCTGTATATTCGGGTATAAGCTTTCCGGCAAATTAGCATTCGGACGGTATTTCCAGCCTCACCTTTAGATTTGCATCTTTGGCGCGGCAACGGAGACCTCCGCATCGGGTTCGGCAGAAATTGGCCAGGTCCTGCTGAGTTTTTTGTCGGAAATGCTCGGCTCTTTGCGGTGAATAAAAGATAGATACCGCAAGTTGCCGATACAGTTGTAAGTGCGCCTTCCGCTCGA
>WNGK01002289.1_pt1 | contig 20722 bp, 23 predicted proteins | sample 5400601 | NCBI WGS metagenome assembly WNGK01 (sample SAMN13153376, study PRJNA577476) | soil metagenome | isolation source: 60 cm soil or saprolite under Garry oak tree replicate 1 | place: USA:California | collected 2016-06-15
TGGTAGAGGTGGCGATTGGGTTTGCCTTCCTGCTGCACCACCTCCCGTACGACCGCCCCCGTCTCCTCAAAGCGCTTGAGGGTCGGGTAGAGGATCGTATTATTGAGGGCGACCGTTCCGCCAAACACCTGCTCGATGCTTTTTTTGATTTCGTAGCCATGCTGTGGCCGTTGGCGCAGCATGGCCAGGATTACAATCTCTGCGTACATATGTTATATCCTCCTATGTTATTTTAACCTATAGAGGGAGAATACCATAAAGGGGAGGTTGGTGTCAAGGGATGCACGTCATGGATTCATCTGACACAAGGTGTCGAGCACATTGATGGATCAGAAAGAACCACAAAATGCAAAACAGACTCCAAGAAGAGTATGAGGTTCACAAAAAACAAGCAACCTTGACCCGGCGTTCTTCTGAACAAGCCATCATTGCCAGGTGCTCGCTTCCTTGAAGAGTGCAGCGGCCAGCAGGGAACAGCGCGTGGCGATCTCTTTGGGCGTGTAGGTTCGCCCCTGCTCAAGCCACCAGATGATGGCTTCCACAAACAGCGCGGACACCAGGTCTGGCACAAACTCATCTGGGAAGGTATGGGCGGTCCGCGCGCTCGCGTCCGGTCCGTGAGGAAGGCGCCCACGCTCTTTGACCAGGTCAGCCAGAGAGGCACGCATCTTCCTCGCAAACCAGGGGCTTCCCTTGCTGCCGAGCAGCGCACGATAGAGCCGGTCGTACTCGGCAATATGCTCGAAGAACTTCACCCACACCTCCGCAGGATGCTCCGCCCCCAACTCTCCGACCGCCTCCAGCAAGGCGCTCATGGCTTCCTCAAAGATCTGCTCCACCAGGTCGTATTTATCCTGATAGTTGCGATAGAAGGCCGCCCGGCTCACCAGCGCGCGCTCGGTCAACTCGCCGACGGTGAGCGCCTCGAAACCCCGCTCCTCGATCAACTCAATTAAGGCCTCCCGCAATAACTTCTGTGTCCGTCTGAGACGTAAGTTCTTCCCCTGCTGAGTCATTTTGCGCTCCTTGTCTCATGTGGGACAAATCTTCCCGATTGAACCTTGTTTCTGTCTGATCCTCCGCCTACACTTAGGATCAGACAGGATCATCCATTTGAGATAATATGTCTCAACTCAATCGATCTGTCAACTTTCCGAGAAAGGAGCATGAGCTATGCATTCGTTCGCACGTCACCGCCACAGCTCTGTGGGCAAGATGTCGGCCAAAGAGACTAAAGGGTTGATCCTCAACGGAGGCTGGCGCTACGACCTGATGGGATGGGTCCACGACACCTTTTCGTTCCGTGGCCAGTGGCGCCAACTCAGGCAGAGGACCATCAACCTGGCCCGCATTCAACCCGGAGAGCAGGTGCTGGATGTAGGCTGCGGCACCGGAACGCTGGCGCTTGAAGTGGCACGCCGCGTGGACGCAACGGGCCGCGTTGTAGGCATCGACCCCAGTCCACAGCAGATCGCCCGTGCCCGCTCGAAAGCGACTCGGCGCAACGTACCCATCGAGTTCCAGATCGGGTTGATCGAGCAGCTCCCCTTCCCCGACCAGGCGTTCGATGTAGTGCTCTCGACCTTGATGATGCATCATTTGCCTGCAAGCCTCAAACGCCAGGGACTCGCGGAAATCGCCCGCGTGCTCAAACCAGGGGGACGCCTGGTCATTGCCGATTTCAAGCGCAAGCTGGAACGCCAGGGCCGGGCGGCGCGCTTTCATGCCGGGGGAAGCGGCCTTCAAGATCTGGTTGCTCTCGTCAAGGAGGCCGGTTTCTCGCAGGTGGAAACGGAGGAGATGCAGCCCCCACGCTTCTCTGCGTTCCCAGGAGCAGGCTTTGTCAGCGCACACAAAAGCTAAGCTCGACTTTGCGCGAGGAGATCATGAAAAGAAAGAGAAGGAGAGTTCCATGAGAAACGTCTTCTTAATCGGCACACGCGTGATGCGGGTACGCCCATGCCTGTGCGCCGATGGACCACCAACGCCCCAGGCTGGGTGAAGGTGGCTGTGGTTATCATCATCATCCTGGCCCTGCTGTTTGTCGTCCTGCACCTCACGGGCAACGGCTTTGGTGAGCACATGCATATGTCGATCATCGAACACGGGGGGCAACCGCTATGATGATGCCACCCGGTCTCCGCAAGGCCGCGCTCACCGCGCATGTCACTGCCTCCATCGGCTGGTTCGGCGCGACAGCTTGCTTCCTGGCACTCGCCCTCGCCGGTATGACCAGCCCGGATCGGGAGCTGGTGCGAGCGGCCTATCTCGTGATGAGTGTGACTACCTGGTTCGTCATCATCCCCTTGGCCCTCGTCGGGCTGCTCACCGGGGTGGTCTCGTCACTCTTTACCAGGTGGGGCCTGTTCCACTACTATTGGGTTCTGCTGAAACTCGTGATCACCGTCCTCGCCACCCTCATCTTGCTGGTACACACGCGGCCCATCGACCTCCTGGCAACTGCCTCGGCGAAGACGGCAGTGGTGGGTGCCGGTCTCCACGGGGCGCAGCTCGAAATGGTGATCGCCTCCGGTGCTGCTTGTGCTCACGGTGCTGTCGGTGTACAAGCCACGAGGCATGACCCCCTACGGGCAGCGCAAGCAGGACGAGCAGCGTCAAGGTGCCGCATCCGTCGATGCAGCGAATGACAAGGCTCAAGGGATCGTGCATGAGGTCGAAGACAACGGCGTCCATGCAGCACCACTGAAATGAAAGAGAGGAAAGTGTATGAGTACACTCAAGGTTCCCGGTGCCCAGTTATATTATGAGGTGAGCGGCTCCGGGCCGCTCCTGGTCCTGATGTCAGGGGCCAGCGGCGCGTGAGAGTCCTTCCGCCGTATCGCACGCGAACTGATCGCACGGTATCAGGTGGTGACCTATGACCGCCGCGGGTTTTCCAGGAGTTCCCTCGACGGGCCTCAGGACTATGACCACCGGCTCGAGACCGATGCCGATGATGTCCGGCGCAAGACCCTCGCATCTGGCAGACCAACCGGCGACCGTCTTTGGCAACAGCTCGGGAGCGATAGGCGCACTCGAAGTCCTCACCCGGTATCCCGAGCGGGTCCAGACGGTTGTGGCCCATGAGCCGTCGGCAGTTTCAGGGCTTTCCGATGCGGCGAAATGGTGGGCGTTTTTCGACAGGATCTACGACTCTTCCCGCAAGCATGGGATTCCCACAGCCATGCACCAGTTTGTCAGCATGGCTGTGGGGAAAAGAAGAGCATCGGGTGATCGAGCGTGCGATGACACAGCAGGCAAACGAGTACACCAGGGCGAACGCTGCGTACTGGATCGAACACGAGTTGCGCCAGTATCCGCGCTTGAGCTTGATCTCGCGGCGCTCGCGGCGCTCGCCGGGCAACTCGTGCTTGTCGGGGGACGTGATGCCCAGGACAAGGTCCCCTACCAGTCTGCATCGGCGCTGGCGAGGCAGTTGGGCCTCACTCTTGTCGATGTGCCTGGCGGACACATCGGCTTCATGACCTCCCCCGCCGAGTTTGCTGCGGCCCTCATTGATGCACTCAAAGACTGAGTGCAAACCAGACGAGTCGGAGCGAGCGTTTGGTCATGACATGGTTCCCGCCATCCGCATTCCGCGAGGCGCGTCGAAGAGCCAAGCAAGGCTCTCGACGAGGCACTGAGCCTTGCTTGACTCAGTGCCTCGAAGGCGGGAAAGCAATGAACGTGTTTGTCAGAGGATCGCCTGGGTCTCTTGGAGTGATCGGGCTAGAGTAACTCAGGCAAGCTGGGCTGTCAATGTGATAATGCAGTGAGGGAATTGTGATCTTCACTTGCGAGAGGCTCGGCCCCGTGCGTGCGAGCTCCTCCATGGCTTTCCATCTCACGCCAGGAGAAAAAACAGGCGAACATACAAAGTTGTGCGAAGTTCGAGAGCAGGTTCCCTACTGCGGTTTCAACCTGAGTTTCTCGCACCTACAGCAACGAGTGCTCACCAACATTCCCTCATTGCATTATCACATTGACACTGTCAGGAACTCGACTTCCCTTGCTGATGATCCTCAACCCCTACGTTCCTTGACCAGCTTCCCCATCTCAATGTTCTCCTTTAGTTTGCGAATTGGTATGAAGTCATCGCCATGCGTTTTTAAGCTCTCAGTTTCTTCTCCACGCCCTTGAGTAGCACGGCGTTGGTGGCCACGGTGATCGAACTCGCACTCATCGCCAAAGCCCCCACTTCTGGCGCCAGGAGGATGCCGAAGGGATAGAGGACGCCAGCGGCAACAGGGATGGCAATCACGTTGTAGATGGCCGCCCAGAAGAGGTTCTGCTTCATCTTCGTAACCGTCGCCTTGGAGAGACGAATTGCGGCCAGCACATCCAGCGGGTCGTTGCGCATCAACACCACCTCCGCCGTCTCGATGGCCACACCCGTTCCCGCGCCGATGGCGATGCCCAGGTCGGCCTGTGCCAGCGCCGGGGCGTCGTTCACCCCATCGCCCACCATCGCCGTGAACAGCTCTTCGCCTTGGAGCTGCTTCACGTAGTTGGCTTTGTCTGAGGGCAGGACTTCGGCAAACACCCGCTCAATGCCAAGCTCGCGACCGACTGCCTCACCGGTGCGCCGGTTATCTCCGGTCAGCATCGCCACCTGGATGCCCAAGGCCTTGAGTTGCGCAATCGTCTCGCGGGAAGTTGCCCGCACACGATCAGCTACCGCGATCAGGCCAGCCGCCCGACCGTTCATTGCTACGAGCATCGCCGTTTTCCCCTCCACCTGCAGTGCGGCCAGTTCCTCCTGTTCGGCAGGCTGCAACTGGATCGTGTGCTCAGCCAGTAGTTTCGGGGTACCGACCAGCACGGTGTCCCCATCAACTTGCGCCTGTACGCCGCCTCCCGCAATTGCTTTAAACTGACTATAGGGCAGCAAGGCCAACTGGCGAACCTTTGCTCCCTCCACCATGGCGCTTGCCAGGGGATGCTCTGAATCTGCTTCCGCCGTTGCCGCCAGTTGCAGCAGCCGGGCCTCGTCCAGCCCCGCCAGTTTGCCCGCTGCGAAAGCCACAATATTCGTCACAGCCGGTTTGCCCTCGGTCAGCGTTCCGGTCTTATCAAAAATGATGGCCTGAATTTTTGACGTTTGCTCAAGAGCCGTCGCGTTTTTAATCAGAATGCCGTTTCTCGCTCCAATGCCTGTACCAACCGCTACGGCTGTCGGCGTTGCCAGACCAAGCGCATCGGGACAGGCAATTACAATGACAGTGACCGCCAGCGTCACTGCAAAGAGGGCGGTTTGCCCGATCACGAAGAACCAGATCAGGAAGGTGAGCAGCCCGGCTCCCACTGCTACCAGGACTAACCACTCTGCTGCACGATCGGCCAGGCGCTGGGCGGGCGCTTTGGAGTTCTGCGCGGTCTGCACCAGCTGCACGATCTGAGCCAAGGCTGTCTCGCTGCCCACCTTGGTCGCTTTGAAGCGCAGCGAACCGGACCCGTTGACCGTGCCGCCGATCACCTCGGAGCCCTGCTGTTTGCTGACAGGCAGGCTCTCACCGGTCACCATGCTTTCGTCGATGGCGCTTTCCCCCTCCGTCACGAGACCGTCAACTGGCACTTTCTCGCCGGGGCGCAACAGGAGCAGGTCACCTACCTGTACCTGCTCGACCGGCACCGTCTCTACCTCTCCAGTGGGCCGGATGACATTGGCTTGCGAGGGTGCCAGGCGAAGGAGGGCATTGAGCGCATCCGAGGACCCCCTGCGACTGCGCATTTCCATCCAGTGACCAAACAGCACGAAGGTCACAAGCATGGCCGCAGCGTCATAGCTCGTCTCTACTTGCGGAGCAAAAAAGGTGACAAAGACGCTGAAGAAATAGGCCACCAGCACGCCCAGGCTCACCAGTACATTCATGTTGAGCGTGCTATTGCGTAGGGCACGCCAAGTACCGGAATGGAAGATCCAGCCGCCCCACCACACCACCGGGGTGGAAAGGACCAGCAGCACCCAGTTGGGGCTGATGCCAAAAGGAGTGGGCAGGTGCAACTTGAAGAGATTCACGCCCAGCGGCGAGTACAGGACGACAGGGATGGTCAGTATCAGCGAGACGAAGAAGCGATTGCGCATATCCGCTTCCATCTGCTTAGCCATGGCCGGATCACTCATATCATGTTCCATAGGTCCCATGCCTGCTATTACGTGTGCAGGTGCTGCTTCTGCCCTCTCATGCGCCATGCCCTCCATGGGATGAACAGTGGGAGGCGCGGTTGGCTGCGATACCAGAGCGGGGCGATGGCCGTCCACATGTTCCATCGTTGCATGCAGTGTGCTGAGCTGAGCCGAAAGGGCTGGATTGCTCGTCTCACTCCATGGTTCTCCGCAGAGGAATCCACAATCCTTGATGAGTTCTCGAAGTTGTGTATCGCTTAATCGATTCTCATCATACGTCACTGTCACCGTTTGAGAAACGTAACTGGCCTCTACCAGGGCAATACCATCAAGCTTACTGAGGTTTTTCTCGATCTCGCGTGCGCACCCGGCAAAGTTGAGACCCTTGATTGGTAACGTGGCAGTTATCATCGTTGTTATCCTCCTCTCGTTAAGATAGACCTTTTCCCTATGCCAAACGGATAACACAGGCTCTATACCTGAGAAGCAGGATCATCTTGTTACCGAATTTACGCATCCAACTGGCCTCTCGGTGTGATTCTGACGAAAAAATCAGTCGTACCAGAGAACTGAAGAGGAAGATGATCTGCCATCATCTTTTCTCCGCGCATTTGGAGCGTTATACGCTGATCTCACGCCGGGATATGGGCTTCCATGTGGTCGCTTATCTGCCAATACTCGATGTCGTTTTGCTCGCAGTACCACTCTCCCCAGGCATGAATCTGGTGGACGATTGGCTCTAAGCTCCGCCCCAACTCGGTGAGCGAATACTCGACCTTTGGGGGCACCTGGGCATAGACCTGTCGGTGAAGGATCCCTGCCTGCTCCAACTCCCGCAATTGCATGGTGAGCATCTGTTGGGTCGCCCTGGGGATGAGCCGCTGCAGTTGGCCGAAGCGTTTGGTCCCGCTGAGTAAACAATAGAGAATCTGCAATTTCCATTTACCCCCAACAATTGAGAGTGCCACTTCGACCGGGCACACGGCCTGCTGCTGCTGTTGCTTCATGACGTGCTCCTCTCCATAGTATGATTTTCTAGACTATACCACATTATTTTGCGTACTTGTTTCTTTCATCGTTATCGTGTATTTTCATTATATCAGGAAGTGCCAGGCAGGACAAGATCCAGCGCCCTGGTTTTCGAAGCACGCGGACAGGCGATACCTCGCCTGGGGCGATCCCGATGGGATGTGGCTGGGTGCTCATCAACGCCTGGTGGCGCCCGCCTGGTTCGCCTGCTTTTCCTATTGTGGCGTTGTTTTCTCCCCCAAGAGGGAAGAAACACATGTACGACGAGGAAAGCAGAGAAGTGCAAGAGCGCTCTCTCACTTTCCCTCGGCTTTCCCAGAAAGGATACCATTCTATGGCATTGCTCATGCCTCACACCAGCAGCAACGTTCGGAGCACTCCTGCGAGCAGAACAACCCTCGTCGTGACCGCTTACGTCGTGCTGGCCTGGTTCCTCCTCGTGCTCAGTGGATCGGTTCTGGGCATCTTTGCCCAGTCTCCCCTGGTGTTTTATCTCACCGTGGGTGGGCCAGTCGTCCTGTTTCTGGCTGGCTATCTGCTCTCTGAGGTCTTTCGCGGCCTTGTGCGCTCCCTGGTCGGCGATCCCTGGGGGATTACCGCCCTTCAGGTCTATCGTGTGCTGGGCGTCTCGATGGCCATCGCCGCCCTCAAGCATGCCTTGCCGGCGCTGTTCGGGCTGCCCGCTGGTTTCGGTGACTTGTTCATCGGGGTGACAGCCCTGCTGGCGGCGGCTGCCTGGTCGTCTGGCGGAAGAGTCGGGAAAGGAGTGTTTGTGCTCTGGAATGTGCTGGGGCTGCTCGATCTGATCATAGCCCTGAGCACGGGCGCGCTGGCTGCCTTCACGCAGTTTGGTCCGGTCACGATGGCCCCCATGCGCCTCTACCCGTTAAGCCTCGTTCCCGCTTTTGGGGTGCCGCTGGCCTTTATCCTGCATTTTACCGGATTAGCTCAGTTCTGGTATCGAAGGCGCACAAAAGAGGGCAGTTCCTCCCGTCAAGCAGCACTGGTCTGAAACAGAAGAGAGGATTTCGTCGGGAAGCGAGCACGGTCTATGCATGCGTTCGCACATCACCATCACAGGAACCGGGCGAGGCGTCGGCAGACTCGACACGAGGGCATGTCCTCAACCAGGGCTGGTGCTATGATCTGATGCCTCCGTCAGAATGCGATACGTGATTTCTTCACTCGTCGCATTCCGGCAGAGGTGCCAGAGAAGAAAAGGGGCTGGGTGCCACATAAGGATCGTCACCCAGGCAAGATCACCCTCATGCGTAGCTTGCGTCGTCTGCTCGACATGCTGGCGACCCAAGCCGTCCTCACGGAGGCTGACGCTCAACTGGGAAACCTGCCACCTAACATCGAGGCTCTCCTGCAGGGCTGGGAACCTCCTCTACCCGAGTTATGACCGGATGTCAGGAAGGGAGTGAACAGTTCCGACACCAACGACCATCGCGCACACTCTCAGCAGTCTGCTCCGGATCTGACGTTCGCTGAGGAAGAGCCGCGCGAAGACGGACGGTGAAGATGGCGCTGAGCGCGAAGAGGGGCGTGCTATTTTCGACGAGGCCAGGCACAATCGGCGTGAAACCGGAGGGCGGAGCGACTCCGGCAAACGGGACGGCGGCGATCAGAGCAGGGGGACGATTACGGAGTCCATGCCAGATTCTCTGCCCGAGCAACTAGTGCTGGACGAACATCATGTAGGGTTGGAAAGAGCGAGGGCAGGATCGTCGCCGCGAGCGACAGCGGAGTGGGCACACAGAGCCTGTGAGTCGCTTCAAAACAGTTGCCATCTTCTGTCTTCTTTTCAGCATCTCAGGTCAGTTGGTGATACCATAGAAAAGGCATCAAGATGAACCCTACAGTCGTCATTGAACGGGAAACCGCCAGATGCTATCGTCATGTTTCCTGACCTGAATCGGTTGGTTGATGACTCCTCTGCTGGACCAGAAGCTGCAGTACATGCTCAAGCAGGAGCAACATCTCTATCGGTATGCTATCCGGACGAAAAACGCACGGAACTTCCCCTATGTGAACTTTTTCTCAGTCCTCACCCCGCGCAAGACCTCGGTCAGCCGTGCCACTTCTCCTCGCAGTTGCTGGTTCTCGTGTTCCGCTCGACTCGCCTCCCGGCCAGCCTTCTGTAGCCGGGTCAACAACATATTGAGCGAGACACCGACCTGCCAGAGCATGTTGTCCTGGCCCAGGTTGACCCGTGCCATCAGATCGCCGTTAGCGGCACGTACCTGTGTCTGCAACAACTGCTGGATGCCCGTCTCGAGCTGGTGCGTGCGCTCAGCATCACGCCGCTTCAGTTCGGCGACCTCTTCGGCACGGTCCGCCCGCGCGATGGCCCGTAGCGCGCTACGGACCCAGAGGTATGTTACCACCGCGACGATAATTTGCAGGCCGATCGGTTGGATGATGACATCATACGTCATACCCGAAGCTAGCAGCTGGTTCAAGGCAGGTGTATGTGGCTGGAGGGCGATATCGCCGAGAATGAAGAGGATATTGCCCAGCGCGATAGGAAAAACACTCGCGGCAGGGAGCAGAGAGACGGCGATGAGTTCCGAGACGATCAGCACATCGAACACCGGCAGATTTGCTACGTCAAGCCCCATGGGAGAGGTCAGGAGCATCAGCCCACATCCCAGATCGATCACGACGATCAGCAGGATGCTGCTGACGATGGCCTCGCCTCCCCTATTGAACAGCATGGCTACCCCACAAATCACCAAGCCCAACACGACCGTTCCAAGAGCCAGAGGACTCTGATCGCTCATGGCGCCTGGGAGACTCACCAACTGGAAGCCAGCCACGACCAACAAGATCGTGCTGACAAGCTGCCTGCGCCGCGCGCTCTCGCGCGCCACCAGGGGAGCGCTCCTTGGCAGCTCTGGAAGGATATTGAGATGATCCCACCACTGTAGAACGGCCATACTCTGCCTCACTCTCCTGCTCGGAATCTCCCCGACGCTCTCTCAAGAGGTTGAGAGAGCGTCTGCTGTTTGCGACGACCACTCGCGGTGGGGGCTTTCTCCTGAGCACTCTCTGATCAAAAATACGTCCTTTGTCGGCGTCATTCCATGGCATGTGATGAGCAGTGTGCGTCCTGGTGGTCAGCCGTGCAATAGCATCGAGCACAACCAACGCCCTACATATCACTGCCATGTTATTAGGAGAGATTCCAGCTCGCAAGTACTTGTTAGTACCAAAGGAATAGGTACCGCACCCCGAACACGCTAGATCCTCCCCATCAGGATGGTTGCTACCAAGTCATCTGGCCCTGACAGAACCGGTCTGCTGTGGAATAAAAGACGCACGTAATCCAGCTCCAGAACATCTGACTTGCGACCAAGTTTCGGGGCGTAGTAGATACGCACACCATCCTGGACAAACGATTCATAGCGGCTAGGATCGCGTGGCTCATAGGTATCGACCGATACCTGAAAGAATGTGCCACTTCAGCAGCGGAGGGGTTTGAGCGTCACCGTTAGTACCGCTCTCCCCATTTGCTGGAGGTGACTTTGCAGTTTCTCAGAGAGAATCGCGCGCATAGGAGGATGCCTCCCCTCTCTTTCAAAACAGAGCGATCGCTGCACACGCAGTGTCTCCTCATTATTGCCTCTAGTATAGTATGCATGGTTCCGCCTGTCTGTAGCCTACGCTACAGAACTCATCTTTATTTGGCACTATACTGCAAGTAGCACGGATTGAGTTGCACTCAATCAAAGGCACTCGTGACAGCTGTGGCGGGCGAAGGAAGATGATGGTCTTCCTTCGCAGTTATGCGGGTTCGCTTTCTTGCCTTAGCATAGGTATCTTCCAGGAGGGAGGGATGTTCGGATTACGCCTTTGGGCCATTTCAGTGCTCTATGCAGCAGGTGCCGCGTTGCTACTTGGTATCCTAAGTGTCCTGATCCCCAACCACTTGTTCAGTCGCACCGTTCCTACGAGTCCGCAGGACTATGTGATCTGGGCGCTTTCAGCACTCCTGTGTCTTGATGAGTATCACGCTGTTCATGCGGATGCGCGTTTTCCGTTACGGATGTCCCGTGCGTGTGAAAGAGGTTGCTTCTCAACATGCCCCTTCCCTTCTCCCACGAGAAGAAAAAGAACAACCCTAGCGAACAATGAACGTCGTGGTTCTTCAGCAGTGAGAAGCAACCTTGGATTCATCACACATAAGTTAAAGAGCACTGAAACGCTCGTCCTCTATTTCGACGCCATTCCAAAATGCGACATAATTTTTCAGACGCCTTGCCAGGAGGCTTGGATGAGGATAGTACCAGGCAGCATCTTGATTTTTCGCGCCATTTACCTCAATGTCATAGTAACTCGCTACCCCTTTCCAAAAACAGAGCGAGTGTGCCTTACTCTCCCTCAGATACTCACGTTGTACGTCGTCAGGAGGAAAGTAGTAATTGCCCTCAACAACAAGATAATGATCGCTCTCAGCGAGTGTGACACCATTCCAACGAGCTTTAGCCATTCACATGACTCCCTTCTTGCTCTCGTATCTCTGTAGACATCTTCTCTGCTTGTATTGCTCTACACACAATAGTGATGCACAGGCAGGCGTTTCTCTTTGGATGCCTCATCCATACACATCATACTCTCAACCACTCAGAGTATCTCTCCCGATTGACTGCACTTTCTGTAGCCTGGGCTACAGAACTCCCATCTGGTCATGATTACACTTGAACATGATGGATTGAGCAGGTGGCTCAACCAAAGGCTCCCCATCAAAGATGATGGGGGGCACGCAAAAGGAGGTTTGATATGGTTACAACAAGAGACACAAATAGTTGGATTCGATTGCTTGTCATAGGCATCATTGCGGGCATGATCGCCGGAGCTGTGATGGCGATGTATGCCATGATCGCCTCGGTGACATTCCTGGGTCAGGGCTTCTTCACCCCGCTGTACGCCATTGCCGTGCCACTCGTCGGTCAGCAGTCGCTGATGAGCTCTATGCACGGTGGGGCCTTCTACTTTGTGCTCGGTCCGGCTGTACTGGGGCTGATCATCCACATGATGTGGTCGGCCCTCTATGGGGTGATCTTCGGCTTGATTGCCCTCTGGACCCATCTGAGAGGCCTGGTGGCCGTGATCGGTGGGGGTCCCATTGGGGTCGAGTTAGGCCAGGCGTTTGCGCGGCTGGGGTCAAGAGTGACCATCATTGAGGGGCTCAACCTGGAAGCGGCCGGGGTCACCTACACCGACAAGGGGATAGCAGTGGATGCCTATCTGCAGACATCGACGCCGAACATTCTGGCGGTTGGCGATGTCATCGGCGGCTATCTGTTCACGCACGTCGCGGCCTATCAGGCGGGGGTCGCGGTGCGCAATGCGCTGGTACCGATTGGGAAGAAGAAAGTGGATTACCGCGTGGTGCCCTGGTGTACCTTTACCGATCCAGAAGTGGCGCATGTCGGTCTGACGCCCGAGGAGGCAGAGCAACGGCACAAGCAGGTGCGCATCGTGAAATTCCCCTGGGCCGAGATCGACCGCGCGCAAGCCGAACATGCAACCACCGGCTTTATCAAGCTCATCCTGGCGGGGGAGAAGGACGAGATCGTGGGGGCACACATGATTGGTGCGCGTGCAGGGGAACTGTTGGGCGAAATTTCACTGGCCATGCAGCGGCGTCTGAGACTGAGCGATATCCTCGCGACGATCCACGTCTATCCAACCATGAGCACAGGCATTCAGCAGGCGGCCTTTGAGGCGTACCTGGAAGGTGCGGCTGTGAAGAATCATCGGAAGATTGTGCGCACCCTGCTCAGCTTACGGGGGCGTTGAAGGGTGTAGAACGGTTTCAATTTGGGGAAGAGGGGAGAAAAGAGGAGAAGCCGGGATGTGCATGCTCATCCTCGCTGCGCCCAGGTTCCAGAACCGCACCCCTTGAAACCACTGTCGCAGACCTCAACGTGAAAGGAGCAATGGATCGCATTGACTACCGCCGCTCCACTCCATATAGAGCATAGAGGCTGGCACAGAACTCTGTCCGGTTCAGCACTATACTTGGGGGGAGAGCATTTAAGGAGATTTTCGCTATGCCACGCATTTGTGTCTTCGATGTCATGGAAACGCTGCTCGACTTGCGCGCGCTGGATCCGCACTTCGAGCGTATCTTTGGTGACGTGAGCGTCCGGCAGGCCTGGTTTACCCAGCTCCTGCAAACCGCCTTCGTCTCAACGATCACCGACGACTACAAGGATTTTGGGACGGTCGGCTCGGCGGCGCTGGACATGGTTGCCGCGCGTCGGGGAGTCACGCTTTCCCAGGAGGACCGAAGCAGTATTCTGGGTGCGATGCGACACGTACCACCGCACCCCGATGTGCGTAATGGCCTTGAGCGGCTGCGCGGCGCGGGGCTGCGCCTGGTCGCTCTGACCAACTCGACCGAACAGATGGCCCAGGCGCAGATCACTCATGCCGATCTCGGCGAGTACTTTGAACACATCTTCTCAGCGGATACGGTTCGGCGTCTGAAGCCGGCACCAGAGCCATATCGCATGGTGGCTGAGCGTCTGGGGGTGGGCACGGGCGAACTCAGGCTCGTGGCGGCGCATGCCTGGGATATCGCGGGCGCTCTGCACGCCGGCTGTGCGGCGGCTTTCGTGGCTCGATCAGGCATGGTACTCGACCCACTCTTCACGCGCCCGGATGTCGTCGGTGCTGACCTGTCCGAGGTGGCCGAGCGTGTGCTCGAACGCGAACATGCGTAGGGGAGTGTGAGCAGCACACGGAGCAGAGAGGGAGCATGCACGAGCGAACCTGGTGGAAACAACTGCACTGGCCTGAGTACGGGGCGGAACTGCTGGGAACCGCTTTTCTGCTCTTTGCCGGACTCAGCGCGGTCGTCTTCGATTTCGGCGCAGGCTCGGAGCTTTCGCATCTGCTCCCCGCGAAGAGCCTGCGCCTGCTCATCACGGGGCTCTTGTTTGCCGGGAGCGGATCGCTGGTAGCTGTTTCGCCCTTAGGGAAGCTGAGCGGTGGACATATCAATCCAGCACGCAGCTTTGGGCCCGCTTTGGTCTCCGGGTTCTGGCAGGCTCAGTGGCTTTACTATGTTGCGTCTCCACTCGGTGCTTTGCTGGCTGTAGGAGCCTTTCGCCTGCTCTCTGTCGGCGAGCGCGATGTGCTGACCTGCAAGCTGTTCCACATCGCGCACTATCGCAGCGTCTTCAAGGACGTCAGCGCACCACACCTGCCCGCCCATGGACCGATAAAGAAAACCACATAGATGCTCATCGTCCCTCGGGCGCACCGTCGGGGAAGTGACGGCGTACTTGCCCGAGAAGATTGACTGGCGGAGCAGAAAAGGAAGGAGACATCTATGCCGATTGAGATTAAAGTTGCGCCACCTGGCATCACCATTAGCCAGGGCCGCACCTTCATGGTCACTGATGCACGTGGCGAGATCAACCCACGCAGCGACGAGGGAGTCTATGCAATCGACACGCGTTTCATCAGTTACTACCGTCTTTTCATCAGCCGGGAACCCTGGGTGCTGGTCAATTCCAGTCAACTCAGTTTCTACGCCGCGCGTTGGTATCTCACGAACCCCAAGATCAGTGCGGAAGACGGTGATTTTGAGGCCAATACGATCGGCTTGACGCTTGAGCGAACGGTGGAAGAGGGCATTCATGAAGACTTTTACGTCACCAACTACACTGGCAAAAAGATTCGTTTCACCATGCAACTGGCGCTACGCTCCGATTTCGCCGATCTCTTCGAGGTGAAAGCAAAACGTTTGGTCCAGCGGGGGAGAATGCTCACCGAGTGGGAGAAGCAGGAGCGAAGGCTGCGCACCTCCTACGATCACAAGGATTTTCATCGCGCCGTGACCTATTGGATTCCAAGCCTTGATGTTCCAGTTGGTTATGCCAATGGGCGCATCTTTTTTGAGATCGAACTCGAACCTGGACAGGAATGGCATACGTGCGGCGAACTGATCCTGGAACACGGCCAGCAAGTGATGGCACCTGCCTATGGCCACCGCACTCCTGAGCAACTGGAAGAGCCGCTCAGCGAGATGGACGAACTCCAGGCAGGCTGGATACCTGCCCGCAACTGCTGACGCCCAATGACCACGCCTACCGCATCTATCGTCAGGCCATCGAAGATATGGGTGCCCTGCGCATCTACGACCTGGACGTCTCAGAGCACGAGTGGGTGCCCGCTGCTGGGGTGCCCTGGTTGTCACCCTTTTTGGGCGTGATAGCCTGATCGTCTCCCTCCAGAACACGAGCGTTTCCACCGGGTTTGCGCGTGGAGCTTTGAAACGCCTGGCGCAGTACCAGGCGACCGAGCGCGACGATTACCCCGATGCGCAACCCGGCAAGATACTGCACGAGATGCGCTTTGGTGAGTTGGCGCATTTCCGCGCCATTCCTCATACACCGTACTATGGGACCGCTGACGCGACCATCCTATACCTGCTGGTACTCTCAGAAAGCTACCGCTGGACGGGTGATATGAACCTGCTCAGAGAGTATCGCAAGGTGGCGGAAGGTTGTCTGGATTGGATTGATCACAACGGCGATCTGGATGGTGACGGCTTCCAGGAGTACAAAACCTACTCCCCGCTGGGGTACGAAAATGTGAACTGGAAGGATTCGGGTGACTCCGTCGTCTATGCCGATGGCAGCCAGGTGAAGCAGCCCAAGGGCACCTGCGAACTGCAAGGCTATGTCTACGATGCGAAAGTGCGTATGGCCGAAATCTTCTCGGCGCTTGGTGACGAAGCGCGGGCGCAAGCCTTACTCCAGCAGGCTGAGACCTTGAAGCGCAGGTTTCAGGAAGTCTACTGGATGGAGCAGGAAGGCAGACTTTCCGGCGCTCTATCCCCCCGGCGCGAACATTCCCCAGGCCTGGGCCTCGGGCTGCGTCTTTCAGATGCTGCAGACCATCCTTGGATTGCGGGCAGATGCCCCCCGCAAGCGGCTCTCTGTCAATCCGACGCTGCCCGAGTGGTTATCGGACCTCCAGTTGCAGCACCTGCGTGTCGGTCCGTGCATGTTCACCCTCCACTTCTGGCGCGCGGGAGACCGCTCGCGCTGGGAAGTGGTGGAGAGGAGAGCAGATCAAGGGGTGACACAGGAGGATCTGATCCAGGCCATCGACGAACGTGAAAGTGGCTCTGCTCACCGCCAGGATACCAGCATCGCCACTTCTAGAGTGGCCATGATCTCACCACCCTCGATGCCCAGAACGGCGCAGCCCAGAATCTGTTGCGTATCGGCGTCCACCACGGCTTTGATAAAACCACGCGTCTCGTCCACTTCCAGCGCGCGTGCCACATAGTCCATCGGCAATTTGGCGACCTTGATGGCGCGGTCCTGCTGTCGCGCCTCCGTCTCGCCGAGTCCCACGCGCCCAAGCTGTGGATCGATGAAGACGGTGTACGGCACCAGCCGATCTTTGATGGAAGCATTGCCCCCTTCGAGTAAGATGGTGCAGATGATGCGGAAGTCGTCGTAGGAGATATGCGTAAAGGCCGGGCCACCCTTGTCATCACCCAGGGCATAGATGCCCGGCACGTCGGTCTCCAGCCTGTCGTTGACCGTCAAATGAAGGGTGCTGTCAGAAGCTTGCTCAACGCTCACGGTCTGTGTCTCTAGCAGCACGTCGATGCCGTCCTCGCGTAGGATGTCGGTCACCGCGTCGGCGACGTCGTTGTCTTCACGCGCCAGCAAATGCGCTCCTCGCTGGATAATGCTGACCTGGCTGCCGAAGCGGCGGAACATCTGACCGAATTCGAGCCCGACATAGCCGCCACCGACGACTAAGAGGTGTTCTGGCACGATGTCCAGCTCCATGATCGAGGTCGAATCGAGCGTGGGCACGCGTTCGACCCCGCTCATGGACGGTTTTGCCGGGCTGTCACCAACATTGAGGAAGATCGTGTTGGCCGTCAATTGGCGTTTCTCGCCGTTGTTCAGGCGGACTTCGAGCGACTTGTGACCTCGGGAGACATCGGACATCACCTGAGTTAATGGCCTCCTGGAATGCTGGACTGACTCGGGTCGGCGAGAACACGGTGTCCAGGTTTCTCAGAGAAGCCGGGCTACTGGTGATACCACGCTCAATTTCAACCCGTTCCAATGGCCCGCTGTACTGAGGAGACATTTCGACGGTCATCCCCCTACTCGAGCAGCGGTAAGGAGACAGTAAAGCGGCTGCCCTGGCCAGGCTTGCTCTCAACCTGGATCTTCCCGCCATGCTGCTCGACGATGCGCTGGGCAATCGCAAGTCCTAAGCCCGCACCAGGCTGAGAGCGAGCGTTTTCAGCCCGGTAGAAGCGGTCAAAAATTTTGGGCAAATCGTCTGGGAGAATGCCAATGCCAGTATCGGCCACAGTGATAGACACCATCTGCTCATCCAGACTCCCAATCACTTCCACTCTCCCCCCTGCGGTCGTGTATTTGAAGGCGTTGTCCAGCAGGATCAGAAAGAGCTGTCTCAGGTAGTCCGGGTTGCCCCAGACGAGTGCACCCTCCAGAGACTCCATACCCAGGCACTCCAGAACGAGTTCGCTGCCGGTCGGAGGTCTCTGGCGGCAGATCTCGACCACGATATCCCCCAGCAGCACGGGTTCGTGGGCTGCCGCAACAGCGGCATCGGAGCGTGCGAGGATGAGCAGTTGCGCCACCATGCGCGCCATGCGTTCGGCTTCCAGGCGCATCCGCTCCAGGGAATGCGCCTGGAAGTCCGGATCCGTCGCTCCTACTCTCCTGATCAGGTCAAGGGAGGAAAGCATGATCGTCAAGGGGGCACGCAGCTCGTGGGAAACGTCGATCAGGAAGTGGCGCTGGAGATCGTTGACCTTCTGCACCTGCTGGTAAGTGTCCTCCAGGGCCTGGAGCATGCCGTTAATCGTGTGCGCCAGGCGGTTGATTTCGTCTGGCGGCCCTTGTGGAGCGAGACGGCGGGAATGATCTTGAGCGGCGGCGATGTTAGCGGCAGTCGTCGCCAGGCGCTCCAGAGGACGCATCGCCTGGCGTGCCAGCAACCAGATCGCCAGCCCTGCCAGTACCAGGGCGACGATCACCCCGGGAATGAGAATGTGCAGCAGGCTCCCAAGCGCAAAATAGATGGTGTGGGGTGAGCGGGCGACGAGCACATAGCCGATCACCTGGTGGTGGGCGATCACAGCCCGACCGTACACGAAGAGCAGTGTGCTACCCACACGCGCTTCTCTCACCTGGTCAGCAGCGATCGCATCGCGCATCAGGGGCAAGGTGCGGTTCCCCAGGTTGCCTGAACTCGCGAGCACTCTCCCGCGCTGGTCCAGCACCTGGAGGTAGATATCTGGCGAGGCGAAGACATCCAGTTTCGGCACGCGCATGGTGGCTTCTTGCGGGTAGGGGTGTGTGGCGAGACTTAACATGGCGGCACGCTGGCGCACATCGGTGTCGATCTCCGTCAGCAGATTGCTCTTCGTGAGCTGGTAGATCGTCACGCTAAAGACCGTCAGCACCACGGACAGGATGAGCATGAACCAGAGAGCCAGGCGGGTACGGATATACATGCCCTTATTCCTTGAGCGTATAGCCAAAGCCGCGGACCGTGTGGATCAGGCGGGAACCACCCTGGGACTCCAGCTTCTGGCGGAGATGGCCGATGTGTACTTCCAGCACGTGGGTGTCGATCTCGCTACTGTATCCCCAGATCCGCTCCAGGAGTTGCTCGCGGGTCAGCACTTGCCTGGGGTGACGCAGAAAGAGCAGCAAGAGTCTGTACTCCTGCACGGTCAGCTCCACCAGACGCCCAGCCCGCCGGACCTCCCGCGTGGCTTGATTGAGTTCCAGGTCGGCGTAGGCCAGGGGTTCGCCTCCTAGCTTGTAGCGGCGCAGCACCGCTCGGATCCGCGCTACAAGCTCATCGAATGCGAAGGGTTTGGGGATGTAATCGTCAGCACCCAGGTTCAGAGCGCTTACCTTATCGGTCACCTCGTCGCGGGCGGTGAGCATGATAATCGCGATATCGTCGTGCAGCCGCAAGCGACGGCACACCTCGAACCCGTCAAGACCCGGCATGGCGATATCCAGCAGCACAATGTGCGGCTGATGTGCCCGAGCCGCTGCCAGGCCGGACTCGCCGTCCATGGCGGTATACACCTCGAAGCCCTCATAGGCGAGGCCGCGCTGGATTAATGGGACGAGATGCGGGTCGTCGTCCACCAAAAGGATGCGCGTTACCACACTCTGACCTCCATACTGCTGCTGCGTGGATGATAGCATACCATGCTTCCTGCTGCAACTGTGCCATGGGTCTATGAAATAACGTCACTGCCCAGACGCTGATACTCTTCTGCAAACAGCTTTCTCGCGCGCGTGAGACGTGTCGCCGCAGCACGCGGCGAAATACCGACGATGAGCGCTATTTCCTGATACGAGATCCCCTTGGCAGCATTGAGGAGCAGCGGGAGGGCATATCCTTTCGGCAGGTGTGCGAAGGTACGCTGAATATGCTCTCGTTCGGCGATCTCAAGAATGCCCCCACTTTGAGGTGACCTCAGGGAATCATCCTCTTCGATTACGCCATGAGCATCTTCATATACCCGACAGGAGAGACGCTTGCGCTGCCGTAGAACATCAATGCACAAATTTGTCGCGATACGGTAGAGCCACCCGGAGAGCTTATCGCGAGCATACAAGCTCTCCCAGGCAAGGTAGGCAGAGACAAATACTTCCTGCGTGACATCATCAGCATCTTGCTGGTTGCCAAGCAAACGATAACTATGGGAGTAGATGCGTGGCCGGAACTCGTCATAGAGCTGGGTGACCGCCCGGGTCTTCTCCAAGGTATAGGTATCGCTCCTCAATGAAGCTGTGTTCTCTTTGAGACAGGTCGAAGGCTTTTCCATTGTCATGCACTCTTTCTTCGCATCAGGCAACCCATCTGAGTGTAGCTGGAGTGCTCGTTCCATCAGCGCTACCTATAAGATAGCCGACGTACCTCAATGGAAACGCAATTTTAGGTAAAGAATGAGTAAATGGCTGGCAACCCCCTGGCACCCATAGCCACAAGTGATCTCGCGTCAGGCACTCGCACGGAGCGCAGAGCACTCACCCTCAGCGAAAGTGGCTGGATGCACCTCCGGTGACCAGAAGGAGGGACTCCCTGATCTCTTTGATTTGTTCGACTGCTTCGCGCAGGGGAAAGATGCGGGGTGAGATCAGCAGATCAGGGGTGGTCGCGACGGGGTGCCAGTAGACACCGTCGCGGTTCACGGTCACCTCCGGTTCGAGTGCGGGCAGTGAAATAGCCATGCCTTTCGCCGAGAAGCCGCGGCGGACGAGAGGGCGGATGATGTGGTCTTCATCGGGGATCCCAAGCGCGCGATGCAGCCGGCACATGGCAGCGAGGTCCTGGCTATTCTCGGGAGTCTGGGTAGTTCCTAAACGCACATGGAATCCTGCGGCTTTGAGGCGCAGGATGGCGTCGATAGCCTTCTGCCAGCTTCCCGCACCACGGTAAACATCATGAGTCGCTGCGTTCGAGCCATCCAGGCTGATCTGAACGGTCAGGCGCTCCCTGTGCGGCAGG
>WNGK01008726.1_pt1 | contig 20720 bp, 22 predicted proteins | sample 5400601 | NCBI WGS metagenome assembly WNGK01 (sample SAMN13153376, study PRJNA577476) | soil metagenome | isolation source: 60 cm soil or saprolite under Garry oak tree replicate 1 | place: USA:California | collected 2016-06-15
TACTGGTCCAGGCAGAAACCCCCGGATTCGAGGTTATCTACACCGATGGAGGATCAACTGACAAATCTGTTAGTCTGGTCAGCCGCATGTCCGAGACTGCTGAAGTCCCATTGAGTATCGTTTCCGAAATCGACGGGAAGACCGTTGCCTATGGTCGCAATGTCGGCCTAGCGCGCGCTCGTGGCGACATCGTCGCCTTCGTTGATGCAGACTGTGTTATCCCATTATCCTGGTTGCGCTCCGCACTAGATCACCTAGATGCATCCGACAACGAACAGTTGGTTGCTGTAGGCGGCGGCTATCTTCCGGATCCGACAAGCCCCTTCATTAATCGACTGATCTATTTCTCTTTGTCAACCCTACTTGGGTCCGGAGGGTCTAGCCAATTCAGGTATGTAACCCGCGAGAGGTACACAAAGAGCTTGCCCGGAGGGAATGTTGCCTACAAGAGACACGCAGTGACATCCACCGGATCCTTTGATTCTCGACTAAACTTTTGCGAGGACTACGACCTTAACAGTCGACTACTAAAGCGTGGGTTTAAGATCCTGGTTGAACCTGGACTCTATTCCGTTCACCGTAAAGAGTACACAATGTCGTCTTTGCCCAAGTCGATGTTCACATATGGAAAGGGAAGAGCGGAATCTATCAGGTTAGTTGGGAAAAGGCTCCTTACAGCGCAAGTTGCATTGCTGATTGCCTACCTTGTAATACTACCGGTAGTTTCATTCATCCTGCTAGGTCTGTCGTACGTTGTCGCGCTCATCCTTCTGTTCTCAGCAATTGTAATGACCTACTTCGGAACTGAGATTCGGAGGTACCCTTCGCTGTCAAGAAAGGAGAAGATTGTGACTGTTCTTCTATGGCCTTGCGTTGCTGCACTGATCCTTTTCTCGCATATTAGCTATGTTGCGGGATTCATTTTCGGCTCGCTAAGAACAAGCCGAAGAGGGCGCACGTTATCTTGAGAGTTTTGATGTTGACCACATCTTCACCTGGAATATTCCGTTTCTGTCAACAACTAAGCCTTGGATTCTCGAAGTATCATCCGGAGGTCGAGATCGAGTTCCTTCAGATGGACCAGCCTCCGTCCCTACATCGGTCAAGAGTGCTTGAACCTCGGCCATCGAACAGACTAAAACTAATTCCAACAAGCCTGGTGACACATGGTCTGTTCTTCCTGAAGCAGATTCTAGGTCGAAATAGCTATGACGTTGTTCACCTAAACTATGCGCTGTCCTCGTATCTCTCACTTCCCACCAAGAATAGTGCTCCTTCCTTTCTCTATACAGTTCATGGATATCCCAGACCATGGCTTGAACAAAGTGACCTTGATCAAATGTTATACAAAATAGAGGACTTGATGCTCAGGCACAAGCCTCCTGGGGTGAGTTGCGTATCAATCTCGGGTTATGTCGCGCGTGCTCTTCGAGAATTATACGGGCTGTACACCACCGTGATCTATCATGGGATAGACGAGTCGATGTTTACTCCAGTTGACGAATCGAAGAAACGGGAAATGAAGAAAGGCCTCTCAATCGAAAACGACTCCATTGTGGTGAGCTGGGTGGGCCGTCTAGTCCCGCTGAAGGACCCAATCACCTTTGTCAAGTCGTTGGCATTCCTGAGACGAGCGAGCCCCGAAATGGAACGTCGACTATGTCCTGTCATTGTAGGAGAAGGACCCCTTGACTCTACTGTCCGGCGTTTTTCTGAGACCGAGAAGCTTTCTTTGAGAATCATTCCCCAGCTACCGTTCAACGATCTGCTGTCACTGTATCAGATCTCCGACCTTTATGTCTCCTCATCGGTTGGAGAGCCATTCGGCCTATCTTTGCTCGAGGCGATCGCTTGTGGGTGTTGCCCGCTTGTGACTAGCGCCGGGGCGCACTTGGAAATCGTTCCGGAAGACTACGATGCTCTTTTCGACGCCGGAGACTACCGAGGGCTTGCTTCCCAATTAGCCGCCTTGACGAAGGATTCACTTTCAAGGAGGGAGTATGCGGCAAAGGCTCAGAAAAAGTTTCGATCATCTTTCACCTTGAGGACCATGACGGAGAACTATCTCCGCATGTACAATAGCGTTGCCTAGGTTCGGCTCATCCAAGCCCGACGTGTGGAGAATACAATGCTCACGCAACAACCTTTCATAGTATTGCCAATGACCTTTTGCCTCAAACGTTTCTATCCACAACGCATGAATGACCCTTGGTAAGATCATTATACCTAAAACCACGCCCGCCGGGGTTTAAGCTTCACTCATACTATCACGAACTAGTCGCAAACCAAATTCCGCGGTGGGCCGTTTTTTCGCCCTCCCAAGGACATGGACGAGGATTTCCGAGTTTTGCCCGTCAAATCCACGTCGCGGTTCATAGGTCCAGAACACTATGGGCAATCGCTAACTCAATAGCTCCCTCAATTGAAACCGATCCGCGACTCACTCCGACCGATTCGAACGAGGAGAAGACCGATCTGACCTATTGCGCGAACCACCTACGAACTCGCTCAACCGCCTGGGTGGTGGATTGTGAACATCTGCCATCGTTGACAGGATATTTCGATCCTGCATCAGTCGTCAAGCGCGTCGCTAAGAGGCTCAATGAGCCTTCGTGCAAAGGCGTGTTTTGCTGGTCAAGAAAATCTCTGGAGAACTGCGTCTTGACGCTGGGGAACAATTTTCCAAAAATCAAGTCTCACGTCGTCTACCCCGCCACGATGCCTTCGATTGGCCACCGAAATGGGAGCCAATTTGACGGGAAAGTTAGAATGTGCCACGTCAGCACAATTCGTAATTCCTATTTCGAGAACATGTCAAATTTTCTCGTGAAAGGCACAAGAGACCTCTTTCTCATCTTGAAACTCATGGCTCGATCATCTCCTCATCTAATCGATAAATTGGTGGTAACTGTGAGGGCGTGGTGCCCCCAGGCCTTAGTGTCGGAATTGCGCGCAAAAGGTGTAAATTTGGAAGTAATTCACTCGGAACTGAATCGCGGGGAAGTATTGTCTCTATTGTCCGATTCGGATCTCGCTATTGTACCATGTCACTCGACACCAACTATGAGCTTCATCGAAGCCATGTCCAGAAATGTTCCGGTAATCACAAATGACATATGGGCAAACTCCGAGTATGTCTCCGATGGAGAGAGCGGTTTCCTCATTCGTCCTCCCTCAGACATACACTATAGTGACAACCGCTTGAACCCACTTTGGTACAGACCGGGATTCATGCAACAACTGGGGAAGGCCGCCGATGGAGATTATCTCCAGCATTATGCGAACGTCATAGCCTACCTGGTTGAAGACGAAGGCCAACTAGCATCGTTGAGAAAAAGCACCGGAGAGTTCTTCCGAACCAGCGAGTTTAACGCGCAGAATAGGAACCAAACGCTCGGAACATTGTTGGACAAAGCGTTGGGTTGATTCTATATTGAATAAGGCCGGTTACGATTCTAGCATAGTCATAATCGCGGGGTCGGAAAGCTACGCATTTGACATAGGCAGGGTTGCCTCGGGACTAGCCAACGCGTTTCTCGTACGATATGCTCCCCTCGGAGAGTTCAACGGTTCAACGTTTGAACTCCATCAGTTTTCTGGGCCAAAACGAACAAAAATCGCCGATCTAAAAGTACCGCTAAGCACTAGGGGCCGAGTTCGTTGGATGACGAGTCGTGTGCCTCTTTTTTTCGTCAACACAGTTGCAATGGCGGCACTAGCAATTCGGGCAACCAGACTTTCAAAATCGGACCGTACCCGAACAGTTGGAGTCGGTATTGGTTGGGGAGGAGCGCTAATATGCCTACTAATGAAAAGTCTGAGACTGGTGGGCAGAATCGCGTACTATAGGGTGGATTGGTTTGTTCCTATTCAAGATAACGTGTACTCATCCATGTCGGTAGGTTTTTTCAGAAACCTGGATCGTCTTCTGTCCTCACAATCCGATTATGTCTGGAACCTCACCCAGGCCATTGGAAACAAATCGCTAGTTGCCCCCAGGACTAAGGATGAATGCCAACCGGTAATCATACCGCCAATCAGAGCACGTTGGGTACCGGCTAATGCGGGAACGAGCCAAACCCATTCTCCATACTTCGTTTACTTCGGTGAGGTGAAACAAGGTTGCGGTCTACCACTCATCTTGCAGGCTATCGATATCCTGCGCAGATCGGGCACGAGAACCGAGCTCAGAATCATAGGTCGAGCGCGTCCTGAATACATCGAAGGTTTGTTTGGAAGGTTTCCTGACCTGTTTGGAGAAGGGTATTGCAAGTACCTGGGTCCCGTCAATGTGGGTGACTCTGGGGAGCAGGAGAAACTGAACGCTGTAATCCGTTCTGCGTGCGCCGGTCTTGCCGTAACACCCGGCGGGCTCTCAAACACATCTAACTTCGCGTTGCAAAACCGGGTAATGATCTATATCGCCAATTGTGTTCCTACAATCATCAACGATGATTCGGCAGTAGCCAAATGGATATCATCGCGAGGATTGGGAATGTCCGTGAAGCCAATCCCCGAGTCCATAGCTGGAAATTTGGAATCGCTACTGGGCTCTGAGGACCTTGTTAAATCGCTCAAATCTAACATAGGCGACTTCCTTGCAAAAGGTGAATCGGAGGATATAATGCGGGAGGCGATTGTTGCCCTCCTAAATGGAACTGGTGTTTCGAACATATCCTCGCTCGTCACCAAATTTGAGGCTCCTTCTTGGAGCGCACCAGGCATCGGGATCGCCTCGCCAACCAAATCGAGTTCTTGAAACAAAGCTGATCTGAGTGGAGCACTTTAGCACTTGACCCTGCTAGGGCGAACAATTGCTACTGAACGCAATTCCACTCTCCTCCTCCTCTTCATATCAAGGTTCAAAGAACTGGCCACTTGCCAAGTGATCTTATTGCTCAATTACCCAGGGTGGGTTCCCCTGTTCGTTGCCTATACGCTTTCAAATTACGTGGGGAAGGGGATTCTTCCTGGCGGTATCATGCGGCGAGTGCGTCGATCCCTTAGGAACACGTTTGGTCTGCGACTTCTAAGACTTTTGCCCTTCGAGAGAACCTCGTTTCTGTGTGACCTCGACAGCATCTCTCTTATTGCATCCGAATATCTGAATCGAGAGACGGCCTCGCTCATCACTTCTGACGACAGGATCATCATTGACTTAGGAGCTCACTACGGTATAGTCTTGCATAGGCTAGCATTTAGCGCTCTGAAGGCAACTCAAGTATTTGCCATCGAGCCCTGTCCGCCCAATTACGAGGTGCTCAGAAAGAATATCGCGTTGAACAATCTCAAGAACGTGTCAACGTTCAACCTTGCCGTCGGGGACCACTCGGGAATTGTTAGGATGATTGCAGACGATACAATATCGTCGCAATACAGAGCAACCCTAGAGGCGAATGGTAATGAGGCCTTCGGCTTTCCAGTCCAGTGCGTAAGACTGTCGGAACTGTTCGACATCCTCGGGATTGAGCAAGCCGATCTGATTAAGATTGATATCGAGGGTTCCGAAGCAAAAGTTTTGCGGGATGCGCTTCCGATCCTGACTAGAGTTCGTAAGCTAGACATTGAAGTTCACAATGCCCTCGATGTGGAAGTTATCGCCGAGCTACTAAGATCAGTTGGATATGAAGTGGTAACCGTGCGCGCGGGAATTTCCTCGGGATCGCATCGCGTCTACGCGACAAGACCTAATCGCGCTGCAACATTTTCAAGTTGAGAAAGCGTGGACTCTTTACGTGTCGTAATAGTCGCCGCAATTATCACGTCGGAGTTTGCTCTCGCGGGCTACCCCCTGGCCCGAAAATATCTTAGAAGCGAGAGTTGGGTCACCCAACTGTTCTATTCTCACATCGTTAGCGTAAGTCTAGTCGCCTCCGTGTTATGGGTCTCATACAGGACACTGCAGTCGTTCACTCTAATCGCCGTAATCAGTGCGCTCTTAATTGCAATCGGCTTCGCAGGGCTTAGCCTCTTCGCCTACGACCGGCTGAAAATGACACGCATTAGGCTTTCATTTGAAGGCACTACATGGATCACGGTTATTGTCGTCGCCTTCATTCTCGCCGTATTATACGGACTTGTAATGCCTTTTCGGCAAGCCGGAGATGCCTATGGATATTATGCTCCGATAGGAGCGTTCATCAACAGCAATCTGGGCACTTATCTGAGTAGTGCCTATTCCTACTCCTTAACGCGCGATTTCGGATACTATGCCATCTTTGCCCAATCTGATCTCATCGGACTCTTGGCTGGAGCAGGTGAGGCCTATCGCCTTCTACCTGCGCCTTTCGTGCTTGGAATGATTTTGGGAGTAGTAACGGTAACTCGGAGAATTTCCAAAGACCCCGGATTCACTCTCCTCACATTGGTCACTCTGACGTTCTCTGTGTTTTTGATGCTGCTACTGAAGTACAACATGTTCTACATTGGTAACTTGTTAATGGTCACACTCTCGCTTCTCTATTGCGATTTCCTTCTCACCCCTTCACCGTCAAGAGTTCATCAGGCTATTCTCGCCGTTTCCACCTTCGCGTTTACTTGGGTTTACAACTTGACGTTGATTCTAGTAGTACCTTTTGCCGTTGCCTACTTTGCGCAAAGGAAGCCGCGACTCACAGCGGCTCTTTGGTCAACTATGGGGTTAGTAGTCGTCGTTGTATTTGGACTTGGTCAAACGACGTTGGGATTCTTGAAGGTCCAACAGTTGCAGATTCCATCGTCTATAGCCTTACTGGGATTGTTTCTGGTGACACCGCTCATATTGTGGAATGTGAGTCGCTTGATGAGCAAGGGAATTTCCCTAACCTGGAACCCCATGTTGGCACTAGGATTGTCCGGAGGTTTTTCAATGGGTACCCAAGCGCTTGCCAATGTTCTGAACTTCGGCTTCGTTTCGCTCGATACGTACCACTTTAGCAATCCCGTCCAAGCATACATGGCAAGAAACGGCTGGTTCTCTACTCAAACTATAGACATTCCGACTTCACTCGCCTCGCTTTCGTTCTCTGACGTCTTTCTTGGGTGGGGACTTTTCTTTACAGCATACGGCCTGTGGAAGAATAGAACCAATCCAATTGCGACATATCTCTTGTCAGTTTTGCCCCTCATCTTATTCTACGTATCATTGAGCGGGAACTACTTCAGACACGCCCTTTTTCTCGGACCGCTTGTAGCTGTATTCCTCGCATTAGGGGCTCGCGATCTGCTCGGCCGCCTGGCTATTCCATCGATCCTAATTGCGTCCTCGCTCGTTCTTTTGCAACGAGATCTCACTACTTTTTCATCCATCGACTTTGAACATAAGGCCATCCTCAGCCTTTGGTACGTTCCCATCGCGATCATCTCGCTATCAGCTTTCCTTGTGATCCGAATCTTGGAGAAAAAACGGGGAATCTCATATTTTCCTCGTCCGGCAGATGTCGATCCCTCGCTACACAGCGAAAAAAGAACCCATTTCCACGTGTCAAACATCGCCATAGTCCTTCTCCTATTGATTTGTACCTCCCTGTTGGTTTCTAATCTGGTGGTCGCGAAATACACGCAGGAAGTCTACACCAATGATGTTGTCCTTCTCAACTCTAATGTGCTTCCGTTGATTCCGGCGAACTCGAAGGTTTTGACTGTGGAACTTGTTCACCCAAATTTTCAACTGCAGAAGACAATGGAGGTGGTCCAGATGGCGCAACCTTGGATACTGGAGAACTTTCTGCGGGAGGGCATCAATAATTCTTCGGCACTGCTCGCATGGCTCAGATCAGATCATATCGGATTCGTGCTAGTCGACAGAGGGCTCACAGTTGGAAATCAGGATGTTTTCGGACTATTTCAGCAACTCCCTCTCGATTGTCCCACCTTGGGTGGCTGTGCCATCCTATACAATGACGGGAGATTTGTGTTCCTCAAACTTACTTGATATGAAGAGGCCTCATCCTAAGATTCATAAGACCGAAGAAAAGGGCAACGAGCATTCATGAAAGCCCTAGTGACTGGTGGAGCGGGGTTCGTTGGCAGCAACTGCGCCAGACACCTCCTAGACAAGGGACACGAAGTCGTAATTTTCGACAACCTCAGTCGAGGTAAGGGCTGCGAGGCTAATATCCAATGGCTGAGAAGCCACCCCGACTCTCGAAGGCTCACGATTGCAAACGGTGATGTGAGCTCCCCTGAGTCGCTTCGGACGGCAGCCCGTGGATGTGGACTGATCATTCACACGGCAGCTCAAGTTTCTGTTCCCAAGTCAGTCCAAGATCCACTCCTGGATTTCGAGTCAAACGTGAAGGGGACCTTCAACGTGCTTGAACAAGCTAGAAGAATTGAACCTTCGCCGATAGTCCTCTTTACATCAAGTAACAAAGTCTATGGAATTCCAGACAGCGCATTGAATGAACTCGAGACGAGGTACGATTTCCAAGCCTTGCCTAGAGGCGTGAGTGAATCATTTTCATTGAAAGGCGAGGAGCCATACGGTGCAAGTAAAGCTTCGGGAGACTTGTACATGAAGGCCTACCACGCCCAATATGGGCTCCCAACTCTCGCCTTTCGATGTAGCTGTATGTACGGCCCTCATCAATGGGGAAAAGAGGAACAAGGCTGGGTGGCATGGTTCTGCATAGCCGCAGCACTGGGAAAAGGATTGACGATTTATGGCGATGGAAAGCAGGTTAGAGATCTCTTGTACATCGACGACGTAATCTCCGCTTTCGATCTTGGCATCGAAAAAATCAACAAGTGTTCAGGCGAAGCGATAAATCTTGGAGGAGGAAGAGAAAATACCGTATCTCTCTTAGAGACTATTCGGTTCATTGAGTCGCTTGTGAGAAGGAAGATTCCATTGGCATTTTCGAGTTGGCGTCCAGGAGACAACAAGTGCTACTATACAGATTATCGCAAATCGGAGAGACTTCTAGGCTGGACGCCAAGAGTCAACTGGCAGGAAGGGATCCGAAAAACCCTCGAGTGGGTGGAAGGAAACACGCCTCAGATGGTAGCCGTAATCAGCTGAACTCACCTCTCATCCCAAATGGTTCCTCTCTGCAGACTAAGCTTCATTCGCTGTAGTGTGTATATCGATGAGAACTTATTTGTAGAGGGAGGTTACGGCGGTCAAGAGGCCGTTCAGTTTCGAGAGAAATCGACCTTTTGTGCATCAAAGTGGGAGGCCTGTTCTTCTGGGCTTCCGCGGCTCCTCCGATGTCTTCTGGACATGATAATAGAAGCGGCTAGTGGCAGTGCCACGCCTATTGCGAAGCTAATCATCAGCCCTAAGGTCTTGGGGAAACTTGTTTTCGTGCACCCTCGACATGTTCCACTTAGACTGGGATCGGCGTCGATCGAAATTCGTCGAGACATTGCGGCTGTTTGTCCAGACGCGTCGATAACATTCAAGCTTGCCGTGTAGTTTCCAGCAGACAAGTAGGCGTATTCGACATTCTCCCCTCTGCCTAGGTTGCCGTCTCCAAAAGACCATGTGTAATTGTAGGGTTGCGCACCTCCGGTTGCGAAACCAGTAAAGTTGATCACAGAGTCCTTGTCGGGATTCGGGGGGGAGAACGTGAAACCGGCACTTAGTGGCATTGGCGTTGGGGGTGGATTGAAGAACTCTGTCAAGGAAGGCGATCCCCTATCTTTGGAGGTCAGTGACCTGAGGCCCCATGCCACCTCTATCGTGCTGGGGAGGGCATAGTGGGAATACTGAATGGAAGATTGGTAATGCGTCTTGACAGCGGGTCCGGCCCAAACGGCATATACGTAATCTGCAGGGTATAGCCCTAATCCTTCGTCGAAGGTGATGACCAGGACGGCTCTCTGAGTCCGGAAAATGTAGCTATTGAGGATCAAGGGGACGAGCTTGCTGAGGTAGTAGTCCCCTCGCGAGGTCGAGCAATTGTGCATATTGTCGCACATGTTCGGGGTGAGCCACATGTAGTTGGAAGCCGTACTCGTGGATCCAAGAGCGTTGACAAGATTGTCATCAGGCAGCCCTCTTCCGCCGGAGTTCGCTGGGACTATATGCGCGGCGCATCTGGTCGAGTTGCTTCCAATATTAGTGTAGTAGATGAATGGGTTGGTTACGTAGGTGTAGTTGCCCGTAGAGCTCTTGTAGCATGAGGAGGGCATATCCTCGAGGTAGGCTCTCCAAGTCAGCCCAGCATTCTCCACCTCATCGACGAGGCTGGAATTGGATGTCGTACAAGACCCTGTAGGGAAGCAGTCAAGTCCGCTAAAGTAGTTGTTTGCTCCAGTCAAGCACATGTAATTGGGAAGACTGGGATGATCGCAAGCAGTATACTGTGTTGCCAAAGAATAGTTGCGGGCTAGCTGGTTCAAGTAAGGAGCCGAAGAGCTTCCGTTTATCTGGTTGAAGTTCTTGTTCAGTATGATCAGGATATAGTCGAACGACCTGGTACTAGGAAGCGCGGCCGTGTGGGGGCCGCTTGAGACGTGGACAATATTCCTTTCAGTCCCGATCTGGGTGGAGAAGAAGATTTCAGGAAGAACTGCTACAGATAGGAGGAGAATTGCTAGGCCTGCGGTTGAGACTTTCGGCTTCATTTCGGACCCTCCTATCGTTGTCTCCTGTTGCCCGGGGTTTTGTTTTAAGAGGCTTTATGATGTCACCGCGGTTCTAAGGCTGTGAGGATAGGAACTGATGCGGGCATCTTCCTTCCTCTTGATCCTGGGAATAGTCTTACTTATTGCGAATCCGGTTTCTAGTCTAGCTTTCGCGCAGCCTGTTTCCTCCAGCTTCGTCAGCGAGAAGCTCCAATCGGCATGTTCCTTTCTGAAGAGCCTCTACAATCCCGCACTAGGACTAGTGAGAAGCGCGCCTAACAGCAGCGTCTACTACATTGCCAGCGACAACCTGCTAGCCCAGAAAGCCCTCAACACCTCGTCATGTGCTCCAACGACTAGCCAATCCATCAGACAGTCTATCAGTTCTTGTTGCGGCAACGGCTATGATGGAATGCATGAAGCACTCCTTGGAGCTAGAATCCACGTTCCCGTCAACAACTCCGCACTCTACACTGTAGCGAATTCCAGCGCGGGCAAATTGTTTCGAAATGTTACTCCGACAACCGCGGGCGGCAACTACTCGGTGATATGGGAGAAACACAATGCGACCGGAATACTTGCTGACTGCGCGTATGCTGACGTGACCGTCTACACAGCTCTAGAATTAAGGCTGGAAGGAAACTCTACCGGTGTGCAGCATGAGATGGATTGCCTCGCGCTCATGCTCGATGGCAGAGGTCTGGTTGATGAACCCTACAAGGACGGCACCGTATCCGAACATGGAATCTATCAGACGTACAAGCTCGCCCTCTACCTCTATGCCCTCCAGAAAACAGGCACATACTACTTTGGAGAGGAGGACAACCTCTTCCGGTTACAGGGTCCTGATGGCGGTTTCCATACGGGTTACGACCAGACCGGAACATATGCGGGAACACAAGAGAACGCGGAGACAACCTCTATCGCTATGATAGCCATCGCCAGCCTCTCCACAACAAGCCCATTCCCATTCCCGTTCTTCTCCATTCCCTCATGGATAATCTACCTCTTCACAGGGCTCACGGTGGCCGCAGTAGGAGCAGTGATCACGATTCTCCTCCTCGAGCAGAGGAAGCGGAAAGCTATCTTGTGATTGACGAATCTCAAATACGATGCGAAGCGTGAAGCTGCCTAGGCGATGTGGGAAACATCCAGCTTTTCCTTCACCCGCTTGTAGATGCGTTCGGCATGCTTCACTGCCAGGTCAGCTTCTTTCGATGTGAACAGTCTGTCCTCGTACTCTGCCGCGTTCTTAACCTCCAAGAGTGATCTTAGATGCTCGGACAATACTTCAGCGTCAACTCCCATGGCAGAGAGCAGTCTGACCGCATCGCCATGATCCTTGCTCGCGGACCGGACGCCTCCTAGATACACGGTGTAGGCGTCAGAGGCGCTTATCCCGCAGTGGATCGCTGATATGACCGCGGAGTTGAAGCGGCCGCTCCTCTGAGCTTCCAACGCCTCAAGGTACAATTCTTCCGCCTTCTTCAGATAATTTCTCGACTTTACGGCGCTTAGCTTCCGAGTCGAAACGACCATCTTGATCACAACTCTCTCAGAGCGAGACCTGTTAGCAGCTTGCCTTCCGATTCGACTGCGAGTTCAAGGCTTCGGCGCCCTCTGTAGGCCCTCCTAGCCTCCTCCAAAGACTTGACCATCGGAGACAGTCTGTTGCCGAACAATGCAAGAACCGCGCGATTGAGCTCTGAAACCAAGGCCTCAGCCCTACCACGATCGGACTCACGCCTCAAGACTAGATAGATGTCAATATCGCTATCTGGTTTCTCGTCGCCCCTGACGACGCTCCCATAGAGGGTCGCTGACAAAACCGGCGAAACCGCAAGTTTCTTCCTGAGGAGCCTGGCAAGCCCTTCAAGCGGAGAATCGTCATCGCGGAATAAAGGGGCTACCAACTGGGCTGTATAACTTCCCGGGACCAAGCGGTACAGGTAGGCCCTCCCGGCGATACGCCGCGCCACAAGATTCTCTTCCATAAGCTCCGATAGGGCCTGGTGAGTCATGGGCTTGGAAACACCCGCTTTGCGGCCGAGATCTTCACCGGTAAAATCCGAGTCTGGAAACCTGAAAAGAACGCGGAGGAGCCTGACTTTCGACCTAGACCCCACGATACGCTCTTGATACCCGCGAAAGTACACGCCGCAACCTCTCGTTAAATTTATCTAACATATGTTAAATAAATCTAACGGAACGAACCATGGGTTGCAGACTCCCCATGATGGCCGTCGATTTTTGACCCTGCTGCGAAGAGCAAGATGACCAAGGATGAGGCGTACATGCATCTCAACAAGATGCGTGAGCTCGATAATCAAGGACGCATAAGAGACCGGAAGGCGATGCGCAACGCTTCGAGAGGCATGGACCTCCGCCGGGCCGAGGTAGGCATGGCAAAGGGATGGTCGAGCACCGACATCATGCGAAGGTCAAGAGAGAGCCGCAGAGCCTAGTCGTTAATGGTGTTAATGATGTCGACTTTGTCTTTGCCGTGAATGCTCTAGATTTGCTCCAGTTCTTCCATTATCGCCGCATAGTCTTCGACGCTTATCCTCCACCCTTCCGCTACAATTCTCTTGAACATTGCGAGTGTCTGGCCCTTCGTCAAGGCGCCGTTTTTCTGCGCGAGCATGAGCAGATAGACTGTGCCGTGTACTTCTATTCCATGCAGCCTGGCAAGATTTCGGCCCACGTGCTCGTCAATGATAGCGGTGCAGTTCAGCTCTTGAGCCAAGGCTAGAACCTCAGCCTCCCCCTTGTCCACCGGCCAATCTGACTTCGAACTAGACCTAGACATTTGTGAAGAGAGCTTCATCCTCAGCTTCGGACTACGGATTGTTATCACGCCATCCTGCACGTACTGGTCCACGAGATCTGCTCCTGGCTTGCCCAGTCTGCGCCCCTCCACAACCACCTCCTCGTAGACGGCTTTCGGCGTGTATATCCGGGTGTTCAGGCTCTTGAGTATCTGAAGACCGCCAGAGCAGGAGAGGTATATCAGCGGAGTTGCGTTAAGGACTAGGACCAAAACCTAGCTTTTCCCTTTCAATGCCCCTCTAACGTCGTCGATCACATCCTTGCCTCTTATTGGTAAGATGACCTTTCGTTCGTCCAAGAGCGAGATGAACTCCCATAGCGGAAGCCCGGCGACCGTAGCTGCTCTCCAGACCGTGGCTTTGCCATCCCTCAACAGCTGAAACGCCATTTCTTTGCGCCAGCCCTGCACGCCGAGTTCCAGAAGCCTCCTCATAGCCGTGGCCTTGTCTACCTTCTCAGCCCGCATGTAAGATCGCAGCTCATCTTCAGTCTCCCGGCCCACCCTCGTAGAGAGAGTCTTCAACAATTCCTGTCTACAAATGATATGGATTGTAGACGCAAATAAACGCTCCGTTCACTGTCTCATGGCTCGAAGAGACTTCGCATGGCCAACATTGTCAGCATGGAGCGCAACCCAGAAGAACTGTTCTCCTGAGGCCGACCTGTCCCAGTTGACAGACACAACCGCCATCTTCAACGTCCCGCGTGGAACCGCGTACATCACCGCTCAGCAACTGGTCATCTATGCCAGCTCATTCGTCTACTACGTTCTATTGATCCGAATCCTCAACCTGTCTCAGATAGGTGAGGTATCCCTCCTTGCTGCAGCATCCGCCGGATTCACTACCCTAACTCAACTTGCTCTTCCGCTCGCGGCGACCCGATTCATCTCATCAAGCATCGGCGGAAAAGATCCTTCAACAGCCGGGGCTGTGGCAAGAACAAGTCTCAAACTAGTTACAACGATCGCCTTGCCTGTACTAGTTTTATCGGTTCTCGCATCACCCTGGATCGCCAGTACAGTCTTCAAAGACCCCAACGCAACCTCGTTCCTAGTCGTCGCGTTCGCCTCCTCCTTCCTCCTCGACCTCACCGCGCTCTACGGCGCCTATTTTCTCGGTCTAGGACGGTACGCTGAGATGACCTACCAGAACGTCCTCTACCATCCCCTCAGCCGCGGCTTCGGACTAGTCCTCGCCTACAGGGGCCTCGGACCCTTAGGAATACCAGCGGGCTGGGCTATTGGAGCATCCGCAGCCCTTCTGCTATCGACTTTTCTCCTGAAAGGGAAGCTACCTAGCGAGAACCGTTTCCCAGCGCGCACTCTTCTAGTTTTCAGTCTTCCGTTATTTGCGTCGGCCCTCGTCACCCTCTTGCAGGGCTGGGGAGATATCGCACTCCTACAAGCGATCCTAGGGCAATTTGGCACGACAGGCGCATACTACCTCGTCGTAACAAGCGTCTCCTTCCTCTCCATCCTCTGGACTCCAGCCGCTGGAGCGCTTTATCCTGCGTTATCCTCCAGCTACGCGAGCGAGGGGCCTCACGGTGTCTCGGATAGACTCGCGGTCGCAATGCGGCTCGTCAACGTAACAGTCCTCCCAACGGGTATGGCACTAGCAGTAATTGCTCCAACCGCTCTAGAAGCAGTCTACGGACCCTCACTCGCCGCCGGCGCATTACCCTTCGCAATACTTGCGATCACGATCATATTTTCCGCCCAGAGTCTCCTCTTGACCACGACGCTACAAGCCATCGGGAAAACGAAACCCATCCTCGGAATCAGCCTCGCAGCCACTATCCTGGATTTAACAGCCGTCGCCGTTGGGGCTGGAACAGCCGGAACGACGGCGGGAGCCATAGGCAGAGCACTACTCGCCATCGGAATGATGACCCTAGGGTGGTGGACGGTACGGCGAGTCTTACACGTACCCATAACCCGAGGATTGACCAAGGCACTCCTGCTAGCCATCCTCACAGCGGCTCCACTAGCAATCACTGACTATGCTCTAGCAACAAACTTCCACCTAGTCCCACTTCTCCGACTGCCGATACTAGTAGTCGTCTTCGCCGTCTCCTTCCTCATCGTCTCTCGAGAGTTCTCCGTTTTTGTCGAAGCTGACTTCGAGCTCTTGGAAAACGCTCTACCTCGGATCCTCATTCAATACTTGGACCTGCTCAAGCGGCTCTTGGTTCGTCGAATGGCAGCTCTCTGATACATTCGGATCTCGCCTACCTAGATTACAACCGGGGTTGGAATAGGATTATATGGCTCGGAGTTATACGTGATGTATAACCATGGCTATTAGGACCGTTGTGCACAAGTGGGGAAACTCCTTGGGCATAGTGATTCCGCGGGAGGAAGCCTCGAGGGAGGGGCTCCATGAGAATGACGAGGTTGAGATAGTGATCCGGAAAGCAGTCAACATCAGGCAATTGTTCGGGAAGTACAAGTTCAGAGACCTCCAGTCGCTCAAGGACGAGCTGCGCGAAGGCTGGCACTAGAACGCCATTCTTCTACGATACCTACGCGATCCTAGCCTATCTTTCAGGAAACAAGCGGTACGCCAGATACTTTGAAAAAGAGACCGGCCACCTCACAGTCCTCAATCTGATGGAAACCTACTACTCAGTTCTGAGGGACCACGGGGGAGCGGCAGCCGACAAAGCCTACTCAGCGGCAGCAAAATACGCGACGGAGTTCCGGCACGAAGACGTGAAAGACGGAATGAAGAGAAGGCTGGAACTCCGGAAAAAGAGACTTGACCTATCCTACGCTGACGCACTAGACTATGCTGTCTCCCTGAGACTAAGACTGAAGTTCCTCACTGGAGATGAAGCTTTCAAGGATCTGGAGAACGTCGAGTTCGTAAAATAGCGCCAGCGCGAAATCGCCAGGCTTTATAGTTTGTCAAATGTACCGCCTGACAACTTGATCAAGGAATCAGCCAATATATCGATCGTTGGAATGGGCTACGTTGGCCTGTGCACTGCCGCAACGTTGGCGTCCCGCAGCTATCGAACAGTGGGAATCGATATCGGCTGGGAATAATAGAGCAGACTTGGAATAACAACAGTTCAACACTGCTACGAGGCAGAGTCAATGTGTCCTCAGGGTCTTGTTCCTGTTGCTTTTGCTATCGCGTAGTTGTATGCTACCTGTTGCGCGGCGTCCAATAATTCCCCATCAGTGTCAAATTCCATTTTTTTGAGGGGCCCTATTGACAGTATGCCATCCTGCGACTCGTCCAGAATCGATGATATCTCCAGGCCACTCTCTAGGAGCACAACGTGCTTCCAAGCAAGACCCGGATATCGGGTCTGAACCTCTGTGAGTTCGGCCACCAGTCCGTCTCGGATGCCTGTCTTAGTGAAGATGAAGAGGTTCAAGTCGGCGAACCTGACAAGTTTCAAGGTCTTCTGGCGAGGCAACAGCTTTCTCAGATCAACTTTCCCCGCTGTATCTCGATCGAATGAGAGAAACGCGTCGTAACCCAAGTCCTTCAGATGCTTCTTGACAGCGGTCAGCCTGTTGAGGTCACTCTTTGAATTGTCAAGCGATCGGAATGGTCCTAGGATAAAGATGCGCAGCATTTCGGAGTCGTCCTGCTTCAATGCGGCGAACTCGTCTTAGCGCCCGTGTACGTTTTGTTCGGGATACGCGGGAGTAACTTAAGTATCGGAAATGTAACTTTATATGCGCGTATCGCATATGAGAATCCAGGAACGTAAGACATGAAGACGATTGAGAGACCGCCCGAAGTACGCCGGGAAGCGAGACGCGTCCTTGAGGCCATCTCTAGTCCAGAACGATATGCCGTCATGATCACCCTAAGTCACCACAAGGAAGGCCTGTCCTTCTCCCAACTTGCCAAGATCTTCGAAACAAACAACAACACGTTGAACCGTCACCTCAAAACACTGACCCACGCAACGCTAGTCTGGAACTTTTACGAGAGACGTCAAGGCAAAGACCACTCATTCTACAAGCTCTCAACCCTCGGCGAAAAAGTCTTGGACTCCCTAAGGCCCGAAATTGGAGGAGGCGAACAAGAATCTCCAATGCATCGTCACAGCGGCGTAGCAGTCTCTGCATAGTTAATAATCACTGGCCTCAAACTCCGTTCAGCAAGAAGAGCGAGAATCGCCAGACTTTATAGTTCGTCATCTCTAGACGCAATCGAGCGCATCCTGATTCGCGAAAGGGCAGATCTGCGACGAGACATAATCTAGGAAAAACTGATGCCAGTAGTTCGCCGAAGGCCATTTGACTTGTAGTTTTCTAAACTACTGCCGACGGTTTCTCTTTTGATTGTCGGGTTTTGAGCCAGAGAATTGTTCTGTTCAATCCGTTTTCCAAGTCTGTCTTCGGGCACCAGTCAATCTCCTTCGCGGACCTCGTCGTGTCCGGTAGGCGTCGTCTGTGGTCTCCTTTTGGAAAGGGGAGGAAACGGATTGTGGATGATGAGCCTACTAGTTTTTTCACCGTCTCTGCAAGGTAGAGAATTTTCCTTTCCTCGTCATTACCTATGTTGAGAGCTTCCGCGCTGGCCCGGTTGTTTCCCGAGAAACGGAGAATACCCGTCACGCTGTCAGCGACATAGCAGAACGACCTGGTCTGCGATCCATCCCCGAACACGGTAATATCGTCCCCATGTTGGGCCTGCATTATGAATCTGGAAACCACTCTTCCATAGAGACCATCAGGTCTCAGCCTTGGTCCGTAGCTGTTGAAGAGTCGTCCAATCCTAACATCAACCCCATACTGGTCATGATACGCTTTGCAAAGCGCTTCTCCAAACCTCTTCCCCTCCTCATAACACGACCTAGGACCCAAAGGATCGACCTTCCCCTCATAAGACTCAGGCGTAGGAAAGACTTCAGGATCTCCATACACTTCGCTCGAAGAGGAATAGAAGACCCGTGCATCATTCTTCCTGGCCAGATCCAGCATCTTCTCCGTCCCCGTCGCATTGGCCAACGCGGTTTCCACAGGGTGCTTCTGGTAATCCTCAGGCGCCGGCCTACTCGCCAGATGAAAAACCATGTCAACCTTCGGGCTCCTAGAGTATGTGCAGACGTCGGCTTTTTCGAATTCGAAACCCTTCGTTCCCTTCAAGTGTTCAACGTTCTCGATGACTCCAGTCGAGAGGTTGTCAACGCAGATGATTCTTGACCCTAGCTGGCTTAGAACGTCGCAGATCCAGCTGCCCAAAAACCCGGACCCCCCGGATACCAAGACACTCTTTTCCCGAAACGCTTCAGGGTCGATGGATTTCTTGATCTGATCTATGTCTTCCTTTATGATTGCGTCCTTCAATCTCAGGCACTTGACAATTCGGAACCCCTCTTAAGTAGTGAGCGGTGGCACCAGCACATTGCCTAGTCCATTTTCTTTATATGAGCCGGGTTATACTGGTTTACCAGTAGACCAGTATGGCAAAGGTAACGGTATACCTCGATGATGATGTCTGGTCAAAGTTCCGGGCATCGGTCTTCGAGAAGCATGGAAGCCTCAAAGTCCTCAGCAAACAAGTTGAGCTGAGCCTGAAACAGGCCCTCCAAGAGGACGAGGTTTTGACATACCTAGCCCTGCTGAGAGGGAAAGGAAGCCCGAAAAAACATGTCCGGCCCCATCTAAAGGGATCCCCGGCCGAGATTGACGTGCGCGAGATGAGGCGTAAGCGCTTCGAAAGCCTATCTGGATACTAGTGCCCTCGTCAAACGCTACGTGACCGAGCCTGGCACACCCTTCGTTGACCATGTATTCAGCAGAGCGAAAGAGAAGCGTCAAGTTGGAATAGTCTTCTCAGCCTGGAATATCGGCGAACTCCTCGGAACACTAGACCGACGCCACGAACAGAGTCGCCTTTCAGACGCAGAGTTCTCTTCTGCAGTCCAAAACTTCTCCAACGAGACCCTCGAGATGACACAGCAAGGCTCGATTCGAATAACACCGGTCACGGGAAAACTTCTGACGGCATCCTGGCAGATCATCACTAAGGAGCACATCTATCAGGCCGACGCTCTCCAGATCGCGTCCTGCAAGGACGAGGCCTGTGACTTCCTGGTGAGCGCTGATCACCAGCTACTTGGTGCCGCGAAGAAACAGAAGATCAACAGCCTCGACCCTGATAAGGACGAGAAGAAGCTGATATCCCTATGAACCCGAGAGGACAGACGCGAGAAACTCGTCTAAGAGAAAACCCCGAACTCTTCCTAGACATCAAGCCAGAGGAACTGTTGGGGAGAGAACTTTCCGACGAGGAACTGCGAAAACTGGGAGCTAAACTCTTCAAAGGCGTCGACGTTGCCAAACTGGTCTCGGAAGGCAGAGGCCGGTGAAGATCCTCTTTCTCAGCTTTCAATTGGAAGGCTTGTGTGACCAGTGTTTGTGTGATAGGTTCTGGGCTTGCCAGTATAGGTCAGGCGAGCCTATGTCTAGCCAGACCTCCGAAGGCTCAACACGGGTCGCGTACACGTCAAGATTCCATTCCACCATCTGCTGAATACCATCGGTCAACTGCAACTCACCCGCGAATCCTGCTTTCGTCGCATCCAACGCTTTGAAGATGTTCGAGTCAAAAACATAGACGGGCATTATCGCAAGTTTTGAAGCTGGCTTCAAGGGCTTCTCGACGAGTCGTTTCACTCTAACGAGCCCATCTGCACCTGTCTCCCCTTCCACAATCCCGAACCGTTTTGGATCGTCAACCTCCATCGACAAGAACAGCGCATTCGCCTTGGACCCTTCACTCATCCTCATCACACGCCTCAGATGATCCGCATTGTTTGATATGAAGTGGCTGTCGCCGGCGTGGACCATGAACTTGTCATCTCCAGCAAACGATCTCGCCTTCAACACAGCATCTCCAAATCCTCGCGGCTCAGGCTGGTTGACCCAGGAGACGGTTGAGCTATCGATCATCTTGTAGAAATTCTCCAGATCTTCTGCTGGACCGTCTTTGCCTTTACTGTCAAGCATTGACACATAATTGAAATCAGGAGTAAAATGATCCTCTATCGCCCTCTTTCCACGTCCCACAATGAAACAGAACTCTCGAAAACCCACCTGATACAACTGCTCGAAGACCAGCTGAACAATAGGCTTCAAGCACAGATTCCCATTTTTTCCTCTAGCGAAAACAGGCAGCATCTCCTTCGGCTGCTCCTTCGTCACCGACAACAGCCTCGTCCCCAATCCAGCCGCAGGAATCACAACCTTCTTCAACAAACTAGACCCGCTCCCCAGAAACCCTTCCAAGGGGAGAGTTAATATTTTCTAGGAACAAATTCCCTAGCAGCTACCTCTGCTCGATATTCGCTAGAACACACACGGC
>WNGK01012076.1_pt1 | contig 20718 bp, 16 predicted proteins | sample 5400601 | NCBI WGS metagenome assembly WNGK01 (sample SAMN13153376, study PRJNA577476) | soil metagenome | isolation source: 60 cm soil or saprolite under Garry oak tree replicate 1 | place: USA:California | collected 2016-06-15
CGAAAAGCTCTTCTCCAAACTCAAGACACTGCTCCGCAAAGCCGCGGTCCGAGCCACCGAAGAACTTTGGACGGAAATCGGAACCCTCCTCAACACCATCACCGCCAGCGAGTGTTCAAACTACTTCACCTCGTCTGGACATGTAAGCACTTAAATTGAAAATGCTCTAGCATCAGCCATTCAGGAGAGCTTCCACCTCGCGGTGCAATCGTTCGGTGATCGCCATCTCGCTCTCCTCCAGTCCGAACCGGATGGGCTCGCCAACGCGAACCTCGATACTGCCGGAGTGAAACCAGCCTCGACCTCTTCGTTTCAACTCACCGAGGCCGCGAATCGCGACCGGCAACACTGGTGCGTTCGATTGCCTAACCAGCAGTCCAATTCCAGGCCGGAAGCGCGCGAGCTCGCCCGCCTCAGACCGCGTGCCCTCGGGAAAGATCATGACGTGAAACCCATGATCCAGCGCCTCGCCCGCATGCGCGAAGCTGCGCTGGAAGTCGCGGCTGCGCGGCAGCGGAAATACGTTGAAGAGCGCCGTGAGCAGCAAGTACGCGATTGGTCCGAACGGAGAAAGGCGCCGGTACTTCTCGGGATTGCGGAAGTGGCGAAAGTCCTCAAGCATTTCCCCGGACATGGCGACGGCGATTCTCCTGCGCACGTTGCCCCGCAGGGCGTATTGGATGAGCGGCCCGTCGTAGGATGTCACGTGATTGGCGATGATGAGCATCGGCTCGGACGCGGACGCCAGCGCATCCCTCCCAGCCGGCTCGACCCGAGGGTTAGCAAGGAACCAGATGAGCGGACGTGCGACAAGTTCCAGAAATGCATTCCGCATCCAGTGAATGGGATTGAGCCACGGCCACTTGGGATAGATGTATTCGCGCGGAGCAGTTTCGGTCGGTGCCAAGGGTACAGCGCCCACGGATGAATTTGCCGACGGCGCATAGATTGGTTGTTCGGGGCGAATCCCATTGGTAGCCGCAGCGGCTCGCCCCACGTTTTCGGCTTGCGTGTCCTCTTTATGCATTTGGATCGCAGCATGAGACGCATGATTGCCATCAGCAGCAACCAGCTTGCGCAGATCGCCAAGAGTCTGCGCCTGCTCAAGCAATCCGCTTTCGGGCGGCATTCCGAGTTTCTGCTCGATCACCGCCGCCAATTGCACACGACCCAGGCTGTCGAGGTTGAGGTCTTCAGCCAGACGGAGTTCATCGCCGGAACCCGGCGGCGTCTCACCCGTAATCTGCGTGACGAGCGTGAGAAGCCAATCGGAGGAAGGAGCGAACGCTCCCGCCACAGCGCGCGATCCGGCGGCCGAGGCCTGTCTGCCCGCGAGCCACTCAGCAACTACCTTGCGCCGCACCTTGCCGGTGGAAGTGCGCGGCAGATCGGGCTCGGGCCACAGAGCCCAGCGACGCACACGCTGGAAATCGGCAAGCCGCTGGTTAGCAGATTCGATTGCGCCGGCGGCCAGGTCGCTGGACCCGCGCATGGCAAGCACCGCAAACGGCTCTGGACCGGACGGAGTTTCCATCGCCACCACCGCGCATGCCGCCACGCCCGGCTGTTCTTCGATGGCCGCTTCGAGATCCTCGGGATGAATGTTGATGCCCGCCGCGGTCACAATGACCTCGCTCTTGCGGCCGAGAAACCGGAGCTCACCCGTGGACTGCCTCTCGGCGAGATCGCCGGTCGCGAGCCACTCATCCTCCCGCGTGCGAAGCTGACCTCCCGACCATGTTGCGTTGGAAATCATGGGGCCGCGCACCAGCACTTCTCCATCAGCGCCGATCTTGACTTCGCGACCCGGCAGTGGCTTGCCGATGGTGCCGCTCGCAACATGGAACGGGTGGTTAAGCGTGATGAGCGCCGTGGTCTCCGTCATGCCGTAACCCTGCACAAGCACGAAACCGAGCGCGTTCCAGAACTGCTCGACAGCCGGAGCCAGCGCGCCACCGCCCGAGATTAACGCCCAGAACTTGAGCCCAAATGCGTGGTGCACGCCGCGGAACCGCCACCACTTCTTCCACGCAGAAACGCCGTGCGATTGCGCCACCGCTTCGGCCAAACCCGGCCGCGTGGATTCAAGATGCGTCTTGAGCAGCGCAAAGACCCGCGGCACCGCCGCTAGCACCGAGATGCGTTCGCGCTTGATGGTTTCAATCAGCCGCGGCGCCACCAGGCGGTTCTCAAAATGGACTTGCGCGCGGAAGATGGGTGGAATCCACAAGCCCATCGTCTGTCCGAAAACGTGGCTCAGCGGAAGCGTGTGCAGAAAGCGCAGAGGGTGAATGAATTTCTCATAGCGCAGGTATTTCTGCGCGGCCGTTTCGATGGGACCAACGCTCGCCAGCACGTTGCCATGCGTGTGCACGATGCCTTTCGGGTCGCCTGTGGTCCCCGAAGTGAAAAGGATCTGCAACGGCGTATCCCGACCCAGGTTCGCTACCGGTCCTGCCTCGGACTCCGGAAGGACCGCGTTCCACTCCTCGAATGCGATCCGCGGAAAAGCAAGGCTCCTATCCTCAGGTAATTGCCGCAACAGCAGGGCGTCGCCTACCGCGAGCTTTGGCTGCACATCGGCCGCCACGCGCGCGGCAAAATCAGCGCTGCCGTAAGCATCAAGCGGAACCACCAGGACTCCACGCAAAATGCAGCCGTGAAATGCGGCCATCCATTCGGCGCTATTCTCGGCCCACAGAACGACACGATCGCCGGGACCGATATTTCGCGCCGCCAGAAGCGCCGCAAAACGGCCCGCCAAGTGCGCTATTTCGCCGAACGTTGAGACGCGGCGGCGATTGCCCCTGTAACGGACTACCGCAATTTCGCGGTCATAACGGCGGAAATCTTCAACGAGGGTAGCCAGGTTTTCGCGCATCGCGTCAGCACGATTATCGTAGCAGCGGCAGGGCTGCACATGGCCCTGGCATGTGACACTTCATCAACTGCGCAGTTCGAGTGCGTGAAGTCGGGCGGGAATCAACAACCGCCACTCGATGCCGATGCGGAAGAATGCGGCTCCGCGCCATTGTGCCCATTGGGCAGCAAGGGCACATCGCGCGAGGACTTCTCCTCGAGCATCTGCGGGTCTGCGAAGCGATAGCCTACATACAGGTCTGTCAATAGATACATGGGGTGCGCTGGGTCGTCCTCGATCTTCTTGCGCAACTGGCGCACGAACGTCCGTAGGTACTCCACCTCTTCGCGGCATTCCGCGCCCCACACCGCGGTCAGCAGGCGCGCGTAGGTCACCACACGGCCGGCGCGGCTCATCAGGCAATGAAGGATGTCGAATTCCTTGCGCGTGAGGTGAATGAGTTCGCTGCGCTTGGTCACGCTGCGGCGGGAGGGAATAAGTCGAATCTCGCCGATATCGATCGGCGCATCCTCGGCGCGCGCCGGAGCGTGAGCACGCCGGACAGCCGCACGAATCCGGGCCACGAGTTCGCGCACTCCGAAAGGCTTCGTGACGTAATCGTCGGCTCCCATCTCCAGCGCCTGCACCTTCTCGTTCTCACCGTCGCGGACTGTAAGCATCAGCACTGGAAGCCGGGGCGACGAGGCGCGGATGCGCCGTAATGTTTCGATGCCGCCAATGCCGGGCATGTTCACATCCAGCAGCACCGCATCGAATGACTCCGTGCGCATGACATCCAGAGCCATCTCCCCGCGTGATACCTCGGTGACCTCAAACCCCAATTCTACGAGCGGAGGGCGCAGAGCGCGGCGGATCGCCGGCTCGTCGTCAACAACCAGGACTCGAATGGTCGACTGCGTCATGAGGTGCTCCTTTGTGTATCCGCCGCGGGATCGCTGGGACGTGAACCTGCAACGTTGAGATCGGGAATAGCTGCAAAGAAAGTGGTGCCCGCGGATTCGTCGCTGGAAACCCAGACCGATCCTTGATGGGCGAGCGCCGCGCGCTTGGCGATCGACAGGCCAATTCCTGTGCCTGCGGCGCGCGTGAATGAAGAGGACGAGCGATAGTACCTGTCGAAGATGCGCTCGCGTTCGGCGAGGGGGATGACGGATCCCACGCTGTGCACGGAGAAGAGAATCTCGCTCCCCGCACGTTCTGCGCGCACCGTGATCACAGAACCCGCGTCAGAGTACTTGCATGCGTTGTCGAGGTATTGGCTAAGCAACATCACCATCAATTCACGGTCACAGCCCAGAGTGAGTCCCTCGTCGGGAAGCTCAATGCGGATGGCCGAACTTCCTGAGCGATCGCCAAGACCGGCAATCACTTCGTCAATCAGGGGACCGGCCGAAACCGGCTCCGGCTGAACGGTCGCATGCGACGCGTCGGGTGCGACGGATTCCAGGCGCGCTGTGGTGAGAAGACGCGTGGTCAATTCGTTGAGTTGGCTGGCCTGTTCGTCAATGAGCGAGACAAGCTCGGCCTGCCCCTGCGACAGGCGGCCCATCTCCGAAAGGCCGCTGCTGGCTGCACGGATCGCGGTAAGCGGAGTCTTGTAGGCATGGGCCAGGTTGTCAAGCACTGTAGCGCGCATCTGCTCTGCCTGACGCTCAGCCTCGATGCGGCTCTCATTAGCGGTTGCGCGGTACCGGTCGAACGTGATTGCAATAACCGAAGCGAGGACGCTGTTTGTCAGGGCGCTGGTTTCTCCCCGCAACACAAGGCTGCCTACGGGCACCGCGCCCAGGCGAATGACCCGGCGGCTAATTCCAGTGGACCGGTCATCGTCGGACGTCTCGAAGTGATACACGTTCTGAACCAGTTCGCTGGGATCGACTTTCCATTCGTGGTTTCTCGCTCAGGTTCATCTGAAGGGTGCGCCGGGTGAACTCGAGCAGATTTGCCATTTGCTCCGCGGACGACCGGTCGCGGCGTGTCAGCCGGGATACATGGAGAGCACTGCGCAGCATGGGCGTAAGCTTGCGCGGGCGGAACGCGCCCATGATGCCCTTGATTGGATGCAATCCCGACAATCCGCTACCAGCCTTCCCGTGGGTGCACTCTGCGTATGGGGGCTCAACCGTAAGCCCCTTACTATGAGTGCGTTGGCGCACCCGACACGGCACGCAATCTGTTGACCTAGGTTGTGATCGTACATTTGCGGTACTTCAAGCCGCCTGCAATGAATTGCGACTCACTTGGAACCCAAAGTTTCGGAAATGCCTTCTGAAAAAAGGCAATCGAGGGTGGAAACGATCTTGACGAGAATTTTAACAGATTCTTTATTCGGTCCTTACGACGCATCTCATTTTGGCCCCTGGTTCCTCATTGCTTCCTTACGGTGAAATTGGTCAACTGCTGTTAATCGCAATCCATCCGGTTAAGTCCTGTGTTGCGGGAAGTCACCCACGGACCTTTTTGTGTCGCTTTTCGCGCAATCGCGCGGATATGGCTCATTGACCGAACGATAACGCACCGTTCCGAGTGCGGTTTCGCGGTTCTGCATCGCGTTAATTCCCATTTGTGTCTCCACCGGCTCCGTAAGGCGGGTACGGGGAGTCTTTCTCAAAAACAGATCATGACCCCACTGCTGCAATCCGCGGTGGAGAAAGCGTGTAAACCCTTGATGGATTTGAGGTCAAGCATTCGGACATTGTTGACAGTGAGCGCCATGACGGCCAGCGTGGCAGCGATTGCACAGACGCAAACACCCTCAACCCCACCGGCTCCGACACCCGCGCCTGCGACCACGCCGGCACCTGCGGGCGCCCCGGCAGCCGCGCCCGATGCTGCGGCAGCCGCACCAACTCCGAAACCGTGGCGCGCTGGCCCCTTTGACGTGACCGGTTTCGCGGACGGCTTCTACTCGTTCAACAACAACCACCCGACGGAGAGTGCGAACGGGGAGATGAACGATCTCTACAACTTCAACCAGGATGCGAATCAGCCTGCACTGAGCGCCGTAAAGCTCACGCTGAATCACGATCCAGGGAAGATCGGGGCGCATTTCGACTTCATCTACGGCCGCACCAACAAGATGATCAATGCAAAGAACCAGCTGGAATGGGTGGAGCAGGCGTACATCAGCACCAAGCCGCCCAAAGCAAAAGGCTTTGAGTTGGATCTCGGCAAGTTTGTGACGTCGGCCGGCGCAGAGACCATTGAGGCCAAGGACAACTGGAACTATTCCCGTTCCCTGCTGTTTGCATGGGCCATCCCCTACTGGCACTTTGGCCTGCGAACATCAATGCCGGTCAGCAAGACCGACACGGTGGGAGTACAGGTTGTGAACGGGTGGAACAACATCATTCACGACACCGGCGGAGTGACAGTGGGACTAACCAACTCGTACGTCAACCCGAAGTATACGTGGAACTTGAACGTGTACACCGGGCCGTCGAATTCGCCCGGCCAGAACGCCTATCGCAACCTCTTTGACACAACCGTGCTGTTCACTCCCACCGCAAAGTTCAATTGGTATTTGAACTTCGACTTCGGCGCGAACAGGGACTCCCTCTCGAACGGCAATGGTGACACCAACAAGTCCTACTGGACCGGTCTCGCCGCGGCCGCACATGAGCAGATAACTCCCAAGATGGCTCTCGTTGGACGCATAGAGTTCTTGGACGACGAGAATGGCTACGCCACGGGGACGGTGCAGAACGTCCGCGAAGCGACCGCCACCTATGAATACCATTGGAAGGTGGGGCTCATAAGCCGCGCTGAGTTCCGTCACGACTGGTCTGATCAGGCTTTCTTCCATCGCGGCGCAACAGGCATGGTTGACGGGCAGTCCACGGTCACCATCGGTCTGATCGCCGTCATCTCCCCTAATCGGTAGGCCAATCCAGGGTGCGGGAATTAGGGTTCTTCATTTCATCCTTATTCCCGCAGTCCTACCATTCTGGCAACAAACGCATGCTAGTCGCGCCGAGTCCCGGGCTACGAAAAGAGCCGGGCCGGGAACTCAACCATTCCGGACAGCAGTCCGGAGGCCGATCCACCCAATCAATACTCAGGAGAATTCTGAATGGCAGAACCAAAAGCACCGCAAATGCAGGCCACACTGGGTCTGACCGGGTTGACCAGCAACGCGATGGCTCTCATTGCTCCCGGCGCGTTCCTCTGGCTCACGTTCTTCATCCAGGCAACCACAGGCGTCGCCGGACAGCCTTCCACGGCTCCGGCCATGTGGATGGGCATCTTTGCGGCCTTGCTGCTATGCCTGGCAACCGCAGTGGCCTACGCTGAGATCTCCAAGCTGTACCCTGGCACGGGATCGAGCTACTACTACGCCGAGCAGGCGATGCTCTCAAAGGACGCCTCGTTCAAGTACGCCCGCATTGCCAAGTTCATTGTTGGATGGGGCTCGCACCTCTACTACTGGGTATATCCCGGAGTGATGGTCGCAACCACCGGCATCTTCGTCGGCTATGTGGTGGGCTTCCTCTTCCCCACGTTCATCAGCGGTTCCAACCCCGGTCCGCTGTTTATGGCTTCAATTGCCGTGGTTTTCTCCTTCTTCGTCGCCTGGATCGCCTCCAAAGGTGCCGGCGCTTCCACCGCGGTCAATCTGGCAATCAACGTCATCCAGATCTCGGCTCTGGTGCTGTTCAGCGTGCTCGCCCTCGGCTATCGCGCCAACCACCCGGCCGGCTCGGTTGGACCCACCACTTTCCAGTACGACTCGGGGTCGCTGTCTACGTACACCTATCAGTTCGCGACCAATCCCAAGGATGGCTCCGTCATGCGCGATGCCAGTGGTGTTCCGATGCCGCTGCTCGACAAGACTGGAAAGCCGACACCCTTCGTGATGGATTACCCGACCACGGACGCTTCGGGCAACTTCCTCACTCACTCGAACGCGGCCTCGGTCGTCGGCATCCACAAATTCAGCTTCGTGTTCATCCAGGCCACCGTCGCTATCCTCATTCTGGTCGGCTTCGAATCGGTGACGGCCATGGGAGGAGAAGCCAAGAATCCAACCAAACACATTCCGATTGCCGTCATCGCGTCGCTGCTCATACAGGGGCTTGTCTGTTACCTATTTGAGTACTTCGCGGCAAACTACTTCCTGAACTCCGGGTATAGCATGGCATCCGCGACAGGCTCCGCGGCTCCCATCGGCGACATGATGATCATCGTTGGCGATGCCCTGCTGGGACAGGGCAACGGCAAGTACTTCATGCTCGTTGAGGCTTTCACCGTGTTCCTCGCCCTCATCGGAACCACGCTGAGCTGCATGAACACTGGCGCCCGCGTAACTTACGCGATGGGCAAGGACGACGAAGCTCCCGAGCACTTCGGCATGCTGCATGACAAGTCGCTCTCGCCGCGCCGCGCGATCTGGACCCTGGCCTGCATCTCCGCCGTCATAGGCGTTGTTGCCGTCTCGCTGGTGTTTGCCGATGCTGCCGCTCCCACGGACGCTACTATCGCGGCACTGCCACACGGCATCTTCTCCTCATTCGGCTACCTGCCGCATGACACGCTAGCCAAGCTGCCCAACTCACTGCTGACCATCACTCTCACTTCGAACTTCGGCACCTTCATCCTGTATGCGCTGAGCTGCTTGCTCTGCATCATCGCCTACCACAAGCGGCCCGACCACAACTTCCTGGTCCACACCCTGATCCCGGGCTTCGGTCTGCTGGCGAACCTAACCTGCATGGGCGTCTACCTGGCCGGCCCAATATTCGGACTCGGCACCAAGATGGAACCGCTGAGCGCGCTGGGCATCGCCGGCCTGTGGGGCCTTTACGGCGCCTACTACTTCATCAAGTCATCGAAAAAGAAGGGCAAAGCGATTCTGGTGCCTAAGCAAACCGTCACGCAGTAGTTCGATTTTGCTTCCCATCGGGTGGCTCCTCTTCCCTTCTCGCATGTTGATGGCGAAGGGGAAGGCGCCACCCGGTGGCATTTTCGAGCAGCGTTGTTCCGAACTTTCAGAGACAATCAGGGAAGACACTTCAGGCGGCGGCGCCCATGCTGGATATTCAGTTCGGACAGGCAAGCGATCCGGGAAAAGTTCGTGCCAACAACGAGGACTCGCTTGGAGCCTACATCCCTTCATCGCGCCACGAGGCGCGCGCCCTCGGATACTTGTTTGCCGTAGCCGACGGCGTCGGCGGCATGGATCTGGGCGAAGTGGCATCCGCCACGGCCGTCAAAGTCATCACAGAGGAATTTTCGCAGGCACAGCAGGGCACGCTGCTGAATGGGCTCCTGCCGCGACTCGTTCAGCACGCCAACGCGGTGGTCCACGATTGCCGATTGCAGCCGCAATACCGTGGCAAGCAGATGGCAACAACGCTGGTCGCCTGCGCGCTGCGCTACGATCAGGCCGTGATTTCGCATGTCGGCGATTCGCGCTGTTACCTCGTTCGCAAAGGGCAGGCGCGAAGGATTACGGACGATCACACGCTGGTCAATCAGCAGCGCAAGCTTGGATTGATCTCGGCAGAAGACATAGCGGAATCCGATTCGCGGCATGTCCTCATCAAGTCGCTGGGGCCCGAAATGTTTGTCGCCCCGGAAACGAATTCGATCTCGCTTCAGGCCGGCGACACCTTGGTCCTCTGCACTGATGGCCTCCACGATGAGTTACCCGACCGCGAATTGGCCGGCATCGTTTCTCAATCCGGTAAGGACCTGAACACGATCGCCCAGGAACTCGTCGCGCGTGCGGTTGAGATTGATGGCAACGACAACACCACGGCGCAGGTCATCCGTGTCCGTTCGATCGAACAGATGGGGATGTACCGCGGCCGTCCCTATCGGCTTCCGTCCTGACGATCTTGCGGATTCCTTACCTTCTTGCGCTGTAATCCCGATACAGTAACAACAGGTATCCAGACAGGAGAGCGGCGCAAAGATGGGCTTTCTCGATCCCCTTGAACCGGGCGCACAGATCGATTCGTATCGCATTGAGGCACCCGTTGCACGCAGCGGAATGGCCAGCATCTACCGCGCCATAGACACCCGCGACAACCGCGTCGTCGCGCTCAAGATTCCTCATCCCGACCTGGAAGCGGACCCGATCCTCTTCGATCGCTTTCAGCGCGAATCCTCCATTGGAGAAAAGCTCAACCATCCCTGCGTAATGCGCGTCTTCGGCGGCGAAAAACGTTCGCGCATGTACATGGTGATGGAGTGGTGCGAGGGCCGCCTGCTGCGCAACATCCTCGCTGAGGGACGCATCGACCCGGATCGTGCCATTCGCATCGCCGTCGAGGTGCTGGATGCGCTCCAGTACATTCACGAGAACGGAGTCGTGCACCGCGACCTGAAACCGGAAAACATCATGGTGGACTCCGAGGACAATGTAAAGCTGATCGACTTCGGCATCGCCGGCGACGCCGCGGCAAAGCGCCTCACCTACGCGAATCTGACCGCGGCTCTGGGGACACCAAATTACATCTCTCCAGAGCAGGTGAAGGGTAAGCGCGGAGACGGCCGCTCGGACATCTACGCAATGGGCGTGATTCTCTATGAGATGCTCACGGGGAAGGTGCCATTCACAGGCGCATCACCGATGGAGGTAATCAACGACCGCCTGCTGAACTACCCCACCCCGCCGCGGGTGTTGGAGCCGTCCATTTCTCCACAGCTCCAGGAAGTGATCTACCGCGCCATCGAACGGGATGCGAGGAACCGCTATGCGCACGCGCATGAGTTTGCACGAGATTTGCAGCATTTGGACCAGGTGGGTGTGGAAGACCGGCCCGAATTGCATGAGTGGAAAAAGCGAAAGAGTCATGGGCTGCGCAAGATTCTCTACTTTTCCGGATTGGCGCTGATTCCTGTTGCAATCCTGCTGATCATGATGCTCATCGCTCACCATCGATAAGTAGCTTTGCCGGCCAAATCTTCACGGTGTCCTTATGGTTCAGGCTCTAGGATTTAGGTGTCTATTGACACCATTTCTCGCCCCGAAGGAGACCTATGGCAAAGTACAAACTTGAGTACATCTGGCTCGATGGGAAGAAGCCGATCCCGGAACTGCGCGGCAAAACCCAGCTCAAGGAATTTGATGAGATACCCACTCTTGCCGATCTGCCCCTTTGGGGCTTTGACGGCAGCTCAACCATGCAGGCTGAGGGCAGCAAATCCGACTGCATTCTTAAGCCGGTCGCGTTGTATCCCGATGCAAGCCGCAAGAATGCCTTTATCGTTTTGAGCGAAGTCATGCATCCGGATGGCACGCCGCACTCCACCAACATGCGCGCCACCATTGAAAATGATCCCGACCTTTGGGTCGGCTTCGAACAGGAGTATTTCCTCTACAAGGAGGGGCGTCCTCTGGGCTTCCCAGCGAATGGCTACCCCACCACGCCCCAGGGTCCCTACTACTGCGGCGTCGGCTACAAGTACATGGGCAGCCTGGCCCGCACCATTGTCGAGGAACACTTGGAACTCTGCCTCGAGGCCGGCATCAACCACGAGGGCATCAATGCTGAAGTCGCAAAGGGCCAATGGGAGTTCCAGATCTTCGCCAAAGGCTCCGCAAAGGCTGCCGACGATGTCTGGGTTGCTCGCTATCTCATGATGCGCCTCTGCGAAAAATACGAAGTCGATCTCGTGCTGCATTGCAAGCCCATCAAGGGTGACTGGAATGGATCCGGCATGCACACCAACTTCTCCACAAAGTACATCCGTGAAGTTGGCGGCAAGGACTATCTTGAGGCCCTCATGGCGGCATTTGCTGACAACGTTGCCGAACACATTGAGGTGTACGGTCCGGACAACCACCTGCGGTTGACGGGACTCCACGAGACGCAGGCAATCGACAAGTTCAGCTACGGCCTCTCTGATCGTGGCGCGTCGATTCGGCTGCCTGTCAACTTCATCAAGAATGGCTACAAGGGCTACCTCGAAGATCGTCGTCCGAACTCCGAAGCTGATCCTTACCAGATCGTTTCGCGGATTCTGCAAACCATCAAGACCGTTCCGGTCGCGGAACTCGCAATGTCGTAAAGATGCGCGAGCCCGGCAAACAAGCCTGTTTGCCGGAGCTCCCGGGCCACGGTGGCTAGGTTACTACAGCAATCCTGCCACTCACTTCAGTACCGATGGGCATGGGGCAAAAGAGGAGCGCGTCTTGCGTTCCCCTGCCCCATGCCCTATTTTGGTTCTGGGGCTTAGCGCCTGAGGCGCTCGTGGTGGGCTCTGCTGAATACCACGGACTTACCCGTTCGAAGGAGAAAAATGTCGACAGAGTACCGGAATTTTCTGGCGCTTTCGTATGAAGAGTTGGAAGAGCTCAACCTCAAAGCCAAGACCGACCGCCTCAATCGCGTGTCTGCCGAAAAGGTCCGCGAAGAGCGGCTGAAGTATCTGACCGACGAGAAGCGGATCAAGGCTGTCACCGTCCTGTTCAGCGATCTCGAAGGCCGCCTGCACCTGCTGGACTACGACAAGAAGTTCCTCCTGGGCGCCTACGAAAACCTCACCTTCGATGGCTCCTCGATCCGCGGATTCACGGCGCAAAAGGAGAGCGATCTGCGCCTGGGCATTGATTGGAGCGCCTTCTATTGGGTGCCCGCGGACGTCTTCGGCAACGGCAAGGTGTTGGTGTTCGGCACGGTCATCGACAAAGACGGAACGCCCTACTCCGGCGATTTGCGTGGCGTTCTCAAGGCCTACTCCGACAAGCTGCACAAGGAGAAGGGCTTCACCTTGAACGCGGCCAACGAGATCGAAGGCTTCCTGTTCGCGGGAAAAGACGCGGAGAGGCACTTCCACGTGAACGGCCGGTTCGACTTCATCAACACCGGCGGCTACTATCACGTGCTGCCGCTCGATCCCCTCCGCCAGTTCATCGACACGTCGGCTGAAGTCCAGCGCGCCATGGGATTCCAGAACGAAAAGGACCACCCCGAAGTCGCGCCCAGCCAGTTCGAAATCAACTACGGCTACTCCGAAGTAGTGGCCGCGGCCGACCAGATTCAGCTTTACAAGCTGCTCACGCGACAGATCGCCAACAACATGGGCTACACAGCCTGCTTCCTGCCCAAGCCAGTAGTAGGCGTCAACGGCAGCGGCATGCATACCAACGTTTCGGTCTCCAAGGGCAAGACAAACCTCTTCTGGGATGAGAAAGGCCAGGAACAGCTCTCGCAATTCGGCTGGGACTTCCTGGACCGCATACTCACCCACGCGCTTGACCTTTGCCTCATCTTCAACTCCAGCGTGAACGCCTACCGGCGCCTTGACCCTCACTTTGAGGCTCCCAACCAGATTCGCGCCTCCGCCACCGATCGCGGCGCCATGGTGCGCGTACCCATCGGCAACCACCGCTCAATGCGAACCGAGGTGCGTGCAGTTGCGCCGGACGCCAACCCCTACCTGGCCCTCTACGGCATCTTCAAGACCGGTATTGACGGCAACATCTCGGACGTCGACAACCTGCGCGCCGGCGGCCGCTATCTGCCCGACAACATTCAATTGGCAATCGACGATTTCAAGGACTCCAAGTGGATTGGAGAAGTCCTGGGTGCCGACGTTCAGGGCCGTTTTGCCGATTTGAAGCAAGCTGCCGCCAACCGTTGCCCCCGCGAATTGGGGAAGAACGGTGCGGCTCATGAGCCGCACCGTTTTCCTTTCCGGTGTCTTTAAAGGACTGCGTAGAAGCTCGCGATCCAGTCCTGCAGCAAACTTGGGAAGCAGCCCAAAATCACCACCGCTGCCGCGATCAACACAAGCGCCAGCATCGTCACCGGGTGAACGCGAATCAGCGCGTCATCCGTGCCAGGCATCACGTAAGCGCGCTTGAGCACTTGCAGATAGTAGTAGAGGGACACCGCGCTCATCCCTACCGCAAGCGCCACGAGTGTGAACGGCACCAATCCCGCCGATACGCCGAGCACCGCCGCAAACAGGTTGAACTTGGCCCAGAACCCGACCAGCGGAGGAATCCCCGCGAGCGAGAGGAACAGCACCAGCAGAACCGCGGCCAGAACAGGGCTCCGCTTGTGCAGCCCGAGGAAGGCATCCATCCGGTCGCTGCCCGTGGCGCGCTCCACCACGCCGATCACGCCAAAGGCACCAACCGTTGTCAGTCCGTAGGTCACGATGTAGTAAAGCAGAGCGTTGGCGCTGCCAGATTACCCACAAGCATTGAGCCCGCGGCCATGATCACGAGAGTCAGCGACCACGGAGCCTGGCTTCCCAGGTAGCGCGGCAGCGGCCCGGTTACCACAACCAAGAAGCTCACGCGATGAGCATTGCCAAACACATTTACAATCGCTGTACTAACCGAGATCAGCAGCGCGAAGCTGGCCACCTTCGAAACAGAAGCAATAAACGCCGCTGCTGGTGCCGGCGCGCCTTGGTAAGCGTCAGGCGCCCACAGTTGAAACGGCACTGCAGCCACTTTGAAGCCCAGCCCCGCTGCCACCATTACCAGCGCGACATATAACAACGGCGAGGCGCCCGCTGCGCTCCTCTCAACGCTCATCAGCGCAATCTGGTGCAGATTAGTCGAACCCGTTACCCCGTACAAAAGGCTGAAACCGAAAAGCAGGAAGGCGGCGGCCATTCCGCCGAACAGGTAATACTTCAGCGCCGCCTCAGCACTGCTGCCGGAACTCTTGGCAAAGGCGGTCAGGATGTAAAGGCCAAGGCTCAACAACTCGAGCCCGATGAATATCACCAACAAATCCTGCGCGCCGGCAATCAGCAAGCCGCCCGTAGCGGACATCAGCACCACGGCCACAAACTCACCCACGTGCCGCGTAAATCCCGAATCGATCAGAAGCAGCAGCGTGAACGCCGTGAGAACCAGGATGGCGATCTGCGCGACCGCCGTGTAGCCGCCGGTGACAAGCAGCAGCGTGTTCGAGGTGCCGTCGGCAGTCAGGCTGCTGCTTCCCTGCCCCTGCATGAACCACAGCGCCGCTCCACAGCCCAGGACGCCGAGCAGGGTCGCAGATGCGGTGCGGACATTCAGCGCAGCCTTGCGCAGGAAGCCCAGATCCACCACCAGAATCAGCAGCGCCGCGACCTCGAGCGCGGTCTCCGGCAGCGTTATGCGGAAGAGGTCTGTATAGTTCATTGTCCGCCTCCCGCGAGCAGCGCCTTGACCGCCGGTTCGATGCTGTCCAGCAGAATTCGTGGATACAGGCCGATCGCCAGGCTAGCTACGGTCAACAGGCTGAATCCTGCCACCTCCGGCCAGGTGATCGCAGCGAACGCGTGCTCATCGCCATGCAGATGATGCGTGTGAGGCAGATCGCTAAAGAATGCCTTCTGCACGACGCGCCACGTGTACGCCACGCCGATCACAATGCCCACGCCGGCCGCGGCCGTCCACCATGGATTGGCGTTCCACGATCCAACGAGCACTTGAAGCTCCGCCACGAAGCCGGAGAAGCCCGGCAGGCCCATCGAAGCCATGCCTGCAATCACGAATCCCCACGCCGCGAACGGCATGCGCTTCGACAGATGCATCCCTTCGAGTTCCGCCAGCTGCCGCGTGTGCGTCCGCTCGTAGACGATTCGGCCCACCACTGCGAACAGCAGGCCCGCCAGCACGCCGTGCGAGAACATCTGCAGCACCGCGCCCGTCACGCCGATCTGGTTCAGCGTCATCAAGCCCAGAAGCACGAATCCCATATGGCTCACGCTGGAGTAGCCGATGACGAACTTGAAGTCGCTCTGTACCAGCGCCACCAGAGCTCCGTAAATAATGCCGATCACGGCCAGCACAGCGAATACATCCCGCCACGACCCGATGCCGATAAACGAGAACCCCCACGGATCCATGCCATGCGGGAACACGAACATTGCAACGCGCAGGCAGCCGTATGCGCCTAGCTTCATCACCACGCCCGCAAGGAGCATGGAAGCAGCGGTAGGCGCGGCAACGTGGCCGGTTGGCGCCCAGGTGTGGAACGGCCACATGCCGGCAAGAATAGCGAAGCCTACGAAGGTCAGCGGGAACGCCCACATCTGGAATTGAACCGGGAGCCCGGCGTGTGCGAGATCCAAGAGACCCGTGGAATGACTGCCGGACGTGGCATACGCGGCGAGCAGTGCGATGAGCACCATGGCGGAGCCCACAAACGAGTACAACGCCAGCTTCATGGCCGCATACTCGCGCCGCGTCGAACCCCAGATCGCAATCAGGAAGTATTTCGGCACGATCGCGATTTCATAAAACACAAACAGCAGGAAAATATCGAAGCTGAGAAACACCCCGTACACGCCGCCGATGAGCGCGAGGAAGAAGGCAAAGAACTCATTGGTGCGCAGTTCGATATTCCAGCTGAAGAGCACGCCCGCGACCGCCGCAAGTCCGGTCAGCAGCACGAGAACGCGGCTGATGCCATCGGCTGCAAGGATGAATCGAATGCCCATCGAGGGCACCCAGGGCAGATCCACAATGGTGACGTGGCCCTGATGGGCGCCGGCAGCGAATCCCATCACGGCAACTACCAGGCCCGCGATCGCAATGACGAGCGCGAATCCACGCGCAAGCCCCGCTCTGCCCTTGGGCAGCAGCGCCTCGGCGAGAGCTCCGGCAAATGAGAGATAGATCGTCCACGCTAACACCTAAAATCTCCAATGCGCCAGCAGGTTCACCACCGTCGGGTTCACGCTGTCTACGATCAGTTGAGGCCAAAGGCCAATGAGAATCATGAGTCCAATCACCGGGGCCATCGCCAGTAGTTCCCCACTATGCAGATCGGGGAAGGTGGCCCATTTCTCCGGCACCGGTCCCGTGAATACCTTCTGAATGACCGTGAGAATGACGGCTGCGGTAACCAGCAGTCCAAGCACTGAGACCGTTGCCGCTACCCACGCCAGCGGAAATACGCCGCGGAAGATGAGGAACTCGCTTACGAATCCATTCAGTCCCGGCAGCCCCAGCGACGAGAACAACGCAAACCCCATCAACCCCGCAAACACCGGTGCCGGCTTGCGCAGCCCGCCAAAGTCGTCGATGCCCCGCATCCCCTCGCTGCGCTGCTGAATCATGGCGATGAACCAGAACAGCGCCGCGGCCGTGATGCCGTGGTTGAACATCTGCAGGATCACCCCGTTGAGCGCCGCAGCCTGGCTGGCCTGCATCGCCGCGCTTGTCGCGGGAACCGCAAGCGCGAAGATGCCTAGTTGGCAATAGCCCAGGTGGTTGACCGACGAGTAGGCGAACACGCGCTTCAAATCCTTCTGCGCCGCTGCGGCCCACGCGCCCATCACCACCGTTGCCACCGCCAGCACCAGCAGCGGCGTGCGGATCTGCGCGATCTCTTGCCCGAAGAGCGGCAGCGCAATGCGCAGCAATCCATACACGCCCATCTTCGACATAGTCCCCGTCAGCAGCATGGTTACGATGCCATCAAGCCGAGGTGCGTGAAGTCCATGCTGCCGGTGGCAAGGAACACGGCGAGGAATGCGAGCAGGAGTCCCACGGATCCGGCCATCGTGTACACAAAAAATTGCGTCGCGGCAGGCCCGCGCTTGGGCCCGCCCCAAAGCTTGATGAGGAAGAACGCGGGGATGAGGCTAAGTTCCCAGTAGAGGAACCAGTGATAGAAATTGAGCGCGGTGAACGTACCGAAGAGCCCGGCTTCCAGCAGCAGCACCAGCGCGAAGTAAAGCCCCGGCTGCCGATGCACCCGATGTGCCGCATCGACCGACATCAGCGTCACCACCGCGGAGAGCACCAGCATCAGCGCGCCGAGCCCATCAACTCCAAGGTGATATTCGATGCCAAGCGACGGAGCCCATGCAGCGCGTTCGAGTAGCCCAATGCTGCCGTCCGCCGGAATCCGCGTCCAGACCATCAATGAAAGAGCAAGCGCAAACAGCGCCGTGATCATCGCAATGCCGCGGGCGTGCTTGCCGGACCAAAGCGCAATGATGGCTCCCACAACGGGCACCGCGGTCAACAGCGTGAGTAGTGGGATTCCGTTCGGCATGCCGCTCATGAGTGGCTGCTCCAGATCAGGATCGCTGCCAGCACAACAACGCCGATTGCCAGCAACCGCAAGTAGGTCTGCACGCGTCCCGACTGCACGCGTGCCACCAGCCCGCCGCCGACCGAAAGCTCTTCGCAGCCCTTGTCGAATGTGCCATCCACCCAGTACGTGTCGAGAAAGCGATTGAACTTCGCCCACAACCCGAAGAATCCCGTTACCGCTGCAACCATCCCGCCCCACACACGGCGATCGAGCCAGTCGGCAACGCGCGCCCACCACGCATAAAACGCAATCACCGTTGCGGCATAGAACTCATCCACGTAGAGGCGATCACGCAGTGCGCGCCATACAGGCGGCATTGCCTTCTCGAGTACATCGCGCTCTTCGGGTTCTGGCGACCGGTTGCCGTAAAGGGCCCAACCGACACCGAGTCCGATGAATACCACGAGCGTCGAAGTAGCCATCAGCGCGATAAGCCCCGGTTCGTTGAAGCCGGCCAATCCCAACTCCGCGGACTTATTTGTAAGGAAGCTGCGGAACCACGGCCACGCCGGCGTGCCCAACACTCCCAGCACAATTGCGAAGAATGCCAGGATCGCAAGCGGAACCGTCATCACCCGCGGGCTCTCATGAGTATGCCCGTGGCCGCGCCACTTGCCAAAGAATACGTAGCAGACCTGGCGGGTCATGTAGAACGCGGTCAGCAGCGCACCGAACACGAGCATGAAGAACGGGCCCTGGCTGAAGTTCCAGTTGTGCGCCGACTCGAGAATCGCGTCCTTGCTCCAGAAGCCCGAGAACAGCAGCGGAAAGCCGCTCAGCGCCAGCATGCCGATCGCATAGGTCGCAAACGTGACCGGCATCTCCTTCCACAGCCCGCCCATCTTCCGAATGTCTTGCTCGTCATGGGAGCCGTGAATCACGGAACCAGCGCCCATGAAGAGCAGCGCCTTGAAGAACGCGTGCGTGATGAGGTGGAACATGCCCACGGCCACGCCGCCGAGCCCAAGTCCCGCCATCATGTAACCAAGTTGCGAGATAGTCGAATAGGCCAGGATGCGCTTGATGTCGTTTTGCGCGACGGCGATCAACGCAGCGAACACAGCCGTCGATGCGCCCACCCACGTCACCACCGTTAGCGCCGTAGTCGTGCCACCCATCGGCGCGCCGGCCTCCATCAGCGGGAAAACGCGCGCCACCAGATACACACCAGCGGCCACCATGGTTGCCGCGTGAATCAGCGCCGACACCGGCGTCGGGCCTTCCATCGCGTCCGGCAGCCAAACATGCAACGGCAACTGGCCGCTCTTGCCTGCGGCCCCGGCAAAGATCAGTAGTGCAATCGCACTTGCCGCGCTCAGGCCCAGTGCAGCCGGAGCGGCGAGCAGTCCACTCAACGCCAGCGGCTCCATGGCACCCGCGCCATTGTTATAGAACAGCAGCGTGCCCGTCTGCGCAAACAACCACACGATGCCGAGCAGGAAGAAGATGTCGCCAATGCGGGTGGTGAGAAACGCCTTCTTCGCCGCCGCAGCCGCCGACGGCTTTTGATACCAGAATCCGATCAGCAGGTACGACGTGAGTCCCACAATCTCCCAGTTCATGAACAGCAGCAGCAGGCTGTTGGCGATGACTACGCCCAGCATCGCGCCCGCAAACAGCGACATGAAGCAGAAGAAGCGCGTGAAGTTCTCGTCGTGCGCCATGTAGCCGGTGGAGTAGATGAATATCAGTAGCCCGACGAACGTGACCATTACCAGCATCACCGCCGACAGCGGATCGAGCACCCAGCCGAGGTCGACGGTCGCGTTCCCAAACTGAAGCCAGGTAAAGTTGACGGCTTCCCGTACCGCGTGGCCGCTCATCCAACCGGCAAGTACGTGGCCGAAGGCCGCCAGAGCCAGCAGCAATGAGAACGCAAGCGAGCCGATGGCCAGCGCCGCAGCAGCCCTGCGCATCGGCTGCTTCAGCAGAGCGATTACGGCCGCAGCCACCATCGGCACCGCCGGAATCAGCCAGAGAATCTTCGCGATCGACGAAGCCGCGACTTGCGGAGTGAACTGAAGTGTCTCTTGCATCACCTGCTCACCCTTTCATCCTGTTCATCTCGTCGAGATCCGTTGTGCGTGCATGTCGGTAAATCGAAATCACAAGGCCCAATCCGACCGCCGCCTCCGCGGCAGCCACAGCAATCGAAAATACAGCAAACATCACTCCGGTCAGCGCTTCAGGATGCGGCCCGTAACGCCAGAACGCGATCAGGTTCAGGTTGGCTGCGTTCAGCATCAACTCAATCCCGATCAGCACCAGGATCGCATTGCGCCGCGTCAGCGCTCCGGCCAGCCCGATGGCAAACACCAGCGCCGCCACCAGCAGATATCCCGCGAGAGGCGTCACTTGCCATCCCCCTTCTCATGCATCGCCACAATAACCGCGCCGATCAGCGCCGCCGTGAGTAGAAGAGCAACGATTTCGAGCGGCAGAACGTAGCGGCCCATCAGCGCGTTGCCAATGTCCATCACTGAGACCGCGGGTGAGGCCGCCTGTTGCGGTAGCGCATCCACACTGCGAATTACCGCCCAGCCCAATACCGCGAACACCGCGGCGGCGATGCACAAACCAGCGAGCCAGGTTCGGCTGAATACCCCGCTCTGCGGCGTCTCCGAACCGCGTGTAAGCAGAATGGCAAACACGATCAGGATGGCTACCGCGCCAATGTACACCAGGATTTGCGCGAAACCCGCGAATTGCGCGTCGAGTTGCAGAAACAGCAGCGCGAGCCCAGCAAATGCGCCCGTGACCGCCAGGGCGCAGTGCACCGTGTTTTTCAACAGCACCGCCGTCAGTCCGCTACCTACGGTGAGCGCTGCC
>WNGK01002807.1_pt1 | contig 20711 bp, 17 predicted proteins | sample 5400601 | NCBI WGS metagenome assembly WNGK01 (sample SAMN13153376, study PRJNA577476) | soil metagenome | isolation source: 60 cm soil or saprolite under Garry oak tree replicate 1 | place: USA:California | collected 2016-06-15
TTTCCATCAGCAACCAAACCGGCATGGTTCAACATCAAGTATTTGATGTCGTCCAGCGCACGCTAGACAAAATCACCGACAGCCTGGCAAATAATATCCCTGTCGAGCTGCGCAATTTTGGCGTCTTTCAGCCACGCCTGACAAAGCCGCGAGTTGGCCGAAACCCGAATCAACCGGGCAGCAGCTTTGTGATTCCATCGCGCGCGACAGTGAAATTTAAGGCTGGCAAGATCATGCGTCAGCGCGTTGAGAAGCTTTCAAGGCAATTAAAAGAAGCCTCAGACCGTAACACGAAAGCGGAAGCCGGCGTACAAACCGGCGCGTAGCACAGCGTCACGCAGACAATCATGTCTGCGGCCGAACAGCAGGCAAATTTTCTGCTCTCATAGTTTACGAAAGCAAGCTCTGGATGGTTTTTTCCAAGCGCTCAAAATTAATTGGCTTCGTGAGATGCTCAGAGAAGCCTGCATCTCTGGCTTGGGTTACGTCTTGTTCGCTACCAAAGCCGCTGAGGGCGATTCCAGGCAAATCCTTGTTGAGACGCACTTCACGCATCAATTCATAACCGCTCCTGTCTGGCAATCCGATGTCGCTGATGAGCAGATCGAAATCCTCTTCCCGGACTTTCTCCACCGCCTGCTCAGCAGTATGGGCTACAGTAATTTTGTAGCCGCGACGCTCGAGCATTCTTTTCATTCCAATGCAGGTGTCATGATGGTCGTCGACCAGCAGGACGCGCCGGTGACTTGAAACAGCGCGTTCCGGTTCGCGATCTACCGGCTGATCTTGCTTCTCGCCGTCGCCGCCAATCGGAGTGACCACCGTGGTGAGTTCCACTGAAAAAATCGCGCCTTGGTCCTTACCGGGACTTTTCACACTGATCTTACCGGCATGAGCATCGATCAATGCCTTGGAAATAGAGAGGCCAAGCCCGAGACCTCCAAAACGGCGAGTGATCTCGGCTTGTCCCTGTTCGAAGACGTTAAAGATCTTATCGATCTTGTCCCGTTCGATGCCAATCCCGGTGTCGATGATGCGAGCTTCAATTTTGTCCGGCGCAGGGTTATCAGTCTCGACAATGATTCGGCCCTTTTCGGGGGTAAATTTGACGCTGTTCTTAATGAGATTCCAAAAGACCTGTTGTAATCGCGCGGGATCGCCCACAACGTGCGTATGCGTGGCGCGAAGCCGAAATTCTACTTTGAGATTCTTTGCTTCGATTTCCGTTCGGCAGATCTCGTAAGCGCGTTGCAGGGTCTGGTGTATGCAAATCGTTTCGAAGCTCAATTGCAGTTTGCCCTTCGATATGCGGGTAACGTCGAGCAAGTCGTCAATTAGCCGTGCTTCCAGTTCGACGTTGCGGCGGACCACCTCCAGCGCTTCTCTGACGGGTTGGGAATCCGGCATCTCAGCTTCCAGCTCCCCTACCATGGCAATCACCGGCGCGAGCGGACTGCGCAGCTCGTGCGACAAGAGTGCCAGGAATTGGTCCTTGGCAGCATTCGCCGCAATCAATTCCTGACGCAATGTGACGTCGCGTGTCTTGTCGTCCACCAGATAGAGCACGCCTTGAACGGTTTCCTGCGCGCCTTGCAGCCGGAGCAGATTTATATCCAAAAAATGCGTCACTCCCGTCTTGTCTTTCAACGGGTGCTCAGTCAGTTGAAACGCCGCTCCAAAAGTAAGCACTCTTTCGATCGCTCCCGGAGGCGCAATGTTCACATCATCGGAGGGGACTTCGGTGATGTCGCGGCCGGCCGGCAAGTCTCCAAAACGTTCCGCCATCCGCGCAAATGCGTCGTTAGCATGGAGAAAGCGGCGAGAACCTGGATCGACAAAAGCGATTCCGCTGGGCATGTTCGCCAGTATTTTCTCGTTGAAGATGACTTCGCGCTCCAGCTTCTGCGTCGACTCTATCTGGCGCTGATAGAACCTGCTGCCGAGCCACGCAAACACTGCCGTGAGAACGATCAACCATGCTGCCAGGATCGTCATTCGTCCCAAAAGATCGTGAACCGGCTTGTAAGCGAGGCTCTTCGGCTGCTCCACTACCGCCACCCAACCCGTTGGCTCGATCGGACTGAAAGAATAGAGGTTTCCACGCTCCTCGAAATGTCCGATTTTATTTTGCCGGATTTCATTGATTAACAGGCCGCCTTGGGGACTCCCACCCGGATTCGGTTTAAAATCATTCACGAAAAGCGCCGTGCCATTTTGATCGAGCACCTCGAAAGTGAAACGATCCGAAAATTCGATCGCCGATAATCGCCTGCCAATCCTTTCAACCAGGACCGAGTCGCCAACGTAGCCAAGAATCGTCCGATCCGGCGCGCGGACTGCGGCCACAATCTCGGTGACCAGCCGATTGTCTGACAGCCTCGGATGAACTGGCGACACGATAGCTTCTTCGGATGCAGCCGCTTGCTCGCGCCAGTGACTGGCGCCGAAGTCTTTTCCGACCATCTCTGGTGCGGTCGGAATCGATGCAATTAACGCGCCATCCGGTGCCGCAAGGAACATTCCGTCAATATCGGGATGCGAATAGAAGGCGGAGCCAAGCCATTGCTGCCCCGCAGGCACGGGATTCGGTCCGCCGAGAATTTTCGCGACTTCGGGAAGCGTCTGGTAGTAGTTGATAATGGCGCTGCTGCGACTGAGGTCAATGCCGACTACATGACCAAGCAGCTGGATCAAGGTTTGTCGGTCGCGCAGGATTCTTGATTCCAGGGTGTCGCGCAGAATCGTGTAGGAAACAATAAGGGTCAGGATGGACGGAATCCACCCCGCCAAAAGAATAGGAAAAATGATCTTGAAACGATCGAATCGGCGGCGCCGTTTCCTTGATGTGTCTCCCAACTGCATGCTTGCGGTTTCGAAAAAATCGGAGTAACACGGTCAACCTGCACACTGCCTGAGGCAAGGGTGAATGTCGCATAGATTGAACGGTTGTTGGCCCGCGCTATTTCCCAACCGAGACATCCTCCGGAGCCAGCTCAAGAGATTACCAAACTATTCTTGCTGGAATTGCAGGGAACGATAGGAGACTGCTGTGTATCAAGACAATGTGAGCGTGGTTTTCACAGGCAAGCATGCGATTTTGGGATTGACGCAACCGTTTGAAACGGCATGATGACGCCCTTACTGCCTCAACGATTCGCGGCGATAGGTACTCTCATGCACGGAAGCCTTGGACATATTATCTGGACGGTTTGCTACTTGAGCGTGCTTACCGGGCTTTCAGCCTACGGGATCCACCGCTATTTCATCATTTATCTTTACCTGAAAAACCGCAAGTGTCCGCCGGTGCCACCTCACCATTTTGAGCGACTGCCCAAGGTGACGATGCAGCTGCCGATCTTCAACGAGGTGTACGTCGCCGAGCGGCTGCTTCGTTCTGTGAGCGAAGTCGATTATCCCCGCGAGCTTTTGCAAATTCAGGTGCTGGACGATTCAACCGATGAGACTCGCCAGATCACCGCCTCGTGCGCCGAGGAACTCCGCCAGCGCGGCTTCAATGTTCAGCTCATTCATCGGGTTGATCGCACCGGCTTCAAGGCTGGCGCGCTATCGGCAGGGCTCGATGCTGCGGAAGGCGAATTCCTTTGTATTCTCGACGCTGATTTCGTTCCGCAGAAGGATTTGCTAAAACGCACGATCCACTTTTTCACTGATCCCAAAGTAGGAATGATTCAGACGCGCTGGGGTCATTTGAATCGAGGATATTCGTTGCTTACCCGCATGCAGGCGATCTTTTTAGATGGCCATCTCTTGCTGGAGCAAACTGCACGTAGCCGCAGCGGGCGTTTTTTCAATTTCAACGGGACGGCCGGGCTTTGGCGACGTTCTTGTATCCAACAAAGTGGAGGCTGGCAGGCTGATACGCTGTGCGAGGACCTGGATCTGAGCTATCGCGCGCAGCTCGCGGGCTGGAAGTTTGTGTATCTTGCAGACGTTGTCACTCCGGCGGAGCTGCCGGTGGACATGAACGGCTTCAAGTCGCAGCAACATCGCTGGACCAAAGGTTCGGTTCAAACGTGCAAGAAATTGTTACCCACAATCTGGCGCAGCCAACTCCCGTTTCCCATCAAGCTCGAAGCCACGGGCCATTTGATGTCCAACTTTGCCTACCTGCTCCTTGCTTCTCTGTGCGTTCTTTTGCATCCATCCGCCGGAGCGCCTCAGAGTGGCTGGCTGCGCACGTTCCTTGTGGACGTTCCGTTTTTTCTTGCCGCGTCGGCCCCAGTGGCCGTGTTCTATATTTGCGCCCAGCGCGAGCTCCATCCGCGGACATGGATGCGGCAGCTTCTTTTTCTGCCATGTCTGCTCGCCTTGGGAATTGGCCTGTCGCTGAATAACGCGCGAGCGGTGCTGGAAGCGCTGATCAATCACAAATCCGATTTCACGCGGACGCCCAAGTATGGCATTGAACGCAAATCGCAAAAGTGGCGCAGCTGTAAGTACCGGCCGCTCAAGTCAGCAGTTCCGCTCGTTGAATTGGCCTTCGCGATCTATTTCACCTACTTCGTGGTGTTTGCGATCGTGCACGGCCAGTTCCTTTCGGTGCCGTTCCTGCTGATGTTCCAAGGGGGTTTCCTCTACGTTTGTCTGTCTTCTTTCGCCAGTCGCTGGTCAAAGATTAATTTTGATAGTTCACGCGCGACCGCTGCAATTCCTGCGTGACAAATTGAAATTGTCGAGTAAAACGTTGCGAATGCTTCGTCGCCTAGGAGTAATTTCCAGTCTAATTTCGGCTGCGTCCGCCTTCGCGATCACACCAATCGACACTTCCAACCAGCTGATCGTCAGTGTGCGCGATCAGAAGCTGGTGCTCGTACGAAACGGCGCGAAAGTCGCCACGTATCCGGTGTCCACGTCCATGTTCGGCCTGGGCGACGACCGGGGACGAATGACGACTCCCCTCGGTTATTTGGCGGTCGAAAAAAAAATCGGTGACAACGTACCAGTCGGCGCTGTGTTTCACAATCGGCGGTTAACTGGCGAAGTTCTGCAACCAAATGCTCCTGGTCGCGACCCGATAACGACGCGCATTATCTGGTTGCGCGGACTGGAAGCCCAAAACGCGCATGCCTTTCAGCGTTGCATCTATATTCACGGCACGCCGGAAGAAAAAAAAATCGGCCGGCCCGCCAGTTACGGCTGCATCCGGATGAAATCGAGCGACGTCGCCGCGCTTTATGATCGGGTTCCCGTTGGAGCGCTTGTGCAGATCGTCCCCGACCGGCTACCGAAGCAGCCGTTGCCACCGCCGACTACGATCGTAGCTGCGACTGCACCACCCCAGGTCGAAACGCAGAATCGAGATCGGCTCCCGAAACTCACCAAGGCGCCACGCGTACACAGCACGAATACTGTTGTCGCTGCGACAATGCTGGCCGCACCACCTGAACATTTGTCGCAGAATCAGCCACCAGCGCAGAGCGCAACGAATCAGACACCCACAGAGACTGCCGGCGCTCTTACGGCTGAGCAAATGCGAATGGCTGGAGCCCTCGCTGCCCAGCGACAAAAAGCGAAGCTGGCTTTGGGTAAGCGTTTGTAGCCTTCGGTGCTCGTGCACCGGGTTTAAGGGGTTGACAATCGCAACTGTGCTCACGAGCGTACACTCCACAAAAGTTTGATCAGCAATGGCCAATACCAAATCAGCCGCCAAGCGCGCCCGACAGAAAGTGAAACGAACGCTTCGCAATCGCAGCGTCGTAACCGGTTTGCGCACGATGCAAAAGGGAGTGCGTTCCGCGCAAGCACCGACCCCAGATCAAGTTCGTTTGCTAATCTCGGCAATCGATAAGGCTGCCAAGCGCGGAATTATTCATAAAAACGCCGCTAATCGTCGCAAGGCACGGCTCAACAGGGCACTGGCCGCCGCTGCGAAATAATCGGCCGTAGTCGCTTCGCTGTGCGAAGCGTTCATGTGCTTGCAAAGTTGTCCGCGGGTCTCACACAGACGCGGCTATAGCAAATGCTCTTTGCATATCGCACCGGGCGGATAGATTCTGTGAAATGATTCCCGCGCTTCTTCTCGTCATCGCTGCAGTCGTATTTCGTATCGCCACCGGGTTCTTCGGGCATTCTGATTCCATCGGGTGGATGAACTTCGCGCCCATCGCCGCGATTGCACTCTGCGCGGCTGCATACTTTCCGCGTAAGTACAAATTCACCGTCCCGATGATCGCGTTGCTGGTCTCGGATGTTGTGTTGGACGCTCACTACGGCTTTTCACTTTTTAGTCCCTTTGTGCTCTCGCACTACGTCGGCTTTGCGATCGTCGGCTGCCTTGGATTACTCCTGCAAAACCGTGCTTCGTGGAAGACGCTCCTGCCTGCGTCCATTGTCGCGTCGCTGATCTTCTATGTCGTCACCAATGCGGTTTCGTGGATTTACGACCCTGGGTACGCGAAAAACTTTCCGGGGCTTGTTCAATCGCTGACGGTTGGGTTGCCTCAATACAGCGCTACTCCCAGCTGGATGTTCTTCCGGAATTCAGTCGTCAGCGACCTTCTGTTCACTCTCCTTTTTGTCGTTTGCATCAACCTTGGCCGACGCGCGGAGGGACCGCGGGCCCGCGCCGCAGTTCCGCGCACGGCTTGACCGCCATGCAGCCGGTGGAGCAGCGCGACGAAGTCGAGATGCTCTCGCTGATGCTGTTGATCCGGCGGTTTGAGGAACGCGCCAGCCAGCAGTATCAAGCGCAGAAGATTGGGGGTTTCTGTCACCTCTACATTGGGCAGGAAGCGGTGGTGACCGGCGCGGTCGCTGCCGTGCGCGACGACGACTATATTATTACCGCTTACCGCGATCATGCCCATGCGCTTGCTCGCGGCACGAGTGCAAATGCATGCATGGCGGAACTGTTTGGGAAAGAAACCGGCTGCTCACGCGGGTTAGGGGGCTCGATGCATTTTTTCGACAAGCAACATCATATGTATGGCGGTCACGCTATTGTCGCCGCCCACGTTCCGCTGGCAGTGGGACTGGCCTTTGCCATCAAATACCGGAGCGAAGATCGCGTGACGCTCTGTTTCTTCGGCGACGGCGCAATCAATCAAGGCTCGTTCCACGAAGCATTAAATCTCGCCGCCTTATATGAGTTGCCGATTGTTTTCATTTGCGAAAACAACCTGTTTGCGATGGGCACTTCGGTGAAAAGATCGACATCACTCAAGCAGATCGTCGATCGCGCCGAAGGATACGATATCCCGGGAGAGATTGTGGATGGAATGAATTTTCGTGAAGTGCGCGACAAGGTTGCCGAAGTCGTTGAATCCATCCGCAAAGAGCCGCATCCGGCATTTCTGGAAGCGCGGACCTATCGCTATCGCGGCCACTCGATGTCAGATCCGGCAAGTTATCGAACGAAGGTTGAGTTGGAAAAATATCGGTTGGACGATCCAATTACGCGGTTGCGCGCCCAACTAACGCGCGAGGGAAAATTGACGAACGAACAATTCGACCGCCTCGATAAACAGGCGAAGGAAACAGTCCTGGCCGCCGTCAAGTTTGCCGAGCAAAGTCCCCAGCCGCCGCTCGACAAGCTTTACGATTACACCTACGCCGATGGAGCTGTAGAGGCAGGCGTGCCGGCCGCGTCGGCCAGTCGTAAAGCCGGGCCGCCTGCGAACTCTACGGAGTCTGCAGCCGGGACGGCTGCCCTTACAGAGAACAAAGCGTGAGAGAAATCACTTATCGGCAGGCACTCAACGAAGCTCTCGCGGAAGAACTTGAGCGTGACCCCAATGTTTTCCTGATGGGTGAGGAAGTCGGCGAATATCAAGGCGCCTACAAAGTAAGCCATGGGTTGCTTGAGCGATTTGGCCCGCGTCGAATCATCGACACTCCAATCAGCGAGAACGGCTTTGCAGGGCTGGGAGTTGGCGCAGCGATGGTCGGTTTACGGCCGATCATTGAATTTATGACGTTCAGCTTTTCGCTCGTCGCATTCGATCAGGTCGTGAATAACGCGCCGAACATGTTCACAATGTCCGGGGGGCAGTTCAATATCCCGATCACGTTTCGCGGACCAAACGGACCCGCGCATCAGCTCGGCGCCACGCATTCACATGCTACGGAGAACTTCTATGCTAGCGTGCCGGGCCTGAAAGTTTGCGCGCCGGCCACGCCGCGCGACGCAAAAGGGCTTCTCAAAACCGCCGTACGTGACAACAATCCGGTGTTGGTTTTGGAAGCGGAATTGCTTTACAGCTCGAAAGGAATGGTCGAGCCGCCGGATGAGGAACTGCTCATCCCGCTTGGGAAAGCGGAAACAAAACGTGAAGGCACCGATGTTTCGATTATCTGTTACTCGCAGACAGTGCCGCTGGCGCTGAAGGTTGCGGCCCAACTGGAGGACGAAGACATCTCTGCGGAAATTGTCGATCTGCGTTCCATTAAACCACTCGATGAGAAGGCGGTATTCGATTCGGTCGTGAAAACGCATCGCGTCGTGATCGTCGAACAAGATCATCCCTTCTGTGGGGTGGGTGCGGAGGTTTGTTATCGCATCCAGAAACACATTTTTGATGAGCTCGACGCGCCGATCATCCGCGTATCACAGGACGATGTGCCAATGCCCTACAATGAGCGCCTGGAGCACGCGGTATTGCCAAATGCGGAGAAGTTGATCGCGGCGGTCAAAAAGGTGTGCTACGCATGAAGCAACTCGCAGGTTTCAGGATTCAGGTTTCAGGAGAATTCGTCATTCGTCATTCGTTATTCGTCATTTCCTGCCATGCCTGAAATCCAGATGCCCAAGCTGAGCGACACGATGACCGAAGGCACTCTGGTCTCGTGGAAGAAAAAGAAGGGCGATCAGGTGTCGGCCGGCGAAGTGCTCGCCGAAATCGAGACCGACAAGGCGACGATGGAGTGGGAATCGCCTGAGGATGGGACGCTTACGGAGATTTATGTTGAGGAAGGCGGCAAGGTAAACGTCGGCGACAAACTTGCGTTTATCGGTGGCGAAGGAGAGGCAACTCCCAAAGAAGAAGCGCAGGCACAGAAAGAAGAAAAACAGCCGAAACCCGCAGAACAAAAAGAAAAGCAGCCTCAAGCTGAGACTGAGAAACCTGCGCCACCTCAGACGAAAGAGAAAGAAACCGCGCCACCCCAGCAAACAAAACCCGTAAAGGCAGACGCGCTGCCTGCTTCCAAAAAAGAAAAGCCGGAAGAAGCACGTGTGAAAGCGTCACCCGTTGCGCGTCGAGTCGCGGCTGAACTGGGCATCGATCTTATCAGCGTGAAAGGAACAGGCCCGGAAGGGCGCGTCACCGAAACTGATGTGCGCGCCGCTGCAAAATCTGCGGGTGCCGACCGAGGTGGCGCAAAAGTCGAATCGAAGCCGAAGCCTTCGACTAAACCTGGGGAAAGTGCCCGCATTCAACTTTCCGGGATGCGCAAAATCATTGCGCAGCGACTCGTAGAAAGTCTCGGTCCGGTTCCGCATTTTTATTTGCAAATCGATGTGAATGCCGGCCCGCTGATGGAAGCGCGCGAGGAATTGAAGTCAGCTGGTGAAGGGGCCGACGCCTCTAAAATTACAGTGAACGATTTGGTTTTAAAAGCGGCAGTGCAAGCCGCAGTGAAAGTGCCGCGAGCGAACGCGTCCTTCGAGGGCGACGCGATCGTGCAATATGCCGACGTTGACCTTGGAATTGCCGTCGCGATCGAAGACGGACTCCTGACACCGGTCGTTCGCGCGGCGCAAAACAAATCACTTCGCGAGATTAGCGAAGTCGCCAAGGATCTGGCGCATCGCGCGCGCAACAAGCGGATGAAGCCCGAGGAATTTCAGGGCGGCACGTTCACCGTTTCAAACCTCGGTGGTCTGGGCATCGACAGTTTCTCCGCTGTGATCAATCCGCCTCAGGGCTTCATTCTGGCAGTCGGCAAGATCACGAAAGTTCCTGTCATTGATGACAGCGACCAAATCATCGTGGGCCATCGGATGTGGCTTACCATGAGCTGCGATCACCGCGTCATCGACGGCGCGCTCGGCGCCGAGTATTTAAAAGAGTTGCGACACCTTCTCGAAAATCCGGCTCTGCTAATGGTTTGAGCCTCGTGGCACTATTGCGCTGCGGTTTCCCATGCCATGAAATCGTCCAGCGTTTGGCGGGTTCGATCGACTACGAACTCGACGACGGCTGCGTCATCGACAAAGCCAAGAAATGGCGTCTTATCCGGAATCAAATCGAATGGGTCGACCAGGTAATTGAGAGCAGCAATAATCCATAAAAGGGCATCATCGGGGACCTGATCGTATTCGCCGCGATAACGGGCGCGGATCAAACGCAGCATGGTCTGAAGATAAGCCCAGCTTTCCCTAAACGGTTCCCGGGGCACGGCGGCTGCCTTTCTCGCTGCTTCCCCGAAAAGCGTCTGCATGCTTTCGGTATCCCCGACGCACGACTTTGCGTCAGTGAGCGCTCTGACAAACGCTTCGCTACGGAGGGCAGGCTTCTGATGGAGGATTTCTTGTCTTCGATCTTTCGGAGCCGACGGTCTTTTTGTGTTGCTGCGCGCTTTCGTTTTTGCCTTTTTCATCGCCGCTATGAAAGCAGGTCGCTGCGCGAAGGAGAAGCTGATTCGTGACGTAGACAATCCTGCCCGCGAGGCTCATGGCGCAGACAGAATTGTCTGACTAAGGTTTAGTCGCCAGAATCAGCGGCGAAGGTCCGGGCGCCGCCAGTTTGCGAACTTTTTCGAAACCGGCGTCTTCGAGCCAACTCTTGATTTCGTCAAAGCTAAAAGTGTCGCCTTTCTCGGTATTCACGAGCATTTGCACGGCGAACATCAGGGCGTGCCTCGGTTCAGTGCGCTCGTTATTTACCAGCCATTCGGCGATGGCGATGACGCCACCAGGTTTTAACACGCGAAAAGTTTTCTTGAGTAAGTCGCGGCTGCGTTTTTCACCTTCGCTGTGAAGGATGTGGCCAAGAGTCGCGATGTCGTAATCGCTGCCGAAATTCGCTTCCAATATATCGCCCTCCACATAATTAAAGCGATCGCCGACGCCGAACTTTTGCGTGATTCGTTTGGTCGTCGGAATCATTCCTGCCCAATCGACTGCGGTCACGCGGACGCGCGGAGATTTTTGAGTAAGCGCGATTCCCCAAATGCCTGAACCAGCGGCCAGATCGAGAACGCGAATTTTGTCCTTCGCTTTCGACAGTTTTAAATGCTCTGCAAGTTTTTGCGCCGCCGGATAGCTCATTGGGATGATGTTTTCCACCAGCTGACTGAAGAATTCCGTGCCTTCGGTTTCCTGGTTCACGGCGACGGTCGGACGACCGTCCCGAACGATGTCGGACAACCGTAGCCACCGGGAGATGAGCTGCGGCGCAACGGTTCCAAAAAACCCTGCGTGCGTACCCGGCTTGTTGTTTAAAAGAAAGGCGGCGCTTTCCCGCGTAAGGGAATATTTCCCCTGCCTATTTTTCTTCAGAAGATCCAGACCAACGAGCGCATTCATTAGAATCTGCAGAGCGCGCGCCGATGCCCCGGTCTCTTCTGCAACCTGCTCTGACGTTTTCGCGCCGTGTTCCAGCGAATCGAAAACTTTGTGGCTCACACCGGCGCTGATGACCAGTGGCGGTGCGTAAGCGAAGCCAAGTTCCATCAAACGTTCGGGCGTGACCTGCTTTTTCCCGCGAGTTTTCTTGGGCATATCGATTTGAGATTTCGAAAGCTAAGATCGACAAATAAGATTGGGAATCAATTGTGACCAATCATTCTGATGATTTTCAGGGCCCTGGCCTCACGGCCTTCTGGAAAACACGCGAAGAAATGGAAGCGACCGAGCGGGCCGTGCTCGCGCCGTTCGCCGAAAAATCAGGTCACTCGCGCGGGCGAAAATATTCCGAGCCGAGCCATTCTTATCGGACGGAGTTTCAGCGCGATCGTGCACGCGTTATTCACTCTCGCGCGTTTCGCCGGCTGGAGTACAAGACCCAGGTCTTTTTGAATGGAACCGGTGACCATTTACGCACCCGCCTGACGCATTCCATCGAGGTCGCATCGATCAGCCGGACGATCGCTCGCGCATTAGGCCTGAACGAAGACCTCGCTGAAGCCATCGCGCTCGCCCACGACTTGGGGCACGCGCCTTTTGGACACTCCGGCGAGGAGATCCTGGCCGAATGTATGCGCGATCAGGACGGGTTCGATCATAACCAGCAAAGCGTGCGCGTGGTGGAGTTGCTCGAAACGCCGTATCCGAATTTTCCCGGTCTGAATCTGACGTTCGAAGTGCGGGAGGGCTTGCACAAACATCAACTGCTTTACGATTTCGCTACGCCGGGAACCGAGCAATATCATTGCCCATCATTGGAGGCACAGGTTGCGGACCTCGCCGACGAAATCACCTATTACAGTCATGATCTTGATGACGCCGTCGATTTTGAAATTTTAAGCACGGCGCAGTTGGGAGAAAACGAGGTGTGGCGCAGAAGCGAGCGTACGGTGCGCGCGCGTTACTCTGGCGCGCGCCAGCCCGAGCTGCACAAGTTAATTATTCGCAACATCATCGACAACGAAGTGCACGATCTTGTTGCGACAAGCGCAAAAACGATCGCCGAATCGGGGGTGCAAAGTGCGGACAACGTGCGGCGACAGTCCGCCCGGCTCATTCGCTACAGCGACGAATTGGCAGAAGCGAATCGGGCGCTGCGGAAATTTTTGTATCAGAATGTTTATTATCACCCGCGCGTGTCCGAAGTGAACCGGCGTGCGTGCGAGATGCTGCGACGTGTTTTCGAAGCGTACCTTTTCGATCCCGACAGGCTCGGCGACGGTGCAACGCGCCGGATTGAGAACGAGGGGTTGCATCGCACCGTGTGCGATTACGTCTCGGGAATGACTGATAGATATTTGATGGAAGAATACGAACGGATTAAAGGCTAGGGCGGTTCACCCGAACCGCCCGCCGCGCATGTGACCGCGTACCCGAGCAGGTGGTTGAGGTCAATCGCCCTACCTTACGCAGCCGCGTTGCCGATTTCGTCCCGCAAATATGTGATCAGGAATCGAAGACGTTGATTGAGAGAACGTTCTTCGAGGACGCGTTGACGCCGCAACGGATCATTCACAAAAGTTGAGGCCATAAGATCGGCCAGCATTTCCAAGTCGCGGAGTTCCGCGAGGTATCGGTCGACTTTCCCCGGGAGCTGCCGGCCGTCATGTTTCAGGCTTGCATAAAGCTCGAGCACTTTTGCGCCGAGCGCTTCGGTCTCGACCGTGGTCGCGCCGCGCGACTCAATGACGTCGATGTTCGCGATCGGGAACGGCGATTCCTGTTTGAAACTGGCAAAGCGCACACGTTGGAGACCTTGCAGGATCAAATTCGATGTGCCATCGCCGCGCGCGACACACGCGCGAATCAACCCGACGGTTGCAAGATGGAAGAAGTCTTCGGGGGCGTGCCACTCGGGACAACTCGGCTTTATCAGCGTGACGCAAAACATGCGATGATGGTGAAGCGCATGATCCAGCATCTTGCGATATCGCGGCTCGAAGATATAGAGCGGAAGCAGAGCATGCGGAAAGAAGACCGCTCCCGGAAGCGGCATCACCGGCAGTTGTTTTGGCAAAATTTCGGATGAACCCATAATCGTCCTCGCGCCCCGTGTACGATATGTGTGCTGGAGAAAGAGCAAGCGGGTGGAGCGTGATTCGTTGACGCGTTCAAACGTTGAAGCGTTTAAGAGGAAACAACCTTCCGCTTCAACGGTGTAGCGATTCCAAGCGTGCCAAGTTGTTCCAGCGAAAGCTGACCTTCGAGGTCGGTCCGTGCCGTGATCGACGCGTAAATCAGGACTGAGCCCGCGCGCGCCAGCAGGACACGCGAAATTGCGCCAAGGTTCCCGATGCCCATCGCGCTCACGGGAAGATCCATATTCTCGGTGGCCACGAGCTGGAGCAGACGCGCGAGCTGGTTCGGCGTGTCGGTCCGCGTTGCAGCCTTGAAAATATTTGCGCCGTGTGCCCTGGCAGCATGCGCTTTCGCGGCCAGAACCCGAAGAGACGGTGTCGATCTAAAATTGTGGAATGAAATAATCCGCCGCACCCGTTTCTCCTGTGCTAGTCCGAGCAACGAACGCAGCGCAAACGCCGAGCGCAATTCGACATCGACGTATTTGGCATGGGGCAAAAATCGAGTGAGCAGGTCACGTCGCTGCCCTACTGACAGGTTTTTCGCGCCGCCCTCTTGAGGATGTCGTGCGGTGATGATCAGGGGCGCGCGTAATCTGGGCAATTTGTCTTCCAATTGTTCGATAATGTCTGCGAGACGATCCAGGCGCAGCTCAAACAAATCCGCTCGCGTGCGCATTTGGAGCGCGCAATCCAGATCCGCGCCCGAAGCGATGACGCCGACAACGCGCGGACGGATCTGGCCTGAACCCCTTGTCGTCATTTTTTGACGACGAATGCCGGAAGCGTCCTCTCGACATACTTGGCAAGAATGTCGAACTCGAGATTCACTAACTCGCCGGTTTTTGCTTTATCGAGATTAGTATGGCGCTTGGTGTATGGGATGACCCACACGACAAAACTCCTGGCAAGAATTTCAGCAACCGTGAAACTGATTCCGTTGATGGCGATTGAACCCTTGCAAGCCACATAACCTGCGAACTTTGAGGGCAGCCCTGATTCCAATCGAAAATTTGCGCCTTCCTTCTCAAAGCTGAGGATGGGCGATACGCAATCGATATGGCCCTGAACGAAATGTCCACCGAAGCGCCCATTCGCGGCTAGAGCGCGCTCGAGATTTATTCGATCATTGCGCCGGAAGTTTTTCAGGTTCGTATGAGCGATTGTTTCCTCGAGAAGATCGAAGCTGAGCCGGTCGCCGCGGCGCGATGCTAAGGTGAGGCAACAGCCGTTTACGGATATGCTGTCACCGCTCCTGATCTTTTTTGCAATACGCGGGGCGTCAATTTGCAGTTGAGTGCCGCGATCACTCGCACGCAAGACAACAGCCCTGCCGACTTCTTCGATCAGACCGGTGAACATGAGGAGAGGGTGTAGAACGTGGTTCCTTTAAAAAAATTACACTATTACATCAGATTTACGATCAACCGGTTCAACGATTTTGCGTAACGAATCCATTTTACTAGTCTGAGATGAACATTGAGCATCGGATGTTGCGCGTTAGCTTAGGCGCCGTTGTAATGACGCCGCAAGATCCTGCCATTTTCGGTATACCGATCGATTTCATTCTATTCGGTGTGACTTTTCATGGTGTTGCAGAGTTCCATCAGCATACGTTGCTTGCTATTGGGCTTCACGGTGCTCTCACGTCATTTCGAGAAGAGCCATGTGCCTTTGGTTCTGCCAAAGTATTTGCCTCACGATCGGAAAGGCGGCTTCGTGGTGCTGGGCATCGTGTGGATTCTTTCGAGTTTCCTCGACAATATTGTTGGAGCGCTGATAGGTGGCGCGCCGGCACATCAACTCTTCCGGGCGAGGATGCGCATTGGCTATGTCGCGGTAATTGTTGCCACGTCCAACGCTGGCGGCGCGTGGAGCGTACTGGGTGATCGAAAATGACGGTGCACGCGAAGGCGCATGGCAGGTCACCGCAAACTCAGCGCACAGGACTGCGCATCGCAATCTCTTGTGCTGTCCTGTTTCTCTCCGGTACTGGCGCGCTCATTTTTGAAACTCTCTGGTTGCGATTGAGCGGGCTGGCGTTTGGCAACTCGATCTGGGCCGCGGCATTGATTCTCTCCAGTTTCATGGCCGGTTTGGCGTTGGGAAACGCGCTCGCCGCGTCATCGAGAATTCGGCGATGGCGACCGCTTTATTTTTACGCTGTGTTGGAGGGGCTCGTCGCGTTCTTTGGGTGCACGATTGTTTTTGGGCTTCCATTACTTGGCGACTGGATGCGACCCCTGTGGCAAACGCTGTGGAATCATCAGCCGACGCTCCTCGGGCTGCGATTCATAGTGTCTTCTCTGATCCTGCTCGTGCCGACGACAGCCATGGGTTTGACCTTGCCGGTGATAATCGAAGATCCAGCGTTGCGACAAACGAGCTTTGGACGCGCGATCGGTTTTCTGTACGGCGCGAACACTCTAGGGGCCGTGGTCGGTGCACTACTCGGCGAAGCATATCTCATCGAGGCATTTGGTCTTCGCGGAACTGGATTGGCGGCAGGTTTGGCTGTCTGCCTTGCCGCAGTGACGGCGTTGCTGGTGGCCAGATACAGCGGCGACGTGTCGCCGGACTCCAAATTTCCGCTGCACTTCAAGGCAAGATATCGACCACCATGGCGTCTGCTTGTCGTTAGCTTTGGAACGGGGTGCGTCCTTCTTTGCCTGGAAGTAGTTTGGTTCCGTTTTTTGCGTTTGTATGTCGCATCATCCCCGACCGCATTCGCGATCATGCTGGCGGTAGTGCTGGCGGGAATCGGTTTCGGCGGCATTGTCGCTGGTGCGATCCACCGCGGGTCGGCACGTCTGAATCACTTGCTTCCCGTGCTCTTGCAGTTGGCGGCGATCACAACGCTTATATCCTATCTCTCGTTCCCGGAGAATCTGGCGCAAGCGGGCACGGAAGTGTTCGATCTTTCCTGGCGTGCAATGGTCCTCATGTCCATTGCCTTGATGTTTCCTGTCGCGTTGTTGTCAGGAATTCTATTCCCCACGCTCGTGGCAGAGGTGCAGGCGATCGTAGGCGATCGAATGAACAGCACGGGGATTACGACGCTCTTCAATACTACCGGCGCTGCGGTCGGCCCGCTTCTCGCAAGTTTCGTGCTGCTGCCGGGTGTTGGCTACCAGTGGAGTCTGCTGCTATGCAGTGCTGGCTACTTCCTGCTTTCCATGGTCGCGAGTCAACGTTCGAGTTGGTCACTCGGACGACCAATCGGTCGGATCACGATCGCACTATGCGCGGGTGCGATTCTCCTCATGGCAATTCTTCCCTATCATCGCGCTGAATCGCACTTTTTACATGCCAGTCAGCCTTACGAAAAGGATGAGCACGGCAATGTGCTGGCGCATGTAGTGAAAAGAATCGAAGGCACTTCAGACACATTGCAACTGCTGCGCCGCGATCTTTTTGGCGAACCATATTACTACCGGCTCCTGACTAATGCCTTTTCGATGTCGGCCACGAATCCGCGCAATCAGCGCTACATGAGGTTGTTTGCCTATCTTCCTTTGGCTTTCCGTCCCGAATCGGAAGACGTGCTGCTTCTCTGCTACGGCTGCGGTGTTACGGCCGACGCGCTTCTCCACGGGCCAAACGTCAAGCGAATGGATGCCGTGGACATCTCGAAAGAAGTGTTTGCCCTGGCTGATTTTTATTCCGGGATTTATTCCAATCCTCTGCGTGATCCGCGCGTGCACGCCATCGTGCAGGACGGTCGGTTCTTCCTTCAGGCTAGCCCGCAACAATACGACATTATTTCTGGCGAACCGCCTCCGCCAAAGATCGCCGGCTCAGTTAATTTGTACACGCAGGAATTTTTCTCACTAATGAAAGGTCGCCTGAAGGAAGGTGGAATTGCAACTTTTTGGCTGCCGATCAACCAGCTGAGAGTAGATGAAGCAAAGGCAATTCTGCGGGCGTTCCACAACGTATTTTCAAACGCGTCTGTCTGGGCCAGTGCCGATCAGGAATGGATCATGATGGGCATCAACGGTCCCGGCCGCAGAGTGCAGGAAGAGGAAATCCGGCAGCTATGGCGCCACACAGATTCAGGCGGCGATTTAAGGCGAATCGGTATCGAGGTCCCACAACAGTTGGGCGCGCTTTTCCTCATGGACGGCGAAGAAATCGATCGGATCACTCATGATATCCCGCCGTTGACGGACAATTATCCGAGACGGCTGTCTGACGCGGCGTGGAATGACGAAGCAAATCACCGCTTTGCTTTCAGGTATCTCGAAGCGCCTTCGGCCGTTCAACGTTTTGTTCATTCTACGTTGATCAACTCTATTTGGCCTGAGACCCTGAACGAATCACTGGAATCGTTTTTTATCCTCCGCCAAACGCGATATCTCTCCGAGGTGATTGGAAGCAACAAGCTGGCTGAACTGGATCTTTATCTGCGTCATTCCGGTTTGCGAATACCTGTCCTGGAAGTGCTGGGAAGTGATGCATTCCGGCTCGCAATCGCCGAGCGAGTGGCTAAGAAATCGCAAACGCCACCGGTGGAAACTGTGCCAGACTTAATTGCGGGAGCATTGGCGCGGCGGGATGTCGATGAAGCAATTCGTCTGCTGGAAGAAGAGAAAGGTCGCGGCGCTTTTAATCTTAACGACACATTCCTGCTTACCTACCTCTACTGCTTGAACGGCAGCGTGGACAAAGCGGAAGCCCTGGTGGCGAACGACGCCGATTCAATCAAGAAAGATCAGTCTGCTGATTGGTTGTGGGGAAAATTGGAAAACGATTTCGGATTTCATCCCCCGCATCGAAACTGAGCTCAAGCCCCGCCGTTCGGCGGATAAATAGCAATGGCGTCGATTGTCGATCACCGCAGCCTATGCCATCATCGCGCCAGCGAAGGGACAACCGATCTTTGATGCGCCGGCACGCGTTCTTTATTGCAGTATTTATTATTGTCGCTGCATCCCGGGTCACGATTCTGCTGACGTCGCAAACTCATGTGCATAGCGACGAAGCGATCATCGGCCTTATGGGTAAACACATCTTGGAAGGCCGCTATTTCCCCTTTTACATGTATGGACAGCCATATAATGCAGGCGCGGCTTGGGAGGCGTATCTGGCTTCGATTGCATTCGCATTTTTCAGCGTCAGCGTGATTTCCTTAAAGGGTTGCGTCTTCTTATTTTACCGGATGTGCGTGGCGCTTTATGACGGGCGGACCGCGCTCTTCGCCATCGTTGTGTTTGCGCTTGCTCCCTCCCTTCTCAAGTGGCACTTCCAGGTGCGAGGTTACTCCTGGTATTTCCTTTCCATTCCGCTGCTGACGATCCTGTTCCTGGCGATCCAATCCATTCCGAGCCGAAGGTGGCCGCTATTTCTGTTGTTCGGGATTGTTTCCGGCTCAAGCATCTGGAGTTTGGAGCTGGCACTCGCATTTAACGTCGCGCTATGGGTTCTGTTTTTGATGCATCGAAACTTATCGTTCAACAGCGTGCTGCTCGCAGGCGCCGGTTTCATCATCGGCTACGCGCCGGCAATCGTGTTCAATGTCACCCATCATTTCGCCAATTGGAACGCCGTCGTCGAGAAAAGCGGCGGCGGCGGATTTGGCTCCATTTTTCACGCCGACGCGCTGTGGCAGATTTTCTTCGTTGAGATGCCAAAGTTCTTTGGTGCCGATACAGTCCTTTGGTATTATCCAGAGCGGCCTGCTTCAGGGCTTTTGTTTTACATGATCACGGTAGTGGCCGCAGGTCTTGCGGCTTGGCCATTCATCCGATCACCATCCAAAATTTGGACAGCCGTTCGCAGCGGTTTCACCAGAGGCGATGAAGAACGGGATTTGCTTCTGCTCCTGCTAACATTGGCGTGCTTCATCCCGTATGTCACCGCGCCCTTCCGTGTGCCAGGTTATTTTTTGGCTGGCTGTTTCTTTTTCGCGGCGCTCACCGGCCGGCTGCTGAAGCGCTCTTTTGATTGTTCCAAAGCGCTCGTTCGCTTGGGCGGGTTCGCGATTTTCACCGCCGTAGTCATCACGGGAAGCGCGCTGATGATCGACATCGCGCGCCACAATCAGATCGAAACGTTAACGCTCTGCGATCGCGGGGAGAACTATTGCATGACACGGGTGCCCGGCGTCGATCTCCAACGTGTTGAAGATCATTTGCGCCAACACCAGGTGACCGGGGTGCGGACGACTGTTTCCTTTGTTTACCCATTGCTCTTTGAATGCGGTGAAACATTCGCCGTCTCCGATGCGATTTTTGGTTATCGACATCGCGTTTATCCGCCATCAATCCCCTGGCCCGGTCGATGCGCAATTGAAAGCGGCAGGCATCGCGCCGTTGATCAACGAATTTGGGAAGCTCGTAGTCATTGAGGGGGAAGCGCGGTGAAGGCCGCGCTCCGATTTAAAATGCGACATGAGCGAATGTTAGTATTGGTGCTTTGCGCGATAGCGGCGGCTCGTGTGTTCATATGTTCGGCCGCATTTCCCCTTTTCAACAATGTCGATGAGCAGGCGCATGTAGATTTAGTGATGAAATACGCGCGCGGCCAGGTGCCGCGCGATTTGGGTCACTACTCTCCCGAGTCTGCATATAGCTTTTCTTTGTGTGGCACGCCGGAGTACTTCACGGCTCCGGAGCAATTGACCACCGGAATGTTTCCGCCGCCGAGGTGGACGTTACCCGTTGAACAGCGCGAGGATGTTATAAACAGGACTTCAGCGTGGTGGCAGGTCAATCAAAATCACGAATCGGGTGAACCTCCATTTTACTATGTTATCGCGGGTTCATGGCTCAACCTTGGCGGCGCGATTGGCATTACCGGTTGCTGGTTATTGTATTGGGTTCGCTTTCTGAACGTGTTCGTCGCTGCGCTTCTCGTCTGGGTGGGCTTCGTCGCTGCACGAATGGTCTTTCCCTCTCGGCTATTCATGCATCTAAGCGTTCCGCTATTGCTGGCCGTGTGGCCGCAGACCTCGTTCTACTCAATCCAAAACGATTTGCTCTCTCCGCTTTGCTTTGGATTCGCCTTCATTGGGTTAGTAAAATTCTTGCAGTCCGGCGTGCCGA
>WNGK01002291.1_pt1 | contig 20707 bp, 15 predicted proteins | sample 5400601 | NCBI WGS metagenome assembly WNGK01 (sample SAMN13153376, study PRJNA577476) | soil metagenome | isolation source: 60 cm soil or saprolite under Garry oak tree replicate 1 | place: USA:California | collected 2016-06-15
ACGTAACGGAGGGCCGACCAGCCGGGAAAACTGCTCCCACAACCTTAGGGAGTCCTTCACCCTGAAATCAGAATCTACGCTGATCCCGGTGGCGCCGTCTCTCTAGAACTTACAATCGAATCCTAGCATCACCCATCTAGGCAGCAGGGTCACCTCGATCGCCTCATGGACCGGCCGCCGTGCGGCGCGCTCGGCGCGCTCCGGGTCAGCACGTCCCGGATGGCTGCCCGAAGGGCTGGCGCGCCGGCCCCGCAGGCTCTGGCGGTCGAAGAGCACGAACTCGGCGGCATGCTGGGGGAAGTCCCGGCTGATCATGTGCGCGGCCCGCACGGACTGGCCCACCGACGCAGGCGTTGGGCAACTGATGTGTTCCGGCTAGGTGACCGGTCAGCAGCAGGAGCAGGACACGCCAGCGGCTTGCCCATAGACCGAGCATCCGCCGTGCGGCCGACCTTCGGGACGGGCGCACCATCCCCATGGACTCGCCGTACCCGCTACACAGATGGTGTCAAATTAGCGCAATAGGCTTGACTATCGACCTGTTCCGTCATTGATTCTGAGCATGGAGAACAATGATGTTCTGGGCCGCAAAGGTCCTAACCGCCGTGTGTTCCTCACCGCTTCCGCTGTTACCGCGGCCGCTGCACCCATCGTCGCGCGTGCCGCACCTGCCGCTGCCGCCCCCGCCACCGCCGCACAGGCCGCTACCGCATCTGCCCTCACCGGGCCCGATCCTGACCCGGACCTGGTCGCGATGCTGCTTAAGGTGGATCCCGCTCGGATCCATGCCACGGTGCTGCGGCTGACTCAGTTCGGCACCAGGCACACTGCGTCCAGCCAGACCGATCCGGCGCGCGGCATCGGCGCGGCCACTGCCTGGGTCTTCGACCAGATGCAGGCTATCGCGGCCACCTCATCAGGCCGTATGACGGTGCAGAAGCAGACCTTCGTGCAGCCCATCTCGAACCGGATTCCGGTGCCAACCACGATCACCAACGTCATCGCCACGCTCAAGGGGACTGCGTCCCCCGAGCGGTTCTACGTGGTCACCGGGCACCTGGACTCACGGGTGACCGACGTGCTGGATTTCACCAGCGACGCCCCCGGTGCCGATGACGACGCCTCCGGGGTCGCGGTCGTGCTCGAGCTCGCCCGGCTCTTCGCCACCCACCAGTTCCCCGGCACCCTGGTATTCGCCACCGTCGCCGGGGAGGAGGAAGGGCTCTACGGCTCGACCTTCATGGCGACGCAGATGGCGACGGACGGCAACGACGTGCAGGGCATGTTCAGCAACGACATCGTCGGGGCGAGCCAGGCCTTCGACGGCACCAAGCCGGACCCGCACACCCTGCGCCTGTTCGTGGAGGGCATCCCGACCGCCGTGACGGCCAGCCAGATCTCGATCATGCAAGCGGTCGGCGGAGAGAACGACGGCCTGTCGCGCCAGCTTGGCCGGTTTGTCATGGAAGTGGCGCCGTTCGGGCTGACCGACATGAACATTCGGCTGATCTGGCGGCGTGACCGTTACCTGCGGGCCAGCGACCACGTCTCCTTCCAGGGGAAGGGCTACCCGGCGGCGAGGTTCACCGAGCCGCGGGAGAACTTCGACCACGAGCACCAGAACACGCAGGTGGTCAATGGCGTGCAGTTCGGTGACCTGATCGAGTTCGTGGACTTCGACTACGTCGCCCGCGTCGCCAAGGTGAACGGAGCCGCGCTGTGGGCTCTGGCCACCGCGCCTGGCACGCCAAAGAACCTGCAGATCCACGCGACGGCGCCGCCCGGCCTGGCCGGCATCAACACGACCACGCTCACCTGGTCCGCCAACCCCGAGCCCAACCTGGCCGGTTACCTCGTCGTGGTGCGGGAGACCACGTCACCTGACTGGACCGACGTGATCGACGTCGGCAATGTCACCACGGTCACGCTCGACTTCTCCAAGGACAATGTGCAGTTCGGCCTGCGGGCCGTCGACCGGGCGGGCCATCGCAGTCCGGTCGCGTTCCCGCAGGTAGTGAGCACCTAGGGCAGGCTGCGCTGGTGTCCGGGACCGCGGCCAACCGACCAGCAAGATCACGTTGCGGTCGGCGGCCGTCCCGGCACCCGCGCCGGCATCGGCCGTGAGGTCACCGGCGCCGCGTGATGAGCACGGGCGCGCCTGGCAGGCTGATCCGCACCGGCTCTCCCGGCGGGAAGGTCCCGGCATCCGCGCTCGGGTGGTCGACCTTGACGGTGATGTCGCCGGACAGCCGCACGCTGATCCTGGTGACCGAGCCGAGGAAGGCCCGGTCTCTCACGATGCCGTTGCCGTCGGCCAGCGCCTCGATCTGCAGGCCCTCGGGCCGGACGAGCACGTCCACCTCCGTGAGCCCGTCGGCGGGCCGGTCGCCGTGCACGGGCACCACGGTGCCGAGCGCGCGAACCTGGCCGGAGTCGGTGAGTTCGCCGGGGACGCGGTTCATCGTGCCGACAAACTCGGCGACGAAGGCCGTGGCCGGGTGCGCGTAGAGCTGGTCGGGCACCGCAACCTGCTCGAGCTTGCCGTCTTTCATCACGCCGACCCGGTCGGCCATCGACAGGGCCTCTTCCTGGTCATGGGTGACGAAGAGCGTCGTCGTGCCTAGCCGCTGCTGCACGGACCTGATCTGCTCGCGGAGCTGGAGCCTGACCTTGGCGTCGAGCGCCGACAGCGGCTCGTCGAGCAGCAGCACCTGCGGCTCGATGGCGAGCGCGCGGGCCAGCGCGACGCGTTGCTGCTGGCCGCCGGAGAGCTGGTGCGGGTAGTGCCTGGCGTGCTCGGTAAGCCCGACCATCTCGAGCAGGTCGCTGGCGCGCCGCTTGCGCTCGGCCGCCGCCATGCGCCGCATCCGCAGCCCGAAGCCCACGTTCTCCAGCGCGGACATGTTCGGGAACAGGCTGTAGCTCTGGAACACCATGCCCATGTCGCGCTTGGCCGCTGGGACCGGCGAGATGTCCTTGCCGTTCACCGTGACCGAGCCGGCGTCGGCGGTCTCGAACCCGGCCAGTATCCGCAGCGCCGTGGTCTTGCCGCAGCCTGAGGGACCGAGCAGCGCGACGAACTCGCCAGGAGCGATCTCGAGCGACAGCCCGTCGAGCGCCCGCAGCGATCCGAACGCCCTGGTCAGCCCGGAGATAATGACAGGCACGCCGGCCTCGTGGCGCGGGGCCGCGGCGGCGTCCACGGCGGCGGCTGCCTTGGCCGCGTTCGCCGTCATCGGGAATCTCCAGTCTCTTGCCGGGTGACGGACACCAGGTCGACCTGACCACCGCCGACGCGGCGCGCCCGCCTGCCGCCGATCATCGTGATGGCGAGCAGGAAAATCCACGTCACGAACAGCGCGAACAGCGACGCGGCGACCGACACCGGCCCGCTGGTCTGGTCGAAGTTAACGATCCACACCGGGAAGGTCTGGTACTGGTCCAGGCTGGCCATCGTGAACTCGCCGAGCACCAGCGCGACCGTCAGCACCGTGGCCGACAGCACCGCGGTGCGCAGGTTCGGCAGGATGACCCGCCACAGCGTGGCCAGCCAGCCGGCCCCGAGCGAGTTGGACGCGTCGACGAGGGTCTTCAGGTCGAGGGCCCGCAGGCCGGCATCGAGTGATCGGTAGGCGAACGGCATCGCCAGCACCACGTAGACCAAGGCGAGCAGGTAGGGCGTTCCCTTCAGGTTCGGTGGCGACACCTCGAGAACGCCGAGGATGAGCACGACCGGGGGGATCACGATCGGCAGGATCGTGATGCTCTCCAGCAGCGGCCTGATCCTCGGCAGCCGCAGGTGCACGTAGATGGTCGTCGGCACCATCAGAGCCAGCGTCGCCGCCGTGGTGACGACGGCCAGCTTCACCGACAGCGTGAGCGCGTCCGAGAAGCCGACCTGGCTGAAGACCTGGCCGAACGTGCCGAACCCCGAGAACCGCAGCGCGGCGTAGAGCGGAATCAGGAAGTAGATGCCCGCGCCGAGCAGGATGACCCACCGCCAGACCGGCAGGCTGCGCCGCCGGGTGGCGCGACCCGCCGCGGTCCTCGCCCGCGGGCTGGCCGGGCCCGCGTCGGTTACCGCAGCCATCGTGCCGCCCTCCGCTGGAGGTAGATGTAGATGAGCATGACGACGGCGATGATGACCACCATTCCCAGGCCGAGCGCGAAGCCGACGTTCTGCTGGCCCGCGAGCACGTTGCCGTTGAGGAACGAGCCGATCTGGATCGAGGTCAGCGGAATCGTGCCGCTGGTCAGGGCCTCAGCCGTGGCATAGGCGGAGAACGCGCTGCCGAACAGCAGCAGGATGGCTCCGAGCACGGACGGGGCCAGCACCGGGATGCCGATGCGCCGCCAGTACTGCCAGCCGTTGGCGCCCATGTTCTGCGCGGCCTCGCGCCAGGCGGGCCGCAGCCCCTCGAAGGCGGGCAATATGACCAGCACCATGAGCGGGATCTGGAAGTACATGTAGACCAGCGCCACGCCGCCCAGACCGTACAGGTCGAAGCCGTTGTTGTAGGGGTTGAACCCGATGTTGGTGAGCCAGCGGGTGGCCAGCCCGGTGTTGCCCAGGGTGGCGATGAACAGGAAGGCCAGCGGCACGCCGCCGAAGTTCGCGAAGACCCCCGATGCCGTGATCGCGACCCGCCGCAGCAAGGAGCCGTGGCGGGCCGTGAAGATCGCGTAGGCGACCAGGAAGCCGAGCAGGCCGGGAACTACCGACGCGACCAGCGACAGTTCCATGCTGATCGCGAAGCCGTGCAGGTAGATGCCGTGGCTCGCGACGTTGATATTGCGCAGCGTGAACGCGCCGGAGATCGGCGTCTTGAACGCGCCGAGCAGGATCGCGCCCATCGGCAGCACCAGGCCGAGCAGCACGTAGACGGTGAACGGCACCACGCCGGCCAGGTCACGCGCCCGGCGCAGCAGGGTCACCGATCGTCGCCCGGCGGTCGCGCCCGGATCCCCTGGGGGCCCGGGCGCGGCCGCCGGCGCTACTTTGGTCGTCATCCGCCGACTTTGGCTGCCCACTGCTTGGCGACGACCGACTCAGCCGCCGACTCCTGCGCCTGAGTCGGGAACTGCAGCGGGGTCGACGGCGTCGGCGGGAGCGCCGCGTTGGCGGCCTTGTCCACGGTGCCGCTGGCGATCATGGTGGGCAGTTCGACCGGGCGTGCCTTGCCCTGCAACCACAGGTTCTGGCCGGTCACCGAGTACAGGTACTCCTCCCACAGCCGCGCGGCGGCCGGGTGCGGCGCGTCGGCGTTGATGGCCTGGTCGTAGTACGCGGCGTAGCTGGCATCGCTGGGGATCACGATCTTGAAGCTGGAGTCGGTGGCGCCGATCTCGGAGGCGAGCAGGTAGTCCCACCACACCACGATCGGAGTCTGTCCGCTCTGCACGGTCGTCGGGCCCGCGGTGACCGGCACGTAGTTGCCCTCCTTCTTCAGCTTCGCGAAGAAGGCGACGCCGGGCTCGATGTTGCCGAGCGAGCCGCCGTTGGCCAGGGCCGCGGCGTAGACCGCGGAGAACGCCGCGCTCGCCTCGGTCGGGTTGCCGTTGATCCCCACCTCGTGCTTGTAGATGGGCTTGGCGAGATCCTTGATCGACGTCGGCGGGACCGTCACCTTATTGGAGTCATAGCCGATCGCCACGTAGCCGCCATAGTCGCCGTACCAGGTCCCGTCGGTGGACTTCTCCGCCGCGGGGATGTCATTCCACGCCGCCACCTGGTACTTGGCGAGCAGCTTCTCCTGATCGGCCTTGATCGCGAACGCGGTGCCCATGTCCAGTACGTCCGGTGCCCGGGACTGTCCCCGGAGTTGCACCATCGCGTTGATCTCGTCCTGGCTCGAGCCGTCGGGGTTGGCGTCGTTGATCTTGATGCCGTACTTGGCGGTGAAGTCCTTCATGATGGCCCCGTAGTTGGCCCAGTTGGCGGGCAGCGTAATGACGTTGAGCTGCCCTTCCTTCTTTGCCGCGGCGATCAGCGCCTTCATGCCGCCGCCCGGGACGACCGAGGTCTCCTTCGACCAGTCCGTGCCGCCGCTGGTACCGCCCGATCCGCCGCTTGAGCAGCCGGCCGCCAGCAGCGCGCCGCTCAGCGCCGCCGCGGCGACGGCAAGTGTCTTCTTGTTCCGCACAGTTTCCCTCCGAGCACGTGACCGGCCTGGTCAGGACGGAGCAATAGTGACGGCACGCGATGAATGGGCACTGTCCTGGTCATTACATTCTGTCTAGCCCTGAATGAAGGATAAAGGTCTAGACGGTAAACATCTGGTGACGCGGCCGGGCGGGGCGCCTGAGGTCAGCCCCCATCTACCTTCACCGTGGCCATCGCGGCGCCGACGACTCCCGCGTCGTTCAGCAGCACGGCCGGCACCACCCGGGCCCTGAGCGTCAGCCTGGACAGGAACTTGCCCGACTTCCTGCTGATGCCCCCGCCGATGATGATCAGGTCGGGCGAGAGCAGGGCCTCCATCTTGTCCAGGTAGGTATCGAGCCGGTCGGCCCACTTGCCCCAGCTCAGGTCCTGCTCTTCGCGCGCTCGCTCGGAGGCGCGGGTCTCGGCATCCTTGCCGTGGATCTCGATATGCCCGAACTCGGTGTTGGGAATGAGCACGCCGTTGTAGAACAGCGCGCTGCCGATCCCGGTGCCGAATGTGAGCAGCAGTACCGTGCCCGCCTGGCCGCGCCCGGCGCCGAAGCGCATCTCGGCGACGCCTGCGGCGTCGGCGTCGTTCAGCACCGTCACGGGCTGCCCGGCCGCCTCGCCGAAGAACGCCGGTGCGTCGACGCCGATCCAGCCCGGATCCAGGTTGGCCGCCGTCCTGATCGTCCCGGCCGAGACGACGCCGGGGAAGGTGATCCCGATCCGGCCCTGCCAGGCGAAATGGCCGACGAGCTCGCGGACGACCGGCGCAACCGCCTCGGGAACGGCCGGGCGGGGTGTGGGCAGCTTCACCCGCTCGGTCAGCAGCCGCCCGGCCACCACGTCGACCGGCGCGGCCTTGATCCCGGTGCCGCCGATATCGATGCCTAGAACACCAGCCATGAGGTCTCCGTTTCGCTCCTAGACGCCCCAGCGGGCCTGCTGGAGCGCGGCCACGTCCGCTTCCGCGCCCTCCAGCCTGACCTGAGCCGCGCCGGTCCTGCCGAACGTCCACAGCATCAGCTCGGCCGGCGCGCCGATCACGGTGACAACCGGCGTGCGTGGCCGGACCGTCAGCCGGACGGTCCGCTGCCCGCCGGCCCGCTCCGCCAGGTCGTCCCTCGCGAACTCGATGCCAACCGGGACCTTGCGCAGCATCAGCCTGGCTCTGGTCAGGGCGGTCCAGATCAGGTCGGTGAGCCGCTGGTCGAGCGGGCGCGGCTCCCAGCCAGGCCGCGCCCGCCGCACGTCCTCGTGGTGCACGAAGAACTCGGTGAAGTTGATCCTGGCGTCCGCTCCGGGGATGGCATAGACGGACAGTCTCGGCGGCCCGGTCCTGACCATCTCGACGAGTTGCCGGTAGGGAGTCCGCCGCGCGATGTCGCGCTGTACCCGCGCGGTGTAGCCCGCGAGCGGGCCGCCGAGTATTCCGAGCGCGGCGTCCGGCCTCCGCTCGCGCAGCACCAGGTGGGCCGCGAGGTCGGCCGTTCGCCAGCCCTCGCAGAGCGTCTGTGCGTCCGGACCTGCCTTGTCGAGCAACGCACACAAAGCAAGGCGCTCATCTCGGGCATATGTCACTGCTCGATAGTAGGCCACCGTGCCGCTCCCGCGCGGGCCGCGGTGCGGCGCAGGCTACGGTGACAGGTACGGTGCGCAGGACGCGGAACCGGTACGGCCGCGAGCGTCGCGGCGAGGAGGACCATGGCCGGCGTGAGTACGACGGGCGCTGCCCGCCCGCGGCGCGAGCTCGCGGCGCTGCTGCTCGCCGGCGGTGCAGGCGCGGCCCTGGTGCTGCTGGCGACCAGGCAGCACCTGGCGCGGGTCACGGTCGCGGCGCCGCGCCCGCTGCCCGCCACGGTCACGGCGGTGAGCGCCCAGGATCTGCGCCCGGCGGTCACGGCGCTTGCGGTGGCGGCGCTGGCCAGCCTGGCCGCCGTGCTGGCCACGCGCGGGCTGCTGCGCAGGCTGACCGGGCTGGTCACGATCGCGCTCGGCGCCGGCACGGCGCTGCTCGGGGCCGCGAAGGTGACACCGGCCGCCGTGCTCGCCGCCGCCGGCCGGGCTGGCGCGGCGTCGGCCGGAGCGGGAGTGGCGGCGGGGTCGGCAACGGCCGGGTCGGCGTCGGCCGGGTCGGGGCCGGAAACCGGGGTCGGCGCGCTGGCCGGGTTCGGGTCGCGCGTGCGGCTCGACGGCTCGGGGTGGCAGGTGCTGATCATCGCCGGAGCGGCGCTGATCATCGCGGCCGGGATTGTGATCGTGGTCAGGTCGGGCACGCTGCCCGCCATGTCGGGCCGCTATGACCGGCCGCCTGACCACCCGGCCGGCCCGGACCGCCCTGACCACCCGGCGGGCCGCGGTCGCGCCCGCCCGGCGAGCGAGAGCATGTGGGAGTCGCTGAGCGCGGGAGCCGATCCGACCGTCGGGCCACCGTGAGGCCGCGGGCCTCGTGCGACCGGACGAGCTGCCGGCCGCGGGTACACGCTGCGGAGCCGGATGGTGCCGCTGCGCGACCTCCTGCGCAGGGGCGGGGGCCGGCGGCGAAGACCGCTCTCGGTACGATCGGGGGCGCTAGGCAACCCACCCGAGGGGGCAGCAGAACCGCGTGAGCGTGCTCGCTGACATTCTCGTTGACGTGCGCACCGACCTTGCGGCGCGGCAGCGGACGGCACCACTTGAGCAGCTTAAGGAAGCGGCGCGCAGGGCGTCGTCTCCGCGCGACGTGATGGCGGCGCTGCGCGGCCAGGGCGTGGCGGTCATCGCCGAGGTCAAGCGGGCCAGCCCGTCGAAGGGCGCGCTGGCCGCGATCGCCGATCCGGCCGCGCTGGCCGTCGACTACGAGGCGGGCGGCGCCACCGTGATCAGCGTCCTCACCGAGAGCAGGCGGTTCTGCGGAAGCCTGGACGACCTGGCGGCGGTCAGGGACGTGGTGCAGGTCCCGCTGCTGCGCAAGGACTTCGTGGTCAGCTCCTACCAGCTCTGGGAGGCCAGGGCCTACGGCGCGGACCTGGTGCTGCTGATCGTGGCCGCGCTGGAGCAGAACGCGCTGGTCTCGCTGGTCGAGCGGGCGTCGTCGATCGGCCTGGTGCCGCTGGTCGAGGTGCACTCCGAGGCCGAGCTCGGCCGCGCGGTGGACGCCGGGGCGCAGGTTATCGGGGTGAACGCCAGGAACCTCGCCACGCTTGAGGTCGACCGGACGATCTTCACCCGGCTCGCGCCGAAGATCCCCGACGACGTCGTGAAGATCGCCGAGTCCGGCGTCCGCGGGCCGCACGACCTGCTCGCGTACGCGGCCGCCGGCGCTGACGCCGTGCTGGTCGGCGAGAGCCTCGTGGTCGGCAAGGACCCGCGGTCGGCCGTCGCGGACCTGGTGACCGCCGGATCGCATCCGGCGCTGCGGACGGACCGGGGAGGCAGCCCGTGAGAACGCACGTACCGGCGCCGGCGACGGCGTCGGCCTGGCCGGACGCGACCGGCCACTTCGGCCGGTTCGGCGGTCGCGTGGCCCCCGAGGCCCTGATGTCAGCGCTTGAGGAGCTCACGGCGGCCTACGAGTCGGCCAGGGCCGACCCCGCGTTCGCCGCCGAGCTTGACGGGCTGCTGCGCGACTACGTCGGCCGGCCCACCCCGCTGACGCAGGCCGGCCGGTTCGCCGAGCAGGCGGGGGGCGGCCGGGTATTCCTCAAGCGCGAGGACCTGAACCACACCGGCTCCCACAAGATCAACAACGTGCTCGGCCAGGCTCTGCTCACCAGGCGGATGGGCAAGCGGCGGATCATCGCCGAGACCGGGGCCGGCCAGCACGGCGTTGCCACCGCGACGGCCGCGGCGCTGCTCGGCCTGGAGTGCGTGGTGTACATGGGCGAGGAGGACACCCGCAGGCAGGCACTCAACGTGGCCAGGATGCAGATGCTCGGCGCCGAGGTCGTGCCGGTCACGATCGGCAGCAGGACGCTGAAGGACGCGATCAACGAGACGTTCCGCGACTGGGTCGCGAGCGTGGCGTCGACCCACTACTGCATCGGCTCGGTGATGGGGCCGCACCCGTTCCCGATGATGGTGCGCGACTTCCAGCGCGTGATCGGCGACGAGGCCAGGGAGCAGATACTGGCCAGGGCGGGCCGGCTGCCCGACGCGGTCATCGCGTGCGTGGGCGGCGGCTCGAACGCGATCGGCGTCTTCTACGCGTTCATCGGCGACGCGGGCGTCCGCCTGGTCGGCTGCGAGGCGGGCGGTGACGGCATCGGCACCGGGCGGCACGCGGCGACGGTGTCAGGCGGGTCGGTCGGCGTGATCCACGGAATGCGGACCTACCTGCTCCAGGACGACGACGGCCAGACGCTGCCGACGCACTCGATCTCGGCCGGACTCGACTACCCGGGCGTTGGCCCCGAGCATGCCTGGCTGCGCGACACCGGCCGGGCCGAGTACCGCGCGGTCACCGATGCGCAGGCCATGGACGCGTTCTCGGTGCTGTGCCGGACCGAGGGCATCATCCCGGCGATCGAGTCCGCGCACGCCCTGTCGGGCGCGCTGGCCGTGGGCCGCGAGCTGGGACCCGATGCCGTGCTGCTGGTCAACCTGTCCGGCCGGGGAGACAAGGACGTGGACATCGCCGCGCGGTACTTCGGTCACCTGGGCGAGAAGGCCGGCCAGTGACTCACGAGGCGGCGGGACGGGTCGGCGCCGCGTTCGAGCTGGCCGCCGCCGAGAGGCGCGGCGCGCTGGTCGGCTACCTGCCCGCCGGGTTCCCCTCCGTCGGCGGCGCGATCGCGGCGGCGACGGCGATGGCGCGGGCCGGCGCCGACGTGGTGGAGATCGGCCTGCCGTACTCCGACCCGCTGATGGACGGGCCGGTGATCCAGGAGGCCGTGCACCGGGCGCTTGAGCGCGGTACGCACGTGACCGACGTGCTCGCCACGGTCGAGGCCGTCTCGGCCGCCGGGGCGCCTGTGCTGGTCATGACCTACTGGAACCCGGTCGACCGGTACGGCGTGGCCGCGTTCGCGCGCGACCTGGCCGCGGCGGGTGGTTGCGGCCTGATCACGCCCGACCTGCCGCCCGAGGAGGCGGGGGAGTGGCTGGACGCGGCCGCCGCGCACGGCCTGGATCCGGTCTTCCTGGTCGCCCCGAGTTCCTCCGACGAGCGGATCAAGCTGATCACCTCGGCCTGCGGAGGGTTCGTCTACGCCGCGTCGGTGATGGGGATCACCGGCGCCAGGTCGGCGGTCGGCGGGGCCGCGGCTGGGCTGGTCGAGCGGGTCAGGCAGCACACCAGGATGCCGGTGGCCGTGGGACTCGGCGTCAGCACGGCCGGCCAGGCCGCCGAGGTGGCGCGGTACGCCGACGGCGTCATCGTCGGCTCGGCGTTCGTGCAGCGCTTGCTGAGCGCGCCCGACGAGGCGGCCGGTCGCGCGGCCGTGGCGGACCTGGCGGCCGAACTGGCGGCGGGCGTCCGCGGACGGCCGGGCTGACCGGCTGCTCGCCGGCCGGCGCCTCGTCGGCCCGCCCGACGCCCGGCCGCAAGCGGGCCGGAATGTTAAGCCGAAGGATCTGCGTCACATGCGACCACAAACCCTTCGTGTTGCGAAAGTCCTCGCCTTGTCGGCGGCCGCCGGGCTAGGCGCTTGTGTCCGGTTAGGAAACCCAGAATTTACTCGCGGGTAACTATCGTGACCCGTTGGTTATGATGTCCTGATGAAGCTCAGCTGACCTGTGTGTCAGTGAGCCCGTCCGGCGGGCCAACGTCGTCCCTCCGCATCTGTGGCATTCCGATGGCGGACGAGACGACAGGAGCGCGGATGGTTTGTACCCAAAATCCGATCACCCCTGCCTCAGCACACCGTTGGCCCGCGGCGTCCAGCCGCGGCGGCGGGCTCTACGACCCGCGATTCGAGCACGACGCCTGCGGCGTCGGCATGGTTGCCGACCTGTCCGGCCGACCCGCGCACAGCACCGTCGCCCAGGCACTCACCGTCCTGCGCAACCTGGACCACCGCGGCGCCAAGGGCAGCGACCCGGAGACCGGCGACGGCGCGGGGATCTTGACCCAGATGCCCGACGAGTTCTTCAGGGCGGTGTGCGACTTCGAACTGCCGCCGCCCGGCCGGTACGCGGCCGGGCTGGCCTTCCTCCCCCGCGGCGACCGCGAGCGCATCGGGAAGCTGCGCCACCTCGAGCGGCTCGCGCGGCTCGAGGGGCTGGTCGTGCTCGGCTGGCGCGAGGTCCCCCGCGACGAGGGCGCGTGCGGCGCGGGCGCCCTGGCGGTGCGGCCGGGGCTGGCGCAGCTCTTCGTGGCGTCGGCGGCCGGCGAGCACGGCACGGACCTGGACCGGCGCGCATTCTGCCTGCGCAGGCGCGCGGAGCGCGAAGCCGGGGTCTACCTCGCCAGCCTGTCGAGCGCGACGATCGTGTACAAGGGGATGCTGACCGCGCTTCAGCTCGAGCGGTTCTACCCCGATCTTACCGATCGGCGGTACGCCTCCGCGGTGGCACTCGCGCACTCCAGGTTCTCCACGAACACGTTCCCGTCCTGGCCGCTGGCCCACCCGTACCGGCTCATCGCGCACAACGGCGAGATAAACACCATCCGCGGCAACCGGAACTGGCTGCGCGCCCGCGAGGCGATGCTGGAGACCGACGCGATCCCGCGCGACGCCGACGGCCGCGGGATCGAGCGGCTGCTGCCCCTGCTCGACGAGTCGGCCAGCGACTCGGCCAGCTTCGACGCCTGCCTCGAGCTGCTGGCCATGGGCGGCCGGTCGCTGCCGCACGCCGTGCTGATGATGATCCCGCAGGCGTGGGAGAACGATGCCACCATGCGGCCCGAGCTGCGGGCCTTCTACCGGTTCCACGCCTCGCTGATGGAGCCGTGGGACGGCCCGGCGCTGATCGCCTTCACCGACGGCACGCTGGCCGGAGCGGTGCTCGACCGCAACGGCCTGCGGCCCGGCCGGTACTGGGTGACCGACGACGGCCTGGTGGTCCTGGCCAGCGAGGTCGGCGTGCTCGGCATCGACCAGTCCCGGATCGTCCGCAAGGGCAGGCTCCAGCCGGGCAAGGTGTTCCTCGTCGACATGGCGGCCGGCCGGATCGTCGAGGACGACGAGGTCAAGGCCGGCCTCGCCGCCGAGCACCCGTACGACGAGTGGCTGCACGCCGGCCTGCTGCACCTGGACGACCTGCCTGACCGGAACCGCGAGCTCGGTGGCGGCCAGGCCCTGGTTACCCAGCAGCGGCTGTTCGGCTACACCGAGGAGGAGCGCCGGGTCGTGCTCGGCCCGATGGCGCGCACCGGCGCCGAGCCGGTCGGCTCGATGGGCGACGACACACCGCTCGCGGCGCTGTCCGACCGGCCGAAGCTGGTGTTCGACTACTTCACGCAGCAGTTCGCCCAGGTGACGAACCCGCCGCTGGACGCGATCAGGGAGGAACTCGTCACCTCGCTCGCGGCGGCGACCGGCCCCGAGCACAACCTGTTCGAGCCGGGTCCCGCGTCGTGCAGGCAGATCGTGCTGCCCTACCCGGTCATCAGCGACAGCGACCTGGCCAAGATCATTCATATCAACGAAGACCGGGACCTGCCCGGCTTCGCCGCGCACGTCGTGGACGGGCGCTATCTCGCCTCGGGCGGCGGCCAGGCCCTGCGCGCGAAGCTGGCCGAGATCCGGGCCGAGGTCACCCGCGCGATCAGCGCCGGAGCCAAGATCATCGTGCTCTCCGACCGCAGTGCCGCCGTGCGGGGGGACGGGGAGGCGACGGATGCGGCGCGGTGGGCGCCGGTCCCGTCGCTGCTGCTGACCGGCGCCGTGCACCACCACCTGATCAGGGACCGGACCAGGGCCAGGGTCGGCCTGGTGGTCGAGGCCGGCGACGTCACCCAGACGCACCACGTCGCGCTGCTGATCGGCTACGGCGCGGCGGCCGTCTGCCCCTACCTGGCCATCGAGACCGTGCAGGACATGGCCCGTTCCGGGCTGCTTGAGGGGGTCAGCAGCCGCAAGGCGGGCGTGAACCTGGTCAAGGCGCTCGGCAAGGGACTGCTCAAGATCATGTCCAAGATGGGCGTGTCGACGGTGGCCTCCTACACCGGGGCGCAGATTTTCGAGGCGATCGGGCTCGGACGCGAGGTGATCGACGAGTGCTTCGCCGGGACCTCGTCGCGGCTCGGCGGGGTCGGCTTCGACCAGATCGCGGCCGACAACGCGGCCAGGGCAGCGCGCGCCTACCCACGCAGGCCGATCGGGACCGGGCGCATGGACCTGGCGGTGGGCGGCGAGTACCAGTGGCGTGCCGACGGCGAGCCGCACCTGTTCGGCCCGGAGGCCATCGCCCTGCTTCAGCACGCCACCCGCACCGGCCAGGCCGAGATCTTCCGCGCGTACGCCAGGCAGGTCGACGAGCAGTCGGCCAGGCTGATGACGCTGCGCGGGCTGCTGGCGATCCGCGGCATCGACGCGCCCGCGCCGGACCGGCCGGACCTCGGGCCGCCCGCCAGGCAGCCGGTGCCGCTCGACGAGGTCGAGCCGGTGCGGCGGATCGCGGCGAGGTTCGTCACCGGGGCGATGTCCTACGGCTCGCTGTCGGCCGAGGCGCACGAGACCCTGGCCATCGCGATGAACAGGCTCGGCGGCCGGTCCAACTCCGGCGAGGGCGGCGAGGACGCCGAGCGGTTCGCCGCCGACGCCGGCGGCGACCTGCGCAGGTCGGCGATCAAGCAGGTGGCCAGCGGCCGGTTCGGGGTGACCAGCGAGTACCTGGTCAACGCCGACGACCTCCAGATCAAGATGGCGCAGGGCGCCAAGCCGGGGGAGGGCGGCCAGCTTCCGGCCCACAAGGTGTACCCGTGGATCGCCAAGACCAGGCACTCCACGCCGGGCGTGGGCCTGATCTCGCCGCCGCCGCACCACGACATCTACTCCATCGAGGACCTCGCGCAGCTCATCAACGACCTGAAGAACGCCAACCCCGCGGCTCGGGTCAGCGTGAAGCTCGTCGCCGAGGTCGGGGTCGGGACCATCGCCGCCGGGGTCGCCAAGGCGTTCTCCGACGTCGTGCTGATCTCCGGACACGACGGCGGCACCGGAGCCTCGCCGCTGACCAGCATCAAGCACGCGGGCGCGCCGTGGGAGCTCGGCCTGGCCGAGACCCAGCAGACGCTGCTGCGCAACGGCCTGCGCGAGCGGGTCGTGGTCCAGGTCGACGGGCAGCTCAAGACCGGCAGGGACGTGATCGTCGCCGCCCTGCTCGGCGCCGAGGAGTTCGGGTTCGCCACCGCGCCGCTGGTCAGCGTCGGCTGCGTGATGATGCGCGCCTGCCACAATGACACCTGCCCGGTCGGCGTCGCGACGCAGAACCCCGAGCTGCGCCGCCGGTTCGCCGGCCGGCCAGAGTTCGTGGTGAACTTCATGGAGCTCATCGCCGGGCAGGTCCGCGAGTACCTGGCCATGCTGGGTTTCCGCACCCTGGCCGAGGCGGTCGGCCGGGCCGAGCTGCTCCGCGCCCCGGTGCCGCGGCCCGCGGCCGCCGGCGGTGACCGTAAGGCGTCGTTCCTCGACCTGGCGCCCCTGCTGCACGTGCCCGAGTTGCCGCCGGGCGCCGCCCGGCGGAGTACGACCAGCCAGGAGAGCCACCTGCACCTGGCGCTGGACAACACGCTGATCCAGCTTGCCGAGGGCGCGCTGGAAGAGGGCTGGCCGGTTCGCCTCGACCTGCCGGTCAGGAACGTGAACCGGGCGGTCGGCACGATGCTCGGCTACGAGGTCACCAGGCGCTGGGGCGGCGAGGGGCTGCCGGACGACACGATCACGGTCGGCCTGCGCGGCTCGGCCGGGCAGTCGCTCGGCGCGTTCCTGCCCAGGGGGATCACGCTGCGGCTGAGCGGCGACGCCAACGACTACGTCGGCAAGGGCCTGTCCGGCGGCCGGGTCGTGGTCGTGCCCGACCCCGCCGCCGCGTTCGCGGCGCACGAGCAGGTCATAGCCGGCAACGTGATCGGGTACGGCGCCACCGGCGGCGAGCTGTTCGCACGCGGAGTCGTCGGCGAGCGGTTCTGCGTCCGCAACTCGGGCGCGACCGCGGTCGCCGAGGGCGTCGGGGACCACGGCTGCGAGTACATGACCGGCGGCCGGGTCGTCGTGCTCGGCCCCACCGGCCGCAACTTCGCCGCGGGCATGTCCGGCGGCGTGGCCTACCTGCTCGATCCCGACCTCGCGCTGATCAACCCCGAGATGGTCGACGTCGAGCCGGTCGGCGCCGCCGACGCGGACTACCTGGCCGGCCTGCTCGGCCGTTATCGGGCCGAGACGGGCTCGCCGGTCGCCGCCGGCCTGCTCGGCGACTGGCCGGCCGCGGTAGCGCGGCTGCGCCGGGTGATGCCCAGGGACTACAAGCGGGTGCTCGCCGCGACCCGCCGCGCCGAGCGCGATGGCGTGGACGTCGCGGCGGCAGTGATGGCCGCCGCGACGAGCAACTGAAGGGGGCCAGGCATGGCCGACCCGACCGGATTCCTGTCCACCCCGCGGCAGACCGCGCCCCGCCGGCCGGTCGACGTCAGGATCTCGGACTGGCGCGAGGTGCACGGCCGCATGCGCCGCGGTGACCTCGAGCGGCAGGCTGGCCGGTGCATGGACTGCGGCATCCCGTTCTGCCACGGCGGCTGCCCGCTCGGCAACCTGATCCCCGAGTGGAACGACCTGACCTGGCGGCGGCACTGGCGGGACGCCGCCGCGCGGCTGCACGCGACCAACAACTTTCCCGAGTTCACCGGGCTGCTCTGCCCCGCGCCGTGCGAGTCGGCCTGCGTCCTTGGCATCAACGCCGACCCGGTCGCGATCAAGCAAGTCGAGATCGAGATCGTCGACCGCGCCTGGGCGGAAGGCTGGGTCACCAGCCAGCCGCCGTCGGCGGCCGCCAGGGCGGCAGGCCGGCCGGCCGCCGTGGTCGGCTCGGGCCCGGCGGGCCTGGCCGCCGCGCAGCAGCTCACCAGGGCGGGGCACGCGGTGACCGTGTTCGAGCGCGACGACCAGCCGGGCGGCCTGCTGCGGTACGGGATTCCCGCGTTCAAGATGGAGAAGTGGCGGCTCGACCGGCGGCTCGGCCAGATGCGGGCCGAGGGCACCGAGATCCGCTGCGGCGTGCACGCCGGAGTGGACGTCAGCGCCGCGGACCTGCGGGCGGGCTACCGCGCCATCGTCCTGGCCGGCGGGGCCCGGGTGCCGCGCGGGCTGCCGGTTCCCGGTGCCGGGCTGGCCGGGATCCACCAGGCGATGGAGTACCTGCCGCTGGCCAACCGCGCCGCGGCCGGCGGGAGCGCCGCGGCCGGCGGGACCGGCGTGGTCGGCGAACCGCCGGTCTCGGCACGCGGCCGGCACGTGGTGATCATCGGCGGCGGAGACACCGGCGCGGACTGCCTCGGCACGGCGCTGCGCCAGGGCGCGGCGTCCGTCACCCAGCTCGAGATCATGCCGCGGCCGCCGAGGGCCAGGCCGGACGGCCAGCCCTGGCCGACCTACCCGATGATCTACCGGGTCTCCAGCGCTCACGAGGAAGGCGGCGAGCGCGTCTACGCCGTGTCCACCCAGGAGTTCCTCGCCGACGAGTCCGGCCGGGTCAGGGCGTTGCGGCTGGCCGACGTGGACCTGGCCGGCGGGCGCATCACGGTCCGCGCGGATACCGAGCGCGAGCTCGCCTGCGACCTGGTCCTGCTGGCGATGGGCTTCACCGGCGCCGAGGACAGCGCCCTGCTTGCCGGGCTCGGCGTGAGCCTGACCGACCGGGGCGCCGTCCGCCGGGACGACCGGTTCGCCGCCGAAGTGCCTGGCGTGTTCGTGGCCGGCGACATGGGGCGCGGGCAGTCGCTGATCGTGTGGGCGATCGCCGAGGGCCGGTCGGCGGCCGCGGCCGCCGACCGGTACCTGGCCGGCGAGACCGCACTTCCCGCCGCGATCGGCGCATCGGCCGGACCGCTGCGGCTTGGCGGCCGGTGACGGCCAGGGCTGCGCGCGCAGCCGGCCAGTGCCCCGGGTGGGATTCGAACCCACACTTGATGGATTTTGAGGCCATTGACTCTGCCGTTGGTCTACCGGGGCAACACGAGCAATAAACCGAAGCGCCGTGCCTGCACTCAATCTAGCGGCTGTGGATAGGCTTCAGCGGGTGAGCCAGTCTCCCTACCGCGTAGTGATAGCCGAGGACGAGGCGCTGATCCGGTTGGACCTCAAGGAGATGCTTGAGGAGCCAGGTCAGGACGCCTACGTCGTAGTCGGCGAGGCCTCAGACGGCGACACGGCCGTGCGGCTGGCGGCTGAGCTGAAGCCCGACCTGGTCATCTTGGACATCAAGATGCCGGTACTCGACGGCATCTCGGCCGCCGAGCAGATTTCCGCGCGGCGGCTGGCCCCCGTGGTGATCCTGACCGCGTTCTCCCAGCGCGAGCTGGTGCAGCGAGCGAGCAGCGCCGGCGCGATGGCGTACCTGGTCAAGCCGTTCACCAAGGCCGAGCTGGCCCCCGCGATCGAGATCGCCGTGAGCCGCTTCGCCGAGTTCAACGCCCTCCAGGCCGAGGTCGGCGACCTGCGCGAGCGCCTGGCCATGCGCAAGCTGCTCGACCGGGCCAAGGGCATACTCCAGGTGACCCGCGGGATGACCGAACCCGAGGCGTTCAGGTGGATACAGAAGACCTCGATGGACCGGCGGATGACGATGCGGGCGCTCGCCCAGGAGATCATCGACAGCCAGCGCGCCGCGGAGCCGGGCGGCGAGCCCACGCCGCCTTAGGGAGCCCGTCTCGACGCAAGCGAGCGGGGCCAGGTCCGTCCCCCCGGCGGACCCGGCACCCGCTCGCTTGCTGCCGCCTGCTGCTCGCGCGCAGCGGCGGTGCGGAGCCCGCCAACCCTTTGGTGCCGTGTCGGCCTTCCCCGGGCCGGCACGTTCTCTACTCGGCATCACCAAGCTCCGGGGAACACCGTAGCGAGCGTCGCCCGACCGTGCGCAGACACTGGCATTACGCGGCCGGTATGGGACACAACATCCGTTCGGCGAATCAGGGCCGGTTCGCCCCGCCTGGCACCGCGTCCCGCAACAGGCAGCTCAGCCTGGCCGTGCAGACCCGTCGGCCCTGCTCATCGGTGACGACGATGTCGTACGTCGCGAGGGTGCGGCCCGCGTGCACCTGCGTGGCTACCCCCGTAACCGCCCCGGCCGGGGCGGCGCGGTGATGGGTGGCGTTGATCTCGATGCCCACGGCGAACCGGTCCCGGCCCGCGTGCAGCGCGGCGCCGGTCGAGCCGAGGGTCTCTGCCAGCACGCAGGACGCGCCGCCGTGCAGCAGCCCGTACGGCTGGGTGTTGCCCTCGACCGGCATGGTGCCCACGACCCGCCGGGCCGACGCCTCGGTGATCCGGATCCCCATCCGGTGCGCCAGCGTCTGCGGGTAGGCATCGTTCAGCTCGGCCAGGTCTAGCTGGTACGTCTCGTCGGCCATCGGCCCGTCATCCACCACTGGCACCTCCGAGTAGTCCTAGGGGGGACGCCCCTCAACCCCCCGCCGCGGAGGACGCTCCGCGGTTACGAGTTCACCGCTGACGCCTGCTCGGTGCATGTCGCAGCCTAGGATTACGGGGTGGCTGCCATGAACCCGGCCCCGCCGGCGCACGACCCGGCGCGGCGCGACCTCTTGCTCCTGCTCGACGGGCACTCGCTCGCGTACCGCGCGTTCTTCGCCCTGCCGGCCGAGAACTTCTCGACCACCACCGGACAGCCCACCAACGCGGTGTACGGGTTCACGGCCATGCTGATCAACGTGCTCCGGGACGAGCGGCCGACCCATGTCGCGGTCGCGTTCGACCGCAGCGAGCCGACGTTCAGGCACGAGCAGTACGTCGAGTACAAGGCGAACCGCAAGGAGACGCCGACAGACTTCAAGGGGCAGCTCAGCCTGATCTTCGAGGTGCTCGACGCGCTCGGCGTCCCGCGGCTCTCGCTGGCCGGGTACGAGGCCGACGACCTCATCGCGACGCTGGCCACGCAGGCCGCGGACAATGGCATGAGCGTGCTGATCGTCACCGGCGACCGAGACGCGCTCCAGCTTGTCAGTGACGACGTCACGGTGCTGATGACCAGGCGCGGCATCAGTGATATGACCAGGTTCACGCCGAGCGCGGTGACCGAGAAGTACGGGCTGACCCCGGCGCAGTACCCGGACTTCGCCGCGTTGCGCGGCGATCCGAGCGACAACCTTCCCGGCATCCCCGGCGTGGGCGAGAAGACCGCCGCCAAGTGGGTGGCCGAGTACGGCTCGCTCGACGTGCTGGTCGACAAGGTCGACAAGGTCAAGGGCCGAGCCGGGGACAACCTGCGCGAGCACCTGGGCAGCGTGCTGCGCAACCGCAGGCTCACGGAGCTGACCAGGACCGTTCCGCTCGAGGTCGGGCCGCCGGCGCTGGTCCCCGTGCCGTGGGACAGGGACCAGATCCACCAGCTATTCGACACGCTCCAGTTCCGCGTGCTGCGCGACCGGCTCTACTCGACGCTGCCGAACGGGATCATCGGCCAGCTCAC
>WNGK01003630.1_pt1 | contig 20694 bp, 28 predicted proteins | sample 5400601 | NCBI WGS metagenome assembly WNGK01 (sample SAMN13153376, study PRJNA577476) | soil metagenome | isolation source: 60 cm soil or saprolite under Garry oak tree replicate 1 | place: USA:California | collected 2016-06-15
ATGGCACATAAAAAAGGTATGGGTAGCTCCCGCAATGGCCGGGACAGCAATCCCAAGATGTTAGGCGTTAAACGCTACGACGGGCAGTTGGTTACCGCTGGCAGCATCATCGTCCGCCAGCGTGGCACAAAGATTAAGCCCGGAGATAACATCGGTGTAGGCCGCGACCACACATTGTTTGCGTTGATTGATGGCTATGTCAAGTTTGGACATCACTCACGCGAACAGCGCTGCGTCAACATCTACACAGAGTTTCCCGGTCGTCCTTCATTGACTGCTATCAAAGAACAGGCTGCCGCGGTCGTGAAAGCCTGAGTCACTCTTAAGACACAAAACACTCCCGAATTTTGCGGGAGTGTTTTCTTTTATCTCGTGGGGGTAATTTCCCTGAACCATCGAACACTTTTTCCCTTAACACGTTCTAACTTTCTCCACGGTCCCAAATCGGAACCAGGGTTTCTCAAAAGTCTTTTTCCTCTTCCCCTCCCCGCCCCAAAAAAGAGTAAAGAGCGTGTTGCCGGTTGGGCGCGGCCGCGCCCAACCGGCAACACGCTCTTTACTAATCTGGGGTGGAGGGCTTGCGGCCAATCAGGAAGCACCACTACATCTTTACGCTCTACGCGCTCAGCACTGACCATCTCCAACAGGATGGACTGACCTACGATGGCTTGATTCAGGCCATCACTGGACACGTTGTGGGCGCGACGACGATCGTTGGCACGTTCCGCCGCATCCCGCCAGGAACGGCTGCGAACTGAAGATAGGGCCTGTGTTATACTCTCCTCAGGTTGCACGGACAGAACGAGGAGAGTAAGAGAGGAGCGCACTATTATCTTCTACCTTACTAGAACCCGCATCCAGACCGAGAACCATTAGCAATGCATTTAGCTTGTCATGACGCCATTTCCTAGAGTCCTCCAACTCTCTCCCACTCAAATTTTTTCCTATACAAACACGCCCACTAGACGAGAGAACCCTCGGACTCTTGGAAGTGGATAATTGACCTGGTTGGAGAACCAGGAGCCAGAGCGGGGGACATGTGCATTAATGTACACAAACAATGGCGTTTTCTCATTAGAACTTGCGGTATAATGTTTCAGTTTATGGAAGCTATACTGCGAACAATGGACATCTGTTATTCATGTGTCAAGAAAGTTGTGCTGGCACATCTATCTCACCTTCACCTTGAGCAGCCCCGGCACACAAGCCGCAATCGCCAGCGTCGCAAAAATACAGGCAAGACCCCCACTGACCACCGAAATTTCAGGAGTCATCAAACCTGCCACCAAGCCCGACTCGAATTGCCCAAGCATAGGGCCACCGATGACAAACATGGCATTGACGGCACTGATCCGTCCCCGAAACTCATCGGGCGTGATCAGTTGCACCACCAAGCCACGTAGAATCATACTCACCATGTCCGCGGCACCAGCACCGGCTAAGAACAGGACGGAGAGCCACAGAGGTCCCGTCGTGACCCCAAAGGCAATAATAAAGATACCCCACCCGATAATAGCCAGCACAACCCCCAATCCCTGGCGTGAGATGCGTCCAATGCGCCCGGTAAAAGGAGTGAGGGCCACAGCCCCAATGGCCGTAGCGGCGGTTAGTATCCCCAGTCCTTGGGGGCCAATATGTAGGATATCACTGGCATAGACAGGGAAGAGGGCGCGTGGTGAACCAAAGAAGGTCGCGAAAAAGTCGAGGGAGAGCACGGCGAGAATGATCGGGTGCGCCCGCAGGAAACGCATCCCATCAACCAACGCACCAACACCAGCCTGCGCCCGCTTCTCAGATGGCACACGCGGGATGACCATCAGGAACAAGGCACCGATCACCACAAAATAGGAGATCACATCAATCCAGTAGGTGTTGGCCACACCCAGCCAGGCAATGATAAAACCACCCGCCGTCGGGCCTATAACGAAGGTAAGTTGCATCATGACCATACTTAAGGACATCGCGTCAGGCATCTGCTCACGCCGCACAAGCGTAGGGATAATGGCTTGTCGAGTGGGAAACTCGAAGGCTGAAACGCTAGCAGATACCAGCACAACAGCATAAATGATAGCCATGTTGATGATATGGAAGATGGTACACAGCGCGAGTGCAGTTGAGGTCATAGCCAACGTTATTTCTATGACCAGCAACAGTTTGCGTCGGTCAAATACATCGGCAAAAACACCGCCGACAAGTGATAAAATCAGGCGTGGAATAGCCTGTACTAACCCAATCAGGCCCAGTGCCACGGCAGAATGGGTAAGGAGGTACACCTGCCATGCTACGGCAACTACCTGCATCTGGGTACCGGCAGATGAAATTAATTGACCCCAAAATAACAGAGCGTAGTTGCGATTGCGCAATACGCCCCATGAACTCATGGGCTTGCTCTTCGGTGGAGGAGGAGTGGCAACAGCTACTTCGGGGGCTTCAGCTTGCACAGGTTCGTTAGAATACGCGTCTCTCTCTGATTCGGCCTTCATGCATGATCTCAATCTACGATAGGTAATGACGATACTTCATTTTATAAAATATACCATGTATGGAGTGAGTTCGCCGAGGCAAAAGTATCCAGCGGGCGTGGGTTGTCCTGCTTGCTTTTATTTCCTAGAGATCGAGGGAAATACAATAATTTCTTGTCCTGGCTTAAGAGGTGTTTGCAAGCCGTGAGAGCCGGTGACCATGACATTATTGACAAAAATCTTGACATGAGGACGAATTTGCCCATCCGGCGTACAGAGCCGCTCCCACACTCGCGGATGCACCTGGGCCAGGGCTTCTAAAAGCTGCTGCATAGTATTGGCCCTGAGAGGAATCTGACTCTTGCCACCACTATACGCGCTGAGGGTTGATGGTAAGCGTAGGGTTACTGCTGCTCTCTCTTCATTGCTCATGCCGTGGGTCACCTTCACCGGAGTTATTATACGAACGCCCCACGTATTGCTTTGAGTTAGCTGTTCGCAACCATATCGGGACTTGACGTATGTTCTAATCTTGGGCGTCAAGAATAGTATACTTGCAATAAACAACGTATGCAAGAGTGAGTTTTGGCATGATAAGCTCCTATAGTCTATAGGAAAGAGGAACTTCAACCCATAATCATTTTCATATTTTGTGTAGATCATGTTTTTTAAGAACTTCTAAAACATCGCCCACTCCCCGCACTACAACAGCCCCTGCCTGCAACAAATCCTCCAACAACTTTAATCCCTCACCGCCTGTATAATCTCGTGCAGCCATCGTCTCCCCTTGACTCTGTTCACCATCATGCGTAAGTGCTTCGCTGGCAGAAGTATGATCAACCGGGTTCAGCAGAATAACGGATAGACCACACCGAGCGGCAGTCACAGCTTCTCGCAGCAGAGCTACATTGCCAGGACCAATAGGCATGGGACACAACACCAGCATATGTACTCTAGTAAGACTTCTCTGTACTTGCTCCAATACAGGCAAAGAAATAGGCGCGTAGGGTTGTTCAGTAATGACTTCGTCGGCAAGACGTAAGGCAAGGGTATGGTCGCTATCACCAATGTTGAGCGCACCAGCAATGAAGGGAATGTGTGCATCGGCTAAAGCTCGCATGAGCAATTCACCAGAACCGCCACCGGCCATAACCAGTACTTGAGGTTGTACAGAAGATACGCCTTCCTCTTCGCTAACCTCATCGCTCGGCGGCAAGACGCTCAGATGCTCTGCTCCGCGCAGAATGCCTACCTGTACATTTATACCATAAACACGGCTGAGCAGCCTTGGCTCTAAAACCTCGGCAGGGCCAGCATCGGCAACCACACCACGTTGAAATAAGATCAGGCGAGGGAAGTAGCGGGCCGCGAGGTTAAGATCATGCATGGCCGCAATCACAGTCACTCCTCGCTCCTGGTTTAAGCGTTGTACCAGCTCAAGCGTCTCAATTTGATACTTTATGTCAAGATGTGAGGTCGGTTCGTCTAAGAGCAGCAATTGGGGCTGCTGAGCCAGGGCCATGGCGATCATAACACGCTGGCGTTCACCCCCGCTGAGGTGATTGAAGATGCGCTGAGCCAGGGAGTACCAGTGGCTTGTATGGCATCCTGTACAATCTCATCATCGTACTTGTTTTGTAAGCCAAAGAAGTTGAGAAAGGGAGTACGACCCAGGCTCACCATATGCTCCACGGTAAAGGCAAAGGGCATATGCAGTTCTTGTGGAACGACGGCAATACGTTGGGCAATACGCCGTCTGCTCCACTCATGTAGATCGCGTCCCTCGAGAAAAATCTTGCCCTGCTGAGGACGCAAAATACCACTGACGAGGCGTAGGAGCGTGGTTTTACCGGAGCCATTAGGGCCAAGCAAGCCTACTCTCTCACGGGCCTGCACCTGAATATGCACATCGTAGAGGAGCGGCTGGCGATCATAACCAAAGGTAACGCCCACGACGCTGAGGAGAGGTGTTGTAGGTGGGAGAGAGTTGGGCACAAGAAATTGCGCCCCTACAGAATTTACCATCGGTAGTCTCGCTTGCTACTTCTGAGGAGGAACAGGAAAAAAGGTGCGCCGACAAGGGCAGTAAAGATACCCACAGGCAAGATCGTGGGAGCGAAGACGGTGCGTGCCAGCAGATCGGCCAGGGTGAGAAAGATAGCACCACTCAAGGCAGAGGCAGGCAAGAGCAGGCGATGGCGCGGCCCCAGCAGCAAGCGCATGGCATGAGGCGTGACAAGCCCTACAAAGCCGATCAGGCCACTGATCGAGACAGCAGCAGCGGTGAGCAGTGAACCCAGAGCGATGATGAGCAACTTACGGCGTTCGACATGCAAACCTAAAAAGGCCGCGCTCTCTTCACCTAATGCAAAGGCATCAAGTGTGCCTGAGAGCAGCAGTGAAGCCATGGTAGCAGGAAGAATAATCATGCTCACCACCACCACTGGCTGCCAGCTGATAACCGAGATACCACCTGAGAGCCAGTTGAAGAGAGCCTCTATACTAAACTGAGCATGTGGGCTGAGAGTCAAGATAAGCGTTTGCAGAGCCACCAGCACGGCGTTGATGACTACACCAGCCAGCAACAAGGTCACAACCGGTGTATGTCCATCCGTACGCGCAATAGCGTAGACGAACATAACGGTCAGCATGGCTCCAACAAAGGCGAACAGTGGGGTGAGCGAGAAGACAGAACCATAGACAGTATCAAAAGGCAGGACAAAAGCAATAGCCGCACCCAGAGCCGCTCCCGAAGAGGTGCCGATGAGAAAAGGATCGGCCAGTGGATTACGCAGCATACCTTGAAAGAGTACCCCAGCCGCAGCCAGAGCAGCGCCCACAAGGGCAGTCCCCACCACGATAGGCATCCGTAGCTGCCAGATAATCACTTCGGTAGTGCTGTCCCATTGTTGGGTAAAATGGAAGAGGTGCGTACCATTCAGCAAAATTTGCAAGGTAGTGCTGAATGGTATAGAGATTGAGCCAAAACTGACCGCTAACAACATGACTAAAAGCAGTATGATGCCTAAAATAGACAGAGCAAGAGGAGCAGGCAAGCGTTGCAAGCTCTGACTAAGATGCTGTTCAGTTTTAGCTTTCTCTGTGGCGGTTTTCATACGGTAAGAAGCGATCTCAACCGGATGGCACGGATCAATAATATGACACCATGCACGAGTGCAAACACGCCAATCAACCAGACAATGGCCAAAATGCTGCCAACGGGATGAGCAAAGAAGACAATTCCCACGATAATCGAAAGGATCCCACTGATCACCAATACCCATTCGATTCCAAGTCCTCTCAGCGCGAAAGCAGCCAGTATCTCAAAGATGCCTGAGATGATGAGCCAGAGAGCGACGATCCAGAATAACGCGACAGCAGTCACCCCAGGCTGGAAGAAGGCGAAAACGCCCAGGATCACGGCAGCTATTCCACTTATCAGCAGCATCCACCAACGTGAATAGGTATGACGCTCTTGCAAAGAAACTGCAATGGACAGAAGACCATCGAACAGAGCATAGGCACCGAAGAGGAAAATGAAGAAGAGAGTCGCTACGAAAGGCGCAATAATGGCCAAAATACCAAAGAGCACGGCAAAGATGGCACGGATCACCAGCATCCACCAATACGTACGAGAGATTTGCCTCATTGGAAGAGCTTCCATTCTGTCCCTCCTTATGACAAGAGAACTTCTTTAAGAATGACATTCCTGATCATGTCACTACTCTAAGTATAGGCAAAAATTCGCCTGAATGCATCACCCTTGGCATAGCTTGCTCAGGGTGACGCATTCAGGTATGCCAATCTTGCTTCTTGTGTTGATAGATTTGAAAGGCCCTGCACCTGCACTAAAGGACAGTTGACAAGAGGGATAGCAAGGATGATACTACTAAAGAAAAGTAAGAGACGCCAAGCATAGCGTCCAGTTAAAGGACTATTCATCATATGGCAATTGAAAAAACTTTTTTTCGCCAGGTGGCAGGACAATTTGCCACCGGTGTTACTGTTGTGACGACTCGTAGCGGGAAAATACTGGCAGGCTTAACAGTCAATGCATTCTGCACGGCTTCTCTCGATCCGCCTTTGATCCTCGTATGCATCGACCTGAACAGCACAACCCTCCCTTGTATGCGTGACAGTGGGATATTTGCTGTCAATATTCTTACCAGCGAGCAAGAACACCTCTCGCGCTGCTTTGCTACCTCTACCGAGGAGCGCTATGAGCATTTTTGTCACGCGAGCTTTCACACTGCTGCTACTGGTTCTCCCATTATTGACGGCACCCTGGCCTTTTTCGATGCACGTATCGTCGCCGAATATCCAGGTGGCGACCATATAATCTTTATTGGACAGGTTGAAGCCATGGGTACGCATGGGCATATTGTCTTCGCAAACGAAGAAGACAGAGAACACGCCACTGTTTCTGGGTATGAACAGAATGGGTTGGAAAGAGATAAAGCACCGCTGGCCTACCATCTGGGTCAATATCGCCATCTTGCCTGTGATTATGTTAAACCTAGCCTCGCAAAATGACATGGATTGCATACAACTTATAGCACAAAAATATTGGCCCGAAGATCAGGCCAATATTCGTGGTCTTCGGGCTAAACTACCGGCTCGTCGAAGTTTTATCTGAGGGAACTGTATAGTGAGGTGATCTGGCAGCTTTATGCATGCGATACTCATGGACACCTTTTTTCAGCGTTCCCAGAGCTAACGTGGCGCAGGTGGGACGTGTCATGACCAGTTCGCGTCCAAGTTGTTCCACCAGGTCCTCAAAACTCATCTCTTCAACTTCTTCGGCGGTCATACCTTGCGTAATTTCGCTGACATATGAAGCGGCAGCACGGCTAATAGTGCAGCCTTCACCTTCCCAATTGACAGCCTCTAACTTGCCATCCTTATCGAGACGAGCATGCATGGTGATCATATCAGCGCACCCCGGATTGCCACCGGTGAGGCTGATATCAGCCTGCTCTAAGGGAGCGTTATTACGCGGATTTTCATAATGATCCATCAAAAATTCGATGGCTTCTTGACGATTCATGGAAATTTCACCTCTTTATAAGAGGAAACAAGCGGGAATAACAGGATATTCCCTTGAGACAGTGAATACGGAGCAGTACAGATGGATACCATAGATTGCATCCACCTGCACTGCAAAGACAGTTTGCTTACTTTTCGATGGGTGCACGTACCAGATTGCCCCACTCAGTCCAGGAGCCATCATAGTTTCGTACACGTGGATAACCTAGCAGCTCAGTCAGCACAAACCATGTATGGGCTGAACGCTCACCAATACGACAGTAGGTAATCACATCCTTGTCAGGTGTGATGTCATTGCTACCATAAATCTGGCGCAATTCTTCAGGCGTCTTGAAGGTACCATCGGCATTGGCCGCCATAGCCCACGGAATGCTCTTCGCGCCAGGAATATGTCCACCGCGCTGTGCCCCTTCCTGGGGATAGTTGACCATATGTATCAATTCACCAGTATATTCCTGCGGCGAGCGTACATCCACGAGGCCGCGGCCAGGGTTTTTCAAGCCACTGGCAACATCGTCACGGAATGCGCGGATGCTTTCATCGGCAGGTTGGGCATGGTAGGTGGTCGCCTCAAAATGGGGCACATCTTTGGTCTGCTCTCGCTTTTCTGCTTCCCACTTGGTACGTCCACCGTTCATGACCTTCAGGCTCTTGTGGCCATACATGGTGAACAGCCAGAACGAATAGCAAGCATACCAGTTGTTCTTGTCACCGTAGAGGACGATAGTCGTATCGTTCGTAATGCCCCAGCGACTCATCAACTGTTCAAATTCTTTCTGGTTGACGAAGTCGCGGTTAACGCGATCCTGCACATCGACATGCCAGTCAAGTTTGACTGCTCCAGGGATGTGACCAACTTCATACAGTAAGACATCTTCATCGGCCTCGATCAGACGCACATTGGGATCATTGAGATGTTCGGCAACCCAACTTGTCTCGACTAACACCTCTGGATGGACGTAACTAGATGCAGCATTGGCACCTGTCGTCGTTGTTTCTGTTCCAGACACTTGTCATTGTCCTCCCTAAAATATTTTTGACTACTTTTTCAAGCTCCTCCATGGGGTTCATGGATGTGAAGCTTAACTCCACTGGGTAAAACAAAATTGATCCGTCTTATATTCTATCCGCTAACTCGGAATTAGGCAAGTACTTTTTTTTAGCTTTACCACAATGCAAACTATGTATCTCGCCTGCGCACAACCCAGTATCCCAATATCCCAGCAATAGCTGCTACACCAATGAGGAGGAGTGGAAGAGATAAGGATGTCGTAGCCTCTGGTGGTGCAAGTACTTGAGCGCGTTCAGCCTCAGTAGTTGCATGATGTCGAGCTAATTCCAATTTCAGACTTTTCTCTCCTTGCTGCATCGCCCAACGATGATTGGCAGAAAAGATGGGCTTCATGATGAACGAGAAATAGCGGAGGAGCGGCTTCTCAGCATTAATCTTCCAATCGTACGTGATGTTAACGTCAGGACCATCCTGCTCGAATGTCCAGATGCCGCGCCCGTCAAAATCGCCCCATGCCTGGAGTGTAAAACTATTTTCCTGTACATTCGTCACACGAAAATCCCAGCGCAAGGTATAGGGCAACCAGCCCTTGGTATAGAGGCTGACCACTTTGCCCAGACCATGTTCATCGCCCGGCTCCAATACCTTTACATCTAAATACACCGAAGGCCACCATCGTGCCAGATCGACTGCATCATTTAAGATATCCGCTACTTCTTTTACCGTACTTTTCACGCGCCAATGTGTAATGAAATGATAAGCGTTACTAGTCATGAGAAAGCTCCTTTTCCATCACCGAAATAAACTTGTGTAGAGTTAATATATCTCATGTACGCACAGAAAAGCACTTGAGATTACATTCAGTGCAGAGACGTCTAGTGAAACCATATGCTAGGGTGAAAACGTACAAGAGATGAGACACACTGAAAAGCTTGCAATGGGGTAGCTATCATGAATACACACAATCTCGGCACACATTCAGTGCAACTTCACGATCAGGGTACGCTTGATATCATTGGCCCCGATGTTCGCTTAACACTTCCGGCTCGTGAGGTAGTGGAGCTCCTCCATTGGCTCAATGAGCATAGGAACATGCTCTATAAGGTCACACAGTCAAGCCAGGACACCAGGGAAGTGATAGCAGAGCTGCAAGCAGAACAAGCTATGCAGGCCGCGACTCAGGACGAGCCAGATATACCAGTGGATGAACCATAGTTGCATCGGCCATCTGGGTGAGGTTCAAAGTTTTGCACCTCAATCGGTGAGCCGTCGCCGTGCCGAGCCGCCTATAGTAGTGACGACCCTTGCGGTCGTCATGTTTCGCTATGAGATGCACTAGAGGAGTCATTTGCTGACCTTGCTAAAGCCAGGAATATATGCTACACTTTTTTACCGTAGCGTATATTTTCATTTCGCGCCCGTACCCTCACTGATGAACTTTTACATCAGTTACGACAAATCCAACGATCTATAAGACGACCCGTGTCAGGTGGTTTTCTGACCCGTTCTCTCTTCCGCGGCTATAGCCTCTTCATGCAAGGCAAAGACCCACGCGATGCCCACTTTATCACCAGCCGCATCTGTGGTATCTGCGGTGATAACCATGCCACCTGCTCGGTCTATACTCAGAATATGGCTTATGGCGTCAAGCCGCCACCCTTGGGCGAGTGGGTTCTCAACCTGGGCGAAGCGGCAGAGTACATGTTCGATCACAACATCTTCCAGGAGAATCTGGTTGCCGTTGACTATTGTGAGCAGATGGTACAGGAGACCAATCCCGGCGTGCTTGAAAAGGCCAATAAGACCGAGGCCCCGCACGCTGCACAGCACGGCTATCGCACCATCGGCGACATTATGCGAGCTTTCAATCCCTTCACCGGTGAACTCTACCTTGAAGGACTGCAAGTGAGCCGCTATACTCGCGAACAATTCTGTCTGATGGAGGGACGCCACGTTCACCCCTCGACCCTCTATCCCGGCGGTGTCGGCACCGTGGGCACCATCCAGGTCTTCACCGACTACCTCGTGCGCCTGATGAAGTATGTCGAATTCATGAAGAAAATTGTTCCTCTGCACGACGACCTCTTCGACTTCTTCTATGAGGCCCTCCCCGGCTATGAGCGTGTCGGCTATCGACGTACCCTGATCGGCTGCTGGGGCTCGTTCCAGGACCCCGATGTGTGTGACTACGACTACCGCACCATGGACAAGTGGGGACGGGCCATGTTCGTTACCCCTGGCGTCATCGTGGACGGTGAATTGATAACAACCAGTCTGGTTGATATCAACCTGGGCATCCGTATCCTGCTCGGCCATTCCTTCTATGATGACTGGACTAACGAGCGCACGTTCGTTGACCGTGACCCCCTCGGCAATCCGGTTGACAAACGCCATCCCTGGAACCAGACCACCATTCCCAAGCCACAGAAGCGTGACTTCAATGGCAAGTATAGTTGGACGATGTCCCCACGTTGGTTTGACAAGCGCACCGGTGATTATCTGGCTCTGGATACCGGTGGTGGGGCCATTGCCCGTCTGTGGGTAACAGCTCTGGCTGGCATTGTAGACCTGGGAGGTTACATCAAGGCTACGGGTCACAGCGTTAAGATTCGCCTGCCCAAGTCTGCCACAAAGCCAGAGGTAGAGTTTGAGTGGAAGGTTCCACAGTGGAGCAATGCCATTGAGCGTAACCGTGCGCGAACCTACTTCCAGGCTTACTCTGCTGCTGTTGCACTCCACTGTATAGATAAGGCACTCGCAGAAATACGGGCAGGTCATACCAGGACGTGGAATGATTTCACCGTACCTAAGGATGCCATCGGCTGTGGTTTCCACGAGGCCGTGCGTGGCGTACTCTCGCATCACATGGTCATCGAGAACGGCAAGATCGCCAACTACCATCCCTATCCCCCAACGCCGTGGAATGGTAGTGTGCGTGATATCTACGGCACTCCCGGTCCCTATGAAGATGCCGTACAGAACACACCCATCTTTGAAGAGAATGGACCTGAAAACTTCAAGGGTATTGATATCATGCGAGCGGTGCGCAGCTTTGACCCCTGCCTGCCCTGTGGTGTCCATATGTACTTAGGCGAAGGCAAAGAGCTGCAGATCGTTCACTCTCCTACCTTTGGCGTGACCCCGTAACATTGTTCATCCGAGAGAGGAGGTACTACTTCCTCTCTCCACCACTATAGAAAAGGATGTGCCATGCCACAAGACATGCATGAGCACCAGCAGCGAGCAGCGCGGCTCGAAGCTCTCATCCAGGAGGTTGCAGCGTTCCCTGACGCTCAGGCGCGTGCTACCACCGAGGAACTTATTCAGACTCTGTTGGATATGTACGGCGAAGGTCTGGCGCGTATCCTCGATCTGACGGCACAGAGTGAAGCACCTGGCCTGATTGAGATGTTTGCGAATGATGATCTGGTGAGTTCCCTGTTTTTGCTTCACGGACTGCATCCCATAGCTATCGAGACACGTATTGCGCGTGCGCTGGTCGAAGTACGTCCTTACCTCAAGTCGCAAGGTGGCAGTGTAGAGTTAGTAAAGATAGAAAATGGCATAGCGTATGTGCGTCTCGAAGAAAACTGTCACAGTTGTTCCGCCTCAACCGTCAACCTCAAATCAGTCATTGAGGAGGCTATCTACCAAGCAGTTCCCGATCTAGATGAGTTGAAGATAGAGGGCCTTACCGACCCACCACCACGCCAAGCTATACCCATGACATTTGTTCCTCCAAAACGTCGCAAAGATACTCTGGTGAGGTGAGTAAGCATGGCAGCATCTTCCGGACCTGATGAACAGAATAATGGGGATTCTATGGCCCCTTTGCAGGCACTCCGTCGCTTTACACGGGGACGGCAACCAGCACGTTCGTCAGCAGAACACTGTGAGCTATGCAGTATGGGAATTCCTGCTGAACACTTCCATCTGCTTGATCTCAGCAATCGTACGGTACTCTGTGCATGTCATGCCTGCTCGATCCTCTTCAATGGCGAGGGAGCTGGTGGAGGTAAGTATCGTCGGGTACCTCGACGTTACTTGAGTTTACTCGATTTCCAGATGAGCGACGAGCAATGGGATGAACTGATGATCCCGGTGAATATGGTCTATATCTTTCGCAACTCTCTCGCGAAGCGGGTCACGGCTTTCTATCCCAGCCCTGCCGGAGCTATGGAGTCTTTACTCAGCCTCAACAGTTGGGAGATGCTTGTCAACAATAATCCCCTCTTGCATGAACTGGAGCCTGATGTCGAGGCCTTGCTGATCAATCGAGTACGCGAGAAGCGTGAATACTACATCGTCCCCATCGATGCCTGTTACCTGCTTGTCGGCCTCATTCGCCTTCACTGGCGTGGGCTGAGCGGTGGAGAAGAGGTCTGGCAAGAGATTACCAAGTTTTTTGCCAACGTGCAGGCCAAATCTCAACCGATGAGAGGAGTTACTGATGCCAGACCTGAACTTTGAGGTTGTCGGTGCCGAGGTTCCTGCTTTTGCAGCAAACCCAACGCTTCTCTTCAAACTGCGTATCACGAGCACACCGGAAGAGGAGCATATCCATAGTATCTCACTGCGCTGCCAGATTCAACTGGCAGTGACACGGCGACGCTATAGCCCCGAAGCTCAGGCTCGTCTGCTCGAAATCTTTGGTGAACCAAAGCAGTGGCGTGACACACTACGTAATTTTCTGTGGACGCATGCCAATGTGAACGTTGCCCAATTCTCAGGAAGCCTCATTGCTGATATAGCGGTTCCATGCACCTACGACTTTGAGGTGACGAGTACGAAATACTTCAACGCTTTGGAGGATGGCGAGATACCGCTCATTTTTCTCTTCAGCGGAACTATCTTCTACGAGAATGCGCAGGGGAGTTTGCAGGTTGGGCAGATTCCGTGGTCAAAGGAGGCAAATTTCCGCCTGCCAGTCACGGTCTGGCAGGGCATGATCGCTCGCTATTATCCTAACACTACCTGGATTCGCTTGCATAAGGACATCTTTGACCAACTGTACCGCTATAAAGCTACTCATGCTTTGCCCACCTGGGAGGATGTCTTTGTGAAGCTTTTGCAAGCCAGTGGCGAGGAGGTGCAGTCGTGAAGATAGCACAGGTCAAGGAGATCGCGAACGCGGTACTCTACGAAGGGTATCTGCTTTACCCATACCGGCACTCTGCGATCAAAAATCGCCAGCGGTGGACATTCGGCGTGGTTTATCCACGAGCCTATAGCGAGGCCAGTGAGGGGTTAGAACCCTGGACGATGCATACAGAATGTCTCGTAAGTGGGCAGGACCCCTCAATCGATGTCTATATTCGCTTCCTGCACTTGATCCAGCGTACAGTTGATAAGGGTGGTGAGCAGAGCTCAGAGGACACCCATACAAAGCGAATGCTCGGTTATCAGGCTCTCGAAGCATGGGAAGAGGGTATGGAACGCGAGGTGTGCATCTCAGAACTTGACCTGAACGAGTTAGTCGCTTCCCCCCGACTGGTGGAGATAAACTTCCCAGCTGACCGCATGATGGAACAGGGTCGCGCTGGCGAAGTGATTGTGCGTGAGCAGAAGCCGCTTGGAGGAGATGTCATACTCTCGGCTGAGCATCTAGACACAAACCTATTCAAGCTCAGTATCCACATCGAAAATCGTACTCTCTCAACAAACCCAGGAACGGACGCAGCCCAGGCTGAAGCTATTCAGCGTCCGCCTATGCTACAATCATTCGTCTCCACCCACACCCTTTTGCAGGTACGTCAGGGAGTTTTCATTTCGTTGTTGGAGCCACCTGAAGCAGTGCAGGATGCCGTGCAGAGTTGCCAGAATATACACACTTGGCCGGTGCTGGTCGGCAATGAGGGCGAATGTGATACCATGCTCTCGTCGCCGATCATCCTCTATGACTATCCCAGATCGCCCCGGAAAGTCCAGGGCCGCTTTTCGATGGTACAGAGATTGATGAAATCCTCATGTTACGCATTCTGACGCTGAGCGACGAGGAGAAACAGGAGATACGCCAAGGGGACGAACGCGCTCGCGAAATATTGGAGCGCACAGAAAGTCTCTCACCTGAACAATTTATGAAGCTGCATGGGGCCATCCGTAACTTGAAACCAGCAGCAAAAGAGGGTAAAGTATGAATAGTGCAGAGAGTGACGCCCTGCCACCAACATCCGTACAGGTAGCTGGTGGAGAGGCGCAGGTTGGAGATAGTGTGCTTTTACATCCAAAGGTACGGGCTGACGCTTTCGATATGTTGCTCAATGGCAAGACCGCTCGTATCGAGGAAATCCGCCAGGATTTCGAGGATCGTATCTACTTAGTTGTGACGCTAGATGACGACCCTGGTAGAGAACAAGAAGACGAGCGCATTCTGCCGGGTCATCGTTTTTTCTTCTTTCCAGAGGAGGTGGAACTGCTGAAAGATATCGGCCTGTCATGGAGGACGCCATGAGTCTGAACCCACCAGTGGAACAGACCTCCAAACGGATACTTATCGCTGGCATCGGAAACATTTTCCTGGGTGATGATGGCTTTGGTGTCGAGGTGGCCCAACGCTTGCTGAAGCGCAATTATCACCGCTACCCGGAGAATGTACAGATTATCGATTTCGGCATACGCGGTATGGAGCTGGCTTATACCCTGCTTGAAGATTACGATGCGCTCGTGCTGGTCGATGCCGTACCACGGGGTGGTCAGCCGGGCACACTTTACCTGATCGAACCGGAGTTGTACAATATCAGTCCGGAGAAAGGAGCAGCAGCAGGCCGGGTAGCACTAGACACCCATAGTATGGATCCGGTAAAAGTACTTGCCTTCGCCCGGACGTTAGGGGCCCGGCCCATCTATACGCTCGTCGTTGGCTGTGAACCATCCCCCTTTGGAGCGGATGAAGACTACACAGAGATGCAGATGGGTCTGAGTGAGCCAGTGAGTGCTGCTGTAGACGAAGCCGTCAAAGTGCTCGATAGCGTTGTCGAAAATTTATTAAGGCATGGCTCAAATAAAAGTGAGAGTGTTGCGTGATGCAAGCGCAAAACCCTCATCATGTGGAGCATGCCTAACGAACTAAAGAAAGGAACATGATAATGTTCAAGCTACTTCTTCTGGTAATTGCCCTTGTCGTAGCCTATGTCATCATTCAATCACTTCCTGATATTCAGCGTTATCTTCGCATTCAGTCTATGTAACACGTCATGGATCGAGGCTAGTCATGCATGAACTGGCTATTGCCCAGAGCATCGTTGAAGTCGTTGAAGAACACGCAACCGCATGCAAGGCAACCCATGTCAAAAGTGTGCGCTTGAAAATTGGCGAAGCCAGCGGCATCGTTGCTGCTTCGCTGACTTTCAGCTTTGAAATGCTGACCAGCTTCGGGCCAGTCTTAGCAGGAACGCAGTTGCTTATCGACACTGTGCCACATCGCGCACGCTGTCATCACTGTGACTGCGCATTTCCCGTTATGAACTTCGTTGCACAATGTCCGACCTGTCAAGAATGGAGCCACGACATCATTTCCGGCACCGAACTCCAAATCCTTGAAATGGAGATCGAAACCCAGTAGGGGCCTGATTTATCGCGCTAGTAGGGGCCTGATTTATCGCGCCCAACTAGTTGTGCTACGCACGACGCCAGTCAACACTGATCAACCTGTATGGCAGGAGTCCTAACAATGCCTAAAATAACCATTGCCCAAAATATTCTGGCTGCTAATGATACCATTGCCCAGGAAATTCAGCAGTCGCTAGCCGCACGCGGCATTCGTACTATCAATATCATGAGTTCGCCAGGAGCGGGGAAGACAACCTTGTTAGAGCGAACGCTGGAGCGGTTACGCGGACGCATGGGCATCGCTGTGATTGAGGGTGATATCGAGACCAGTGCTGATGCGGAACGCATCGAGGCTGCAGGCGCGGAAACGGTACAGATCAATACACGAGGAGCCTGTCATCTCGAAGCACACATGATTCGCTCTGCCCTTGCAGAGCTTGAGCTCGAACATATTCACCTGCTCATCATCGAAAACATTGGCAATTTGGTCTGCCCTTCCGCTTGGGATCTGGGAGAAGATATACGTGTTGTCGTCGTCAGCACCACCGAAGGGGATGACAAACCGGCGAAGTATCCCCAAATGTTTGCAGCCTCACAGGTTATGATCGTGAATAAGCTCGACCTACTCCCTTATGTCGATTACGATGTGGCAAAGGTCAAACGACAGGCGTTAGCCATCAACCCCCACTTGCAAATCTTCGAGTTAAGCTGTCGCACAGGTGAGGGGCTTGACACATGGTGTGAATGGCTTATGGCCTTTGTGCATGGTCAGGTAGCAACAACGCTATCCTGAAAAAAAGGTAGAAGCGATGGTATCAGCAGTAGAGACAACAATTCAGCGCAGGCGTATTCTCGTGCAGGGCATTGTGCAGGGTGTCGGCTTCCGTCCCTTCGTCTATGGGCAGGCATTACGCTGGCACCTGGTCGGCTTTGTGCTAAACGATAGCCTCGGTGTGACCATTGAGGTCGAGGGTACTCCTGCCGCGCTTGAGAGCTTTCAACGGGCCTTGTGCGAAGATCCGCCCCCCCTGGCACGTATTGATACCATTGCTACTGAACAGATCGCACCATGCCATGAAGCGACCTTCACTATTGCTCATAGCCAGGCCGGAGCCGAGCGTCATGCCCTCATCTCACCGGATACCACTACCTGTGCTGATTGTCTTCACGAACTGTTCGATCCCCACGATCGACGCTTCGGGTATCCCTTCATCAATTGTACCAACTGCGGCCCTCGCTTCACCATCGTGCAGGACGTTCCCTATGATCGTCATAAGACGACCATGAGCGTCTTTCCCATGTGTCCAGCCTGCCAATCTGAGTACGACGATCCACTCAACCGACGCTTTCATGCTCAACCTAACGCCTGCCCGGTTTGTGGTCCACAGGTACGTCCAGTTGATCAAGTAACCGGATATGGAGACCCCATTTTTATAGCTGCACAGAGGCTTGCCAGTGGAGCAATCCTCGCCATTAAGGGCTTAGGCGGTTATCATCTGGCCTGTGATGCCTTGAATGTTGAGGCTGTACAGCGATTACGTCAACAGAAGCATCGTGAAGCTAAACCTTTCGCCCTCATGATTCCCGACCTGGAAACTGCCTGCAAAATTTGTCAGATCGGTGAGGCTGAGGCGACCCTCCTTCAAAGTCACAAACGTCCCATTGTGCTGCTCAAGCAATGTCCCAATTGTCCCATTGCACCCGGCGTTGCACCGGCCTACAATACGCTGGGCATCATGCTGCCCTATACGCCACTGCACTACCTCTTACTGCACCACTTCGCGGCAACTAGTACTCCTGAGCGGCTAGCAGTGCTGGTGATGACTAGTGGCAACTTGAGTGATGAACCCATCGCATATCTAGACAGGGATGCACAAGAGCGACTGGCATCTATTGCTGACGGCATGCTGACCCACAACCGCGACATTCATATGCGTTGCGACGACTCAGTCATACGTGTTGTTGCTGGCAGCCAACAATTCTTGCGCCGTTCACGCGGCTATGCACCAGAACCGATACCACTGTCATTCGATTTTCCTCTGCCCATGCTCGCCTGTGGTGGACATCTCAAAAATACCTTCTGTCTGGGTAAAGGACGGCAAGCCTTCATCAGTCATCACATCGGCGACTTAGAGAACCTGGAAACACTGACCTCGTTCCGTGAAGGTATTGAGCACTTCCAGCGACTTTTCGATATTTATCCACAAGCTATCGCTTACGACCTGCACCCAGAATATCTAGCGACGAAATATGCTCTCGAGACAGATATCCCACACAAAATAGGCGTTCAGCATCACCACGCACATATTGCCAGCGTGTTAGCCGAACATAGGCTGAGTGGACCAGTCATTGGGATTGCCGCCGATGGTACAGGCTATGGCACCGATGGTGCCGTGTGGGGCTGCGAGCTTCTGATCGCTGACCTGCTGGGTTTTGAACGGCTTGCACATCTAGACTACGTCCCACTTCCTGGCGGTGAGCAGGCTGTACGCCAACCCTGGCGCATGGCAGCTATGTATTTAGCGCGAGCGTATGGAGAGGCTTTCCTGGATGTAGATATCCCCTTTGTGCATCAACTTGACCGCCTCAAGTGGCGCATACTGGCACAGATGATTGCACGTCACATCAACAGCCCTCAAACTTCCAGCCTGGGACGTTTATTTGACGCTGTAGCTGCCCTACTCGGTCTGCGCAGCGAGGTCATGTATGAAGGTCAAGCCGCCATTGAACTAGAGGTTCAGGCTGAATTAACTGAGCAAGCGGAGCTATACCCGTTCACTCTTGGAGATACCACGCCAGCCATTTTGGATGTGACTCCGATGATCCGTGCCATCGTGTCTGATATCCAACAGCGTCTACCAACCGCACAGATTGCCGGACGCTTCCACTGCTCAATTGCTGAGCTGTTGGCGACAGTCTGTCTCAAAGCACGTGAGCAGAGCGGATTGAATGTCATCGCGCTCAGTGGTGGTGTCTTTCAAAATCGCTTACTGCTTGAGCAACTTCTGCAACGCCTGGAGAAAATGGGCTTTCAGGTCTATACCAATCGGCGTGTACCACCCAATGATGGAGGTTTAAGTCTAGGGCAAATCGCCATAGCAGCAGCCCATTTGCAACAAACTCACTCATAAATGTAGGGGTACCCCTTGTGGGTACCCTGGCGAGACTTAAGGGGTACCCCTTGTGGGTACCCTCGAGAGGGGTACCCTCGAAGGAGGCTAATATGTGTCTTGGTATTCCAGGTCAGATTCTAAACATCGTAGACGACGCTAACTCTATCGCCAAAGTTGATGTCTCTGGCGTAAAGCGCAATGTCAGCATCGCGCTGGTACGGCCCGACGGCATTGAACCGGGCGATTGGGTGTTGATTCATGTCGGCTTTGCCATGAGCAAGATCAATGAAGATGAGGCACGGGAGACCATGAAAGCTTTACTGCTCATGGGCCAGACCTACACTGATGAGATGCAGATGCTTCACTCAAGCCAGATTGAATGACATTATACAAGATACCTCTTGGGGTATCCTGGAATAGTGAGGTATACTTGAAAGGCGAGTCTGCCACGACGCTTCCGCGTCTACCTAGCGGTCAGCAGACTCGAAAGGAAGTGTTTCAATGACGGCGGAGATGGAGGGCAAAGAACTGCCTGACCTGCAGGCAGTAGTAGAAGCCCGTTTTGCCCAGAGTATGTCGATACCAGAAATATTCTTCACACGCGAGGCGGCAAGAATCGCTGAGGCATGCTGGGCCATGGCACGCCGCTTTCATCAGGGAGGGCGCTTGCTAGCCTTCGGCAATGGAGCATGGGCCACCGATGCACAACACGTCTCGGTCGAATTTGTACATCCGGTCATTGTGGGCAAGCGAGCATTACCAGCCCTGGCCTTGACCAATGACAGTGCGACACTCAGTGGCACACATACATCTTTTGCACGTCAACTCCGTGTGCTCGCCCGTCCCCAAGATATAGCTATGGGCTTTTCACCAGACGGTAACTGTGCTAATGTAATTGAGGCACTTCACGTAGCCAAGGGTATAAGCTTGCTTACCCTGGCCCTGCTTGGCGGCAACGGTGGACTCCTGCGAGAAACAGAAGTCGATTTCTGTTTCGTTGTTCCATCACAGGACCCTCTGGTAATACAGGAAACGCACGAAACACTCTACCACATCCTATGGGAACTGGTGCATATCTATTTTGAACACGAAGGATTATTAGTATGAAACGCAATGCAGGCAGAGTACAAATTGAAGGGTGTCTATGATGTCGCAGGAACACAAGCTCCATGTAGGGGCCGCACGCAGTGCCCCTCAATTCATTGCGCCCTCCCACCAACCGCTTGCTCTATCAAACACAGGGCATTGCGATCTTACCATGGAAGGCCATTGCATCACCTGTTCCGACCAAGCCCTGTCAGCTAGAGTACTGAGCATCGATGCCACGACAGGATTAGCACTGGTAGAGATTGAGAACATAACGGAAGAGATTGATATTAGCCTTGTGGATGAGATTAGTCCAGGTGATCGCGTGTTGGTGCATGGTGGAATAGCCATTGCTAATCTAGAAGAGGCCAACGATGAGTGATGCCGAAGGCTCTGAATATGATCGCCTCTTTTACCCCTTCCTTTT
>WNGK01004024.1_pt1 | contig 20687 bp, 19 predicted proteins | sample 5400601 | NCBI WGS metagenome assembly WNGK01 (sample SAMN13153376, study PRJNA577476) | soil metagenome | isolation source: 60 cm soil or saprolite under Garry oak tree replicate 1 | place: USA:California | collected 2016-06-15
CACGCCGCAATCGGCGCCATCATCGGCTTCGGCATCGGCGCGGCAATGGGCGCCAAGGCCAATAAGGACCCGACCCCGGGAGCGACCGCCAAGGCGTCGCTGCTCGTTGGATCCGTCGGAGGCCTGCTCGGCGCTCTGATTGGCATTGGCCAGGGTGCTCCGTCTTACGCACGCCTGCAGCGTCCGCGCGAACGAAGGAACGACAAGCGTTGGACCGACCAGGATGAGATGGCATCCCGCCGCCCGAACCAGACCGATCCGGACACCTCCAAGCGAACCTCCGCGCGCGAAGGTACGCCAGAGCTTAACTTGGCCGCAAGGCCATCCAACTCTAAACGAGCTTCTGCCGACACGCCTGCGACACCCTGACTTGACCTGATTTCGCCTCCCGGGAACCTAATTCGCCTTCCGCCGCATCTCATTGCTAGACCTCTGAAAGCCCCCGTTTCCGAATAGTTACCAAGGGTGACAATCCCGGTCCAGGGCAGTCTAGGGTAGTGATATACTGCCTGTAATCAGTGCGCTAGCTGGGGTGGAAGTAAGCCCTCAACGAAGGAAATCTCAAGATGGCTCGTAGTTCTCGCCGATCACTCTTCCTGGTAGTTTTTTTTCTTCTCGCCTGCGGCTTCCTGGGCATTCTTTTCGCCCAGCGTTCCGGCCAGCAGTCGTCGATGACCGGCGACTCCGAGGTCAAGGACAGCCTGAAGCAGTTCACCGATGTATACGCACTGGTTGAGGACAACTACGCCGAGCCGGTGAACCCGGACAAAGCCATCTACAACGGGGCGATCCCGGGCATGCTGCATGCGCTCGATCCGCACTCCAATTTCTTCGATCCCAAATCGTACGCGCTCATGCGCGAAGATCAGCGCGGCAAGTATTACGGCGTGGGCATGACCGTCGGTCCGCGCAACAACAAAGTTATCGTGATCTATCCCTTCACCGGCACGCCGGCCTACAAGGCTGGCATTCATCCGGGAGACGTGATCATCGCCGTCGACGGCAAATCCACAGAGAATATGTCCACCGGCGACGTGGCCGATCTGCTGAAGGGACCGAAGGGCACCACGGTTCACATCAGCATCGCGCGCGAAGGCGTCGAGAAGCCGATGGAGTTCACCTTGGTCCGCGACGAGATTCCGCGCTACAGCGTGGACGTACATTTCCTGATCAAGCCGGGCGTCGGATACATGCACGTCAACGGCTTCAACGAAACCACCGAGCATGAAGTTTCTGACGCGCTCGATTCGTTTGGCGACCTGAAGGGACTGATCCTCGACCTGCGCGGCAATCCCGGCGGTCTGCTCAGTGAAGGCGTCGGCGTGGCAGACAAGTTCCTGAAGAAGGGACAGCTCATCGTCTCTCACCACGGCCGCGCCTCGGCCGAGAAGCGCTACATCGCACAGCACGGTAATGGAGGCAAAGAATATCCCGTCGTAGTGCTGGTTAATCGGCTCACCGCATCGGCGGCGGAAATTGTTTCTGGCGCGATTCAGGACCACGACCGCGGCTTGATCGTGGGAGAAGTCACGTTCGGTAAAGGTCTGGTGCAGACGGTGTATCCGCTGTCGGAAAACACCGGCCTAGCCCTGACCACCGCGCATTACTACACCCCCAGCGGGCGCCTGATCCAGCGTGACTACAGCAACATTTCGCTCTATGACTACTACTACAACCGCGACAGCGCCGAGAACCCCAACAACGCCACCCGCGAGGTAAAGCTCACCGACAGCGGACGCACGGTTTACGGTGGCGGTGGCATTGCCCCCGACGTAAATATTCCTCCAGTGAAAGGCAATCACTTCCAGGACACTTTGCTGCAGCACTATACGTTCTTCAACTTCGCCAAACGCTACGTGGTCGGCCACCATCCCACGAAGGGCTTTGAAGTCGACGACGCGACCCTGCAGGAATTCCGCAAGTCGCTGGACGAGGCCACCATTCCTTACACCCAGGCCGAACTCCTCGACAACAATGAATGGATCCGGTCAAACATCAAGTCGGAGATTTTCGTCGACGCCTTCGGGCAGGATGAAGGCATGAAGGTGCGTGCTGAGTCCGACCCGGCAGTGGTCAAGGGGCTTGAGCTTCTGCCGCAGGCAAAGGCTCTGGCCGACAACGCCAAGAAGATCGTCGCCGAGCACAACGCGGCTCCGGCATTCAACCGGTAAAGTTCGCTGGGTCGTAGGCCTTTGGTTATTGGTCTTGGGTCTAGGTCTTGGGCTTTTGAATTCCCAAGACCTAAACCCGAAGACCCAAGACCCCTTCTTCTCCAGGATCCGTTGACTTCGCTTCCCTCCTATGTGAGAATCCGCGCAAGAGGCCGCTTTTGCGGGATAATAGCGAGGGCGGCTGAGCCGGATGTCTCTCCGATCTGGCGGGTTCCGATCGTCATACCATGGATTTTTCTCACTGTCATTGGAAGAGCGCCCGACCGCAACACGCCTGCCAGCCCGGCTTGAGGCTCGTTTGAAACCTGTAATTCTGGCAGGCGCCGTACTTCTGTCGTTGGTCGCAGGATGGACCGACCTGCGCAGCCGGCGCATCCCAAACTGGCTGACGATACCGGGGCTGCTGGTCGGGGTCGCTGCGAACACAATCCTCAGCGGCTGGAGCGGGTTGAAGGGTTCCCTTCTGGGCGCGGCGGTGGGCCTAGCGTTGCTGCTGCCGTTCGTGCTGCTGCGCAGCCTGGGCGCGGGCGACTGGAAGCTTGCAGGGGCATTGGGCGCCTTCACCGGCCCGGGCGTGCTGATCGATCTACTGCTGGGATCGGTCTTTGTGGCTGGCCTGATGGCGGTGGCTTTAGTGATTTACAAAGGACGCGTGCGCCAAACGCTGCGCAATATCGGTCACATCCTGATCTCGCTGGTGACGTTCCGATTGCCGGGATCGCGGGTTTCGCTGGATAATCCGGATTCGCTGAAGGTTCCATATGGTGTAGCACTGGCGCTCACGGTGGTGCTCTATGGGATTCTTTGGAAACTCAGAATTGTGGCCTAGCATGCTGAATCCCTTACGATCACATGTTCGAAGACTCGCCGCCGAAACTCTCGGGGCCGAAATTGCCGAGGCCGCCGCCGTGCTGCCATTGATGTTCATGATGTTGCTCGGAATCTTCTGGTTCGGGCAGGCGTTCAGCATCTATGGCGCAATCACGCGCGCCGCCCAGGAAGGCGCCCGCGCCGGATCCGTTTCTTCTTTTTGTGCGACTTGCGGCACCGATGCCCTTCCGCAGCATCTTACGAATGCGGTCAGTGCCGTACAGACTGCCCTGATTGCATCCCATCTGGATCCTGCGCAGGCACGGGTTCCTGTGCCGGCGCCAGTCTTTAATGGCTGCACCGGTGTAACGATTGCCTCGGGTAACATTCGCGTGCAAGCTCCCGTCCACTTGACAAGCGGTTCAAGCCCGACCAACTGCGGCATATCCGTCTCCTTCCAATACCCATTTCAGTTCTGGCTGCCTTTTACTTCACTGAATAACCAGAAGGTATGGATAAGCGCGTCGGCGCTCGTACGAATGGAGAGCAAGTGATTCGTTTGCCTCATTGTCGGGTTGGGCTCAGTCGCCTGGCCCGCTCAGGATGGCGCGACGACCGAGCGGCGCAACTGGTCGAGTTTGCCGTTGCCCTGCCTCTGCTGGTGTTGTTTGTGGTAGGCATCTTCGACTTCAGCAACGCCTTTACATTCAAACAAAAACTTACCAACATCTCTCGCGATGCGGCTCGCGTGGCGGCGGGTGATCCGGCGAGTGATTTGCGGTCCCCCTCAACGTTCGCTCCGGCTTCGGTCATAGACGCATTTCAAATCATTGACAACTATCTGGTGGCCAACAACATTAACGACTGCGGTATCAATCTGAGTAGCTCGCCCACTGGCTTGACGTGGACGTCAACCGCGACTGGAAACGGCTGTCCGAACCCAGGGCTGACCATTGTCATCAACCGGGGCTACTACTTCTCTTCAGGCGCCGCAACGCAGCCTGCCAATGTGAATTGTCAGCCGCCGGCGCTGACAGGCGGCTCGACGCAAACCGAAGTCATCGGCACCTGCGTGAGCATTCAGTATGTTTACCCGTGGCGATTCGGCCGCATCGCGAGCGTCTTGGGCGCCAATACCGTGTTGCCCAGCACTATCACCGTTGCGGCGGTAGCGATGAACGAGAACTAACGAAAAATTAAAGACCGCATGAAACCCCCTGCAATCCGCAAATTTCGCCCTATGTCCCCTCCTCGCCGCGGCGAGCGGGGCATCACTATGGTGCTGGTCGCACTAGCGATGATCGCAATCATTGCCATAGCAGCCCTATCGATTGATGTCATCACACTTTTCTTGGCACGGGAGGAGGCGCAACGATCTGCCGACGCAGCCGCGCTGGCGGCCGCCCGAGTGATCTCGCTTTCGGGCATGACCGGCGACCCCAACAACACTGCTACCTGGCAGGCGATTTGCGGCGGGCCGGCGAGTCCTGCCTCTCTGGCGGCAAAAGCAGTCGCAACCCAGAGTGCGGTGGGGGGCACCGTAGCTAATCCCGTCAGCGTAATGTACTCCGCCGGCGGCGCGCCAGTGTCCGACTGCTCGAACGTGACCACCGGAGCCTTCGGCGTGAATCCGCTGGTCACTGTCCAAATTACACGTTCCAACCTGCCCACTTTTTTCTCGCGCATCTGGGGAAACACTGGAAACAGCGTGAGCGCGACAGCCACTGCAGAAGCCTTTAATCCCTCCGCCTCCGACATCAATACCAACGGCGGGGCTACCGGCACGGTCACTCCGGTTCAGCCTAGTTGTGTGAAACCTTTGATGGTGCCGAATCAAAATCCCAATAGTCTAACTTGCTCAGGCGCGACGTGCCCTCAGTTCGTCCTCACCCCAGGGGGTGGCTCGATTGTGAACGCAGGTATTCGGCCCACGTCCCCGACCGGGGTAATCGGCGAGAGGTTCACTTTGGCCGCCAATTGCAAGCCAGGAGCAGGCTCGTGTCGAATGAAAGACGGGCAGCCGCAGGCTAACGGCACCTTGGAATCCCGGCCTAATCTCGAGTACGTTCCCGGGGAGCCTCCGCCATCCTCGGTTGCGGTACCGTCGTGTGCGACCCCCGGAAACGGCGCAAATTCAGAGTTCGAACCGGCCGTTGCAGGGTGCGACCAGAACACGACCTATCAGTGCGGCGTGCAGAGTTCCGTCGCTACGACTCCCAATCAAGTCGACCTCACCGAAAGTCCGGCGTGGCCCGAGCCTGGGGACACTGCCAATGCGGTGGCGTGCTTACTAACCAATGATCCGGCAACCATTCCACTGGTTGGGCAAGATGTCTTGGACACGAGTTCCTACCCTTACAAAATCATAGCTGGCAGCGCTAATCCCCTGGGAGCCGGAGTCAGCGGTAGTACGATCACCAGCAGCAACTCGATCATGTCCTTGCCGATCTATGATTCCAGCATCACGATCCTCGATAACGGCGGCACGACCAACGTAACGATTGTTGGGTTTCTGCAAGTTTTTATCAACGATGTGCATGCCGACGGAAGCCTCGATGTGTACGTCCTGAATGTTGCGGGCTGCGGTGACAATGCTTCGACCACCAGGGCCGTAACCGGCACTTCTCCGGTGCCTGTCCGGTTAGTCACGCCTCCGTAGGAGAAAGAAGCAGCTGATCTCAACGAAAGAGATTACTGGTTGGGGTTGTTTTCGTCGGCGGGAGGCTTCGCTTCAGGCTCCTGAGGAACCTGCACGGGTGCGGGAGTGCGGTTGACCGGCTGCAGATTCATGCTCGCGGGTTCACGATCTTCAGGATCTTCATCTTGCACCCGAGCGGCCGGAGGAAGCGGCACGAAGCCGCCTTCGGGACGCGTGCTCAGGATCACGCGATCCAGTTTCTGCGGATCGTCTACCGCACTCAGAATCAGAAAATTAAATTTGGAACCATTCAACAGCCGAGCCAGAACTTCAGGCGCAGGCGCGGGCGCAATCTCGGCCACCACTTTTTCCTGCTCCGCACCGGCGGCAATCGAAACTTCGGCTCCAGTGCGTTGCTGCACCGCGTACAGAACTTCGGACAGCGTCACCTTGTTGGCCCTGATCCCCAGCAGCCCATTGCGATAAGTAACATCGAGCAATGGCTGGGCAGAACTCTCAATGCTGATTGGTTCCGATCGGGTCGTGTAATTGGCCACGACCAGGCCGGGTCGCGTCGCCGGTTCCGAAGGAAAGTCGCCGACTCGCGCAGAAGTGTCGCTCCCGCCACCCATGACTTTAATGATGACCGTCCGGCCATTCGGAAATACCTGGTACGATTGCGCGGTTCTCAGGTCGAGCACAAGCCGCGTCACAGGAGGCTTCGACTGAAACAGCCCGACCCGCACGTCCTTCACTTCTCCGCGATCGATGGATTGACTGCGTAACTGCCCGCTGGGAACTGCATTGGGAAAGTCGATCACCAACCGATCGGGCCCGGTCAGAACCTGCGTCTGCGGGACGATCCTGTCGCTGGCTTCTACTTCAATCTCGACCGCGTCTTTGGCGCCGAGGACCTTCACCGTGCGAACCGAGGTCTGCGCCAGCAACAATGGCGCGGCCAGCAGCAGCTGACTCGCAACAATTCGCAAAAACCTGTGCATGAATACCTGCGCCGGATGGTCCTTATTTGGGTAGTTCTAGCGCGATTGTAACAGCGATTATCGCAGGAGGGGCTTACGTTGGTATTAGAACTAAGGGTTCGGGCTAGTGCGTCAAAGGCTTCAGAATGTCCCCCAAAATGTCGGGTTGCTCCGAGACGCGTTCCAGGTGCGGATTTTTCTCGCCATCGTGATAGGCCACGTAATAGGTCTTGAAAAACTGCGCGTTCTCGATGAGCAACTCAATCGGCAGATCGCTTCCCCGTGCGGCTTTCAGGGCGGCATGCAGCCCACTGGGCGACCACTTGCGGCCATTGACCACAACCAGTTTCATCCCCGCACCAAGGCCCGACTGATAGGCTGGTGACCCCAAGATGACGTCGCCGAGTTTGCCATCTTCACCCACAAAGAATCCGAGCGAGTACGAGAAGTCGGTGAACTTGGCCAGTTTCTCCTCTGCCTGAGTAAACAAATTCGGCTTGTCGTTATACACCAGTCTCCAGCCGCCACGCTCAATGCCGCCCAGGGGGGCGTGACTGCTGGTCGCTGCAACGCGCTCGCGCAGAAGGGCCGCCCAGTCATAGGGCGCGACCTCGTTCAGCGTGCGCACCACGTCGTCGAATGTATAGGTGACAACTTTCGGCGCGCCGCTCTCGCCGCCATGAAAGCGCCGGCAAAAATCATTCAGCGAATGCTGCCCTTGACTCTGCTGCCGGATGATCGACTCCACTTCCAGCCAGATCAGCTCGCCCTCGGGATAGTAGTCGAGCCCGCGCCGCCAGTTTTGCCATTGCGATCCCATCATGCGCAGAGTCTGCACGGAACGAGCCGTGTCTTCGAGCGGCCTCCACTTCCGGCCGGTACGATGGTCGAGGGCCACGGCGGTTCCCGCGAGCGACTCGCGGTACTGTTCATCCGTCAACAATCCGCTTCGCGCCGCCAGCAGGTTGCCGAGATATTCGGTGAGGCCTTCATACACCCAAAGCAGGTCTCCAATCATCGGCTCCTGATAGTTCAGAGTGGCGAGTCCGGCGGGACGGCGGTACTTGCCATTCCAGGAATGAACGAACTCGTGCGACACGAGCCCGGCATACAGCATGTGCACGTCAGGATCGAGCAGCGCCCTCTCGGCGTCCACGCTGTCGTTGGATTCGTGGTGCTCGAGTCCATGTCCGCCGACCTGATCGCTCAAAGTGAGTAGAAAGTGATACTGGCGATAGTGCCGTGCGCCGAAGAGCGCTCCCGTCTCCGCCACCAATTTCTGGTATGCCGCGAGATCCTGCGATGTCATGGCCAGGTCAGGTTCGGCGTCGGCCACAAGATCCATCACATGGAGCGGGGTCTCTCCGGGCTTCGTCAGTTCGACCTTGCGGTAGTGAACTCCAGCGATCAAAGGCGAATCGACCAGCGTGGTGAGAGAGACTGACGCGAACTCCACGTCGTCCCCTATAGTCCGCGCCACCGCCAGCGCCGTGCCGAACTTCCAACCGCCAGGTAATCTGACCGAGGTTATGAAGTTCACGTCGTCGGACTTCGCGCCCTTCGGATAAAGGACGACCGCGTTCCAGTTCAAGTCGAGAAGATTGCTGGAAGCCGCCGGCCCGCCTGCACCTGCACTATCCTGCGAGGTGAGTGCATCCAGGGATACATTCAGCGTGTCAACTCCCGCGGGAACACTGACGTGGAACTCGTACATCTCGACCACGTCGCGTTGCCATGAAAGCGGTTGGCCCGCAGCTTCTATGTGAATTCCGGTGAGCACACCAATCGGTCCGCTGGGACGGTGATTCCCAGGAATCCATTTAGGAAAAACAAGCGACATCTCACCCGCGTGAGCGGGAATCTGCAATTGCGCATGGTAGATGTTTCGGGGAGCGTCGGTTAAATCAACGTGCAATCGGATGGCTTGAGCAGTTAGGCTCGGCGCGAAAAAGAAAAACAAGAAAAGCAGCACACTCGAGCGATACAACCAGGGCATGCCTGCATAACGCACCGGGAGCCTCCTGTCGAAAACAAAGCCAGAAGGCTACCGAAAGAGGGTGAGCAAGTTCAAGAGGCGGGAAACGCCTACAACCGGGCAGTTCCGGCGAACTAGGTTCGGGCGAACCTTTGTCGGGTCTTCCAGTACATCGCGGCCAAGCCGGAGGCGACTAACAGCCAGGTGCCCGGCTCAGGCACTTCGCCTCCGCCACCACCGTTGCCGCAGGGATTTCCCTTCCCCTTCTTCCCGGTACCGACTGGAGCGCCGCTTCCGTTCTTGTTCTTTCCCACTCCGCAAACGCCAGGGAGTGGCGGTGGAGAGATCGGCACCCACGTTCCGCTACCGAACGGATCATACAGACTCAATGGCGGTGCCGGTCCTAATCCCGGCATCGCTGGACGGTTCAGCAACGCGGACTGGAACGGGAGCGGAGGACTCGCGACGGCTGTACCCGTGGCAGGCTGAACCGGTTCTTCAAACTTTGCGGCCGGCGGCTCTGACGACGACATCGCCTGCTGCGGAACTTCCTCTACTCGATTCGCACAACGCGAGCGCGCGGTCATCTTGCCATCGGTAATGACTGTCTCGCCCTTCTTGAGCGTGACCCGGTGTCGAGTCCAATAGACCTTATTACCGATTCGATAAGAAACGTAAACGCTGCGCGCCAGAACCAGACGGACGACGCGGGCGTGGTCGTAATCGAATCCCGCGTAATGAGACCTGACGACGGGATCATGCTCGGCGGCCCATTTCAGCTCGCTTGCATCTCTCACTCCGCCGGCCACGATCGAATATGGATACACCGGCCGGTTCTCGATCTGGCGCAGCGATTCCTGCTGGGTGAGCAAGAGCATGTTCCGGCTGGCCTCGGCCGCCTCGCGGTTTGGCCCGACAGCCTTCGATGCCCGGAACAAAGATGGACTCAGGTGTTGAAGTGCAACGGAGGCAAACCCAATGGCCAAGCCTGCACAGAAGGCAAGCAACAGAACACGCCGAATCTGGCGATTCCGGCGATGACGGCGGGTCGGGCGGCGCCGGATGACCCTCTCAGCACTGCCTGCTTCCGGTTGATTCAGCAACTTCTACCTACCTTTTGCGACCGGTCTCCTGGGATCTGGACCGAAAGACACTGCACTTCGCCGTGCAACATCAACGCAGTTCGACTGCCATTGCCGAGGCCACTCAGCCCCCACAAAATGCTGGAGATGTGACCTCCTATTGCGAAACATGCTATCAGACAGTGCAGGCATTTGCACAAAATATGTTCCGCGACGGCCAGCCAACGAGACCAAAACAGGAAACAATGAATGAATCGTCCCCTGCCAACTAACTTATCCTCAAGCCGACGCTCGCGCTTCACCCACCTCGAGCCTACAAGATCTTGGTGACTAACGTAACGCCACGAACGGGCCATTCCCCCCGAATTTCAATCGTTGGTACTATGCCTTTGGTTACGGGAGTTAATTTTCCGTAAACCGAGATTTCGCCGCCCCATAAACGGCGCTACCAAGCAAGCTGGACCTAACCCTAAGGTCTTCAGCAGACTTCCCCAGGTAGAAGAAAGCGCACCACAGCTGTCGCAGCACGAGGGAGACAGCCACTATCGTTTGCTGGGAGGCAAAATCCATGCGTTTCAAACGTTCTTCTCTCGCTCTGTTCGTAGCGCTGATGGCGCTGGTTTTGACCAACGCCGCTCTGACCAACGCTGCCTTCGCGAAATCCGTGACCCTGACCTACGAATATCAAAACCAGGCCTACTATGTTTCGGTTAACGGCAGCAGCAACTTCACGACTCTGATGTGCGACAGCTTCGATAACTCCATCTACAAGGGCGAGACTTGGACTGCGACTGTCTCTCCGTTTCTGCAAGGCATTGCCAACAGCATGTTCGGGCCTACGATGACGCTGGACTACAAAGCGGCCGGGCTGATCTACAAGAGCATGTTGGCTGGAACGCTCACCACGCTGCAGGCGCAATGGGCGGTGTGGGGACTGTTCTCCACCAACGCGCAGAACAACGCGCTCTTCACAACCTACGGCGGCGCCGCCACTGACGCGACCTATTTGGCTCTGGCCGGCACCGCGCCTAACAGCGCGTACAACGGACTGTTGCTCTACACTCCGGTCGGCGCCAAGATTGGATCTGGCCCACAGGAGTTCATCGGCTACAGCGCGGTCCCTGAACCCGGCAGCATGACCCTGCTCGGCACCGGCCTGATCGGCCTGGCAGGCGCAATCCGCCGCAAATTCGCAAAAGCGTAAATTTCGTTTTGTCCGGCTCCACCCTTTTGAACGCCTCTCACTCTCGCCGCACAGCTCAATGCTGTGCGGTTTTTTTTGGGAGCAAGGTGCGTCGCCCGAACCGATCTCATAAATGGACGTGGGAGAGAAATGGGCGTTGGAAAGAAATGAGTGTGGAAAGGGTACGGCTTCAACCGTACCGCAGCCATCCATATGATTCGCGGGCTTTAGCCCCTGAGGTACTCTGATTCTGTCCCGCACGGACACTTATGGGACAGACTCTTACTTGGGATTGATTTGGTGGAGCTAGTCGGGATCGAACCGACGACCTCATCGTTGCGAACGATGCGCTCTCCCAGCTGAGCTATAGCCCCAATGTGTGGGTGGGTGGACTGCTCCAGTATTTTAGCAGCGATCCAGAATCGGCACCAACCGGGTCAGCATCTGGCGCGGTGTGTTACGACTACTCCGTTGGCCAACCATCTTCAAGAATCCGCTTGACGAAATCCTGCCGTTTACGTCTAACTAAACACTAGGCAGTGACGGAACAGCGCCTGCCGCAGAACTCTTTGGACGTTTTCGAATCGATGGTTGCGTCATGTTTGCGCAATTGAATCCCGTGACCGCACGCCGGCAGCGCTGGCTGCGGATCGGTTCGCTTGCGTTTCATGGCTTGGTGTTGGCGTGGCTGCTGCACACGCCCGAGCCTCAACTACTTACTGCGACCTCCGTGGCCTCGGGGCAGAACGGCAAGTCCCTCACGCGGCTCTACTGGCCCAGCAAGTCTCCCGACGATAGCACTCAGAGTTCCTCCGACAGCGCTACCCAGCCTTACCGTCACCAGCGCCTGGGCCATGAGAAGTTGACCTGGAAAGCTCCGGCTCAACCGGCGAAGTTGGCAGCGCCGCTGAATCCACTCGCCCACACAAATGCTGAGGACAATTCCAAAACTCAGACGCTTTCGGCCGTGGGACACGGCGCGCAGGCAGGTGCTCTCTATGGCACGCTGAATCGTGGATCCCTGCTTGGCGACGAAGTTCGTCCAGCGTTGCCTGTGACTACGTTTGATCCGGTGGCTTATCCGTGGGAATTGCCAGACTCCGAAGGCAACGTGGTGGTCGAAATTGTGATCGACACGCGCGGGGATATTGTCGCCAAGGCCGTTCTTCAAAGCCTCGGTCCCAAGCTCGATGAGAAAGTTCTGCTCGCACTCGAGAACTGGCATTTCCAGCCCGCCACCCGCAACGGCTCGCCCATTGCGTCGAAGCAGGACGCCATCTTTCACTTCCGCGCCAGAGGCTAGCTACCTCACCGCATCGAAGGCGTCCCGCGCAATCCAACCGCTATAATAAAAACGTGAGTGCAAACGAAATACAGCAAGTCGCCTCCGCGGATTTCCCCACCCGCTGGGGCAAATTCCGCATTTACGGTTTTCGCGGGAAGTTAGGTTCCGATGGCAATGGCGCGGTAGAGGAGGCCGTCGCGCTGGTAATGGGCGACGTGAAATCCTCGCCGCCGCTGGTTCGCATTCACTCGCAATGCCTCACTGGCGACGTCTTTCATTCCCTGCGCTGCGATTGCCGCCAGCAGCTTGAACTGTCGCTCTCGATGATTGCCGAGGAAGGCGCCGGCATCCTGATTTACGAACAACAGGAAGGACGCGGCATCGGCCTGATGGCCAAGCTGCAAGCCTACGAACTGCAAGATTCAGGGCTCGACACCGTCGAAGCAAACGAGCGCCTGGGCTTCAAGGCCGACCATCGCGACTTCACCCTCCCTGCCGAGATTCTCAAGGCGCTGGGAGTGACGCGAGTCCGACTGCTATCGAACAATCCCGACAAGGTGGAGGCACTGGAACGAGCCGGAGTTCGAGTAGTGGAGCGCGTCCCCTGCGAAGTCACTCCCAGCCCGCATGCCGAAGAGTATCTCAAGACCAAGAAAGAAAAGCTCGGGCATCTTTTCACGTAGAGGCTGATCTCGCGTCAGGCTGATGTCATGTCAGGCTAGCTGCAAGGTGGTCGTTTCACGCCACAGTTTTGCGTGAATTCCCGCGCCGTGCTCTAATTCGCTGACTCACCTTCCCGAATGGCCACGCCAGACTCAGGAACTCGTCCGTCCTCGCGCTTCGGCGCCCTTGCCCTCTGCCTTGCTCTCGTGGGCGCGGCCTCTATGCTCTACTACGACCTGCGCCTCTTTATGCCGCGCTCGCTGGCGGTAAGCGCCGCCGAGGGACTGGGGAATGGTTACGCTTTCGGCGGCGATTTCTACCCCTTGTGGTTGACCTCGCGGGAATGGCTTCGGGAGCGGCGCGATCCCTACAGCGCCGAAATGACACTCCATATCCAGACCGGCTTGTTCGGCCGCCCGCTGGATCCTCACATTCCGACCGATCCCACTGATTTACGGATGTTCGCCCATCCTGCCTTCGCCGTTCTCTTGTTCTGGCCGGCGGCAGAATTGCCCTTTGCAGTTTCACGCGTAGTGCTGGTCGTGTTGCTCGCCGCGATGACGCTCTCGAGCGTCCTGTTATGGAGGCGGGCGTTGTCATGGCGCCTCAGTTGGAACTGGATCGCCATTATCCTTCTGCTGACCCTGTGCAGCTATCCGGCGCTCGAGGGGTTGTATGTTGGGCAGTTAGGGCTGCTGGTGGCGTTTCTGTTGGCCGCTTCGCTGGTCGCGCTGCAGGGGCACCGGTTCCTGCTCGCCGGAATCCTAATGGCCCTCACCACGATCAAGCCCCAGGTAACCGTGCTGGCCATCCTCTATCTTCTGATTTGGACGGGCCACGACTGGCGCGTCCGTAGCCGCTTCTACTTAGGATTTTTCTCGACCCTGATTCTGTTGGTCGGAGCGTCGCTCGCTCTGATGCCGCACTGGATCCAATCCTGGACGCACACCCTCCTCGCCTACCGCCACTACACCAGACCTCCGCTGGTGACGGAAGTCCTCACCTCGCCCCTGGGATCGCGCTTGTCTGGTCCCGCGACACTCGTGCTGACTGCAGCCTCAATCGTCATTGCCGTGGTGCTGGCCTGGCGCAATCGCGCTGCGGCGTACGGTTCGTTCGCATTCTGGACCACCCTTACCCTCTTACTCTCCATTACAACCATCACCATCCTTCCGGGACAGGCCATTTATGATCACCTCATTCTCCTTCCCGGAATCCTCCTTCTGGCGCGCTACCGGAGCAAACTCCGTGACGCTGGCCGGGTCCCTTGCACTCTGCTGGCGGTGGGAGCGCTCGTTCTTTTTTGGCCCTGGATCGCCGCCTTTGTGCTGATCGTGCTGCGCCCGTGGATAACACCTGAGGTTTTCAACTCGACCGCCTTTTTCTCGCTGCCTATCCGCACCGCGGCATCGCTTCCCTTCGCGCTGCTTGCCATGCTTGCCTGGCTCATGCGACTCAATCCCGTGAAGAATCAAGAATCCGCTTGAGCGACTTTTTGTTCTTCGCTGGCAAATACCGAAGGGCCGCGCGCGCCAGCTCCAAGTAGACTTTACGGGCAGCGGGCCGCGCGCGCAGCACGCGCAAATGCCGCTTCACCGTATCCACATCGCCGCGGACGATCGGTCCGCTGAATGCGCCTGCCGCGCCGAGGGTGGCATAGTTCGCCAGCGTTTGCTGCAGGATCGGAATCATTCGCTGCTTCGCCACTTTTCGATTCACTCCCGCCGACGCCGCAACCTGCTCGGTGGTGGCGAGAAGAGCGGTCAAAAGGGGCGAGGCAAATGTTCCCCACGCATGATAGGCGGCCTTGTCTTTCTTGCGAATCGAATACGCGCAACCTCCCAGGTCCCCGACGACGCGACGCGCCACGCGCACCGCGGCCGCATCGCCCTCAACCGCGAACGGAACTCCCGCCAACGCAGGACGCGAGCCCCGTACGAACGTCATCAGCGGATGCACCGACGCAACCGCTACTCCCCGGCGGCGCCAAGCGTCTAGTTCATCGCTCTTCAGCGCTCCGCTGGAATGCAACGCGACTCTTCCCTTCCACTCGATTTTTTTTCCGAGCAAGCGTGCCGCCCGGGCGATTTCGGCGTCAGGCACACAGAACCAGATCAATCCCGCCCGCACCTCCGACAGATCGGTCGACGCACGTGCCCCCACCCGCTGTGCCAACCTCTGTGCATTCTTCAGCGATCCTCCACGAGAACGCGCAATCACCGCCTCGATCGAATACCCCGCCCGCTGCAGCGCGATCGCAAGAGCTGTCCCAAAATTCCCCGCCCCAACAATCGCGACTCGCGGCTTCGCTGCCATGCCCGGCAGCATAGCAGAAGCGGTTTCCGGCTTTCCGCTTTCGGCTTCCGCTATCTGGCCTCCGGAAAAGGAGCTCCACCCGAGTGCAGTCGTCTTCCGGACACCGAAAGCCGGAAGCCGCTATATTGTTCCCGTGCCCAAATCTCCCACCAAACCTGCCCGCAGCCCGCGAACCAAAGCCCGTCTCGTCTCCTCCCGAACCGTGTATCGCGGCCCGGTTTTCTGGGTGACCACCGACCACGTCGAGGAGCCCGGCGGCGTCCGGGCTCGCCGCGACGTCATCCATCACTCCGGCTCGGTGGTGGTGCTGGCGGTGGACGATTCCGGCGCGACCCCGCGCGTCCTTCTGGAAAGACAGTACCGGCACGCCGCACAGGGGTATCTGTGGGAACTCCCTGCCGGACGCATCGATCCCGGAGAGAAGGAACTCAAAGCCGCCCAGCGCGAACTTCTGGAAGAGACCGGATACACCGCAACCAGCTGGCGCCGCAGCCTGAAGTTCTATGCCAGTCCCGGTTTCGTGGCCGAGACGATGGCGGTATTCCTGGCCACAGGCCTGCGTGCCGGCGAGGCGCAACCCGAAGAAGACGAGATCATCTACAAGCGGATGGTCCCCCTGCCGACCGCCGTTCGCATGGTCATCCGCGGCACCATCCAAGATGCCAAGACGATCTCTTCCGTATTGTGGCTCGATCACATGTCGCGCACCGCAGGGAGAAAGTAGACCCCCAGATCGGGTGGATACGGAGTCCCGGGAATCGTAATTTTTACATCGCTTGACAGCCTACCTCTGGCGCTACAAAATGCATCCTATTGGCGGCATTTGACTGCGGGCACGTCCTTGGGCCCCCCATTAAGGACGTGCAGAAAGAGGGGGGTACGTGGAACGTCTGAAAGGAACCGTTAAGTGGTTCAATAACGCTAAGGGATACGGGTTCATCGGGCGCGCGGATGGGCCAGACGTATTTGTTCACTACAGCGCGATCACCTCCGAGGGATACAAGAGCCTGCAGGAAGGCGACCCGGTCGAGTTCGAAATCACCGAGGGTCAGAAGGGCCCGCAAGCGGCGAATGTGACCAAGGCTGCGTGAGGTAGCTAGCAAGGTGTAGCATACGACGCGCCCGGGATCGAAAGCTTCCCTCTCTTCCACCCGCGTGCAGATATCTCTGCGCCCTAGCCCTCTCCCTCTAACTCGTTTAACCTTGTTCCAGCCATGGACAACAAGGCCATCGCCAACATTCTCTACGAGACTGCCGACCTGCTCGAAATCGATGGGCAGGATTCCTTTCGCATCCGCTCCTACCGCAACGCCGCGCAGGCCGTCGAGAATCACTCACAGTCGATCAAGGAACTCATCGCCGATCCCAAGCAGGTCCTCGCCATCCCCGGCATCGGCAAGAGCATGCTCCGGAACCTGCAGGAACTTTTCAAAGATGGCAAGCTCGCCGTGCAGACCGAATTGCTCGAAAAGTATCACCCTTCCATGCTGCAGCTGCTGAAGATTCAGGGCCTCGGACCGAAGACCATCGCCCTCATATGGAGCGCCTACAAAGTCAGCGACGTTGACGGCGTCGAAAAACTCGCGCGCGAAGGAAAAATTCGCGAGTTGCCCCGCATGGGCGAAAAGCACGAAGCCAAGCTGCTGAAGGCCATCGAAGACTACCGCCGCATCAGCGGCCGCTTTCTGATCGACGCCGCCGAAACCGAAGCCGAAAAGCTCACCGAATATCTCAAGCAATTCCCCGGCATCGACAAGATTACGCCCGCAGGATCATTGCGCCGCGGCCGCGAGACTGTCGGCGATCTCGACATTCTAGTCACCGGAAAAGCCTGCACCACCGCAGAAGGCCGACAGCAGGCCATCGCCCACGCCGCGAAATATCCGCCGCTCATGGACGTAATCGCCAGCGGCGACAACAAAATCAGCTTCCATTTGCGCAGCGGCATGCAGGTGGACGTTCGCCTTCTGCCGCCCGACTCTTTCGGCGCGGCCATGCAATACTTCACCGGATCGAAGGCCCACAACGTCTCCCTCCGCCAACGTGCGCTGAAGATGAAGTACACCTTGAATGAATACAGCCTGGCAGAACTCGAAGGCGGCAAGCCCGTCGCCGGAAAAACCGAAGAAGAGATTTACTCGAAGCTGAAGCTCGACTACATTCCGCCAGAAATGCGCGAGAATCTCGGCGAAATCGATCTGGCCCAGAGTCATGCCCTGCCTCAGTTGATCATGCAAGCCGATCTCCAGGGCGACGTCCACATGCACACCGTCGAAACCGACGGCAAGAATTCGATTCTAGAAATGGCTGAAGCCGCCAAAGCGCGCGGCTATCAATACATGGCCATCACCGACCACTCCAAGAACCTGGCCTTCGCCAACGGACTCGACGACAAGCGCGCCGTGGAGCACATCGCCCGCATTCGCGAAGCCGGCAAGCAAATCGAAGGCATCACGATCTTCGCCGGCATCGAAGTCGACATTCTGGCCGACGGCGATCTCGATCTTTCCGACGACGTGCTGGCGCAAATGGACCTCGTCATCGCCAGCGTGCACTCCGTGTTCAATCAGGAACCGGCGAAGATGACCGAGCGCCTCCTGAAAGCCATCGAGAACCCGAACACCTCAATCATTGGACATCCCACTGGCCGCATCCAGCTTCGCCGCGATGCCTATGCCTTCGACATGCACGCAATTCTCACAGCCGCCGCCAAGCATAAAGTCGCAATGGAATTAAATTCCTATCCCGACCGCCTCGACCTGAACGACGTCCATCTTCGCCAGTCCAAGCAGCAGGGCGTGAAGATCGTCATCAACACCGACTCGCACCACACGTCGCACATGGAAAAGATCCGTTACGGCATCCTGCAAGCCCGCCGCGCCTGGCTGACCAAAGACGACGTCCTGAACACACTTCCACCGCAGAAATTCGCGAAAGCCATGAAGCACGCGTGGTGACGCCCCGATATTGGCGCGGGTATTAGCGCCGGCATTAGCGCCGGCATTAGAATGACCGCTACGCCACGAGGTCATGATGAAAGTAGATATCTATCGCAAAGTTGAAACCTCTGAATCGATCACCGGCGAATTCTGGCTCGACGGCGTCCAGCAATGTTTTTACCTCGAGCCGTCGCGCGCCACACCGTTTCATCCCGGCCATCCCTGCATCGACGCGGGGATCTACAAGGTCGTGTTGACCATGTCTCCGCATCTCCAATACATCTGTCCCGAGGTTAAAGATGTCCCCGGACGCACCGCGATCCGCTGGCACATCGGGAATTTTCCCAAGGACGTGCTGGGCTGCTGCGTGGTCGGGACCACAGTTGGCGAGAACCAAGTCGAAAACTCGAAGGTTGCCTTTGCCGCTCTCATGGCCAGGCTTCAGGACCAGGACATCACCGCCGAGTATCACGATCCGCAGCCACCAGTCGCGGGCGGAACGTAGCCTTAAAGCCCACAGGCGTAGAATCGGCAATAAGAACGAGTATGAGAATGAGAAACTCCCATGCCTGATCCAACTCCCGCCCCTCCCCCGAAGCCGCCGACACCACCAGCCGCGCCCGCCGGTCCAACAATTAACATCGGGGAAGAATACGGCACGGCAAAGAAGAATCTCCCGCCAGCCAAGATTCTGCTGATCGCCATCGCTGCCGTAGTGGTCGTGGTGCTCATCGCTTCGTTCGTGAAGCGCGCTAAGCCTCAAGCTTCGGGCTCTCTCGACAACGTGGCCGCCGTCGAGATTCCCGGCCAGGGCTCGACCATGGTCGCCTTGACCTTCACCATCCGCAACACCAGCGACAAGATTCTCTACGTCCACAACATTCAGAGCACCATCAAGGCGCCCAGTGGAGACTCCACCGCCGACGCCGTCTCCGCCGTCGATTTCGATCGCTATTTTCAAGCATTCCCCACGCTGAAGATCGGCACGCAGCCCGCTCTCCCACCCGAGACCAAGATCCAGCCCGGCGAAACCGTCGCCCGAACCATCATCGTGGCCTTCCCCGTGACTCTAGACGTATTCAACAAGCGCCAATCCACGAGCGTAATTGTCTGGCCCTACGACCAGACCGTTCCAGTAACGCTGACGAAGTAAATAGTCGAGGAAAAAGCCGTGGAAGGGAAAGGGTTATGTGGGGACAGCCGCCCTCGGCTGTCGTCGAGCGCAGCTCGACGCTTTTTCGTCGGCACACTACCAGCCAAGCTTACCGACCTGCTTGCGCAAACGGCCCTGAATGCGGTTCTATAGCGGGATGAACATTTCACGGCATTCTCTCCGCACCGCCGCCCTGTTGCTCACACTCTTCCTCGTGACCATCCTCACCGCAGCCGCGGCACAGCCAGCCAAATATCTTTTCTACGTCGGCACCTACACCGAAGACGGGAGCAAGAGCAAAGGCATCTATGCCTACCGCTACGACGCCAAGACGTCCGAAATTACTCCCCTCGGCCTCGCCGCCGAAACGACCAATCCATCCTTCGTCGCACCACACCCCAACGGCCGCTTCCTTTACGCCGTGAATGAACTCCCCAACTACAAAGGCCCGAACAGTGGAGGCGTCAGCGCGTTCTCCATCGATCACACGACCGGCAAGCTGACTTTTCTGAATGAAGTCCCCTCGCGCGGCGCCGATCCCTGCTACATCATCGTCGACAAAACAGGGAAATACGTGCTGGTGGCGAACTACACCGGCGGCAGCATCGCAGTCTTTCCCATCCTCGCCGACGGCAAGCTGGGCGAGGCCTCAGCCTTCGTGCAGCACACCGGCAAAGGCACGAATCCCACGCGTCAGGAGGGACCGCACGCTCACTCCATCGATCTCTCGCCTGATAATCGCTTCGCCATGGTCGATGATCTCGGCCTCGATGAGTTGCTCGTCTACAAATTCGACGCCGCCAAGGGATCGCTCACTGCAAACGATCCCCCATTCGCCAAGCTCGACGCCGGAACCGGTCCGAGGCATTTTGCGCTGCGTCCCGATGGCAAGTTCGCGTATGTGGTCACTGAAATGGGGCACACAGTGACGGTGTTTTCGATTGACGCGGCCGACGGAAGACTGCAATCCCTGCAAACCGTCACGACTCTGCCCAAGGATTTCCAGGGCCGCAACGACGACGCAGAAATCCAGGTGCATCCCTCCGGCAAGTTCTTGTACGCCTCCAACCGCGGCGACGATAGCATCGCCATCTATGCGATTGACGAAAGCAAGGGAACGCTGACACAAATAGGAATTGTTCCAACCGGAGGCAAGGAACCGCGCAGCTTCGAGATCGATCCCACCGGCACGCTTCTCTTTGCGGAAAATCAGAAATCAGACAACATCGTCGTATTTAAGATCGACGCAAAAACCGGCAGCTTAACGCCGACGGGAAAAGTGCTGGAAGAAGCGTCTCCAGTGTGTGTGAAATTCGTGGCAGTGGACTGAACTTGCAGGCCAGGTCAATGAGCGCTATGGCCTGTTCTATAAGAGGGGTTGTCAAGAACATTCTTCTTCCTCCGCCGGAAGCGCGGTTATGGTTCGCGGCATCCAGTCCCTTGTCAGATAGGAGTGACGCTTGAGTCTTGTGTCTTGCCCTGTGGTTTCGGG
>WNGK01002296.1_pt1 | contig 20682 bp, 19 predicted proteins | sample 5400601 | NCBI WGS metagenome assembly WNGK01 (sample SAMN13153376, study PRJNA577476) | soil metagenome | isolation source: 60 cm soil or saprolite under Garry oak tree replicate 1 | place: USA:California | collected 2016-06-15
CCGTGCTGGATCTGCCTGCGGCCTTGGCGTTGATCGCCTATCGAGCCTAGCCACAACTACGCCGCCTATTGCTCCCATCGCAAGCGACTCCTTGCCCAGTTGCAGGGGCTGCGCTGGTAAAGTCTCGTTGTAATACTAGTATTAGTTAGCCCTGCGAAATGGCTCTAGACAGGTGGGGATGGGTCTCAGAGGTTTTCTGCTGAGCTTGTGCTCGGAGGAGGGTTCGATCCCCTCCCGGCTGAGCTTTATGCGAGCTGCGCCTGGGCGATATGGCGCAGATTGCTGGCCAGAACCCCCAGCCCAACCCAGCGTTCCATCCCCACTTCCCCGTGATACGCGCATTGCCGTAAGCCATAATCGCGGCGCAGGCTGTGGATGCGCCCTTCAATCCCCGCCCGCCAGCGATAGGCCCGGATCCACCGTCGTGAATGCTCGATGGCCCGCCGCTCAGCCGAGATGGGTCCCTCGGTCGTTTTGGCATGGATGCCTCGATCTCCAGCCAGCAGCCTGGGCGGATGCGCCATCCGAGAGGCTGGTGATGTGCCAGAGCCACGCCTGCCTGACCCCGGTCGGATTCCCCATCGGAGATGATCTGGTAGCGCGTCACCATCCCCCCTTCGACTTCATCGAAGACCACGAACCTGCCAAACTCCACGAGGGCTCCCCCTTTGTGCCGAGGGATGACACGGGTATGCGGCTCATGCAGGCTGAGGACTTTCTCTCTGGATTCCACTTGCTTGCCTTCCAGCACCCGAGTCTGTGCCTGATGGATCACACGCCTAATCAGCGGCAAGACCTCTTGAGTTGAGGTGAGGAGCCGTTGTGCTGCCTGGTCACTCCGTTGCGCCAGGGCGGTCATCACTTGCTTGGCCTGCTGCACCATGTGCTCAGTGGTCGTGATTAAGCGGCGGTAGAGGTCCTGCTGCTCTTCTTCCTTGATCTCGCTCTTTCGCCGCCGGAGCCGATGGAGGGACTGGGCCACCCGTCGAGCACTGCGTAGTCGAGAGCGAAAGATCTCGGAAGCGTGGCCCAGCTGCTCTTTGAGGAGCGGTTTGGCACGCTGCACCAGGCGAGAAAGGACACGGACGCTATCGACAAGCAAGCCACTATCAGTGGGATGATGAATGTTGGTCTGGACACAGGTCGCATCCACGCGGAGTTTGCGCCCTTTGGTCACCTTGGCCTGTGCGGCGAGTTGCACTACGCGATCATTCAGCGCATGCAAGGTTTCGGGGCGAAGCGTGTGTGCCCAACGAATGAGCGTACTCTCATCAGGCACGCGCTGGAAATACACGCGAGAGAACCAGCGCAGGACCAAACTATCGCTCACCCGTTCCAGGGTCTCTTGATAACTCCACTGATAGAGATGCTTGGCCAACAAGAGGCGGAGGATCACCTCCACGGGCGTCGAATGCCGCCCATGCGACCTTCGTGGAGCGATGACGCTGACCCAGATCGGCGCGCACTCTCGCATAGAGTTCGTCATCATCGAGCAGCATATCGAGCTGCTTGAGCACCGGATCGGTTTGCTCGGCCAGTTCGGGCACGCGCGCAAACACATCTTCTGCAGGATAGCGATCGACCAACATGGCTTTTCTCCTCAGGTGAGTTCCTCTGGGCATGCTGTCACTCTTTTCTCCTCTCTTTAACACTCCCAAGCCCGTTGCTACGCCTCATTTCGCAGGGCTAACTACTCTGTTAGTTTCTCCTAGGACGGAAGGACTCGATCTGCTGGGTGTGAAGGAGCCAGAGGACGAGATCCTGGAACAGCCAGAGCAGCACCTGTCGATGCACGGAAGGCAGCGAGCTTCGCGTCACGCAGGGGGGAAAAAGCCTCTCCGGGAGGCAGAGGCAGGGTTAATCGGTCAAGCATGAGGAAACTGTAGGCAAGCATGACCAGGGCCAGGTGTCGATGGAGTCCCTGCCAGCGCATTGCCTCACCAGGAATCTGACTTTGCGTTTTGCAAGAAACATTCTCTCTGCGGATCATTATTGCATTTTCAACCAACTCACCACTCCACCAATTCTCCTCGCCAAAAAGACAAGGAGCCCCTATAATGCGTTTCGAGGGTCAGATTCCCGGTGAGGCAACCAAGGGATTCTCCGTTATGTCGACAGAGGTGTCTCGCACAGAATATTGCCAAAGGAGGCGAACGTGGAAGACGGTTTGAGACTGCAAACCCGGCGCGAATTACTTCAGCACGTGATCCCACACTATCGCAAGGCGTAGACGGTCAAGAGGAAAAGCAAGCTACTGGATGCCTTTACAGCAGCGACTGGATACAATCGCAAGTACGCTCTATGGCTCCTCAACCACGCGAAAGAGGTGCAATCCCCGCCTGAGCGCCAACATCCCCGCCACTACGGACCAGAAGTCCAACACGCGCTCTTCCTGGTCTGGCATGCTGCCAACCGCATCTGCGCCAAACGCCTTATCCCCTTTCTCCCTACCTTCCTAGTACTACAACCGTAGTTATGAAGGCGCATGAAACCTGGGACGAGCGCGGCTCTGGAGCGCGCGTCGTCGGTAATGGCTGTGACGTGCCCAGAGCCGCTTCCTCCTGCGGAACATCGACCAGGCCAGCCGCACCTCAGGCGAACGGGCCGGTAATGGCAACGCAATCGCCAACAAGCGGCGCACCTCGGGCACCGTCAAGCTGGCAAGCTCATCGGTTGCAGAGGTTTTTTCCCCTGCTCCCGGAGCTTGATGCTGGCCAGCCAGGCATGGTCCAGCATCGAGAGCGTGAGGTGCCGATACCAGCTGTGCCAGAAGCGCACTTCATACTCATCCAGGCCTGTCTCCCCTTTGGCCTCTTCGATGCACTGCTCGACCGTGTAACGGGTGGAGGCCACGCGCACCAACGTCTCAAGCGAGGTCTTGGGCGGGGCATAGGCCAGGTAATACGTCAGCTTGTCCGGCGCACTGGGCGAACGACGCGCCAGCAGCCAGACATCAGGGCCCGGCAGTTGATCGCGACTCTCCACCACGCGCACGCGCGCCCAGTGGTAGGTGATCATCCCCTTTTCCCCCTCCACCATCGCCAATCGCTTCCAGGCGGACCGGGGCAAGCTGGCGATGACCTCGCTCACCATGCGCGCGGATGGGGCACCTTTGACCACGCGCGGCGCACGCCTGGGTCGCCCACCCGTCTGTTCAGCCGGCTCCTCCACCTCTGGACGCTCAGTCCACACCCGCGTGGTAGCTGAGACCGCCAGCACGTAGAAGACCCAGCGCCGAGATACGTGTAAAAATAGGACATAGAGAAAACATGCACCCACATTCCGCAGAAGGGTTGACGAGAAAAGGGATTTTCGGAAATGTAGCATCGCACTGGTCTCGACGATGGGCGTGCATCTCAAAGGGCCAACGTCTAATTGACGGTCTGAAGGGTCATAGGCAAGCCGTACCGGGGACGCAGTGACAGCAGCGCCTCGGGTTCGACGGGATGACCAGGAACCAGACGGAACTGATAGACTTGTGCCACAGTAGCCAGGACCAGTTGCGCTTCCATCATCGCAAAATGGCTGCCAATACACATCCGCGGGCCACCGCCGAACGGGAAATAGGCGTAGCGCGGGCGAGCAGCAACCCGTTCGGCGGTGAAGCGCTCGGGGTCGAACACCTCTGGATTCTCCCAAAACAAGGGGTGGCGATGCGTGACATAAGGGCTGAGCCAGACCCAGGTATTGGCAGGAACAGCATAGCCGCCGACTTCATCGTTGGCGATGGCTTTCCGACCGAAGCTCCAGGCAGGCGGATAGAGCCGCATTGTCTCCTCAAGAACCATCCTGGTATAGGGCAGGTTGGGCAAGTCTTCGAGTGTTGGCTGGTGTCCACCGAGTGCATCGTCCAACTCGGTACGTAGGCGCTGCTCAACCTCAGGATGCTGAGCGAGCAAATACCAGGCCCACGAGAGGGCATTGGCCGTGGTTTCATGACCTGCAAAGAGCAGCGTCAATATCTCGTCCCGCACTTGTCGATCGCTCATCCCCTCTCCCGTTTCCTCGTCCCGCGCGAGCAGTAACCGCGAGAGCAGATCACCCGTCTCAGCATTCTGCAAGCGGTGCTCGGCAATGATTCGATCCACGACAGCATCAAGCGTCTGGCGGGCAACCTGCAAGCGGCGGTTGCGTGGTGTGGGAATGCTCAGCGGTGGAAAAGGAGCATGGATATAGTCCGAGAGCAGCTTATTGAGCGTCATAAAGGCCTGACCTGCCTGCACTGCTTGATCACTCAGATCAACATGGAAGAGCACCTGGCCAACGATTTGGAGTGTCAGACGCATCATCTCTGCCGCGATATCCAGCGGCTGATCTGGCTGAACGTCGCGTTGCCAGCGTTTGAGCAGAGCCACGGTCGCATTAGACATCAGTGTGCCGAAGGTAGCAAGATGCTTGCGGTGAAAGACCGGTTGGATCAGGCGTCGCTGACGCAGCCAGGGTTGCCCGTTGTTCGTAATCAGCCCGTCGCCGACAAAGGGTTTCAGCGCGTGATAGGTGTACACGTCTTTGTTGTAGTTTTGATGATTCTCCTGGAGCACATGCTTCACGTAATCCGGGTGAAAGAGCATGTAGGTGGGCCAGAGCACAAAACGAATCCGCACAATATCCCCGTAGTCACGAGCCAGTGCCAGGTACATCTGCGTCGGATTCCGTTGAATAACAGACGCGCTGCCAAAGAGCACATGACCACGAGGGCCTGGCGGTCTCTTCTGGCCTGGCAATTTCGGCTCTTGGAGGGCACTAGGTGTTGAATCAGACATGGCTCATGCTCCCTCTTTCAACTCCTCCTCTCGTTCTTGAACCAACGGAAGGTTGGCAGATATGGGTACAATGCTGATCCTATGACTTCTCGCCGTTTCTGCAGGCGGCGTATCTCGAACAAGAGGGTAAGAAGAGCTATCGTAACGAAGAGCAAGAGCAGACCGCCGACGAAGACCCAAGTAAAGGGATTCGCCTGGTTGAAATCGCTCCAGGAGAAGACGATCACAAGATCAATCGCGGCGAGAGCGATGAGCTGACTATGCAGTGTGATGCGAGCAGCACTCCAGCGGGCATCAAGCGCAATGCCGACCTCCTCAGCCCCGGTAAGCGCAAATAAGCCGCCCAGGACACGGGCGGTCAGCGGCGTCAGTTTCCACGGCCAAAAACGGCTCATCACATCCGGCTGAAGGAAGAGCAGCACAGCGATAAGAAAGGTTATCACTCCCAGGATGCCCATAACCACACGAATAGTCGGTGGGATGAGGACATCGTCGCTCTCTATTGTGCCAGGGTCCCTCTTCCGATTGCGCAGCCAGGCGGCCAGAACAAGAAAAGGCGTGGTAAAGTAGAGCACCGCCCACGTCACGAAGGAGATATGGCCGTGATTGAAGCGATCCCAGTGCAACAGGGTAGCTATTCCCATCAATGCAGCAAAGATCGTGATGGGGAGGAAACCAACCTGGATCCAATGCCAGCGTGCTGCAAGAGCGGCTCGGACGAAAAAGTAGACGCCTCCCAGGTATGCAGCCCCCAGCATCATTGAGGTCATCCGCGGCTTGATGTTCCAGGCGAACAGTTCCCGGGTAGAGTCAGGGAATAGATAGAGGATGCCAAAAGCTGCCAGTAAAAATGGCACAATGATGATGGAGAGCCACCGGGTCTCTCTAAGTACCCGGTCGTTGCCTAGGTAATTACTAGGGAGAGTTTCGGCTTTTCTCATACTGGTCCCCTTTGTAAACCGATCCGCTCATCTCGAATCCGTTCTCTCTGTAGTATACCCCACATTCCGCAGTTTAGGGAGAGAAAAAATAGAATTGACAGTAGGCAGAACCAAGCAGACGGAGAATTTTCTGATGGAGAGGTTGAAGGCCCAACACCTGCAGATGTTCTCGTAATCCCACACGAATGTGCAGGAGATCAATGCCTTCAAAGCATTGAAAAATCCAGCGCATGGTAGGACGGTCGGTGGGCTGGTTGATCTGGTTAGGAACCGTTTGCGAGGTGGAGGCAAGTTGGCGGCGCAGGAGATGTTCCGCTAAACGATAGACCAACAAACAGAGAACCATGATGAAACTGAGCGCCATCACGCGTTCGGGCTTCGAGACTGCGACAGAGGAGGCCAAAAACAGGGGGTCTTTGAGGAAACGAAATCCTCGTTCGACCCCTCCCTGCTCTTTGTACGTGAGATACACCTGTTCATGAGAGAGCCTCTGCTCATCGAGCACGTTGGTGGCGACAATGAAGCTCGCTTGTTTTTTGATCTGAGCCTCCATTTCAGACTGGTCAACCGTGAGGGTGGACATGACATGCCAGGCCGTAGAATCAGGCGCTCCATCTTTTTTTGGGCGTCCTTTGTGCTGATAGTGTCCCTCTTCTTGAGAGGTAGAGCTCACCGTGAGAAAAGCAGGTTTTCCCTTCATTGCCTGTTTCCACGCGGTTTCAGCATCGCTTTGACAGGCAAACTCCTGCTTGGACAGATGCCAGAGCTGTTTCTCCCACTGAGCCTTCGCTTTCTTCACCTTCTTCTCCATCTGCACACGAGCAGCCTGCTCTCCTGCCTTCGTGCGTACAATCACCCACCGTTCCTTTCCTTGGGGCAGATCCCTGATGCAGGTTCTGTACTGCCCTGACCCATCTGAAAGCGCTTGCCATTCCGTTGGTTCCTCTTCTACCGCCGTTTTTGCTTCCGTGGAGGTTTCTGGGACGCGGCTGATCCACTTGATCTTCGCCTCGTTGTAGCGTTTCATGTTTGCTTCGCTGTATCCACCACTGTCAAATACGGCAAGACGCTCTTCTTCCAGCGTTTCACGCAATTGCGTCATCACGGCCGTAACCATCGCGCTGATCCTCTCTTTGTCGGAACTATTGCCGTCCAGAGGGCGCATGAAGATGGGAAGATCCCCATCATGGGTGGTCACTAGCCCCAACATCCATTGCGGTGCGTTCGGCTCGGTGATCACGGGAATAGCCGTAGGTGATCGTGATGGGAACCGCTTCCTCTTCTTCGTTGCCCTCTTCGTTGCTTCTCCCTTGCGCAAGATACTCGCCGTTGACGGAAAACGAGGTCGTATCGATATGCACCTGTTGTGCCTTGATCCCGAAACGTCGGCGCGCCTGCAGGGCCAATCCCGCAAACAAAGTCGTCGGATCATGCTCATAGATCCAATCCAATGTACGTCCCAAACAATCGTCATTGAGCATATCGGCTGTGATTCCTGCTCCTAATAAATGTTCTATCGGTTTGTTCGCAAAATACTGGGGAACCAGGTACAACTGACGGGAAGCTTCGCCCAGCCCGTTCAAAATCATCGCCACCACCGCTGTTCCTATGCTCACCTCCCGACGATTTGCTCCTGCTTGCGCGTCAAGCCATGCTGCTATCCCGGCTTCTCGACATACCCCTGCCACTATCCCTAAATGGTCCAACCGTTCTGTTTGGTACTCAATACTCTCGGACATTTTCCTCACCCGTCTGCTTTTTCGGTAGTCACTCTGTTTAGAGGTGATAAAGATGCATCAAATGGCACGATCCCCCTTCCAGAAGGGCCTCTTGAGATCGCTGCCCGTATACTTTAAGATGGCTCTAGAGGCGCATCACCTCTATCGAGAGTGACTACCGCTTTTTCCTTACCTTACCGAAAATCCCTTTTCTCGTCAACCCTTCTGCGGAATGTGAGATGCAGAAAAGGAAAAAGCATTTCCTTCTACGTTATGCAGACATATCTCCCACGTCTTTGATGTTCTCTGAAAGGACTTGAGGGAATGGCTTTTCCTGGCGGGAAAGAGGAGCCACTGGCCGCAGTTTGAGCGTATAATCCCCGAAGCGTTGAAGATGTTCTGTCATATACACAGAGAGGTGTGCGACATCTTCTAACTGAACAGGATAACCACGTTGCTTCAATTGTTCTAAGGCTTCTGTCAAATCTGCCACGTTTTGCAGCATCAATGCATTTGCGATGATATCCGTGTAGCGAACGAGCTTCTGCTGCTCTTCCGGATCATTTTCCGCCATGAGTCCGCCCGCCGCAAAGCGAATCCACTCGCAAAACTGGTTGTAGCGTTCCGCGATGTTCGTGGTCTTGGTGATTTGCTCACGCAAGGGGATATCGGAAATATAACGGAGCAAAAAGATGGTGCGGATCACCCGTCCTAATTCCCGAAATGCCTGGTAGAGTCGATTTTTCCGACTCTCATGCCCTAACTTTCGCAACAAAATAGATGGTTGCAGTTTTCCCGCACGAATAGAGAGTGCGACCTGCATCAGGTCGGGCCAGTGGGTTTCCAGCAGATCCCAATCGATGGCCTCTTTGAAGAGCGTCTCGATATGCCGATAGACGGTCTCTTTGCTCGGACGATAGAATTTGAGATCTTTCCAGTGGCGGATACGTGGCATCAGTTCGATCCCAAATAAATAGGAGAGAGCAAAGATGGCGGTCGATTGTCCCTGGGTGTCAGAGTGAATGACCTTTGGGTGGATATCGGACGTATTGCCCATCAAGGCATCGAGCAAAAAATTGCCCTCCCACATTCCACAATTCAGGAAGTGGGAGTATAAAGCGATATAAAGGGAAGAGACAACATGATATGCAATCCCTCCATACGACCCATAGCGGATATGGTAGGAAGACAGCAGATTGTTCTCGTAGAGATCTATTTTAGTTCCATCAGCGGCAGCAATATTTTCATCTCCCCAGCTTTTGGGTAAATCATACTGGTAATAGCGATTAATCAAGTCTGCCTTGGCGCCCTCCAATTTGTCCAGGGTGATATGACGGCGGTTCACGAAGGTAATTTCATGTGCGCTGATGCTTCCACGCATATGTTTGGCCATTTGAGTCGCTCCCATATTGGTGCCGTAGGCAAAGGAGGTGATGATATAGCGTTCCTCGGGATGCGCCAATTTGGGATCAGAACCGGAGATGGGTCCAAAATGCCTCGTCCAGTGAACCTCTTCATTGCTGTCCCAGAGAACATCCAACACGGATCGATCGGGAAGAGCGTGACGCAGTGCTTCTTGCAGCGCGATCCGGCTGGCGGGCACGGCTTTTCCCTTGAGGCGTTTGAGCACGGGTTCTCACTTGGCGGTGATTTCCAATGATTTATTCTTGGGAAACGCTGCATCGACCTGGGCAGCGACCTCTGTTAAGCGTTCGCGCAACTGCGCCACAAACGCGTGGGCATCTCCTGGCAGGCTGACTTCCTGACAATACTCCGCGACCTGGGGTTCACACGCTTCCCAGGGCAGCAACTGGGCGCGATAATCAGCAAAGCGTTCTGATCCCTCGACCGCCAGATCACCAGCTTTGAGTTCATCAGCAACAGCCGCAAAGATATAAACTTCCAGGTGCCGTCGGGCCAGTTTGGTGCGCTTGTTGCGTTTGACCCGGATCAGGCGCTGCCAGACCTCCGGCGCAAAAGAGAGATCGAGTGTATCCGGTAAAAAGAGACTGCGGCGATTCTCCTGTGCGAGGATGAAGTTCAGTGCCTTGATCAGCAGTTGGTCCTGCGTCGTCGAACTGAGGGGAAGGGAACGAACAAGCTGGAAGAGCGCTCTGCGATGACTTTTGTAAAAGTGCCACATCAAGGGTTGGTGCTCGTCAGAGAGGGATGCTGCAACCTGTTGACATTGCTCTAGCAGATGCTCCTGGCCACCTCGCTTCTCCAGAATGTCGCGCAAGTGTCTGCCTGCGGTCGCATCATCCTGCTCCTTGTCTTCTACCGCTGTCTCTACCAGGTCGGTGAGCGTCTCGACCAGTTGGGCCGTGGTCTTCTGCTGTGCGTCTCGCGCCTGTTGGAGAGCTTCTTTGGCCCGCACCTGGACAGTGGACATGCGTTTGAGGAACATCTCGATCAGATCATCCTGGGTACTCATCTGAGCCTGTTTGATCAGGCAAGCAACCAGGGTCAGGCGTTTGGCCGGGGTATAATCCTGGAGTTCGCTGGCATCCAGGGCGCGGGCTTCTACGGCAAAATGCTTGACAATGGCTGGGGGAACATCCTTGAGGAGCGCGTCCATCGATCCCAACTCCATGAGCCAGGTCAGGCGATCTTGCCACGCTTTCAAGTGTGAGAAGGTCGGACTTTGCGGAACGAGCTTGAGCCGGGAGAAAGGGGAACGATGCGACGGTGTCTGGATCTCAAGGAGCTTTTCCAGACCGTGCTGGATTTCTGCCGTCATTCGACTCTCCACTGTCCGATAGATCCGCCCATAGACCAGCGCGCGAACCCTGCCAGTGAGGCGATCCAGCGTGCTAAATGCGGGTAATTCGTAGCGTTGTTTGATGAGTTCTTCCAGGGCCGCATTAATCATATCAGCCGGGTTGTCCATGGTGCGAACGGCGCGCAGGAGCGTCCGGAGTGCGACACGCCGAGCCTCTTTGCCATAGGGAACGATTTGATAGTACTCTCGCACCAGCTGGTGATGCCGATACAACGTCCGATCATGGTCATACAAAGGCTCCACTTCTGCGGCAAGGTCGAGCGCTTTCCGAATGTGGTCCACTAACGGAGCAGGAATCTCATCGAGCGCCGGAAAATAGCCCAGACACGGAAAGAGCTTGATCCAGAGCATGAGGTTCAATTGGTTCTGCGCTGTCCTGGTCATCGTGCTTACAAAGCGGCGTTCTTCATCCGTCGGGGTAAAGGCTTCGATCAGCTCTTTGGTGGTATAGCTGCGTTTCATCCGCCGATAAATCGTTCGATCAATAGCGGTCATAGTCATACTCCCTTGCCACATTATCAGTATACTTGCATCTACTGATGTGGTATACTGCCGCTAAGATACCTTAGCAGCACCAAACAGCGCAAGAAACCGGGACTTTCATCTGCTAAGGTCGTCAACAACTGCCGTTTCTTTCATCTGCTAAGGTTTTTGGATATGGAGACGACTACGAAACGAGCCAAGCAACCAGCATTATCAGCGGCTGGAGAGCAAGCCCTCAGACAGTACGAACAACGACTACGCATTGAAGAGGACTTAACGACTGCCACGATCCGCAACTACCTCAGCGATCTGCGTCAATTTGTCGCTTGGTGTGAGTCCATGTGGCAGCAAGGTCATGAGGGTAGCCGATCATTTACGCCTGAAGCAGTGACCTCCCCAACACTCACTCAGTACCGAACCTATCTCCAGGCACTGCAACTCAAGCCGAACTCCATTAATCGATCCCTGATTAGCCTCAAGCGGTACTTTGCCTGGCTCATCACCACAGGACAACTCACCTATGATCCAGCGAAGGTGGTAAAACTCGTTGGAGAGGAAGTCACCTCTCCGCGTCATTTGGATGATCAAGAAGAGCAAGCCCTGGTTGCCGCAGTGAAGAAAGGTATCCCACGGGACCAAGCCATCATTGTGCTCATGCTGCATACCGGGCTACGTGCGAGGGAAGTCTGTACACTCACCCGTGCTCAGGTTCGCTTGGGAAAGAGAAGCGGGAGTATTATCGTGCATGGCAAGCGGAACAAGTATCGCGAAGTTCCTCTCAACGCAACAGCACGCATGGCGCTTTTAGCCTATGACCCTTTACTCACGAAGCCACGTGCTCAGGATACAACCCCACTCTTTCGCTCAGAGAAACGGCACGGACGGCTCACTGAGCGAGGATTAGGATATCTCATCAAAAAGTATGTGGAGCAGGCTAAGCTCTGTGACGTAAGTCCACACGACCTGCGCCACCGCTTTGGCTATCGCATGGCGGGAACTGTGCCTCTCCATCGACTGGCCCAACTCATGGGCCATGACTCACTTGATACGACCATGCTTTATGTACAAGGAACGAAAGACGATTTGCAACAAGCAGTTGAGACGATTGCTTGGACATAGGAGTATACAAGATGGCGCAACAGAGTAACGAGATAGCGATCTTCTGCTGCTATGCACGCGAAGATGAGAAACTCCTAGACGAGCTTAGAGCGCATTTAAGTTCACTTCAGAGACAAAAAGTGATTAGTGTGTGGCATGACGGCGACATTAGTGCAGGAGCAGAATGGGAACTGGAGGTCAAGGAACACTTGAGCAACGCCAACATTATCTTACTGCTCATTAGCTCCGACTTTATCCGCTCTGACTACTGTTATAGTACAGAGATGCGACATGCCCTGGAGCGGCATCAGCGAAGAGAAGCAACTGTCATTCCAATTATTCTTCGTCCTGTTCATGGCTGGGAAAAGGTTCCCCCTGGAAATATCCAACTTGGCCAGCTTCAAGCGCTTCCAAAAGATGCCGAGCCTGTTATGGGTCGGTCGGATCGTGAAAAGGCTTGGAAAGAGGTGGCGGGAGGAATCGAGAGAGCCGTCAATGAGTTGTCTACGAGAGAGTCTGCACCATCTGTTAAGGATAGTACACCACCTGAGGTTCTGACTCCTGAAAAGATGAGTGTAGCTGCTTCTGACGAGTTGAACCGAGTAAAGAGAGAAAAAAGTCCAAAGCTTGATGACTCTCTCAGTAGCGACAATGGCCAATGGTTTGTTGGGCCACGAAATGGGGGATCATGCACATTTAAGGGCTCATGGATATTTGGGGCAAAGGCATATTATGTAGAAACATTGAATAAAGATTACCTTTTCTACAAGGGTCTTCACGAGTACCATCGTGCTATCAATGATTTACTCCTTGAAGTGCGAATGAGGATTGTCAAAGGAAATGAGGGTGGACTCATTTTCCGTTGGCAGAAGGTTGGGCAAGCAGATGAGTTTTACTACTTCTATATTACAACGAGTGGCTTCTATGGGCTCATAAGAGGTGAGCCTACCAGGGGTCAAGATCAGCATAGACATCTAATACATCCATCTCTCAGTGAGCTAATCAACAAAGACTCAGATCAAAATACCATTGCAGTGAGAGCTTCTGGGAACACTATTGACTTGTTTGCCAATGGAACATTTCTCAATCGCTTTTCTGAAGCCATCCCTGATGCAGGGCAATTTGGCTTTGTTTCTGGTCGTCTAAGTAAAGTTGCCTTTTCATATGCAAAGATGTGGCAACTCTAATTGAAGAGCACTCAAAAAAGGGGATTGGCTCAGTGCTACGTAAGGTGTCACCAATGATTTTTTGTGAGGTGTTTCATGTCACAAAGCCCTACACCGCAACCTGGTCAGCCATCACAAAATCCTGCACTCCAACCTGCTCTACAATCACAAAGTGCTACAACTCAACCCACATCTCCACCACAAAGTCCCGCACTCCAACTTGGTCAGCCATCACCGAACCATCTATCCCAACTCTATCAACGACTATGGAGTCTCACAACTCAATATAGAGGGAGACTAGTGTTAGCAGGTTGTGTAAGCCTACTCATAGTGGCTGGGATACTAGGGCTAATAAGATCCCCCTGGTGGTACGTTCCATTACTCATACTCCTTGCTGTTCTAGGTATTATTGGGATCATTACACTCATTCGTCTAGGGTATAGACACGCGTGGACAGGATTGCCCGAGTATTCCGGCCCTCCTGGATCTACAGATATCGCGTTCCAGCGAGCGAGAACCCTCTGGGACTGGTCGCAGTTACTGATCATACCCATCTTCTTGCTCATTGCAGCACTTGTATTCGGTTTAATACAGAATGCCATAAGTTTTCAGATGAGCGACACGCAACATAAGAACGACATGAATCTTGCGGCCACGCAACAAGCAGTGGACAAGGCGGCAGCAGATAAGCAGAACCGGGAAGCCGTACTTGCCGCCTACCAGAGCAGCATTACAGATCTCCTCTTGAATCATAAATTAGGCGTACGCAATGTGGTGAAACCAGATGATCAAGAGGCAGCCCGTATATCAGCTATATCAGCACGAAGTCTGACATTGGTGACGGTACGCCGCCTCGATGGGGATCAGAAAGGCTTTCTCATCCAGTTCCTCTACAATGCACAGCTCATCAATCAAGGACATCCAATCATTAGCTTGAATACTGCTGACCTGAGCAGAATCAATCTCAGTGGAATCAAGCTTAGGGGTATCAATCTCAGTGGAGCTGTCATGACAGGATCAGATCTTAGCGGAGCAGATCTAACTCAGGCCTATCTCTGGGGAGCCAATTTGAGTAAAGATAGCAAAGCCAACCAGCAAACCAACTTGAAGGGAGCCACTTTGATAGGAGCCTACCTCTGGGGAGCCAATCTGAGCGATGCTGATCTGAGTGGTGCTAAGCTGAGCGGTGCCGATCTGAGTGGCACTAACTTGAGGGACGCTATTCGAGATGGTGTCGACTTTTGTTATACAATAGTGACCAATGACACCTGCCCGCCGAGGCCTTCCTCATCCGGAGCTTCAGATCTTGGAGACGACGCTACAATGTGGAGTTCCTTCATGGCTAAACAAGGGGAAGTACCAGTACCAGTACACAACGTCGCTAACGTCACTGCTCCAAGCTATGACAACAATGACCAAAGTGACAAGAGGGACAACAACGGAAGTGCTTTACAGGTATTCCTTCTCGGCGGGGACCCGTACACGAATGTCCAGGCCTACCGGAGCGTGTCGCTTGATAACACTAAGACGAACTTTGATTTGTCCCTATCCTTCTATATTACCCCATTTAATGTTAGTGAGGTGCCTCCTATTCAGGCTTTGGAATTCAGGGTAAGTTCGGGTCCCAACGCCACGGTAGCTCTACAGTGGCAACAAATCAGCGCTACGCAATCGCAGCAAGACAATCTTCCGAATTGGCGAGTAGGTAACGGTACAAGCTGGGAAGACCTCAAGCAAAGCCAGCAGAAACTGTTGGCAGGGAAATGGTACACGTTAGATCTTACGGGGGAGATCGTGGGCAACGAGATGCATTTTCTCAGCTTTAGTTGCATGAATGACTTCGGTGCCGCCGATGATAACGTCTCATCATCCCTCGATCGGTTCCTTGCACTCTCCCCGAACATGAAGATAGGGATGCAGTTGGACGGTAATGCTCATGAAGATCCGTACGATGTGTATTTAGACGGAGTAGACTTCAATCAGACGTAACATTCTGGTATCCACTCAGGGTTTCAAGGCTGCGATGGAACTCACCTCCAGCTAAAGTTAACCCTGTCAATGTAGACTTGGTAGGGGTCTTCATGAGCGTCACCATCCAGCTGCACAGCTACAGCGAGCTTGTCGCCCTGCAATGAGACGGGAGCGAATGTCTGACCGAGTTGAACCGAGAGGCTATCACAACTGAAACTGATGTAATGCACCTGGCCATATGAAATATCGCCCTTGAGGTGAAGCTTGTGCCATGTATTTACGCCGAGTTGCTGCGTCACACCGATGGGCTGCCAGCTGCTTCCAGTCCAGAGGCGCCAGGGAGGAGGACTACCACCGCCGATGTTCTCCCATTGCAACGCCCACTCCCAGCGCTGGTTATTCACCCATGTGTTCATGGTAAATTCCAATGCTTGAATAGGTGTAGCGTTTGGAAATCTAAAGGAGAGGTTCAGTTCAAAGCTGGTAGCCGTGTCAGCGGGTGGTAGGTTTCGGTACACATGGATACCAACATACGGTTGTCCACTGAGAAGTGAGGCCTTCAGAGCCATGCCATCAACACTCGGTTTAGCAACATTTGTTACGGTCGCCTTTGCACTTCCACCATCATAGAAGATTCCCCATTGCGAAGCATCGTCATCGAGATTAGTAGCACTGGAGGTGGGTATTGTATGCGCTGGAGTCTGAGTCTGAGTTCCTCTAGGAGCGTTTCCCAGGTTTTGCGAGGCACTACAGGTAACAAGTCCAACCAGGACCAGTCCCATGATCGCCAGTACTAGGCTATTACGTTTGGCTCTTTGCCATATTCTGTGGTGATTCATGATTTCATTACCCCCTGGATTTTAAGAAGTTTTCTGACTGATTAGGGCTTCCAACTCACTGGAACGCAACAATGCCTTGAGAGCCAATTAACCTTGGAGTTATGGTAGTCTGGTAAATATTTGTCTGATTGCCACCTTATTATATTTCAGGTATGTGCAAGTGAGCAAAGAGAGAAACCTAACAGTTCCCTATTCTCAGATTGCCCAACCCCAATTAACACTTATACTCTTCTAAGAGACCATTCAAAAACGGATGCTGGATCGTCACTATCTCTCTTTGTCGCCTGAACCATCCTCTGAAAGTGACAAAACTGGAAAAGAGGTGTCTGACCAGCACAGAAGGAAAAGGGAAACCAATCATTTTTCAGAAGCTTTTACCTTGTTCTACCCATCTTGCCTGATACCACATCGATTGTTGTGTAACCGTGTGCAGCGAGAAGGCGTTAAACCCAGTCCAGACCTGGCTTCCGAGCTTTTCTGCTACGCATCATTACACAAAATTTGGTATGGCATCATCTTGCCTATGTCCTATTTTCCGCGTATCTCGGTCTTAGGCCTAGAAGCGGCCATGCGTCTGGATCGTTTCCCGCAGCCGCGGCGCGTCCCCGTAGACCTCATCGCCGGTCACCCATCGCATCGGCACCCCCTGCTCCCAGGCATGGATCAGCATCGTCATGGCCTGCTCCGGCTTGGTGGCAAAGCCCACCTCCTCCGGCACGCGCGCCTCGGCTCGCCGCACTCGGTCACGGGCCCATGCTTCCGGTAGGTAGAGCTGCCGATCCAGGAAGACGTGGGCATCCTTGGTCGCGTAGCTCAAGAGGGTGGCCACCTGACTGTTCTCCCGCTTGCCCGCCGTCCCGGTGTACTGCCGCGCCACCCCTACTGAGCGCTTCCCTTTCTTCAGAAAGCCCGTCTCATCCACTATCCCAATGCCCTCCGGGTCCCCAAAGGTCTCGATCACAAACTGCTGCAGCCGATCGCGCGCTGCATCCGCATCCCACGGCACTCGGTACAACAGTCGCTGCATGCGATCGGGGATGCGATCCCCCATTGCTTCGGCCACCTGCCAACTATTCTTGCGCTCCGCCTCAGTCAGCAGTCCACGCAGATATTTCCGGGCTTGCTCGCGTGACTCGCTGCGTTCAAACAGGTCGGCAAAGCGCGCATGAAACGCTACAAATTCGTCTTGCCACTGCTCCAATTCATCTTCCGTCATGCTCTTCCTCCCAATCGGATTCTCTCTTCTTCTGAATCTACGACTGGGACCTAACTACGGTTGTAGTACTAGAGCGTGTCCGAGAAGCCTCTACAGGCCGATTGGCATGGATGGGTTGCTTCGGCCTGCCACGGCTTTTCATACCCAGGAAACCGATGGGTTCATCCCAAGTGGCCACGGCCTTACAGTGCAGATGGCTCCAGAAGCCGATGGAAGCTGAACAATGTTGATTGGCTTCTCTGGCCTTCTCGGACACGCTCTAGGAGCGGCATGAGCACCTCCACCTCACAGAGGAATGCCGAAGTCAGCTGCTCTCGATGAGTGCAGCGACAGCGGAGACATTTTCCGGGAGCTACAGTGCCGCTCCCCGGGACGCTATCAGCCATTACAAATCCGCACGCGAGAGCCGAGACATACGGAAAATACGGGCCTATCTCATGGAAATACGGGAGGAGCACTGGCAAGAGGAAGTGATCCAGGGACCATTATCCTCGCCAGTTGCCGCGAGATGCCCCACTAGAATATTCTGACCACTGAGATTGGGCAACCAGCGGGTTAGATTTTGGTGAGGCAATGCGGGATTGTATCGACCCACCTGCAGCCAGAGAGCCCGTTGGGTCAGATAAGGCTCGACGATCAGCTTCAAGACGTTTCCCTCTCTTGTTTTGTTCAGATTCTATCATAGGGAGCACTCATGTTGATTTGCTGGTCAGCGTCATGAGAGTGGTCTCAGAAGGCAGACCAACGGCTATTCCTTCCTCCTGGAGCGCTGGCGTGATCTCTTTTACTACTTCAACCAATCTGGCAGGTGACCGAGGCAACCTCTTGAGATCATCAGGGAAATGGGTAGAGAGGAGCTCTTTGAACTGTTTTGGTGTCCCACTCCACTCCTGCATCTCTTGCATGAACAGGCAAACAGGCAGAAAGAGTGGGGAGGACTTCAATGACGCGATCTTTTGCTCCTGGTACATCAGATGGATTTCTGCTTCTATCACCTCATCGCTGATCTCTTTGCCTGCTGCTTGTAGTCGCGCTTTCGCATCTGCAACCTTTTTGAGATCGACCTTTGCTATGATGCAGCACGCAGCAAGAAGGAGATCAGATTTTCCAGCCTGTGCGCTCACCTGTGCATTGAGATAATCAGCATTCGCCTCCTCATACCGCAGGAGTTTTTTCAGCACCCCTGCTCGAGAGAAAAGAAGGTGGCCATTGTTCGGGTGAAGCTGAAGCGCTTTATTGTACGTAGCCAGAGCTTGCTCATAGTGGCCCAGCTTTTCTAAAGCGTGAGCTTTCGATTGGTAGACGCGGAGAAAATCCGGCATCAGTCGAAGCGCCTGATGATACGCCTTGACAGCATCGGCAAACTGTCCTAGTTGGCAAAGAAGATCACCTACTTCTTCATAGGCAAACGCATCATTGGGATCAAGCTGGACCACCTTTTGATAAGCTGAGAGCGCTTCTTCATAGCGCTTCTGCCTGGTGAGGATGCCTGCCTTCTCTTTGTAGACAGAGGCTTTCGCCGGAGCTAGTTGAATAGCCTGTTCGCAGACAGTCAGCGCCTCGTCAAAACGCTTGAGACTGCTCAAAACCCCTGCCTTTCCAACGTAGAGATCTTCATCACTGGCATCCAGTCGCAGCGCCTCTTCATAAGCAAGCAGCGCTTCTTCATAGCGATCCAGATACCACAACGTACGGCCCTTCCATTCATGCGCCTGAGCCATCTCAGGGTGACGAGCCAGGCACTGTTCACAGGTCGGCAGTGCCTCTGTATACCGCTTTCGCTCAATAAGAAGAAAAAACAGTTTCTCTTTGTATCCTTTGAAGATGTGGGGAGTACGCTCGATAAACTGATCGTAGGTGGCCAGCGCATCTTCATCGCGGTGAAGACTGGCAAGAAACTCTGCCTTCTCCCCATAAGCGTGGAAATGGCCAAGGTCGAGTTGAATCGCCTGATCATAGGCGGCTAATGCCTCGTCATCTCGTCTCAAGCTCGCAAGGATCTCTGCTTTCATCAGGTAGGCAGCCTCAGAATCAGGATCTAGCTCAATTGCTCGCTCTATTGTTGCGAGTGCTTCTCTCTCCCGTTTCAGCTTATGCAGATGTTTACTTTTCTCTCTATAAGCTGTGGTAGAGGTGCTGTCGCTCTCAATGGCTCGATTGCAAGCTTCTAAAGCCTCTTGATGGCGCTCAAGTTGGCTAAGGGCTTCTGCTACCAAGTTGCGAACTAAGCGAAAAATATGAGAGAATGAAGAAACAGGATGGTTGTACAGGTTCCAGGAGGACTACATGGCCAGGATCACGCGAGCTGCTCCTCATCTCTCACGAGAAGAAGTCAAAAACCGATTGAAACAGGACCCGCGCCCGTTGTGTCGGCAGCGCTGGCTGATCATCTATAATGCCCTGGTGGATCCACGAGAAGCGACCGACATTGCCAAGCATACTGGCACCACCGTCGCGATGGTCCACCAGGTGATTGCCCGCTACAATCGGATGGCGAGTCGCCGCAGTTGAGACGCCAGGCAAAGGAGGTCGGCGTCGCCAGTATGTGAGCTGGGAAGACGAGCAAGCGTTCTTAGCCCCCTTTTTCACGCGTGCCGCGCGGGGAGAAATTGCCACCGCAGGCGAAATCCAGCGCGCGTTTGAAGCACAGGTGGGCCACGAGATTCACAAAAGCACGATCTCCCGGCTCCTCAACCGGCATGGATGGCGCAAGCCCGTTCCCCGCACGGTTCATCCGAAAGCCAATCCTGAAGCACAAGCGCAGTTTAAAAAAACTTCCCGGCCAGCGTCCAGGCGGCGGTCGCGACCCGCCCGGCAGAGGACAAGCGACCTGTCCTAAAGATGGCGCGTGTCCGAGGGACGCTTTGGCCGCCTCAGTACACCCAAACGGGCTTGGGCCCCACCAGGCATCCGCCCAAAGGCGCCCAGACAGGTCATTCGCCAGTCCAGCTATGTCTATGCGGCGGTGGCACCAGAGCAAGGCCTGATGACCTGCCTCATCCTGCCGCACGCCGATACAGAGATGATGAATCTCTTTCTGGCGCAGGTGGCCCAAGACTTTGCCGACTACTTCGTGGTCATGCAAGTCGATCAAGCCGGCTGGCACCGGGCCAAAGAGCTGCGGGTACCAGAGAATATTCGCTTGATCTTTCAACCCGCTTATAGTCCAGAAGTTAACCCGGTCGAGCATCTCTGGGAGGAACTGCGAGAGAAGTACTTACACAATCGGGTCTTTCCCTCCCTAGAGGAACTGATTGAGGTTCTTTGCCAGGCACTCAGCGAACTGACTGAGGACACACAACGGCTGCGTTCTATGATGTTTTTCCCGCATTTCAGAATGGAGCGTTAGATTGCAACTTGGTATGCATGATAGATGTGGAGCTTGGCACAGGTAGGAAAAGCCTGTACGGCTTGATGGAGGATTGTTGCTACTGTCTGACTGTTCCGCTTTTTAAAGCGCATGGTAGAGATATCTGTGTAAACATCGAGATGGAGAGGATCAAGGCGAAGGCTCTCCTCATAGGCACGAATTGCCTCCTCATCACGACCTAAAGCGCGGAGAACATCCCCTCTATCAACGACCGTGTATAATTGCGCCCAGATAAAATTGACCGACCCCCGAGATGGCGGTACGCTGTGGAAAATGTTGTTGAGCATGCCCACAGGAGACGGCCATGATCAGGAGCAGGACAGTGAATACGATAC
>WNGK01006573.1_pt1 | contig 20672 bp, 27 predicted proteins | sample 5400601 | NCBI WGS metagenome assembly WNGK01 (sample SAMN13153376, study PRJNA577476) | soil metagenome | isolation source: 60 cm soil or saprolite under Garry oak tree replicate 1 | place: USA:California | collected 2016-06-15
ACCTACCTGGTGTCCTGCGACGGCGCCACCCAGGCCATCAACAACGCCGGCGGCGTGCTCGGCCACAAGTTCGCCTGCAAGGGCGTGGACACCAGGGGAGATCCCGCGGACGCGGTGCCCGCCACCAGGCAGATGTTCGCCACCACGCCGAACCTCGCTCTGGTCATCGGCGTCACCTCCGACGAGGCGGCCAGCGTGGTCCCGGTCATCAACGCGGACAAGATGGTGGCGTTCGGGATGACCGGCCAGTCCGAGTTCAGCTCCACCCACTTCCAGTACTTCTACCGGCTGGTCCCGCCGGACCTGGAGGAGTCCTACGCGATGATCGTCATCGCGCAGCAGCTCGGGTACAAGCGGATCGCGCTGGCGTTCGGCAACGACATCGGCTCCCAGACGTTCATCAAGCCGGCCATCAGCGCGATCAGCAAGGCCGGCCTGACACTGGTGGCGAACGAGACGCTCGACCTGTCGGCGAACACCTTCCGGACCGAGGCGGACAAGATCGTCGCCGCGCACCCGGACGTGATCCTCACCGAGGCGCTCGGCCCGGCGGACGGGACGTTCCTGTCCGAGGTGAAGCAGCTCAACGGCGGCAAGATGATCCCGGTCATCGGGACGTCGGCGACGATCTCCCCGGACTGGTACAAGTCGGTGGCCGCGGCGATCACCGCGCCCACGCTGGCGAGCAGTTTCCACGCCGACAACCTGGTCACCGAGACCAGCGGACCCTCGTACACCCCGTTCCACGACGCGATCATGTCCGAACAGGGCAAGGTCGGCAGCACCGGAAACTTCGCCACCTACCTGACCGCGCCGGGCGCCGTGCACCTGTACGACGCGATCAACCTGTCCGCGCTCGCGATGATCGAGGCGAAGTCCACCGTGCCAAGCGTGTACGCGCCGTTTATCGCCAAGGTCGGTGACGGCTCGGCGGGTGCGGTGACCGTGTACTCGTTCGCCCAGGGGCTCGCCGCGCTCAAGCAGGGCAAGGCCATCAGGTACCAGGGGCCGGGCGGGCCGACGAGCTTCGACTCCTTCCACGACTCGACCGGCATCTTCCAGATCGACACCTACAGCCCCGCCGGCGCCGTTCAGGTGACCGGCAATCTCACCGCCGCGCAGCTGCGCGCGGTGTCGTCGTAGCGAAGGGGGCAGGGCACGGCGATGAGCTTGTTCCTCGCCTCGCTGGGCTTCGGCCTGGTGACCGCGGCGGTGCTGGCGATCGCGGCCGTCGGCTTCACGATGCAGTTCGCCGTGACCGACGTGCTGAACCTCGCGTACGGCGGGGTGATGATCGCCGCGGCGTTCGTCGCCTACGCGCTCAACCAGGCCGGGGTCAACGTGTGGATCGCCATGCTGGCCGCGGCCGCGGCCGGGTCGGTCGGGTCGGTCCTGCTCAATAGGGGGATCTACACGCCGTTCCAGCGGCGCGGCAGCGCGCCGATCACGCTGGTGATCGTCTCGCTGGGCATGACGCTCATCATCGAGTTCGGCCTGCAGGCGATCGTGGGCGGCACCAGCGTGTCGTACACGATGAGCCAGGGACCGACACTCAAGGCGGGCGGCCTGATCCTCACCACGGTCCAGCTGGTGATCATCGGGCTGTCCGTCGTGGTGATGCTGGGTGTGCACGGGCTGCTCCGGTACACCAAACTCGGCAAGGCGATGCGGGCCACGGCGGCGAACCGCTCGCTGGCCCGCAACTGCGGCATCAGGACGGACCGGATCGTGACCGCCACCTGGGCCCTGACCGGGGCGCTCTGCGGCATCGCGGGCACCGTCTTCGCGATAGACAACGGCAGCTTCGGGGCGACCAGCGCGGACCTGTTCCTCGTGGTGATCCTCGCGGCCGTCTTCCTCGGCGGCCCCGGCCAGGCCTACGGGGCCATGGCCGGCGCCGTCATCATCGGGATCGCCACCGAGATCAGCGCGGCCTACTTCACCCCGTCGTACAAGGACGTGATCGCCTTCCTGGTGCTGCTGATCGTGATGGCGGTACGGCCGGGCGGCGTGCTGGGGGCGACGGCCTGATGACCAGCGCGCAGCTGTTCTACGCCATCAACCTGCTCATCTACGCCGGCGTCGACATCATCGCCTGCCTCGGCCTGAGCCAGCAGTTCGGCGTCGCCGGGGTCACCAACTTCGGCTTCATCATCTTCCAGGCGGCCGGCGCGTACACCGCCGCGATCTTGTCGCTGCCCAGCCAGGGCGCCAACGGCGGGTTCCAGTCCTACATCGGCGGGTGGAACCTGCCGTGGCCCATCCCCTGGATCGGCGCGATGATCGTGGGCGGCCTGGTCGCGCTGCCGTTCACGTTCCTGGTCGGGCGGCGGCTGCGCGGCGACTTCGCTGCGGTCGGGCTCCTGGTCACCGCGGTCATGGCGAACCTGCTCGTCAACAACTACCGCCCACTGCTGAACGGGTCCGCGGGGCTCTCGCTGGTCCCGGCGCCGCTGCAGAGCAGGTACAACCCGCAGTCCCAGGGCTACCAGTGGCTGTACGCGGCGGTCACGCTCGTCCTGGCGGCCGCGGTCTACCTGCTGGTGCGGCGGGTGACCGAATCGCCGTACGGCCGGTCGCTGCGGGCGATGCGCGACAACGACGTCGTGGCCGACTCGCTGGGCAAGAACCTGCTGTCGCTGCGCGCCGCGATGCTCGTGCTCGGCGGCATGCTGGCCGGGCTGAGCGGCGCGATCCTGGTCGGGTTCATCAACCTCTGGGCGCCGTCGGCGTGGGGCTACGCGGAGACCATCGTGCTGTTCGCGGCCGTCATCATCGGCGGCGCGGGCAGCCATCGCGGGGCGGTGCTCGGCGCGATCCTGGTGCCGGTCGCCTTCGAGGAGGCCACCAGGTACATTCCCCCGTTCGGGCCGCCCGGCCTGGTCGCCGACCTGCAATGGGTGGCGATCGGGCTGCTGATCGTGATCTTTCTCTGGTTCCGGCCGCAGGGGGTGCTGCCCGAGCGCCGCCGCAGGATAGGTTCCGGCGGGCCGCCGCCAAGAACCATAGACATACCGAACGAGGACGTGGTGACTCTGGCCAGCGCCGGGCAGGGGCCCGGGTCGGCGGACGCGGCCCGCCAGGACGGATCCGCAGTCCGCGTCGCCGGGCCCCTCGGCACTCGTTCGGTGCCTTCTCCGGCCTCCCCGGCCGACGACGGCGTGGTCCTGCGCACCATCGACGTGACCCGCGACTTCGGCGGCGTGCACGCGGTCGCCGGGGTGTCCATAGAGGTGCGGCGCGGCACCCTGACCGGCCTCATCGGCCCGAACGGCGCCGGCAAGTCGACGTTGCTCGCCATGCTGGCGGGCACCATCGGAGTCACCTCGGGGCAGGTGATCTACGCCGGGACCGACGTCACCGGCGTGCCGGCCTACCGCCGCGCCCGGCTGGGCCTGGTCCGGACGTTCCAGCTGGCCAGCGAGTTCAAGCGCCTCACGGTGATGGAGAACCTGCTCAGCGCGGTGCCGGCCAACCGGGGCGACTCGCTGGCCGGGGCGCTGCGCGGGCGCCGCTACTGGCGGCCGGATGAGGAGGCGGCGATCGCCCGGGCCCGGGAGCTGCTCGACCGGTTCGGCCTGTCCGGCTACGCCGACACCTACGCGGGCGACCTGAGCGGCGGCCAGCGCAGGCTGACCGAGATCATGCGCGCGCTGATGACCGAGCCGACCATGCTGCTGCTCGACGAGCCGATGGCCGGGGTCCACCCCCGGCTGGCCCGCCAGATCGGGGCCCAGCTGCTCGGCCTGTGCGCCGAGGGCATGACCATCCTCATGGTGGAGCACGAACTGGCCATCATGGACGAGTTCTGCGACCCGGTGATCGTGATGGCCGAGGGAACCGTCCTGGCGACCGGGACGATGGCGGCCCTGCGGGCCCGCTCCGAGGTAGTGGAGGCGTACCTTGTCGGCTAATACAGTGCCGGCCGAGGCAGGGCCGGCCGAAGCAGGGCCGGCCGTGCTCCGCGCCGAGGACATCCGGGCCGGGTACGGCGCCGGCGACATCATCCACGGCATCTCGGTGTCGGTCGCCGCCGGGGCGGTCGCCTCCGTCGTCGGGCCGAACGGATCGGGTAAATCCACCCTGCTGAAGGCCCTAGTCGGCGTGGTCCGGCCCTCATCCGGCCGGGTGCTCGCCGGCGACCGCGACATCACCGGCCTGGCGCCGGAGGAGGTCGCCCGGGCCGGGGTGGGGTACGTGCCGCAGGTCGACGACGTCTTCGCGCCGCTCACCGTCAGGGAGAACCTGGAGATGGGCGGGTACCTGCTGCCCAGCCGGGATGTCAGCGCGCGGGTCGAGCACGTGGTCGGCGTGTTCCCCCGGCTCGGCCAGATGCTGACCCGGCGGGCCGGCCGGCTGAGCGGCGGCGAGCGGAAGATGCTGGCGATGGGCCGGGTGCTGATGGTCCGGCCCGCCGTGTTCCTGCTGGACGAGCCGACCGCCAACCTGGCCCCCCAGGTGGCGGCCGAGCTGCTCACGAGTCACGTCCGGGCGCTGGCCGAAGCGGGCGCCGCGGTGCTCATCGTCGAGCAGCGGGCCCGGGCCGTGCTGGCCATCTCCGACTACACCTACGTGCTCGGCGGCGGCCAGGTGCTGATGGCCGACACCCCGGCGCGCCTTTCCGCCAGCCAGGAGTTCACCGAGTCCTTCTTCGGCGCCGTCCCGCAGAGCCCGAAATTAACCCGGGACCCGGCGCGGCGCTGAGCGCGGATCGGCGTCAGCGACGTCCGGTGAGCATGGCGGCAACGAGTTCGCGGCGGCTGCGGACGCCGAACTTGTCGAAGGCCGCGGTCAGGTGCTCCTGGACGGTGTTGGCTGAAATGTGCAATTCCTGGACGATTTGGCGCGTGGAATGGCCTCTGATCACCAGGGCGACAACCCGGGATTGCGCGTCGGTGAGACCGTACGCGCTGAGCAGCAGCGAGCTGATCTGCGCCGCGGGGGTGGGTTCGATGACGATACCGATCTGCGCCGCGGGCGGACCGCGCAAGCGGGACGCGTGCAGGGAAAGCCATTGTCCCGCGCGGCTCCGGAGCCGGACGCTGGACGACAGTTGCGGCGGAGCAGCACCCTCCTCGAGCCGGGCCAGCCGTGCGGCCGCGGCGTAAACGGCCACCGGCAGCTCGCTGCCGCCTGGCCAGCCGGCCTCATCGATCTCGGCCAGCCACTGCGCAGCCTCCGGGTTCATCGACATGACGGCCAGGTCCTGGTCGAGCACGATGATGCCGGGAGCTCCGGTCCCAGCTGCCGCGGCGGCGGCCGGCCCGATGGTGATGGCTCGCCGCAGGCCCTCGGCCACGTGCGGAGAGATATGCCGGATCAGGCCGACCTCCCGGTCCTCGAAACCATGCGACGCGTCTTCGCGGTGCAGGCAGAGCACACCCCAGCACTGTTGGCTGGTGATGAGAACCGCCCGGAGTTCGTCGCCAAGGCCGAGTGGACCCATGATCTCCTGGTAGCGAGCACTGGCGGGCCGGTGACCGCGGGTGGCCCGGTCGAGCGAGCCGACTGGATCGGCAGACTCCGCCAGCGCGGCGAACTTGTTGACGTCCTCGCGGCCGTACTCGTTTTCCAGGAAGAGCGGCGTCGCCGCCCCCAGCGGTTCGTCGGCGGCAGCCGAGGTGAACAGCAAGGTCTGCGGGTCGACGGTCCCGAAGAACGCCGCGTCCACCGACATGATCCGGCGCAGTCTGCGCAACACCTCATCGCGTAGATCGGCGGCGTCCAGCCCGGCGTAACACCGGCCGATGAGGGCGGTTACCTGGCGTTTCACGGACGCGTCCGACATAAAACGACCATACTCCGGGACCTGGCGAGCACCGAAGCGCTGTGCTGCAGGTCTTAGCCCGCGGCCATGACGCGTCCGCCCGGGCACCGGGTACGGACGTACCCGGGCGGACAGTGTCCCGTTGTGCGGTCAAGATACCGGCACCAGGCCAAGCTGGCGCAGCAGGCCGAGTTCGTCGAGGCGCCCCCAGCGCTCTACGATGCGGCCATCGCGGACGCGCCAGATGTTGATCCCGGGGAGGCTGACGGTACGGCCCGAAGCGGGCACGCCGAAAATCTCGCCCTGCTGCGTACCGCTCGCCGTGAAGTGCTCGACGACCAGGTCGCCCTCGCCGACGAGGATGTCCATGTCGCTTTGCCAGTCGGGGAATGCGGCGCGGAACATCGCCCCGGCCTGGCGCATTCCTTCCCGGTCGGCCGTCACGCCGACCGGCGGGTCATGGTTGACGAAATCCTCGGCGAGGAATTCGTCGACGGCACCGAGGTCACCCTTGGTGAACAGGGCGTCGATGAACGAGGTGACGGTGTTCTTGTTTTGGCTGATAGTGTCCATGGCCGCAGTCTGCCGCCGGGCGATGAGCGAAGGTACCCCAACAACTTGGGGTTTTCCGGCCTTGCGGCGCAGCCTCGGGGTAGAGCCTCGTGCCCCCCGTGTGGCGCCACACGGGGGAGTTTCGCGTAGACCTCAGATCAGGAGCCCTGGCAGTACCCGGCCTGATGTCGATTAGAGGCGCTAGCCGAGGGCCCAGTACTGAAGTTCGTCGGCCGAATTACACGGCTTCAGTATGACTGGCTCGGCGTTGCCACCCGAGAAGTCGGGCAAGGCCATGCAGTATCCGCTGCTGAGCCCGAGTTCGAGCGTGAAATATGGATCCCCGCTGTACGCATTCCTGCTGTGCAGGGTCCAGATAGGACCGCCGAAGTTGTTGCACGTGATCAGCGTGACCCTGTCGCCCGGGACGAGGGGGCCGCTCTGGTCCGGACCCAGGCAGAGGTTATGTGAAACGATGCGATACGCGGTGTTTCCGGGGGATAGGGTCCCCCAGAGCATGAACAGCCACCGCTGGGGTCCCCCGTTGGTGGCGTACCCGTGACAGTGAAACAGCTGGACGTGCGTGTTGGGCGTGGCGGAGCCACTGGGGTCGTCGAGGCAGGCCAGTTGGTCGGTGAGGGTGGGGAAGATCTCCGACCACGGCGGCTGCGGGACCACGTCGGCGCGCGCGGCTCCCGGCGCGGCAATGGTGAGGCCGCCGGCCAGTGCCAGGACGGAGAGCACGCCCGCTATCTTGCTGCTTCGTTTCACGTCGCGTTCTCCTTGCGCGTCGGAACGGCCCGCACCTGATGGACCACGCCGAACCCTAGGCGCGGGGACTGAAGCGGCGCTGGAATGCCCCTGCAACCACTCGCCTGCGTAACCACGCCGTCACGCATTACCTACGGCGCACCTCATAGACCGTGGCGGCGCGCCCGCCGATGGTGCAGTAGGTGATCAGCTCCCCGCTGCCCTCCAGGATGGTCGGCGCGAACATGCGGTGCAGCTCCGCTGCGGAGCGGAACGACCCGTCTTCGTGGTAGAGGCCGTCGATCGGCTGGTGGACGGCCGAAGGCACGTGCCCGGCGCGGCCGCCTGGTTCCATGCCGCCCGATGGCCAGAAGCGCTCGCCCCGGTACTCAGCCGCTGAGCGGACGTCGACTGGGTGGTATCCCCTCACCATTCAGGTTGCGGCGAGGAGGCGTTCGTAGAGCTCGGGAGTGGCCGGGCTGGGTGAGACACCGAGCTGGTCGCGCAGGCACTCGCTTAGCTGGCCGTAAACGCCGAGGGCTTCGGCCAGGTTGCCCTGCGCGGCGAGGGCCTGCATGAGGTAGCGGTAGCCGCTTTCCCGCAGCGGAGCCACGCGGGTGAGCTGCCGGCCGGCCCGGACCGCGGCAGCGGTTTCGGTCCCGCCGAGGCCCAGCCCGGCGGCCGCGTAGCACTCCAGGGCGTGCAGCCGCAGTTCCGTAAGCTGATGGCGGATCTCATCGATCCATGGCGCGTCCTCGCCGGAAGGAAGTCCCGCTCGGCCACGAACAGCGCGGTGAGCGCCGGCCCCCACGCCCGCGCCCAGCCCTGCTGGGCGACCGAGGATTCGGCCCGGTGGATGGCCTCGGCGGCGGCTTCCAGGTCGACCCAGGCCTCGGGCAGGCATAGCCGGATCGTGGGAGGATTTGGTCAGCTGGATCCAGGCGGAATAACCCTGGGTCGAGACCCAAGCCGGCCATGGCTTCGTAGGGGGTCAGGCGGCAGCTCCGGGGGCCGCCGCCGACGTCCGTCTTAACCCGATTGCGATCAGAAAATCAGACGCTCTATCACCGCAATAGGGGCCGGGCGCGGGTCTTTAGCACGCACCGTGAAGGTTCGAAGTGCAGTATGCTGCAGTGACTGCGCTCGTAGCTCAACGGATAGAGCATCTGACTACGGATCAGAAGGTTGGGGGTTCGAGTCCCTCCGAGCGCGCTTCCGTTCCCGCAGGCCAGGGGCACTATCTGGAGTTATCGGCGGCCCGTAGAGCGCTAGCCGGGGGCCGGTTTGAAGGATTTGTGAAGGATGGGCCTACGCGGCACTGCTGAAGGCCGCGAAAACCGGGGCGATCACGTCGCTCACGGGCGTCAGGTCCTTCGGCTTCGGCAGGTATGCCTGGCGGTTGACGACCACCGTGTGGCGCGCAGCGTGTCCGGGACCCCAGCCCGCTCCAGGATCGCGTTCATCGTCGCCCTGGTGTCATGCAAGCGGATCTTGGGCAGCTGTGCCTCGCGGCAGATCCGGGCGAACCCGTCAGACCAGGCTTCGGGGTGCAGCGGGACGCCCAGCTCGTCGGCGCAGATGTAGTTGCTGTTGGCGTAGGCCGGCCCTGCGGCCTCCAGCTCTTCCTGCTGGCGGGTCTGGAGCGCGACGAGCGCGCTGGTGAGCGGCTCGAACAAGGGCAGGACCCGCCACGACCGGCGCGACTTCGGCCCCTTCTCGATGACCTTCGCGTTGACGAGCACCCTGGTCCTGGCGATGGCGATCGTGCCGGCGTCCAGGTCGATGTCCGACCAGCGCAGCCCGAGCACTTCCCCTCTGCGCAGCCCGAGCGCGGACAGCAGCCAGCACGCGGCCAGCCGCTCGCCGGCCGCGCCGGCCAGGAAGCGCCCCAGCTCATCCTCGTCCCAGGTCGTGCCCTCCCTCTGCGGCACGCTGGGCAGGCGCACGTACTGGCACGGGTTGGCGGCCAGGCGGCTGTCCTTGCACGCCAGCTCGAACGCGGCCGACAAGCGGCCGATCGTCAGCCGCACCGACCGTGGGCCGAGCCCGGTACCCGTCTTCCCGCCGCGCCGGCGTCCCTCGGCCAGCATCCAGTCCTTCAGCTGCACGATGTCCTGGCGGGTCACCGACCGGGCCTTGCGCCGGCCGAGCCGCTCCCGCGCCGGCAGCAGGGCCTTGGTGTAGCTCAGCACGGTGTTGGCCGCGCACTCGGACAGCTCCGAAGCCAGGTAGTCATCGAGCACCTCGTTCAGCGTCCCGTCCCAGGGCCTGACGTAGGTGCCCTTGTCTACAGCCGCGCCGATCCGGCGCACCTCGGCCTCCACGAACCTTTTGGTCGGGCCGCTGATCGTCCGCTGCATCCGCCGGCCGGTGACCGGGTCCCGGCCGCAATGAACGGCCCGAGCCCGCCAGACGACGGTCTTGCCGTCCTTCAGGACTTCCTTGGTGATCTTGATCGACATCGGTGATCTTCTCCTCGATCGTGGTCGTTACTCGTCTTCCCACGGGCTGTCGCAGGCGCGGCCGAGCGGGCCGGCCGCATCGTCGGTCAGGAAATCCAGCCCCTGCGGGTAGAGCGGGTGGCCGGGGCTGAAATGCTGGTCGAGCGCCGAGCCGCGGTCGTAGCGGCGGACGTCAAGGCTGTCGTCCAGGTTGAGCGCGATGATGACGTGCTCGTCCGGCCCGTAGATCACCTTCATGCAGTACGGGCTGGCGGGGTGTCCGGCGCTCATGACTGATCAGACCTGCGCCAGTCAGGCCCGTACGGGCGCGGCAGGCCCTGCGGCCACCAGCGCAGTCCGCTCGCCTCGCGCTCGGTAGGCACGTATCGCAGCCAGTTCGCGACCTTGCGCTTCATGTCTGCGTCGGCGTCGGCGAACAGGCTGGCCGCCGCGTCGGCCAGCTTGTGCGCGGCTGCCTGGCTAGCTTGCGTCTTGCTGCTGGGCCTGGGCTTCGGCCTGGCCAGCTCATCGCGCAGCGCCTGCTGGCAGATGGCGCTGATGTTCGTGTCGCCGCCCAGCTCAGCCTTCACCTCGGCGGCCAGGTCGTCGGGCAGGTAGATGGTGTGCTTCACCGGTTCTCCTCCGGGTTGTCGGTATGTGGTGCCAATCTATACCGACATCGGACCGCATGGACCGTGCGGACACGCGCGCCCTTATACTCGGAACAGCCAGCCCGAGCTGGACACGGCGGCACGCCCGCCGTGAAACGGGCTTGAGATCGGATCTCGTTGCTGTCCGCTACGCAACGGGAGGCCCCGATGCCCGCCACGATCGCGCGCAAGCGCCCCACCCTGGACCAGGTCCGGCGCTGGCCGGCCACCTGCACCGTCGCCGAGGCCGCGCTGGCCCTCGGCGTGAGCCGCGCGACCTTGTACGAGGCGCTGGCCCCGCGGCGAGCGGCCCGTCCAGGTGGTCCAGGTGAGCCGCAGGACCCAGGTCCTGACGCACTCGCTGGTCGCCGTGCTCGAGGGCCGGGCGGCGGCGTGACCGGCCTCACCTCGCTGGAGCTGTGCGCGGGCGCCGGCGGCACCGCGCTGGGACTGGAACAGGCCGGGTTCACTCACGCCGGCCTGGCCGAGACCGACGCCGACTGCTGCCGCACCCTGCGGGCGAACCGGCCCGGTTGGCCGGTCGCGCAATGTGACATCGTCAGGGTAGACGCGGGCTGGTTCGCCGGGATCGACCTCATTTCTGCCGGCCTGCCCTGCACCCCGCACTCCCGCGGCGGCGCGCAGCTGGGCGCGGTCGACGAGCGGCACCTCTGGGACACTGCGCTGAGGATCACCTCGGAGGCCAGACCGCGGGCCGTCATGCTCGAGACGGCCGACGCGATCCTGACGCCCAGGTTCGCCGCTGAGCGGGCCGGCACGCTGGAGCGGCTGCACGGCCTCGGCTACCGGACCTGGTGGCAGGTTATCGACGCCAGCGGGCACGGCGTGCCGCAGCGGCGCAGGCGGGCCGTCCTGGTGGCTTTCCGCGAGGCCGCGGCGTTCACCTGGCCGGCTCCGCTGCCCGGCCCGCCGCCCGCCGTCGGCGACGTGCTGTTCGACCTAGTCGCCGAACGGGGCTGGCCCGGCGCGGCAGCCTGGCGTGACCGGGCCCGGGACGCGGCCCCGGTCGTGACCGGCGGCAGCAAGAAGCACGGCGGGGCCGACCTGGGCGCGAGCCAGGGCAAGGCTGCGTGGCGCCGCCTGGGCATCGACCCGATGGGGATCGCCGACGAGGCGCCCGGGCCGGACGGGAAGTTCTCCCGCGGCAGCGGCAAGACCTTCGACGCTGCCGCGGCCGGCGTGATGCTCACCGTGCGGATGGCGGCGCGCATCCAAGGGTTCTCCGACGAGTGGGTGATCACCGGCCGGAAGACCGCGACATACCGCCAGGTCGGCAACGCCCTGCCCCCTCCGGTTGCCCGTGCCCTCGGGGTGGTCATCGCCGCGGCGCTCAGATGCCGCACCCCCTGGCCTGGGCCTGTGAAGGACGCTGAAGCCGGGTGGCCGTCCCCGGCTGGCCGGTGAATACCATGAGTCAGCATGCTGATTGCACGGCTGGTCAGCAGCACCCCACAATAGATCGAGTGCGGTTGGCCTACGTGCAGATCTCCGCAGGCCGGTGCATCCGGAGGCGGTAGGTCGACAGTGCGCCTAGCTGCAAGGATCACGAGCCGGTCTGACGCTTGGTCCCCGCCTGGTCCGCGTGCGTCATCGGCCTCTTCGTCCCGAACCGAAGTAACGAAGCGAACTGCCAGCTCTGCGGTCTGTCTGACCTGGGAGCGATCGTCCGCCAGCGTCCGCTGGCGTCCACTGCTGACGGTGACGATAGTTACTCACTTGGTTACCAGGCTCTTGCGGCTGCCGGTCGGGCCTGCTCGCTTGACCCACAGACCCGCGACAGTGCCGCAAACGTGCTGGCACCTAGAGCCATGGGACAACTGCGGCATGCAGCCGCATTAGCTCAGCAGCATCGTAAGTGAGGGCAAGGCGCCCTCTCGTTCGCCTATGACGCTTGCCGAGCGGCTGGATGTTCAAAGTCGTGATTAGTCCAGCGAGCTGGAGGCGGGTCATTGGAGGATCAAGAATCGAGACCGCGTCATCGATAGTGAAGTCCACCTCAGACGAGGGTCTAGGCATCCCTCTTGTCACTTTGCCTTGTTGGCCGGGGACTTCAAGCCAAGGGATGAGAGTGGCATGCAGCCGTTCTAGCTCCTCCATGCTGTACGTCAGGCGGGGCCGTCCCCTCCTCGGCTCCTGGCGCTTGCCGACCGGGCGGATGCCTAGGGCCGCGATCAGGTCGGCTACCTGCTGGTATTTGAACGGGGGGAACAGCAAGACCGCTTCGTCGATCGTGACGACCACTCTAGACAAGTCCATCACGCCTCAGTCTCGTCACTCCCCTTGACACGCAGTATTTTTCCAGATTAAATCGTCACTGACGACGCGTGCCCGAAATCAGGCCCGAGCTGATCTAGTTCGGGCCTTTCGTATGCCTAGGGCCTGGCAGTCAGCCTGTCCGGCGCCGTCTCGCATGCGCTGGTATCAGCCGCTTTGAGCGGCCGACCTCGCATGCTTGGACCGAAGTGTCCGATCCCCCAGCCGTTGCCAGGATTCCGCTTGGCAGCGTCATCCCCACACTCACAGAGAGTAGGGAGCCCTGTGAAAACCGTGGATTCAGCCTGCCCACGAGGGACAGAGGGATGAAATCCCGGGTAGCAACCATCACGGCGGTAAGCGCACTGAGCCTGGCAGACCCAGCCCTTCGGTGGGCACTGCTGGCCTTGGCCGCTGGCGTGATCCTCATCACGCTCGTTCTGATCCGCGTGGTGGTTGCTCGAGCCGTGGACTCGCCCAAAGCAGCGCGGAAGGTGCTACGCATCCTTCTTGAAATGCTGCGTATCTGGCTGGGTCGGCCGCGCGGTTGAGCCCGTTGGTCTAGCACATCTGAGCCCCGCCGTGCCGCGGGGCTTTTTGCTGCCAAGGGTTCTGACCCCATCCGCTTAATAAGCCGCGTCCGCGCGGCACGTTATTGGCATGCCCAAAACAGGATCACGCGCCTCGGTTTGCCCCGTCCTTCCGATAGGTGCCGAGGTCTTGCGCGGCGAGAGGGTGCCCGGCACGGAGGACGGGCCAGGCCCAGACTTTGCAAGCGCGGTCATCGACGCTGCGTTACGGCGGGTGCCGCCGACCTGCTGGAGCACGCCCTGGCTGACGTCGGGACCCTGTCAGCGTCCTACCTGCGTCTGATGATCGCCGACCGGCGCGGCATCGACCCCCTGTGAGGACGGCCATAGGCTGAACGCGACCGATCGGCATGGTCAGCCGGGCGCCGTCTCGCCCACTCCTTTCCGGCTAAGGGCGGCCACGGTAGCCGTTCCTGCGGCGCCCGGCACCGTGCCCGCGCTGTGCGGCCCGCACAGAGCACGGCCCATAGCACCAGACGCCCCGGATGTCCAGCACGCCTGCGTGGATCCTGGCTGCGCGCGGCGTAGCGTGTGCTCATGAGCACAGACATCCTCCGCGCCCCGCCCCCGGAGGCAGACGGGCCAGGCCAGTACAGCGAATCGGGCGAAGTGACCTACGGCGCGCCGGACCCGGTTCGCGTCCGCCCGCAGGTGAGCGCCGCCGAGGCCGAGCGCCGGTTCGCCCGCGCCTTCCCGGAATGGGCGGGGGCAGCGGACATGGCCGCCGCGACGGCCAGGGGCATCGAGCCCGGTGAGATCGGAGCGATGACATGAGCGGTGACGAGCCCTACCGGTGGAACCAGGGCCTGATGCTGACCCCGGACCAGTACTACAAGCTGGGCCAGGTGATGGCGGCGCTGGGACCGCGCGTCACCGAGCTGTCCAATGAGCCCCTCGCCCCGGAGCACAGGCAGCTCAACGAGCAGGAGCTGGCCGACCTGACCGGCGCGATCAGCGAGGCGGACCAGGAGGCCGGTATCAGGCAGTCCCTGCCGCTGGGCAGCTACCGGCGCGACCTCGGCCTGGCCAACGACAACCTGGCTAACTTCAGCCGCGTGCACGAGATGAGCTACGCCGCCGAGCAGGAGCGCATCACCCAGGACGCCGCACCGCTGCCCAGGCTGGCTGAGGACAGGATGTCGCACCTGTTGAACCGGGCGGCGCGCGGAACCTACACCCCGGCTGGCTACGCCGCGTACTCCCTCGCCGCCCAGGGCGGCATCACGGGCATGGAGACCTGCGGCCCGGCCCCGGACGGCTACTGCATGAACGTCACGCATGAGCTGGGATGCGGCAGCTCGGGCGATCCTGCTGCCGTTGAAGACTTGCGCCCGGCGATGGAGCGGATCGCGCACCGCCCGTACGCCGACGCGGACGGCCGGGTCTGGGCCGATGCGGAGTTCGGCGCTCCGATGAGCCTGCTCGACCATGTTGAGGCCAGCCTGGGCATCCGCCTCGGTGACAAGAGCTTGTTCGAGACCGGCCGCGCCAGGCGCGAGGTGGCCCAGGTGTCCCGGCAGCAGGTCTGGGGCGACCCGGATACCCCCGGCAGCGGCAAGCCATTCAGCGCATCCACGCGGCGCATTGCCCAGGCCCTGGCCGACTCAAGCAAGGGCATGCTGGCCACCTCGGCGGACGTGGCCCGGCAGCAGGCGGCGGACAAGGCCCAGCACGCCCGGCTGGCCGCCAGGATCGGCAAGCCGCGCCACCAGGACTACGCGGTCGGGCTGAGCAACCCGGTGCACCAGGCCACCGAGCTGGCGCAGTTCGAGGGTGGCATGCTCGGGAACCTTCCGTCATACTCCCGCGCCGGGTCGGTGTCCGGCGACGAGGTGTGGCTGTGAGCGAATACCAGGAAGACTCCGCCCGCCTGGAGCCAGATGACCCCGGCTGGCAGGCCGTCGCCGACCAGGTTGCCGCCGCAGCTGACGGGTGGCCGGAAGAACTGGGAGTCGTGGACTGATGAGCAAGCTGAAGGACGCCCTGCCCGGCACCGGCACCGACCCCACCTTGGGCGCGCTCGACACCACCCGCGAGCCGCAGCAGGCTCAGCCCAGCCCGCAGCTGGTGCAGGTCTACGTGGTCAACGGCACCAGGACAAGCGCCGGGCCAGGACCCGGCCCGATGGAGCTGCCGCCAGCCGAGGCGGGCGCGCTGGTCCGCCAGCGCTTCGCCGTCTACGGTGACAAGCCTCCGAACGTGCCGGACCCCGAGCCCGCCGCCAGGCCGTTCACCGGCACCCATGACCCGTTCCCGCCGAGAGCGGGAACGAGGTCGGGAATCAGCAACTAGGAGGAGGACGCGATGACGGGCAAGAAGGCACCGGAGCTGGTCACGGTGCAGCTCGGAAACGGCCACTCGACCTCGGCCGGGTACGGCTCGCCCGGTGACGCGGTGGCGCTGCCCGAGCCGGAAGCTGCGGCCCTGATCCGGGACGGGTACGCGGTGAGGCTGCCATGACGATCCGCCAGGTGCAGAGCACCGTCACGGTGGCGGCCCCGGAGACCCGTACTCGACGCCGACCACGTTCACACAAGGGCAGATCCTGGATCTTGCCGCTGGCGGCCCGTGGGAGACCGCGATCGGCGCGGCCAACGTGCCGGGTGCTGGCCGGTCAGGCGCTCAACAACGTGCTGACGGGCAGCAGCCCGGTCGGCACGGACAACGCATAGGGGATCTGATGGCCGTCAACATGCAGCGGTTCGTGTTCACCCAGAACTACACCCTGCCCGCCGGTACGGCGGCCACCCCGGTGCCCGGCTCACCCGGCACGGGAGGCCCGGACGGGTTCGGCAACTCGGCCACGGCGGCCGGGCAGGCAGGCGCGCTGTGGCCGACCACGTACATCGCGGGCACCGCGATCGTGCTCGACAGCGGCACGCCCAGCGCGCTGTACACCGCGCTCAACGGGGCGGGAGTCATCCGGGCCTACGTGGCGGGCACCGACGACGTAGGCAGGGCGGGGCTGGCCAACTAGGCCGCTTCACCGTCCTTCACGGCCCCCCGCCGGCCTGCGGTAACCGGCCCGGCTTCTGACAGGGGCACAGGTGCGTGCCTGGCGGCTAGTCCCCGGGAAGGACCCAGGTGGCTGCCGCCGTCATCCCGTCGGCCGTGTAGATGATGGTGCCCGGGCCGTGGGGGACCTGGATCATCACCGTGCCCTCTGCTGTGCTGTCGGACTGGAGGGTGGCGGTGTCCAGCCCGTCCGGCAGGTCGCCCATGTTGGCGGCGACGCTGGTGATCCCGTCGGGGTCCCTGGCCCACCAGTCGGTTTCACTGATGTCCACCGGCCCGGTATCGACCACGTAAGAAACGTCGATGACGACGTACCGCAGCCCGGCTAGCAGGTTGTCGTACTGGCCTGGCTTCACCTCGCGTACCGAGTTGACCCGGACCGTCCACGTCGGCCCGCTGTCCGACTCGGTCAGCGTGATCCCCTGGCCGATAGCCAGGGGAGGCGTGGCGGCGCGGGCGGTACTGCACGCGGTCGCGCCGAGCGCGATCACCGCTGCGGCGACCGCCATCTTGGCTGCCTTGGTCCTCATGGTCCTCTGCACCCCTTCAACAGTGTAAACACCCTTAAGCCTGTCGGCGTTTCCCGAGCAGCAGGCCGAGGACGAGCACGGCACGGAGCCCGCTCCCGCGGGGGATGCGGGAAGCGGGCTCCGTAGTCTCAGCGCCCCGATTGACAGCAGAAGTCGAGGTGCGGCCAGGACACGCCGCAGTAGGCGGTGTTCGTGCCGATGGCCCAGTCGCCCCAGCCGTGCACGCGGACGAAGATCACGCCGAGCACGAGCTCGATGAGCACAACCGCGGCCGCGGCGATCACCGCCAGCAGCCTGGCGCGGCGGCTCACGGGGCAGCCTCCGGGACGTGCTCCCAGTCGCTGAAGAAGTACGCTTCGACCCTGACGGTCCTGCCGCACTCCAGGCACTCGGCCACGACCGGGTAAGAGTGCGGATCAAGCAAATCGGCGGGCTGGCCGTCGAGCCTGCGGGCGGTGCCCGCCTTTGGCGTGATCTTGTGGGAATCGAAGCTGCTGTCATAGACCAGGTTCACGGCGTGCCGCCCAGGTGATCGAGCCGGGCCTGCTGGCACAGCTCCAGGTGGCGCTCCAGCAGCCCGACGCGCTCGGCAGCCGCCTCGGCCGGGCTGATGCGGTGCGCATCTTCCTCGGCGCGGACGTGGCTCAGGGCCTCTTCGAGGTCGGCGTTGGCTTTGCTCACCGCGTCGTAGTAGGCGCTGTGCGTGTCGTCTGTGCTTGGATTCTGCATAGCCGAGGGTTCCTCTCGGTCAGCGCCCGGTTTGGTGTGCAAGCACCGGCCGGGCGCGCTTGCGTGCTGGACCTGTCACGCTACGCCAGGTGCAGTGCTCCTGAATAGCTTTAGAGAGCAATACAGTAGCTACCTGAGACATCAGTGCAGGTCAGGGGAGCTACCGTGTTGCTCGTGAGTGATCTTGAGGCGGAAGGCGGCCGGGACGCCGATCTCGCGTACATGCGCGTGGCTGACGACATCGCCGCGCGGATCGCCTCGGGCGAGCTGGCACCGGGCGCGAGGCTGCGCAGCGAGCGGGACCTGGCCGAGCACTACGGGGTGTCCTACGGCACGATTCGCCGGGCCATGGAAGTGCTACGCGACCGGGGGCTGATCACCACGATTCACGGGCGCGGCACGTTCGTCACCAAGGCATGATGACATTCGCCCTCGCGAGGGCAGCCACGAGCGGAACTGACTGGCCCGCCGTCGCGGCATGGGCAGCGTGGGCAACGGTGGGGATCTACGTCGTGATCGGCCTCGTCGCGTGGAGGCAGGTTCGCGAGGCGCGCAAGCTCCGCGTGGAACAGGCCCGGCCGTTCGTGATCGTGGACTTCGAGCCCGGCTTCCTGGTGTACCTGACGGTGGAGAACCTTGGCCGGACGATGGCGCGGGATGTCAGCATCCGTTTCGACAAGCCGCTTGAGTCCACCCTTACGGGGCGCCTTCCAGGGCGTCGCGAGCTTGATGAGTCTCCGCTTTTCCGCGAGCCGATCCCTGCCCTGCCCCCGGGCAAGAAGATCCGCGTCCTGTTCGATCAGATCAATGACCGGCTAAAGGCCGGGCTCCCGCTCACGTACGACGTAGAGCTGCGCTACCGGGGTCCCACCGGCAGGAAGGAGTGGACGGAGCCGTACCGGCTCGACCTCGGCATGTACCTCGGCTCGGAGCCTGCGAAAGGAATCCCGGAGCTTGTTACCGAGCTGGGGAACATCCGCAAGGAGATCGAGAAATGGAAGGGCAGCGGCATCGTCGTGCACGCCATCGATCAGCGACGGCAGGACCGGATGGAGGCGCGCCGCATGAATGCTTACATCCTCCGCCAGCAAGGGCGTAGGGCGCTCGCGCGGTCCCTACGGGACCGTGCCCTGTCGCGCTTGGGGCTTCGTTAGGCCGCCGCCTCGCCAACCGCAGCCAGCGGGGCATCGCCTTGCGAGACGCTCAGAGCGTCCCCGCAGTCAGCGGGGATGAGCAATCTCCGAGAATTTCGCCACCATAAGCGCGGCCGAATATTAACATGCAAGGCAGTGGATATAGGTTGTACCGTAACGCACTGCGCGACGACTGGTTATTATGCTGACGAGCATCGCGGATTGCCTTCATGAGCTTAGAGCGCTGTTCGAGGTGGAATGCTCCAAGCTCTACTAGCATTGCGGTTCCAAGCAATCCCCACGCGGTCAGGGCAGCCGGTGTAGAAAATGCAAACCAGCGGAGCCCCCAGGAGTGGGCTGGTATGGCTGGCCAGGCCAGAGCCGCTGCGAATGAGCAGAGCGCACCGACTATACAGACCCATGCAACAATAATAAACGGCTTCGCTGAGCCCTTTACCCCTCCTGGCGCTCTCTCCAGCACTACTATATATTCCGGGCCGACCAAGGTGACAAGTATCGTTTTAACAGCGACCACCACTGCTGCGATTGCGACAAGAGCCCCCGCAAATGAGATCAGCAAGGTGGTCGCCATGCCCGCTGAGGCATTATTGAAGGCGGGCAAAGTCCCGATAGCAATGCCGGCCGGCACGCCGAGATAGAAGTCTGGTGCCAGTACTATGCTGCCCCACGGCGTGTAGCGCCAGCGCCGTTTGACGGGCGCAGCCGAGCTAGCCCGCACCGGGACTGGCGCATCAGCCATGCTCCCAAGCATCCTCCGCGTCAGCCGGTCTCGTCAACTCCTCCCTCAGCGTGGCAACCTCCACCTCACCCGTCTCAGGGTTCGCGGGCCTTATGATCACTTCGGTTTCGCCGTTCAGCTCAGAAGAGTAGACGACCTCAATCACCTCTTCGGCCTCAGTCACATCTTCGGCGACCGGGCGTTCGCCAACCGCGACATCACTCCCATAACCAAGATTAACGTGGTCCAGGAGTTGCACGACGATATCGGCATCTGTATCAATCCCCTCTTCAGATCGGAGAACGATCTCGGCAGCGTTGAGGCGCGCCCCCTCAATCAGGCGCTCTACGTCGGGCCGTCCCTCATAGTTCGGATTGGGAGGCTCCACGCTGAAGCGCATCTGTACGACACGCTCAACTGTTCGGCGCCATTGAGGGAAAGACATTTCCCGTCTTATCGCCTCAACCCGCCAATCCTCTCTGGTTACCTCCCGCAGGATGCCGCGAATGGCGCCGATGAAGGATGTAACTCGGATGTCCTGACCCCGGGTCTGGAAAACAAGGCGAAAGTCGGACAGATGCACAGCGAACGGTGCGGCCACACCTGCTGGCGTGCTCGCTTCCTGAAAGTCTTTGTCGTCTTCATTCCAAAGATCAGCGTGGCCGCTGCCTTCAAAACCAAGACGACCGAACAGAATGTCATCCTCTATCTCGGTACGGCCGACATGCCAGATGCGCTGGTACCGCTCGGTGCTAGCACCGGGCGCCAAGGCGCGAATCAGCTCTTCGCGTGGCGAGTGTTCCTCGAACAGAGACTCTTGCGCTGGCGGTATGATCTGCGCCCTGGCCACCTTGCCCGTGTTGCGGGTCCTGGGACTCACTAGCTGATTTTCTCCCCTGTCCGGTGTTTTGACGCTCTGGTTTACGTATCCGTTATCGAATGATTACGGGTTAACATATGTATTTAGACTGAAATTAGTGCATTTCTGCACAAAATATGGCATATCGTTGGACTCCGTAGCTCTCTCACGCTCACACGCTGGCACTATTACGTGTTCCCTCGGGTCGCCGCGCCAGCGGGTCCGGCTCAAGCACTGGGCACGAACGGGCATGGCTCGGTCCTGTCACTGTGAGCGCCGCACCGTCTGATGCCGTCCAAGCACCAAGGACTGGCCCTAGCGGATAGCGCGTCGTGATATGCGTCACCGGTCATGCCCGGTCTTCCTTCCTGAAGGATTCGTGTAGGAGACGCCGCCGGACTGTCTGGACCTAGCGGGACAGTCCGGGACGCTATGCGCGCCCCCGGCCTGCGGGAACCGGACTCAGCCGGACTGGCTCAGACGGCCTGGACGGCTCTCTTCGCTCTACGGATCAGAAGGTTGGGGGTTCGAGTCCCTCCGAGCGCGCCCACGGAACACCAGGTCAGCATGATCGTCACGTTGTATCTGGCCTACCCACGTCGTCATCTGGCCGCATTTTGGGCCGCATCACCATTCGTGACTG
>WNGK01010464.1_pt1 | contig 20666 bp, 23 predicted proteins | sample 5400601 | NCBI WGS metagenome assembly WNGK01 (sample SAMN13153376, study PRJNA577476) | soil metagenome | isolation source: 60 cm soil or saprolite under Garry oak tree replicate 1 | place: USA:California | collected 2016-06-15
ACCACGAAAGTCGCAGAAGGCGACGAGGTAAGAACCACTGGTAAACTGTTGCAGGTTCCAGTCGGCAAGGCATTGCTCGGGCGTGTTGTTAACACCTTGGGCCAGCCGTTGGATGGGAAAGGCCCAGTCAAGACTGACGCGTTTTATCCTCTTGAGAAAATTGCGCCGGGCGTCATCAAGCGCCGCAGCGTGAATCAGCCGGTGCAAACAGGAATCATGGCAATCGACGCGATGATTCCCATCGGTCGCGGACAGCGCGAGTTGATTATCGGCGACCGCGCGACTGGCAAAAGTACGATCGCCATCGACACGATCATCAGCCAGGCGCGTTTGAACAAGGCGGCCGAGGACCAAAGCGACAAGAATTATCGGCCGCTCTACTGCATATACGTTGCGATCGGTCAGAAAAATTCCAATGTGGCGCGCGCTCTTGCGGTGCTCGAAAAAGAGGGCGCGATGCCATACACGACGATCATTTCAGCACCGGCGTCGGACACGGCTACCAATCAGTATCTGGCACCATTCGCCGGCGCGGCTCTGGGAGAATGGTTCATGGACAATGGAATGGATGCGCTCATTGTTTTCGACGATCTGTCGAAGCATGCGGTCGCGTATCGGCAGGTTTCGCTTGTGCTGAAGCGCCATCTGGGCGTGAAGCCTATCCAGGCGACGTGTTTTACTTGCATTCACGCTTGCTTGAACGTAGCGCGCGCATGGCCGAGGAATTCGGTGGCGGCTCGCTCACTGCGTTGCCGATTATTGAGACGCAAGCTGGCGACGTTTCGGCTTACATTCCGACAAACGTGATCTCGATCACGGACGGTCAGATTTATCTCGAGACAGATCTATTTTATCAGGGTGTTCGGCCAGCCATTTCGGTCGGGTTATCCGTAAGCCGCGTTGGTTCAGCGGCACAGATCAAAGCAATCAAGCAAGTAGCTGGCAAAGTGAAGCTTGATCTGGCGCAATTTCGCGAGCTGGCTGCGTTTGCGCAATTTGGTTCCGATCTGGACGCGGCGACGCGAGCGCGACTCGATCGGGGTCAACGCATTGTCGAGCTTTTTAAGCAAAAACAGTACACCCCAATCCCAGTAGAAGGGCAGGTCGCCGTGATGTGGGCCATGCAAAACGGATATGTCGATCCTGTTCCCGTCGAGCGCGTCAAGGAGTACCAACTAAAACTTCAGGATTGGTTGGAAACGCGGAAAGAGAGTTTGCTGGCCGCTATTCGTGACAAGAAAGAGCTCGATGAGAATATCGAATCGCAACTAAAGGCCGCGCTCGATGAATTCAAAACAACCTGGCGATGATTTCGTTGCGCGAATTCGACCCACTTATGTCTGCGACTCGCAAGATCGACAACGTCGAAAGCGCGATCTATTTGATTCGTGGTCAGCGTGTGATGCTCGATTCGGGTTTGGCAGCCATCTATCAGGTAACGACTAAACGACTCAATCAGCAGTTAAAACGCAACCGCCGACGATTTCCCAAGGACTTCGCATTTCGACTTACCGCTGAGGAAGCTGCAGACTTGAGGTCACAATTTGTGACCTCAAAAGGACATGGCGGTCCACGGTATCGACCGTGGGCTTTCACGGAGCACGGTGCGATCATGTTGGCTAGCGTGCTGAAGAGCAATATCGCTGTTCAAGCAAGCGTCCGCGTCGTGCGTGCCTTCGTCAGACTTCGCGAAATGGTCGCGGCGAATGCGCAGCTCGCGGTTAAGCTAAACGAGCTCGAGCGGCGACTCGATTCACACGACGAGGCGATTGTAAATCTCTTTGCCGCGCTCAAAGGTTTGCTCGAGCCGCCCGTGCCCACAAAGAAACGCGAGATCGGGTTTCACGTTCGCGAACGATCATCGCGCTACCGAACGAACAAATCGAAAATCGAAAAACCTGTCCTGAGCGACAGTCGAACGGATCGAAAATCGAAAATCTCCTAAATGGCGAACACGCAAGACATCCGGCGCCGGATCAAATCGATCCGCAACACCGCGCAGATCACCAAAGCGATGCAAATGGTGGCTGCTTCCAAGATGCGCAAAGCGCAGCAGCACGCGCTTGCCGGACGGCCTTACGCTGCGCTAATGAACAAGGTCTTGGTCTCGTTGCAGAGACGCACCGATCCAAGACTGCATCCGCTTCTTGAGATCAGGCCCCTCAAGAAGGAGCTGGTCTTAATGATTAGCACTGATAAGGGACTGGCAGGTGCATTAAACACGAACCTCTTTCGCGAGGCCGCAAACTTTGACCGGGCCAAAACAGTCTTCGTGGTGACTGGAAAAAAGGCGCGACAATTTATTGCGCGGACGAAACGGGAGCTGCTGGCGGATTTCGAGCTCAAAGATTCTCCCAGCTTCCTTGAAACCAAACCGCTCGCACGATTTTGCATAGAAAAATTTCTCAGGCGCGAGGTGGACAAAGTCTCGGTGCTCTACACGCATTTCATCAACACGATCAACCAACGTCCGGTGGCGCAGACGCTTCTGCCGATCAGCAGTTTTGATTTACCGAAGAGCGAAGTAGCTCAAACTGAAAGTGAAGGTGTCGATCCGATGATAGGCTACGTATTCGAGCCGAACGCCGAGGTCGTCCTTGATTCGATGCTGCCGTATTATATTTCCTACCAGGTTTTCCAGATGATCCTCGACGCGCGCGCATCCGAGCACAGCGCGCGCATGGTCGCGATGAAGAACGCGACTGACAACGCGAACGAATTCATCAAGGACCTCACGCTCGAATACAACAAGATGCGTCAGGCCGGCATCACTACCGAGTTGCTCGAGATCGCTACTGCGCAAATGGCGCTCTCTTAATCAATTTATGAACACAGGAAACATCGTTCAAGTCATCGGTCCCGTTGTGGACGTGGAATTTCCGCACGGGAATGGGTTACCAAAAATCTATAACGCGCTCGAAATCGAGTACGAGGTGAACGGCAACCCGACGAAGCTCACGCTCGAAGTCCAGCAGCACCTGGGTGAAAACTGGGTCCGCTCCATCGCCATGTCTTCTACCGACGGATTGAAGCGCGGGATGAGCGTCACGGATACTTGCGGGCCAATCACCGTCCCAGTCGGAGAAGCTGTGCTCGGCCGGCTTTTCAACGTGACGGGCGATCCAGTCGATAATCGTGGTCCGGTAAAATTTGAAAAACGTTATCCGATCCACCGCCCCGCGCCGGCGTTAACCGAACAGGACACAAAGGTGCAGATCCTCGAAACAGGAATCAAGGTCATCGATCTCGTTTGCCCATTTTCGAAGGGTGGCAAGGTCGGCGCATTCGGTGGCGCGGGCGTCGGCAAGACGGTTATCATCCAGGAATTGATCAACAACATCGCCATAAAGCATGGCGGCGTCTCGATGTTTGCAGGTGTAGGCGAGCGTTCGCGTGAAGGTAACGACCTTTACAAAGAAATGAGTGAAGCAGGCGTGATCGACCAAAAAGATTTGTCGAAATCGAAAGTCGGGATGGTTTTCGGCCAGATGAACGAACCGCCGGGCGCACGCTTACGCGTCGGACTTTCGGCGCTGGCCATGACCGAATTTTTCCGGGACGAACGCAACCAGGACGTTCTTCTCTTCATTGACAACATCTTTCGATTTTCCCAGGCGGGCTCGGAAGTGTCCGCCTTGTTAGGCCGCACTCCTTCTGCGGTCGGTTATCAGCCAACGCTTTCCGCTGAAATGGGTGACCTGCAGGAACGAATTACGTCAACAAACAAAGGATCGATTACTTCGTTCCAGGCAGTTTACGTTCCCGCGGACGATCTTACCGATCCGGCGCCAGCAAATACCTTCGCGCATCTGGATTCAACAATTGTTCTTGAGCGCTCGATTGCAGAGCTCGGAATTTATCCGGCGGTGGATCCGCTGGCATCGACTTCCAAATCGCTCGCGCCGGAAATTGTCGGCGAGGAACATTACAACGTTGCGCGCGGCGTACAACGTGTGCTGCAGCGCTACAAAGATCTCCAGGACATCATCGCCATTCTCGGCATGGATGAATTAAGTCCGGAGGACAAGCTCACTGTTTATCGCGCGCGAAAGATTCAGCGTTTCCTCAGCCAGCCGTTTCACGTAGCGGAAGTGTTCACCGGTCACAAAGGTCAGTATGTCTCCATCGCGGAAACGGTCCGGGGCTTCAAAGAAATTCTCGACGGTAAACATGACGATGTGCCGGAGCAAAACTTCTACATGAAGGGCGGAATTGAGATGATAAAGGACGGTTAAAAGCGTTACAAAAGTTACATGGTTAAAATGTTCCGGAATTAGCACATCAACTTTGTAACTCTTGTAACTCTTGTAACCTTGTAACGCTATCCCCATGGCTACGCTGAAACTCGAGATCGTCACGCCGGAAACAAAAATCTATTCCGAAGACGTAGACATGGTCACGTTGCCAGGCGCCGAGGGTGAGCTTGGAGTTTACCCGCGACACGTCCCTCTTTTGACCACATTGAAGCCGGGCGAACTCCGTGTTTTGAGAGACGGCCGGGAGACCGCAATGGCTATTGGTGAAGGCTTTGTGGAAATCAAGGCCGATGCGGTTTCGGTTTTGACCGACATGGCTTTGGAGGCTGAGAAGATCAACATAGCTGCTGCCGAAGCTGCCGTCGAACGTGCCAAGGCTGCGATGAAGGAAGATCACAGCGCCGAGGAAGTCGCAGCGATTCAGGCTTCGTTGCAGAAAGCGCTCGCCCAATTGCACGTCAAGCGTCGCCGCCATCCTGGGTAACTGTTCTGGGGAGCGGTCGCCGCGGCGACCTGATCTCGGCGGTCCGCCGAGAGGAACTTTGGGATCGCGCTTCATTTCTCCCAGATCGTGCAGTAATCATTCTGCCAATGGCTACGCCAGACACCTTGGGGATCATCGCCGGAAACGGCGTTTATCCCCGATTGCTTGCTGATTCAGCACGCAAAGCCGGCGTTAAAAAAATCGTTGCGGCCGCATTCACAGGCGAAACCGATCCGGCGCTTAAACAACATGTCGATCTAGTCGAGTGGATGCGAGTTGGCCAACTCAACAGGCTGCTCAAATTTTTTCGCGAACAAGAAGCTCGTCACGCCATCATGGCGGGACAAATTGCGCCGAAGAATCTTTTCGATCTACGACCGGATTTCAAAGCGCTGCTCTTGATCGCACAGCTCAAACAGCGTAATGCGGAAACAATTTTCGCGGCAATCGCAGATGAACTCGCAAAAGTGGATGTCGATCTTTTGCCGGCCACAACATTTCTCGAAGATTCCATTGCGCCCGCTGGATTGATCGCGGGACCAAAGCTTACGCGTGGCGAAGAAGAAGATGTCGATTTTGGCTGGAAAATCGCGAAGGAAATTGCACGGCTCGACATTGGCCAAACTGTGATCGTCAAAAACGGAACGGTTCTTGCGGTCGAAGCCTTCGAGGGAACAAACGACGCGATCAAACGCGGTGGCCCGCTTGCGCGTAAAGGAGCGGTGATGGTCAAAGTCGCAAAGCCGAACCAAGACATGCGTTTTGATGTGCCGGTAATCGGTGTCGAAACCATTCGCGTCGCTACCGAGGTAAAATTACGCGTGATCGTCGTTGAAGCTGAACGCACCTTGTTGCTCGAGAAAGATGCGATTATCGATCTTGCGAATCGCTCGAACATTTCGATTCTCGCTCGTTAGGTGCTTTTCTTCATTACAAATTTGAAATTAGAAATCGGAAATTGGCAATTCTTGCGCGCGGTCTTAGCTCAGTTGGTAGAGCGCCTCAATGGCATTGATTCCGGGACGATATTCCGAAATAATCTCAATGCGCTCTGACATGTTCAGCCATAGGTAAACCGCTCGATTTGCGTTATCTTACCTTGCGCTCAAATGCGCTGAAATTTTTCCACGAGTGGATAAAATAGTGGATAAAGGCACGGATCGAGACAAATCGAATCGGCGAAATTATTCGCGCTCGTCGATCTCAATCCCGCTTCCGATTAACGCCCTTGCTTTCCAAACCACGATGGCCTTTCCCGCCGTGGCAGATCGCGCTAGAATCGTTTCTGATTGCCGAATGGAAAATGATCCGGCCACAATCAACAAGGAAAGCACAAATGAAAACAATACTGATGTTGATCGTTGGGCTGATGCTCGCAGGCTGCGGATCAATGGAAAACCATGTTCGTAATCGTGCTCCTGCACCGGGAGCGCAACGCGGATCAGGAGATGCTGTGGCGGTAGACACGATATGCGCTTGCCCTTGACGATTAACTCCGGGCATTCGCAGAAACGTTAGCCGATGGCTCGGCCCGCTTCTGTGGCTGTCCTAGAATCGTTTCTGATTGCCGAATGGCAAATGATGCGCCCACTATGTCATCGAATGATTCTGTGCACGCCGTGAGCGCAATTTTTGCACATGAAAAGCGAAATAATGCATAGCGTTATACCCCGCCCGCGATGACTAAGTTAGTGAAACGATGGAAACGCTCGCGAGAGAGATCGAACGCCAGATGCATGGCCGCCAATGGATGCACTGCGCGATTTACGAGAAGGACTTGCAACGGCTGTGGCCGGCGCACGAGAAAGATCGGGAAACAAAGATCACGCAATTTGCAGAGAAATACGGATTCCGTCTCAGATTCTATAGTAAGGGACTGTGCGCCCTCTTCGATAAATGGCCGCCGCCGAATAGCAAATGATGTCGCTCCCATGTCATCGACACGTCTTGCGCACATTTACGCCATCCGCCCGCGTAAAGATCATCGCGGCGTCGATCTAATCTTCATCACGGTGGATAGGGCTTTGCCGAGCCCGGGCATTGAATAAAACCGTAGCGTTTTGTGCTATGCACCGCAAGTCTGCGACGATCCACGGCAACTCGAATCACTTTAACTTTTTGCGTGCAGACAGGGCAGGTCGTTTTCATGTAATGATGTGCGGGTATTGAGCGGACATCGTGATTCATTCTGCCTTGTCACTGTCTCACTCTTAGGCGTAGTCAGCGAAGACTTAATTCCCATGCCTTCTCGAATGACCTCACAACACGTTTACGAAGTGCGACCGCGCAGCGACAAGCGCGGCGTTGATCTGATCTTCGATGCGCTCACGCGCTCAGGATCGCGCCCATTTGATCAGTTTTATTGTGGAAATTGGCTTTCGCCTCTGGCTGAATTAACTGGTTGTGGCAGATCGGTCCCAATTTTGGCAAAACGTTGACGCGACTAAGCCGGATAAGCTGTCTCGTCTTTCGGTTCGACAATTGCGCGATTACCAAAACTACTTCTTGGAAGTGCAGGCTGACTATAATCCGCCGCTTCCTCCGCACGAAGCTACGGTGGCATCGGAACTACTGACCTTGCTAAGAAGCGAGATTGAGTCCAGGCGCGGCAAGCGGCGACCAAGCGACAACGTTGCAGAACGACGGCATAAACAGGTAATCCGTTGGATGAAGATAGCTGCCGGACTGGCGGCCGTAACCGTTTTAGTCACGATTATCGCTGTATGCCACACCAGTTCACCGCCGTTGCCTTCCCCACCGAGCACACTGAATACCCCTGCTGGACAGCAGTTATCTCCGCTCGCCACGCCGACACCAATTAAATCCGCGCAATTGCCCGCGAATCCTTTGTCTTTCGCTTCGCCTATTCCCCATTCTCCAGTCACATTTGCTGAGATAAATCGAGTCGAGTCCGATCCTAAACTTACTGACCTCCAGAAAGACGAGTTCCGCCGCAAGCATGGAGGGAAGATCGTCGAATGGACAATTCGTGTCCGTTCGGTCAGCCGCTTATCGAATCAACCAGATAGTGATTTCGGTGTGGTCTTTGCCTCGCCCGACGCGACCGATAATCCGCGCTTCGGCGAAACCGGAATCGCTACCTTTCCCGCCAATCTCCGAGACGACGTAGTTGATCTTGACTCTGGCGACATCATCCGCCTGCGTGGCGTGCTGAAGTTCCTAGGCCCTGTTCCCTACACTGTGTCGGTCGACAACTGCCAGCTTTTGGAGCACCAGAAGAAATGACACAGGAAAGGGTCCACGTTTATGAAGCTCGCCCGCGCAAAGATCATCGCGGCATCGATCTAATTTCCGACGTGCTGCCATTCGGTGGCCTGTGGTATGCCGAGCCAAACGCAAGCACGAACGCAATCAGCTACGCGAAGTTTTTCAGCCGCTCACATGATACTGTGATTCGCGTTTACGATGAAAGTGGCCACGTAATCCCCTTCATGTGCAGCAGTGTCAGGATGCTCCCACGAAGGCAGCTCTACTTGACGACGTAAACTCTATAGTTCTCGTCGCCGTAGGAAGAGTTGAACTCCGCGACCATAACCGTTGATTTTTTAAAATCTTCGATTTCGTCGAAACTCCATGTGAAGACTTTGTTGTATGAAAAGTTTTTTTTGTGAAGTCCGTTTCGGCCGACTTCGGAATGTCCTAGAACGATCAACACGGGCTGTTTCTCGGTAGTCTTGAGGACGCGAGCCTGCGCCAGCAGCTTTCCAAGAGAACAAAGACGATCGGCCGCGGTGGTAAACGAAACCGTAGTGCCAAAACGATGCTCTCGCGGAAAATAAATCCGATTGTTTGCGTAATACGGAAGAGATTCAATGAAGTAGTCCGGCTCAGGGACGAGCATGGCCTCGCGGTAGATTGCGGATGATTTAAGAAATGCGCCAAACGCTTTGCTTGAACTCGCTTCGCTTCGGATATCGGACTGGACAGTTTTTTTCGCGATACGCAGGCTTCCAAGTAGAAGGGCCAGCATGCCTACATAGAGTCCGAAATTGAACAATAGGCAGCGGCCTTTTGTGACAGCGGTTGGCTGAGTGGATTCGATGAACAGCCAGTAAAGGAATATTAAAAAAATAAAAAGCAATCCCTGGTGCCAAATGTCCCCCCCATAAATGACGTAGAAGAAAACGCCCAAGGCAATCTGAGCGGCAAATCCGACCACGAAAAGATTGGGTCGAGGTAGCAAACCCAGCAAGGCAATCCAAATTAAAAGGCTAGCTAGCCACGATGGAAATCCCCAAGGCTCGTAGAATTTTTTTCCCGGATGGAATGCAGCTTTGACAAGAGAATTTCCAAGCTTGCGCGCATTCAAAGAATTCAAAGAGGTTACAATTGAATCTGCATGCGGAATGGCGACAAGGACGCACAGCAGAATTCCAGCGAAGATAACGACAAATGCGAGGCAGAGAGAAAGATTCCAGACTTGAATCGACGCCGTCCTTTTTTTCATGAACAAGTCCCATGTCCACAAAGCAGCGATAAGGCACACGAGCATTGCCGAGTGGACATTGGTGTTCGCCAGCAAACCCAAAACAACAGCCAGTAACATAGGATGCCTAGAGCGTTTTCCCCAGAGCGCAGCGCTGGCGAACAGCAGCGACATGCTGATGCCATAGTTGCGCGCTACTACGGAGTATTCGTAAAAAGGAAGGACCCCGAAAATGAATAGGCATCTGAGCCAGAATGGGAATGGTGAAAAAAATATGAAAATCGCCACAGCAATAAATGCAATGGCGATGCTCGTGACCGGTAAAACTAGCGGCGTGTTGACAATCGATTTGCCGATATAGAGAAGCACATACCAGAGGAGGGGATGGCCCTCGTTTCTCAGCAATGGGAAGAGGCCCAACGGTGAAACTGCAGCGCGTGCCAATGAAAATGCCCGAACTTCATCACGTGAAAATTCGTGTTGGGTCGCTGTGAAAATGACGCCGGCGAGCCATATTCCGAGAACGGCGGTGGCAATAATCGTGAACTTTGCGTCGGCAAAATAGTCCCTTCTTTGCAGCAGCATCAGGCATCTTTCCATGAAAGATTTCGTTGAGAGGTTCATCGAGCCAACTTTTCATCAGCACGCAGAATAAAACGCTTTCCGTCGCCGCGATGCGCGTCAGCAACGAAGATTGTTCGCCCGCGAGAATCCACTAACGCGCTAACGCTCGCGTGCGATCCGAAACTGTGAGCGTTTCTCGCGGATAGCGTCTGCGACGAACACATCGATGTATGGATTGATCTCTTGATCAAGATCGACAAGCATCAAGTTCCACCAGCTACCATTTGGGCCTACTGGCACTTGTGCGATACGGTTTCCTCCCGCTTTGCGAGTTAGCTCCTCTCCCGATGCGTTTAGAATAATCACCGTGAACCACTTTGTGTTCGCAGATTCGATTTCGCCGCGATTAACTTCCACTTGAATGCGCCCGCCTTTTGGAATGGTCGCGATTCTCGCTGCGACCTTGTCTTTTGTCAGCATTTCAACTTCTCCGTGCTTTGATGCCTCAGCCTCCAAAGTGGCGCGATCTTTGTAGGTCACTGCAATTCCATTATCCCGCGAAGGAAAAATGCTAAAGCCGCTGTCCGTATGAACTGCTTGGCCTGCTTGCAAGTCTCTTGGATTGGCGTTCGGTGCAGCTATTGCCGATGACGGCGCGGCAAAGGAATGTGTCGCCAAATAGAGCGCGTCTTGTTTTTGCCGCATGTCCGCTGCGAACTGTTTCGCCGCTTCAGGATCGTAGTTATATTTCCGTTGCAATTCTTGGCTCAGATCGGCGAATGGAATTTTCACGATCCCGCCAGAGAAGCTGATTACAATGCCGTCAGGCTCGACTCGATTTATCTTTGCGTTTTTGTATTCTTTGCCGTCAGTCGTTTTGAAGTCGTCAGCCAGCGCGATTGACGCGGACAGCGCCGCTAAGATCGCCAGTGCGGTTTTGTTCATGGGGGTCTAAGTTCGCCCGTTATCCCATTACGCACGAAGATGGTCAATACTAGAATCGCCGATAAAAGCCGGGGACTACTGGCCCGTCGAATGCTCTATTCGCAGTTTTAGATGGCTTTCTGCTCGCCAGCTAACCTATTCAGAGATTGCGGGCAAGCCGATCCATCTGCCTAACAAGTTCGGCAGTCCAGCAGTTGCGTGAATCATGCGAGACAAGTTCATTCGCGCGCTCCACGGCAACTTTCTTTCCGGGCGCGTTGAAAGCCTTGCTCATTGCGAAATTCATTTCCCCGCTCGCATAACGTGGTTAAACTCCAGCAAGCGCAGCACCGATGTGGCGAAATGGCAGTCAGCTGCGCGCTTGTAAGATCGGCATCAACTTGCTACTTGGTTCGCAGCCGTGCCGCGGCATGACGGCCAACTGCGATAAAAATTTTGCTCATGCAACGCATTTGCATAAAACATTTTCCCCATAGTGTATGAGCCCAGCGCCGATGTGGCGAAATGGTAGACGCAACGGACTTAAAATCCGTTGGGCTGTAACAGGCCCGTGCCGGTTGGAGTCCGGCCATCGGCAAACCTCTGTTTCGTTCGTTAGGCCTCGATCCTGAGAAGCGCCATGACCCCGAGAGTGGCGCAGGTGCAGGCGGCGATGGGGCGTAGCAGCAGTCTTTGGGAAAATTGTTTTCTGAAGCGCAGGCCGACAAGGATTCCGACTGCGCATTTCGTAGTGAGCGCGAGCATCGCGCCAAGCCAGATCGTGAACGGCTGATGACACGATGCGCTCAGCGTGGCAGCGGTGATCTGCCCGAGATCGCCCCACTCGGTAAAAAACAGGGTTGCGAACGGAACGAGCATCGCGCGCGGCCAAAACTCGGGAGCTGCAACGTGTGAAGCGCGATGCGTTTTCCTGCACCAGAGCGAAAACGCCATCAGGAAAAATGTTGTCGCGCTAACGATGGCAAGCGCTTCGCGCGGCAGTTTCATAATGAAGCTCCCGATCCAGATCGCGACGAACATCTTCGCGCTCACGGCCGCGGCGAACCCGCAGATAATCGGAGGAAGTTTGCTGCGAAGGGACAGAATGCTGGTGACGTAAAGTGTCTTATCGCCAAGCAACTCCGCGCCCAGCACGGCACAATAACTAGCGCAAAGAAGAGAGAAGTTCACTTTGGCACTTCGTTGTTCTAATGAATCGGTGGTGCCGATGACGGCGGCGACTCGTTAGGCCGGCAGCCGTCCACGGCCGGATGCGCCGTCCAGCGGTGTTCCGGTTTCTCTTGGTTCTGGCGAATCGCAGGATCGAAGCGTTGACTGATCGCGATGCACCACTGGTCGCGCACTGCTTGCGCCGCGGCCTTGAAGGCGGGCGAATCCAAACCTCGCCGCATGTCGTCGGCGCTCAGTCCAGTCGGAGGCAAGCCGCTGTCCGGGAAATCCGGATCCCATTCGAGGTACTGATGTCGCCCGAAGACGAACATGTCGTTGAAGCGCATGACTGCTTTCAGCGGATGGAACTCGTGCCAGCCTTCGTGGAAGCCATCGTAAACGTGCGTGCCGTAGACCACGACCATGTCGTTAGGCGCGAGGCGGCCGAGCGGCGTGTCGCCGACGTTCGCGTCGTTGTAATCTCCCGGATCGGAATGAAACGCGGTGTTCGCGCCGACACCTGCGGCACCAATCGCGCCGGCAATCGCGCCCACGATTGCGCCGATGATGCAGCCGATCGGTCCGAAGAATCCGCCGAGCGCGCAACCGGCGGCCGCACCGGCAGCCGCGCCGACACCGACCGCGGTCCCGAGCAACGGCGCGTAGTCACGCATCGCCTGCCAGAAATTTCCTTCCGCTTCGCAATGCAGCGCGCAACGGCTGACCAGCCCGTTCTCCTTCTCATTGAAGCCGTGCACAGGCGTCGTGCCGATCTCAACCGGATTGTACGGCAAATCCTGCAGCGTTGGCCGGATGAGCGTGGAGCCTTGCAAGCCGTCGAGAAAAATGTCGTTCGATTTCGTCTGCTCGGTTTTTCCGTCGGCCGACGGACCGGGACGCGGCGGTGAGTTTGTTTTCCACGGCGGAGTAGCAAGGGGATCGGAGCCGCTCGGCGGCGCGAAGAAGCCGAAGTTCGGCGCGATATATTCGTCATTGTGCCGATGCGGCATCAGGCGCATGTCGAAGTAATCATCGTTGTCGAATTCGCCGAGTGTTGCCGGCTTCTCGATCGGATCGACGCGCCCGACCGCGCACTGATCGCCGGACAAACAAACGAGCCGGTGAAAGAGCCACCGGTCTGCAATCGCGACAATCGTGGCGGCGTATTGCACCGCGATCGCGATGAAGCCGATCAGGTTCGCTCCGGCAAGAAACGCGAGGATCGCGGTGATCAGTCCCGGTGCGCTTGCGCCCAGAGCGAAGCCAAGCAGATCGTCGCGATTAAACGGCTTATCGCCGGGCGTGTGGATGTAACAGCGGGTGTATTGACGAAAGGCCATATTACTCGTTAGGCATTTTCGACCAGCAGCGTGACGCCGCCGGCGAGAACGCGCGGCCCGCCGGCGGGTGTCGCGAAGCCGTGGATGTTGAAAGCCTGTGTGCCGCGGAACTGCGCATTGGTTGATTCAATCTCCACTTCGACTTCTCGCGCTTCGTCCGGCCGCAATTCCAAGCGCTCCGGCCGGATTGTGACGCGCCAATCTGATGTCACAGGAAAGTTTCGGTAGCCTTGTTCGCGCAAAGCTTTGTCCCAACGCGCGCGGCTCTCCGCGAAACGGCCGCCTTCGCGCGGCCTGCGCTCTCTTGGGTTTTCAGGCTGCGGCGGCACGCGCTCTTGATCGCAGAGCGGGAGATCGGGCAGCCGATACATGTCGGCTTCCAGCTCAAGGATGCGCGGAACGGTCGCGTCGTTGTGCACGGGAAACGTGAAACGCGCCGGCGAATGCATTTGCCCGACGAGGACATTTTTTTGCCCGACGTTGTTTTCCGGATTTGCATCGTCGCTGCAGGCGAGATGCGCTTGCAAACAGTAGTGGCCGGCGACCTCCGGTGTGCGCCAGAGGAACTTCACGAACGCCGGGCAAGTCGGTGACGCTTTCACGCCAAGCGTGGTTGTGCGCGGCGGAGGAACGGGAGTGGTCGTGGTGCCGATCCCGAAGGTGAGATAGGAAAGGTGCACCGGCAGGACGGGAACACCGGCATCGTAGGAATTGTTCCAGCAGCGAACGACGACTTCATAGTCATGTGCGCGCTGCAATTTTGATGGATCGACTGCGATGCCGCCCGTTTCGAAAAGCTGTGCTTTCGCGAGACCGCGGCAAAATGCGGGGAACTGATGAATTGCGGTAAGCACGAGCCGCGGCAGTTCGGCGCAGGCTTTGAAGAAACAAAGGAAGCCGCTCGCGAAGTTTTTCATCTTCGCTCCTGCTCGCGTCTTTTCGTGCGGGCAGCAGTTGCGGGCAATTGCTGCAAGTAGCGCACGTCCGCTTCTATTCCCGCGCGTTTTCCATGGCAAGCGGAAAACGCGTCCGGCCTGACGAGTGCAAAGAGGGGCAAGCGCGAAGCTGTTCCGTGTTGTTTGCCTTTGCTGCCTCAGCTGACGATTTCAAAACGATTGACGGAAAAGAACACAAAAGCGCCACGGTAAGCCGAGTCGAACCTGACGGCATCGTGCTCAGCAGCAAATCAGGAATCTCGAAGGTCTATTTCACCGAACTCCCCAAAGAGGTTCAGGAACGCTTTCATTATGATCCTGAGAAAGGCGCCGCATACTCGGCTGAGCAAAACGCCGCGGCAGAGCTGCTCCGAAAACAGCAAGAGGAAGCGCAGCGCCAAGCAGCGGAAGCGACAGAAAAAAAGAATAAATACGCGGGCGAACAACTATCGGCCAGCGAAGCGGCACGACGCCAACTGGAAAGATTCAGCGATTGCAGGCTCGCTACCAAGAACTTGACCAACAAGAGGTCGACTTGATGCAACGAATCGGAGAAGCAGAGGTTGGACAGTACCGAGCCATCCCAAATCCGGGGCTACATGCAGAACTACCTTTTCTGCATAAGCGCCTAGCCGAGGTACGCCACGAAAAAGACCAGGTCAGGCTTCAGCTTGAAGAGGCGCAGCGTTAGTCGATCGTCGTCGCCTTCTGCCCAACCCTTAGGTCGAGCTTGGCATGTGTTTCACGAGAACTTATTTCGGGGCCAAGGCTGTTAACTGATTGGCGACTAATTGCCATCCGGTCGGACCTTTTACCCAAACGTGGATACTCCGGTATTGGCCACTTGTCTGTTGACCACTGTACTGTCCCTTGATTGTCACGCGGCTCGTCGCTACCGCCGTGCCCTGATGAATCCGCACCTTAAGCTCTTCTTCTTCGTTGATCGATTCCAGCGTGGTCGCGCCAGATTTAAGGTTCGCGAGCCGTTGCGCCTTGGTCAGCATCTCCCCGGCCGCATTCACAAAGAAGTAATCATCTGCCCAGATTTGTTCCAGGGCCGGGATGTCGCGCCGCAGCAAGGCTGCTCGATACTTCTCGATCGCCTGCCTGACCTCATGCTCACTCCTGCTGTCCGTTGACTCTTTTTGAGTTACTGATTGTCCGAATGCAAATGACAGCAGAGCAACGTTAATAATTATGCACGGAATAATGTGTTTCATGTGCGAACTCCTTTCCGAAAGATAAAGGCGGCAATAACCATCGCGCCGATTGAAGAATAATCCGCGACGATCCATTGGGTGCGATCCAGACCGAGTGGGAAGATTGGATTAAACAAAACCGCCAGCACCCCAAAAATGCACAGCCACAACATCCGCTTCATTTGAAAAGATGTGACTCCAGAATAAGCAAACACCGCACAGCAAACCCAGCGCAGCAATGTATAGAAACTATCAGGCTGTTTCTCGACCGCAGCAAAAACGAGCATCACGGCTACAATTAGCCAAGCAGTGTAGAGTATAAGAATTGTGCCCCTGGCTTTCATTGCTGCGAAATCGAGGATTTTCGATCATCGCTCGCGAGTTGCAATCAGCAATCTAAAATCTACAACCTGAAATTCGTTCCGGGAGTCCTGGCTCAGTTGGTAGGGCGTCTCAAACGCATTCGAGGGAGGGGCGATATTCTAAAAAACCTTAACTTGATCTAGCGTGCTCAGTCAGAGGTAGGACAAGCGATTTACGTTATCTCATCTTACGCCCAAACGTGCTGAAAAAACTCACTATGAATAAAGCGGTGGATAAAGAACACTGATGCCGAGGTTTTTCTCTTGAGGCAATGCACGGGATGGATTCGCTGCGGCGAACAGGGCGAAAGAGGATCAGGCAGCTATGCATAGTCACGGCGGAATGGGCTATTAAGTTAATTTGTTGCGGCCGACAGCCTTACGCGAAGAAGAAAACAAGGCCGCTCTGTTATCGAGCCACGATATAATGGTGTCAAATTGGGGCGACGGATATTCCGGTGCATAGGGATAGGGCAACGCTTTCTCAGTTGTATTGGGGCACCGCTATTCAGATGCAAAATTAAAAAGAAATACGATGAAATTAAGCAACTTCACTGAAGGCGAACCTGCGAGTGTACGCCAATGGGCGGGAAACAACGTGAGTAAATATTTTTCCGATGAACGGATTTGGTTTGAGCCAGCACGGAAAATTGGCGCTTTGAACGACAAGCTACTTTTGATAATTAAAGGCGAAAACCTGGAGCTTACACAGCTGCGGGTTGAAAGTGCGCCGCCTAATTCACCAGAACGCGGAAAAGTATGCGTTGTTGCCTGGGATAGCATCCCACCTAATGAACCATGGAAGAATGCGAAGATAATGCCCGCAAAGGCTGCGAAATACGCCGATACAAATAAAAATCGCCGGCAACGATTTCTGACTCGGGATGCAGTGGATTCAATACGCTCTCACACATCTCAGTGGCTTGGCAACGTACAGCTTGAGCTCGTGCTTGCAGACGACGAGGAATCTTCTGCTCGTTAACGTCACCCGCGATAGAAGATCAAGAGACTATTCGCAGGCAGAGTTAACGCTGCGGAATAGCTAAAGCGATGCATAGGCATGTCATCCGCAAAAACGGCTCCTCCGTTCCCAACTACTTGCGGGTTAACCCAGTTATCATAAACGTCGCTGTTGAATACTTCGCGCCAACCACCGCTGCTAGGGAAACCGATGCGATAGCCGTAGCGGTTGAAGTTCGCCAGGCTTACCACAACGATCACGTCGTGTCCTTCGCCTGGCACCCAACGGTGGAATGCTAGCACACGATTAGCATCATCCGCGTGCACTACGCGAAAACCTTCGCTTCGCAGCGCCGGAAGCTGCCAGCGCAAACGAATCAATTCTCGAGTAAAACACAGGAAATCGCGCATTGCCGGATCGGTTCCGTTTAAGCCATCCCAGTATATCCGGAGTTCGGGATGCCCTTTCACATCGTCGGACCATTGCTTGTCCTCGAGAAATTCCTGCCACCAGGAATGCGGATTTGATGGATCGGCAACTCGCGGGATCCGTTCCATTCGATTGTGATCGTTGGAATCCTTTGGCTGCATCACCAGATCGTGGTTTTCAATCCCCTGGACGCCACGCCAGAAATTCGGAAAACCTGAGGGCGCGAGCTGGTTTGCCAGCGCCGTCACTGGCAAAGGATCATCGCCGGGAAAGGAAGCGGATTGAAGAACATTGCGTAAGGCAATGCGCAGACCATCTGTCATTGTCGTATGAAAGCCCGTGCCGCCATCGGACGTCTCTTTCACCACCCACGGATTGACCGGCCAATATTCGGCGTGCTGCAATGCACTTGGCCTATGCGTGCGGAGTGTGCCAGTCAGGGCCTGGCAAAAATCCCAACCTCTCCCGTAGCCATTGCTATCGATAACGCTGACTTCATCATAGCGGAAGCCGTCAACGCGATATTCATCGAGCAGGAAGAGAGCGTTATTAATAAGAAACTGCCTAACACCATCACTTTGGAAATTGAAAACATTTCCTCCCGCCCAAGTCTTGTCGGAGAAGAAGAGCGAGTTCCAGTATTTCGGCGGAGTATCTTCGGATCCGTTCTGCCGATCGAAGAACCACAAACTCTCGGTTCCAAAGCCGCCACCTGCATGGTTGAAGACAAGGTCTAGAATAACGGCGAGCCCGTAAGCGTGGCAGAGATCGATAAGCGCTTTAAGTTGATTCATCTCGCCGCGGAGATGCTCCTCTTCGAAAGGAGAAAGCCCTTTCGCTTCAAGCAATTCATTCGCGCGGGCAAGATAGGGCGCGAGACGATCGTCACTCACTGCAAAGGCCATCTCGGGCGAGAAGTAATCAACGCCGTTGTATCCTAGACTGAAATAGCCCGGGAATTCCTGAATGGGCATCAGCTGCAACGCTGATACTCCCAAGCCGGCAAGGTACGGGATCTTATCCATCACATCCAAAAACGTCCCTGTGTATCGCGGCCAATCCGGCGTGTAGAAAGCGCCGACGTGCAGTTGGTAAATGAGAAAATCCGAGAACTGCGGCGTTACAAATCCGGTCTCGTGCCAGGGAAACTCGGGGCTTCGCACGATGCAGTCCGAACTATCGCTCGTAAGCTCACGCGCATACGGATCGCGCTTGTAGCCGGGACCGGCCTGACCGTCGATCCAGAACTTGTAATGTTGCCGATCCTGCACGCCCGGGATAAAGCCGCGCCAGTGCCCGTTGTCATCGGAAATGAGCGCCGCGTCGTCGCGGATTTCAAAGTTATTGAAATCGCCACGGACGTAGACCGCGCTCGCATTCGGTGCCCAAACGCGAAACGTTGCGCCGTCGGCGACGAGATTAGCTCCCATCGGCGTGCTGGGACTAATGTGACTAAGAGAAGCGGGAATGATAATTTCTTAACCGATTTGCCTGACTCCGACAACCGGCATTTGTTCGAACCCGGCAACGATCGACTCCAAAATTTCTTGGAAAATTTTGGAGCCTAGGGGATTCGAACCCCTGACCTCCTCAATGCCATTGAGGCGCTCTACCAACTGAGCTAAGACCCCGCGCGAGAAATGGCAATTTTCAATTGCCAATTGCCAATTGCAATGAAGAAAAGCGTTCAACAAGCGGTTTGCTTCGAACGAGTTTCAGCGGAAGCTTTGCAACCATGGAGCGTTTGTGATGTTTAATCGGCGGAGCAAACAAATGAAACGATTCACTGTCTTGGCGTTCTGTCTGATTTCACCGGTCGCAGTGCCCATTTCTGTCGTCGATGGACAGACGAACCTGCCTGTTGTCCAAAATGGTTCTCAGGTGGCAGCGAACGGTAGGTTCCACGCCACCAGCATGCGTCCAAACTCACCAGTCGCGCGAAATATCGCTCGTGGGCCAGTTACCTATGGCCCTCGAACGAACAACGCATACGCCCCTCGAATCGCTAGCCAAGAGGCCGTGAATCTGCGGCCCAACTATTCGCATTTCATGCAGCCATTGAGTCCCACTCTCGCGGCAATGAGCGCTCGACACCTTGCCCGACCTGACAATGTGCAACCCAACCGGGACGTGTTGCCGAGGAGCGAAATCGTGCAGACCGCGCTACCGATCACGAACCCTCAGCGCGTGGTCAGAACTGACAATTTACAACCAACCAGCGGGAATTTGGCGAAGCGGGAAATTTCGGAAGGCCTGGAAACGATCAATACTCAACCCGTCGCAAGAAACAATAATGTGCAATCATTCGCGCGCGATTCAGCGAACCGTGAAACCAGGCAGCACATAGCAAAGTGGGATCAGCAAACCGGAAGGAATCGTTTTAGCTATTCTGATGCACTCCGTCGTAATCGGCACGAATGGCATGATCGCAATTGGTGGCGACAACATTGCAACACGATCGTTTTCGTCAGCGGGGGATATTATTTCCTGGACGGAAGTTATTGGTATCCGGCTTGGGGTTACGATCCGCTCTACAATTACTACGATTACGATGGCCCCATCTACACTTATGGTAATCTGTTGCCCGATGAGGTGATCGCCAATGTCCAGGTGGCGTTGCAAGATGCGGGTTATTACGATGGCCCGGTAACGGGTTCGCTCAATGTAGAGACACGAGCGGCGCTGGCGAATTTTCAGCGCGACCAAGGTTTATTTATTACCGGAGCGATCGACGAGCCCACAATTGAGTCGCTTGGGCTGTACTAGCGCTCTGCGATGCTCCGGTTGTTAAAAGCGCTCTACGACGCCGGAGTCACGATCATTCCCGGGACTGACGCACTGGCTGGCTACACCTTGCACCACGAACTCGAACTCTACGTGCGTGCCGGTATCGCACCGACCGAGGTGCTGCGCATGGCAACGTTGACCCCGGCGCTAGTCATGGGCGTCAACAAGGATCGCGGTGCGATCGCCGGCGGCAAACTCGCCGACATGGTTCTCATCGACGGCGATCCGACGCAGAACATTCGCGACATCAACAAGATCGCCACGGTGGTCAAAGGCGGCAAAGTTTACGATCCGGCTGCAATCGAGAAATCGCTCGGTATCACTCCGCGTTAAACTGGGCAACAGGGACAAGCTTAACCGAGAAACCTCAAAGTTTTCAGGTCCACGGCTTGTCAGGGCGACCCCACCGGCTTTGAAGCCCGGATCATGCTAGAGACGCACAGTTTCGTATGCTTACGACTGCCTCGCTGCGCGAGCTCTGCTTGAACCTACCGCCAGATCCTTATTCGACACTACGATCTTAAGGTCTCCCTGTTTTCGCAGGACGTCGACTCGAACATCTTCCTTGTCTCTGGTGAGCGAAAGGTCGACGCACGCCTCTCCTATCCGAAGGTTTCGGATCGTTACTTGCTCGAGGAATTTCGGCAGAGCGGGCGTTGAGAACACTATTCTCCGTTCCAAACCCAACACACTGAGGCCAAGGCAAGCTTGAAGCAGGAGGAACGCTGCGCCGGCCGCCCACGCTTGCGGAGCGCACGCGACGGGATATGAGGTAGGGCCCTCGCCAGCACGTCGCGCAAAGCCGCAG
>WNGK01017474.1_pt1 | contig 20659 bp, 19 predicted proteins | sample 5400601 | NCBI WGS metagenome assembly WNGK01 (sample SAMN13153376, study PRJNA577476) | soil metagenome | isolation source: 60 cm soil or saprolite under Garry oak tree replicate 1 | place: USA:California | collected 2016-06-15
TCGTCGTTCTTCATCAAAGAGTATCCGTAGCTACTCATTAGGGATGTGATCTCCGCCTTCTCCACACCCCTGACAGGATGAACCTCAACTGCCAAGACTCCTACTCTTCTCTCACCAAGCATGTCAGCCATGCCGTCCAGTACTTTCCGTTCATGTCCCTGAACATCTATCATCAACAAGTCTACATGATCAGTTTTGAGCTCTTCCAACACCTTTCCCAAAGGCATTCCCCTAGCTTCGGACCCTCCTTCAACATTCCTTGATACATGTAACATTGAGTCGGTGCCCGCTAGCCTAACCTGCTCCTCCTTATCGTGAGCAGCGACGTTCAAGGCCGTCGCATTTTGTACTCCATTCAGTTTGAGGTTAGAGGTGAGCGACGCAAAGTTGTTTTCGCCTGGTTCAATTGCAATGACCCTTCCGGAGTGTCCAGCGATGGCTAGAGTAAAGTCCCCTATGTTTGCCCCTACATCTACTACCACAGGGAAGAAGTGTTTTCCGGGTAAAACGGCTCCTAACTCTTTGATGTATGAAAACTGAGTCTTGAAAGTTCCGTAGGCGGTTGAACTTATCTTGTCGCGACTGTTGATGACGATCCTTCCTAGAGGAGTGCCGAGCTTGCCTTTGAAGCCAAGTAGGTATAGTAGAGGAGCAACTGCAAGGAAGAGCAATACTTGGACATCCTTTATGGAAGCCGGCCCTACTCTAAGTGCGAAAGACCAAATTCTGACAAACGCGATCGGGAGATAATAGTAGTACCGTAGCTTGCCGATAATCCCGAAGTTCGAGACCGTGTCAATACTCTTTTCGAGTGGCCGTTGGGGCATGTGTCTGGTCGAATCTCACTTTACTGTTCAGTATGCAATCACGACATGTGAACCAACCGTGTTTTGCCTGCGTAACTAATGGCGTTTGGATTCAGTTGCGAAAGAATTACAAATCTTCCATTCCATGCAAGTCAATTTAGGCATCTTTTTGGTATCATTAAGGCCGGTTCCAGTTTCGACGGTTTGATTCGGATCTGCCCTCATTAGGATTGGGCCTTTAGCTCGAAAATAACCGCGTTTCCTGATCTGTACGCCTGTTGCAAATAGGGATTGTCAAAATAGACTGTTAGCAACTCGCTTTGCGACATCGTCCACGTTATTGGGGGAGCGAATCTTATCCCCGATCCGAACAATCCAATCGTTCGGCTAGCATTGCTAATGTAAATGTAGGTAATGTTGTTTCTTCTCATAGTCTGAAGCACCATCTGGTAATCGCCTGGATGTTGTAGAATCCGGTCTGCGTCAAGAATGTAGCTTATTTCACCGTCCGAGAGTGTATGAAAAATGTACATCTCCTCTAGGCGTTGCATATCATTTACCACGTGGAAAGCTCGAAACGATGTCAGGGACAATCCAGATAATGAGAGGTCGTTCAAGATTAGTTTGCTGGAGCCTATGTTAGATGAGGCCCACTGGGACGCAAGATAATCTCCATTGTGCGGTACTTGAAGCATATCAGGTCTCGACGAGCTCGGAGAATAGGTAATTTCGGCCACAATGGAGGGGGAAAATGCGAGGAGCAGAAGAACGAATACCCCGAACTTACGCATGCCAAGTTTCCCGATGTGCTTAGAAGCGGAGTTTTGTGTTTGAGTCGTTTGAAATCCAATCGGTTTCAAGTGTGAGGCATATGTCGGGAGCATGACGTACGTCAAAGCGTAAAGTACAATCAGAGATCTGCTGGGATTCGTCGTCCAGAGGAGCCAATCGTGAACTGTCTCGCTGGCGAGAGATGCAATATGTGATGCAAGCATAACCACGAAGAAGAGTTCAGCGGACTTCATCCTGAGACTGAGACTTATACCTCGAAACCGAGCTCGGATGGCAAGTCCGAGAGTTGCCGCGACGAGTGCCCCGTAAACAAAGTATTGACGCCCTTGGCTGAGAGGATTAATCGCCTGCCCGAGCTGAAATTGAACGTCGGTATTCAATGATAGCGCCGTTATGGCGTAAGTTCGTAGTACAAAGAAAGCGTACGAGGTTACGATAGAGCCAAGCGCAACCAAGGAGAATAGCTTGATTGTCCCTACCTTCGAAGCAACCCGACGCCAATCAGTGGAAAGACCAATTCGAATTAGCAGGTAAAGAAACGGATAAAGTAAGTATGGATAGTAGGTAACTGACATAGAAACAGTCAGCAGCAAGAACGCCCAAATCCATTTGCTCGATCTAAGTGATACTGGACCAAAGTCATCGTACAGAAGAACAATTGCGAACATTGTTAACAATAGGAAATTGCCCATCAAAGATGGATAGGTTGCGACCAAGAATGCGCCGAGAAGGAGATCATTGCTAGGGACCCATGCGTCCACCACAACCATTGCGGGCAGAAAGAATGCGAACAGGAAGGACACGATTGCCCAAATCGTGGACCTCGTCTTCAGAAAGGTTACAGAATAGAGGATGGAAGGTAGGAGCGCCGCAATTGCTGCTCCCACCAGCATTGTTGATTGTCCTGGATAGGTTCCAGAAACCAGGGAAATTGAGACGGGCAGACCGTAGAATCCTCTCGAATACCCGAAGGTGTTGAGTGGAATCTGTGATATCGGAGAGAAGGAGGATCCCAAATGACCGTTGAATAGAATCAATGACACGATTATCGAATGGATGAAAGAGTCATTCGGAGGCGCCCATCCGAGCTGTGCAGAAACCCTCGCCATGATGAATACCGAAAATCCAATCGCCGGAAGAAGCCCAATTGACCCAACGTTCTGCTTAGCCACAAAGTTCCGAATGCTCAATATCGGGTGACTACTCCAATGCATAGTGCGTCGTGAAATAACAAGTAGAGCGAGGACTGGAGAAATCCAGACTGCCCAGACAAGGAATGTGTTTATCGAGACCAGCGTTGCCACGAGAAAAACGATAGCATCAAGCACAATGCCGAGAGCCAGTTGGAGTGGCAAGTCAATACTAGATCGGTCCTCTCGAGAAGACGACAGCCCTAACAATCTCCAGACGAGAAAACCCATAGGAAAAGCCATGAGATAGAGGAACAAGATCAGACAAGCAGCCCACCAGATTGGAAGAAGACTTGTGAGGGGTACCGAGGGCTCTGGAATCTGGCCGACGGCAGTGAAGGTTATATCGTCAATAGAAAATCCTTGGTTGTACAAGCTCCCTCCCGCAAAACTTCCGAACCATATCTGTCGGACTGAGCTAAGGTCGAAACTTTGATCTTGAGAAGCAAAATGTGAGACGTCAATTGCAACTCGAGTCCACGTCGAAGACTCTAGAGCAAACCATTCGCTAAAATCGCCAAATTGTCGCCAATTGCTATTTGAGTCGCCTATTGAGAGGTAAAGCGATCGGACCATAGTGATATTCTGAACTCTCACCCAAAGGACTAGCATGCTATTGTTTTCAAAGCGTGTGGGACTCGCAAGAATGTATGCAACCCCAACTGCACGCGTTTCGTTTGATATCACTACCTTGAGCGCCGCCGAGCCCTCCTGCTTGTCTTGATAGTCCAAAGTGGCGTTTACGCTCGGGTACTGCGGGTACCACCCATTGAGAGATTCATTGCCCGAGCAAACTAGGCAAGTGGAATTCCCTTGCGACCTAGCCGTCTGAAACAGGCTAGCTACGACAACTAATACTATCGCTAGCGTCAGAACGATAAGTCTAGTGGATTTCATTTGTTATCCTTGAATCTGCCGGGTCTAGGTTCAGGAGAGCAGAGGAGAGTACGTGGGAACACAGACATCCAGTGTCAACTCAACAAACCGCAATAGGCTCTGACAGAGGATGCTCACCCAATTCTTCTATTTTAGTCACAATTCGTCTCGAAGAGTGACCATCTCCGAAAGGACTAGATGATGGAGGAATCCACTTTTCCTGAAGGAACTTTCGCAGTCTTCGTAGCACCACTTGAGTGTTTGTCCCAAGAACCTCCGCGAAGCCAGCTTCCACTGCCTCTGGCCTTTCTGTGCTCTTGCGCAGAACAAACACTTTCTTTCGAACGTTTGGGGCTGTTACCTCCTCTTGAACGCCTCCGCTGTCAGAAATCACAAATCGGCAGGCTTTGAGGAGGGCCAAGAACTCGAGATAACCAGACGGTGGGACAACCGTTACATTTCTCGACCCCATCAACGTGTCCTCAAGACCTTGCGACTTGAGTCTTTGCAGGGTTCTGGGATGTGTCGCGTACACGACTGGGATAGGGCAATTTGAAAGAATTTGGACCAATTCGTTCAAGACTTTGGAGTCATCGACATTCTCTGCCCTGTGGATGGTTGCAAGCGCGAATCGATCCGGCACCTTCTCCAAGATGGAAGATCTCCGTTCCACCTTCCCTCCATACAGAATACATGCGTCGATGATTGTGTTTCCAGTCAGCATCATTTCCCCCCAGCATGATTCTTTTCGTAGTGTCTCGAGAGCGCGCTCCGTCGGGGCAAAGAGGTAGGACGACAAGTGATCAGTTAACCTCCGATTATGCTCTTCAGGCATCCTCATGTCATAGCTCCTGAGACCTGCCTCGATGTGGCCAACCTTGATACCAAGCTTGGCGGCCGTCAGCGCGGTTGCGAGGACGGTGTTGGTATCCCCTTGAACGAGAACCAAGTCCGGTTCAAGATCAAGAAAACTCTGCTCTAGCCTAACCATGGCCTCTGCGGTCTGTCTGGCCTGGCTTCCGCTACCGACTTTGAGATTGATATCAGGAGCCGGTAGGCTTAACTCCCGAAAGAAGACATCAGACAAATTCGAGTCATAATGCTGGCCGGAGTGCACTAGCTTGAATGGGACTTTTCTAGATCGCATTTCATGAATGACACAACTCATCTTGATAATTTCAGGTCGAGTGCCCACGACGATGCATACTGGCCTCATTCACGATACATTCCGAAAAAAATCAAGCGATTCAGAACGCCGCAGACGCTGTTCAGAGAACAACTCCCATTCTCTCAATACGATCCATGTTTGATTCAATCCACTTGACAGTTTGGGCGAGTCCATCCTCGATCTTGACTGAGGGAGCATACCCCAGTACTCTTGATGCCTTTTCAATCGAGGCGCGTCTTCGGGATATCTTATCCCAATCCCTTCTGGGAACCTTGACGATTCCTGCTTTGTTCTTTGTTAGCTTGTTAACAGTCTCCCCGATGTGCGAGATTGTTGTTTCAATGCCTGAAGCGAGGTTGAATGAATCTCCAACCGCCTTTTCATGAGTCGCGCAACGTAGGATCCCGTCAACTATATCGCCCACGTAAGTGAAATCGCGGGTTTCCTCTCCCGTGCCTGTAATAGGAAGCGGTCTTCCCTTAAGAGCTGTGAAGACAAAGTTGGGGATGACATTGCGATACCTACCCGGAACCTCTCCAGGGCCATATACATTGAAGAACCTCGCATTTACAGTCGGCACCGAATAGTAATCGTGAAAGAAATTACAATAGAGTTCGCCCAGTAGCTTGGTGATCTGATAAGGGGTATCGAGATGTAATGATACATAGTCCTCGGTTAGAGGTAATGGGGCTTCACTCCCGTAAACTGAGCACCCAGAGCTTGCAAAAACCAGCCGCTGAACCCTTGCCAAGTGAGCGTGCTTAAGGATCTTCAAAGTACCTAATCCGTTTACATTAAGATCAGTATCCGGGTGATCGATGGAATTCTGGTTGGCGAAATGCGCTGCAAGATGAAAGACATAATCAGGATGGTTAGAGAACGCAGAGTCAACTGCTTCATCATTAGTTATGCTTCCCTTTAGGAAGAACAGCTTTGGATCACGCGGGAGGTTCCACTCATATGACGAGGAAAGATCATCGATAACTGTCATACTCTTTGGATTTGCAGACAAAAGTGAGCCTACCAAGTTACTCCCGATGGAGCCAGCTCCTCCGGTCACGAGAATCTTCTTGTTATGGAAGTGTTCGAGTATGTTCCTCATTGGTCCACCACCAGCACCGTTCTAGGGTCGGGTAGATCGTTGGTTCTCATCCAATCTACCGTTCGCTTGATCCCGTTATCAAGAGAGGTTTTGCAATTGTGATTCAAATCCCGCTTTGCTTTAGAATGGTCTCCCCTCTTGATGCCTGTTGTGAAAGGCTCTCCCGTCTTGTATGACACTAACCGGTCATCCTTTCCCAGCTGTTTCAAAATGATGTCAGAAAGATGTCTGATCTCGTATGATTCGTCGCTTCCAATATTGTAGACCTCACCGGGCTTGAACGTCACCGTCAGGTTAGCCAAGGTATTGCATATGTCAGTGACAAATTCGAACGTTCTCATATGCTTCTCATAAACGGTGTATGGCTGATCGTGCAATGCTTTGTAAATGAAGGCTGGAACCACGCCGCGATATGGTGTGAAGTGCTCCCCCGGCCCGTACACGTTGAAGGGTCGAATTCTAACTGACTCAGTTCCAAACATCGCTGCCGAGTTGAGAACTTGCATCTCGTTTACCCACTTAGACATGGCATAATCGTTCATCTGCTTGATCGGAACCCTATCCATCACATCTTCTCTCATTACTCCGCTGTAGTCACCGTAAACTTCGGCACTACTGAAAAGAACCAGTTCGAATTTGCGTTGCTCTTGAAGCCTCACCACATTCTTAGTCCCAATCACGTTCGTAGTCCAGAGATTCTCATAGTAGTCTTCTCCATTCCATCTACCGTATTCAGCCGCAGCGTGGTAGACTAACTCGAACGTATGCTTCTCGAACAGTCTTTCCAGTTGTCGATATTCTCTCACGTCACACCTCTTGTAGTTCTCCCTTGCAGAGTTGTATAGGTCGCAGGTCCAGGCGTCATGCCCTCGATTCTGTAACTCTTCGACCAGGTGGGTCCCGATGAAACCGTGTCCACCTGTCACCAAGATCTTCAGGTCAATTTAGCCCCCCACTATTCCGTCTGTCGAAAGTGACACCGACAGCTCCAATCGTGTCGTTTATTTTTCTATAGAATGACTCATACGACATATGATCGTGAGCGTATTGCCGCCCTCTCGCACTCAATTGCTGATACAGTCCCTTGTCTTGGCTAAGCTGCATTATTGCACCGGTGAATCCTATTACGTCTCCGGGGCTGACAAGAAGCGCTATTCGGTTGTCACGAATCATGTCAGCTAGGTTGCCGTCTGCCGTGCAGATTATGGGTCTAGCGGCAGCCAAATAATCACCGAGCTTGCTTGGAAGAGAAGTATTTCCAAGGCCGTGAGGCACAGCTTGTCCTCGAAACGTCACGTTCGTGACTTTTTGGTTTTGAATCGTTTCGGCTATCGCTCGAGATCTATCTCCAGACCCCGCTATTGTGAATTCCGCTATGTCTTGATTTCGGAGTTTGACTGCACTCTCTAGTAACGTTGTGAAGTCATTTGATGGTCCAAGCGTCCCTAGATACATCATGTGAAGTGGCAGGTTAGCTTGCGGCGGAGCGATTGCAAAGAATTGCTCTCCGACACAATTTTCCACAATCGTCACTGGGGTCTTCGCCGATACGGTCTTGCGAAGGTCTTCCGCCATTGATTCGGAAATTGTGACGATTGTGTCCGAGATGGCATAGGTCACTCGTGACACGATACCAGCAAACATCAAGATTAGTCTGGAGAATGAGTATCCGGTCGCTACCAATGCTTCGGGCCAGATGTCGACGACGTCATGAATCACCCTGGTCCCGCTGACCATCTTGCAGGCTGTTGCTGGAATCATGGAAAGGTAGTTTGGACTCACGGCCCATGTTACTTTGGTTCTTAGAAAGTATGGCCATGCCATCATGGCTGAGAACGCGAATATCATGTACATTAGGAGCCGTTTTGTTGTGCCTTCGTGTGGAATGGGAGGCATCCACACACGGACTACCCGAGCGCGATTCGTTGACTCAATCGTGATAAAGTGTCCTCTATACTCTTGAGGAACTAAGCCCTGCGGATAATGAGGAAACCCGGTTATCACAGTGGTCTCATGCCCCAAGCTTACGAGAGTCTTTACAATGTTGTCCGCTCTGGTGCTTGCCCCACCAACGTCAGGTGGGAAGTATTGACTTATCACACACACTCTCATGAATCATCACGCCTCTCTAGAGTTGGCTCCACGTGCACATCCGCCGTCGTGCTTTTGATCACGGCGATTTCCTGAGCAATCTTCCGGTTCTGCTCACTCAGTTCCGATATCTTCACCGAGTAGTAGATTGAAACTATGATTAAGAAGGCAACGAACGCCGCAAGAACCACATCTGATGTTCTGGATGCATTGACAACTTGGTTGATGGTTGCAAGGAGTCCGGCCCACGTGGATAACAAGACAATGGAAACTGAAACTAGAATCCAGAGAATCGCGTGGTCCTCTTTCAAGCGTCCTCTTCGATAGAGAAGCAGAACATACGCTAAAATTATGATTCCCACTATAGTCGCGAGTGCGAGAGCGTTGCTCATGCGTTGGATTTTTGCCTCCGTGTCATCATTATTGCGATTGACAGAGTCTCTTTGAATGGGTAGTAGATCATCTTCCTGGGTCCCAGACTGCTCTTGCCGTGAACTCTCGGCCTGAACTTGACAGGAACTTCTTGAATCCTGAGTCCCGCTCGATGTGCATAGACAAGTGCTTGAGCGTCAGGAAAATCGGCCGGATAGTAACGAGAGAACAGGGTGAACGCTCTTCGGTTCAAGGCTCTGAAGCCTGAGCTGCAATCGGTCACGAGTTGAGAGGTTGCTCTAGAGGTGAGCCAAGAGAAGAATCCGATTCCGATACTGCGTACGACCGAGGGTCCTAAGGTCTGTTTTTCGAGGCGCCTAGATCCAATTGAAATATCCGCGTCGCCGCTCGTAATTGGTTTCATTACGTCTTGTATACAGGACGGATCGTGTTGGCCGTCTGCGTCTACCTGCACAACCGACTCGTAGTCCAGGCATTGAGCGACTTTGAATCCGGTCTGGACGGCTCCGCCAATTCCCAGGCTGAAAGGAATGTCGGCAGTTCTGACGCCTAATTTTCTCGCAATTTCTGAGGTTTCGTCGGTGGACCCGTCATTCACAACGAGAATGTCGAGCGCTCTATTCGAGGACCTTATCTCACTGATCACATGTTCTATGTTGTCCTTCTCATTGCGGGCTGGGATTATTACGAGCGTCTTGGAATCGCCGTTCATGGCTCGAATCTACCTCTCCGTTTGTGACCAAAGATGCAGGGTAGCCTCGGAGCACACATGTGAAAAGCCTGATTTCTCGTAAAGCCGGATCGCGCCCAGATTCGCGCCTTGAGTGCCAACATACACAGTAGGCACTCTTGGCCTAAACCAGTCGAGTGCCGAACGAACCAGATGTGAACCTATACCCTTGCCGCGGTATGAAGGGCTGACAGCAACCAAGTCAATGACTCCGTACTTACAATCCTCGTTGATCTGGTGCAACTTGCACGTTATGAAGCCGGCAATTTCCTCATGCACTCTTGCCACTAAGACCACGTCAGCCAAGCCTCTCAGACTATTTGCGACCCATTTCGAGTATAGCTGGTCACTTGCTTTGGAGGGAATGTGTGGATCAGCGTGGAATCTATCGATTGTGAAGACACTTCCGCCCAACTTAATCAGCGCCTTCGCATCATTTCTGCGAGCTAAACCGATTTCTTCCTTCGAACCCGTTATGATTGCATTCGAACTTGTGGTGTCGAACCTGAAGCTGAAAAGTACGTCAGTAAGAATCGCGCCTTCAGCCTCCAAAGCATGGATGGTCGCAAAATCGCCAAGATTCACTCTAGCCGTGACCATATCAAGCTCCGAGTCTTCAAACGAGTCTCGTATGAGTTTTGACCGTTGAGCGTGACCCACTGTATCGTCAAAGATGGCAAGGGTCATTTTGCCCATGCGCTTCCCAAAGTGCGTCGTGTCCCAGTCAGCGTTCTCGCTTACAACAAGTCCAAGTGCTCGATGAGGCTTCTTCGCAAGGAGCCCCTTTGCCTTAGCTTTTCCCTGCGAGATCTTGGATTCAACACTCTCTGAGATGTAGTCAAGAACAATATCCTGAGGCAGATGCCGATCCCGGTACAATTTGCCTGCAGCGTAAGCCTCGTGCAGTCCAATCAACTGGCGTATCTGGCTTCCTCCAATGATCGTCTGAGGCGAAATTAGCTCAGCTGATGCTTGCAATCCGCTCCACCCGGGAAGCGCTGACTTCCTTCCAGACGTCACCCACGCGATTCATCTCACCGGTCGTCATGCCGCTGTACATGGGGACAGCGATAGTCCGCTTGCCTAGGTCTGATGCGACCGGGCACCCAGGATCGCGGTCTAGAACCTTGAGATAGAAGGGTTGAGTGTGAGCAGGGTAGTATAGTACACTTGTGGCGACTCCTCTCTCTCCGAGCTTAAGGGCAAGATCGTCTCTGCTAATCGGGGCATCCCTTGCCACTTTCAGCAAGTAGACGTAATATGGGCAGACGTCTCCTCTCTTGACCAGTTGGGGCCTGACCCAGCTTGTTCCTGAGAACAGGCGGTCGTAGAATCTCGCAATTTGCTGGCGTTGGCGAATGAATTCCGGAAGATGGCTAAGCTGGCTCAGGGCAATCACTGCGTGGATATCTGACATTCGGTAGTTGTACCCCAGCTCCGTTGTCTCAACGGGTCCGACGCCCCCCCTGCCATGGCTTCTGATCCTCTTCACTCTTTCAGCAATCTTCTGATCATTCGTGACAACCATTCCTCCTTCCGCGGAGGTCATTATCTTCGTGGCGTAGAAGCTGAAAGCTCCAGCGACCCCGAAGGTCCCAAAATTCTTCCCGCTGGAACTCGACCCGTGAGCATGTGCACAGTCCTCAAGAAGGTCAATGTCATGATCTTGAGCGATCTCGGTCAGCTCTTTCATGTCACAAGGGTTCCCAGCCAAATGGACGGCAACCAATGCTTTCGTCTTGTTAGTGATCTTCTTCTCAACATCTTCTGGCGACACATTGAACGTCTCTGGGTCAGAGTCAGCGAAGACAGGCTTTGCCCCCGTATACAGGGCTGCGTTTGGGGTGGCTACGAAAGTGTTTGACGGAACTATTACCTCGTCTCCGGGACCTATGTCTAGGGCGACTAGTATTGAGTGCAAAGCGGCCGTGCAAGAATTGACTGCCAGGGCGTGCTTAGTGCCCACGCGCTCTGCAAATTTCTTCTCGAACGCCTCCACATTTCTGCCGGAAGTGAGCCATCCAGAAGCAAACACAGCTCTCATGTCGGTGAGTATAGAATTCAGGTCCGCATCGCTGAAGGATGGCTTCGAAAAAGGCACCTTTGCCACTGACTCAGCATGGGTTTTGTTCAAGTTCCCTCTGGCAGACGCGAGGTTCGAAAGCGGACCAGTCATAACTACGCCGTAACCAATGCTCCCTTCTCGGAGTACTTCTTGACGTGATCAGAGATTCCCGTTTTTGGACTCCTCGGTGAGAAGCCGAGGGCCCTTCTCGCTACGTCGATGTTTGCACTGAGCCCTTTCCCATCGTCAGGCGCACTTTCAACCACAACTTTCGACCCTGGAAAGTGAGAGTTGACAATTAGCGCCAGCTGCTTCAGCGTTGTGCGAGTTCCTGAGCCCACGTTCACGACAAGACCATTACCTTCCCCGGTTGTTACCGCCTTGGCAAAAACCTCCGCTATGTCCTCGACGTGAACGAAATCCCTGAACTTCTCAGGCCCCCTTACAGTGAGAGTCTCACCCTGTAAACCACGATTGATGAATATCGAGAGAACCTCTTTGCCCAGACGAGGATCGCCCCCGTAGACATTAAACAGTCTGAGAATTACGCTCTTGATTCCGTACGCTTCGCCATATGACCTTATCGACTCCTCAGCCATCAATTTGTGCCACCCGTACACCGTTCCGGGACGCGTCTCATCGGTCTCCTTCAATGGCTTCTCACTATGACTGCCGTAGACGGTTGCAGAGGATGCGAAGACGATTTTGGGTATGTCGTTCATCCGCATGGCCTCAAGAGTATTCTGAACAGACATTACGTTGAGAAGGAAACTGAAATGCGGATTTTTCTGGCACTGATCAATAGCTGGCAAACCCACCAGGTGGACTATCGAGTCAATGCTGTAATCGAAAAACACCCTCTGAATCGATTGCATGTCGAGGATATCCGCCCTAATCCAGTTTTTCTGGGAATCAGCAGCACTTGCATGGATTAGGTCATAGCCAACAGGCTCAAGTCCCTTTTGCGAAAGCGAGCGAGACACAATGCTTCCAATGAAACCAGACCCCCCGACGACTAGAATCGCCAACTGCGGCTCCCCACTCTCAGGCCCAAAAACGGGCTCGGCAGCGAGCCACGGTTAAAGCTTGTTAATTGTTTAGGAAACCTGCCAAAATCATGCCTAGATTCTATACATGAATGCCCCGAATTCTCCGTCTTGGTGTACAATGAGAAAACCCTGCGGGACAATTGGTTGTCCATACCAGCCCTGTCCATTAGCCCACCATACGGTGAAGAGCGTGGTGTATCCTCTCTGAAGAGCCTGAGTTAGCATCGTGTCAAAGGTCGTTCCCGGGTCAAAACCTAGAATTGTAGTGTTGCCTGAATAGTACTGCAAAGCCCAGCCATAGATCGCGTTATGAGCGATGATTACAGAGTTGCTTACATGACTGTTGTCCGACAGCCATTGGAACAAGCTGGCGACACTAGAACTATCTTGGACTGGAATAGAACTTTGCAACATGGTTGAAGGTCCAAAATAGTGATAGTAAGGAAACGCATCCTGGGCTTGTAGTCCAATGTAAGTGACGGCAAGAACCAGGAGAAGAATCACCCATAAGGTAGCAGCAAGAGACTTTCCGCTGGACAGCCGAGGGGCTGAATGACGAAGCCTAGAATAGCCTTCGACGCTAAGGACTAGCATAGGTGGGAACATCATCAGGGACCATCTATCGGGAGAGACAATTGCGGTCGACACCGCTAGCGGGGTTGTCGCGGCGAGAACACCCAAACTGCAAACCAGTATCCAATTCCTCACCAACGCTGGAAGGAATTTCCTAGCTCCAATTACTGCCATGGGAAGAAGCGGGAGAAATATGTACAATGGGAACAAATACGCCGACAGGGGTTGAACACTGGGGTTGTTGTCAGTAAGCACTGTAAGACCCTGATTCTGCAGCTCTACCAAAGACACTATGCAATAGGCTCCAGCAGGCAGGAGAAAACTCAGCCGCCTTAAATCGAATCTCCGCCTTGACACAAACTCGAACGCAATCAGAGCGACAAGCAAAGTTGCAGCCAATAAATGAACTGATGCTACGATCATGGTCATCATTGATAGTGACAACAGCCCGCGAGTGGACCTTGCATCTTTGGCGAATGCGAGCGTAAGCAGCATCAAAGCGATGCCAAGCGTGTTCCGAAACAAATCCCAAGACACACGAAGCGACACGAAGTATATCGCGCTAACAAAGACGAGGAGTGCAGACTTGTCATCGCTCCACTTCATCGTCTTTTTGGCAAATTCGAATTGTGATACACCCAATATTCCGTACAGGATTGGACCTGCAATTTTTACAATAATTGTTGGATCAAGTCTAGTCGTAGCATATGCAAGTCCGAAAAGTGCAAAGACGACCCATCCCCCGATTTCGGGATGAAACTGGCCCACGGAGTTTCCTGATGGCCACACTCGCATTAGGGGAATGTAAGACGAGATACTATCGTACCCAATTGGATAGGGGCCCGCCAATATGTCTGGAATCATTCGTAGAATCAGCGGGAATGCGAATGTAGCGAGGGCAAACCTGCGACTGACCGCAAGGTTCCGCAACCCATTATAGTATCGGAACAGGTGGTGGTATAGATAGGCTAGCGGCTGGAATGCACTAGCCAGAGACGCAGGTTGAATGGACAATAGTTCGGTTTTCCGCGAATAAGGCTCGTTCCAGTTCATCTTTCTAGAACAGCGTTCAAAAACATTGGGTTAAACTCCGCTTCCGGCTATGGCTTAGCGAAGAAACATGAAAAGATTAGCATTGCTCGGAGCAGCGCTCTCGCTCGTCATTGCACTAGCAGTAGTTGTCCCGGGATACGCGACATCACCAACACTACCACCCGTAGCACTTGGCCATTCCAGAGTCTCACGTCCACTACAAACCGGGATGATCCTGACTATCACAGGCTCTGGGACGGCGATGCAGATCTCTAACCAGTCAATAACACAGTCAGCCAGCCTCAGCCTGACAGTCAAGGTTGCCAGATCCTCCTTTGGAGGAGCAATTCTCAGCGTCACCGGTGGTTCACTAATGGTCGGCTCGGACACTTGGACAGTAGACAGTGGTCGTGGACTATTGAACTTCCACAGTGGAAAGCTACTGTTGAAGGTCAGCGTCAAGGACAGCAGCGGTAACACGTCGCACCTAGTGCTCTTCGGCAAGATAGTCGGCCACCTAGCATCCACAATCGACGTCGGCGGCAGCTTCCAAGTGGACTTCCTCAGCCATCAAAGCAAGCTCGCGGGCAAATGGTTCCTCGACCTCAAAGGCGCAACAGCGACAAGAACAAGCTAGGCACCGCAGTCTAAGCAACTCATATCAACCCCCCATCTTTCTTTGGGCCCTGTTTACGATGCCGATGGACACGAAAGCTCTACTGTTGGGGCTAATAATCGGACTATTAATCGGCCTAGTAATCGGCTTCCTCATCGAAGCGACCTTCCTATTCTAAGGAACACCAACGCCCACTAGAAACCTAACCATCATATCATGAAGATCTTGCGGGCACAGGTCAGACTCAAAATGTGCAAGACTGGACATTTATTCCATAAGTTTTGTTCAGCAATGAAATTCGCGCGGTCCTAAGGTAGGACCGGGGATTTGCCTAGGATGGTCCCGTGTCGAACTCGGTCCGGGTCATGGAAGTGTTCAGCCCATGGTACGAGTAAGTCTGAGGCGTCCCGCTCAGCGTAAAGGCGCCCAGAGAGCACTGACCGTAGATTAGCGCGTGGCTCGAAGCAACAAACTCGTCAATACAGACCCAGGCGGAAGAAACACTCTGGCCAGTATACGCAACCTTCGCCATAGTGACATAGTTGGGGTCCCCGTGATACCACTCCGTCATTAGGCCGGTGAAGAACTTGGAATTGTTCACCGTGTTCCGGCCATAGAACATGCTAGCGCCGAACGCGCCGTAATTGTGAGACGCCCTGGTACCAGTATTATTGTCATATGCCGCCATGACCACGTTCCCCCCTGAAAACGACAGGCTAAGGTGAATATTGTCGCCCGCGTTCGCCGGCGAAAAGCTCAGTAACAATGGAGCTGTCGTGGTCCCGTTGGGCGAGAAGACCTCCCATGCAAAATGGACCCCCGCGGAATAACTATTACCCGACGCCAACGGCCAGTTATACGACACGCCTACCTGGTACCACCAGCCAGCACTCGACAAGCCGTTCAGCAAGTACGAGGGCCCAAAACCATCAGTGTCATTCTGCAACACCATGACAACATTCGTTGAGAGATACGAGTAGTCTGGACCATAGATCAACGCGATCTGCTGGTCATAACTAGCTGCATGAACCGTCGGCACCGTTACTCCACAAGTGCTTGCGCCACAACGAATGTAGTTGTAGATTGACCGTGCATCATTCGCGAGAGAGTTGATGCTGGGCGCGGCCAAGTATCCGCCACCGATCGCCGCGAGAGCCAACAGACCGATCAGTACCAATGCGATAATCGTTCCACTGCCACCGCCGTGGTGCTGTGGAGGGATGCCTTGTGCTGGGACGGTCGGGGTTTGCCACGATAGTCGCGTCCCGCAATGGACGCAGAATGCAGTGTACGCCGCGATTTGGTTACCGCAAACCGGGCACCTATGCGACTCCGTTACGGGTCCTCCTCAAGATTGCAGCCTGCATCTGCATACGTTTGTTACCACGAGCCTGGTTGCCTAGAGGCCTGGTACCCCGGCGTCCATATTCATTTTCCTAGTACTCGACTCTCGAAACCTAGGGTTCAAGCCATCAAGAGATTGGACACAGATGACAATTATATCCCCCCGTGTGAAGCGTCGAATCGCGAGGTGCCGGGAGCGACCTTTCTTGAAGCCATCGGGGCTGTAAAGACTGAGAGACGTGAATACGAATCGCTCCTCCTTCTCAACGCCCTCTTCAAACACGAGCCTATCCCTCCAAGAAACCAGGCGAGAATGGCCGAGTTTGCCAAACGAAACAAGGTACAACTGCGTTCGGCAGCCCTCCTACAACTCCCCAAAGAGAAGGAGGCCGAGCTCCAAGCCGACGTTGATGAGGGCTTCAGGCTGTACGATTTCATGAGCAAGACATTCGAGGAAAACCAGGTCGACTACGTCATTCTCAAGTCGTTCGACTCGCTGCCCGAGCTAGGTCACGACCTCGACTTTCTCGTCCCGAACCCTTCACAATTCGAAACGGCCAAGTCGGTAATGATCGATAAGCTTCACGGAAACCCCCAGGAGCTGACCCACTGCGACAAGCTTGTAGGCAAGTTCAGCTGCTTCCTACCAGGATTCACCCATGATTTCGAGATTTATCCGAACGTGAGCCAGCTCGGCGAACAATACTTCGACCCGAACGAGGTCTTCACCCGGAGGATCAAGGCTCAGGTTCAGGGAAGGACTGTCTGGATGATGTCGGACACGGACCGTGCCTTCATCAGAATCATCCACGCCATGTACCGGCACAACTTCCTCAAGCTCTCGGACGTCATAGACTTCCCCAGGCTCATACAGAACTGCTCCACCGAAGACCTCACCGAAAGAATCGACAGGGCTGGAATGGGCGACTCATACCTATTCTTCCTGGCGACCGAGAAACGATTCCTCGACAGATGCCAGCAACCTTCTCCCAAACTTGACGAGCTGCTAGAAGCTGCAAAGAAGAGGTTTGGCGCTGACAGACTCACATTTCTCGAAAAAGATCGACTGGTGCTACCCTACAGAATCCCCACAACAGGCCTAGTCATCCTCTTTCTCCTCAAAGCTGGGCGGGACACGGCCCGGGGACGAATCCGCAGCGCCCTCTACTGCCTACTCGCACCACCACTCATAATCCTAGACTTCATCAACGCTGCCCTCGGACAGAAACTCCTCCAACGCATCTGGTAAACGCCGGAGAGGATTATCTGTGGAATCAAGACTCCGATCCGAGATTCACGGCCACATTCGAGGCAGAGGATTCATTGCGAAAGCAGCTCTCGGCCTCTCCGACGGCTTGGTAACCAACCTGACGCTTCTCAGCGGTTTCGCCGGAGCTCAATCGAACATCGGACTAATACGATCCGCCGGCGTGGCGGCAATGCTCGCTGGAGCAATCTCCATGTTCTTCGGCGGAGTCCTAGCCGGCCGCTCAGAGGTCGAACTGTTCCAGGCAGACCTCAAACGAGAATCCACTGAGATCGAGATGGAGCCTGAAGAAGAGAAACAGGAACTACGCGATTTCTACACCAAGAAAGGACTATCAGCGGAAGAGGCTCACATGGTAGTAGACCGAGTCTCAAGAGACAAGAACAAGTTTCTAGAGGACTTGATGATTCACGAGCTTCACTTGCACGAGACCAGTCTTACTGACCCTTCCAAGTCTGGACTAGTTATAGGCGGGGCCTTCCTTGCGGGCTCACTAATGCCCCTGTGGCCATACCTGGTCCTCTCGGACCATGCACAGTCAGTCCTCGTATCGCTTAGTATCTCTCTGCTCTTCCTGTTCCTAGTGGGAGGCTGGAAGGCGCGGATTGCCAAGACTAAGGTCTGGAGGGGCGGCCTGGAGACCATTATTGTGGGGGCAGCTGCTTCAGCTCTCCTATATCTAGTCGGGTTCATCTTCGGCTTCTTCTGATACCAAAAGATGGCTTCCCCACTTACCGTGACCCCTACGGCCCGGTTTCGTACTCCTTAACACCGCTTGACAAGCCCGTACCAGAATTAGCTAATCATCTGGGAGAATTGAAAGCGTGGGCGAAGGGCAAGACCAGGCCGGACTATCGAAGCACAGGACCTCGCGTTCGGCGAAGATAATCATCGCACTTCAGACGCTTATCATTGTATTCCTCGGATACTGGGCTGTTGAAGAGTATCAGAACAACATCTACTTCCAAAGCTACGTCAACACAACGCTCCAGACTAATATGCTGCCGATCGGCGCTGCCGTCGTCGGCATCCCAGCACTCGCAGCGTTGGGATTATTCTTCAGACGAAGACGAGCTACTGAATCCTTACTGGTTGGTAGCGATATACAATCTCCCAAAGGCTCCTTTGGATCAACGCGATCATCGGCAACTGGTTCATCCGAGAGTGCCTCTCCCCTTTATGCGGAACTCTCGTCCAGATTCGGCCAGTCGATAGCAAATCCCAGCTCAACCTCCGACCAGTCGAATCAGAACAGGCAACCAGTTCTGCAGAGAACCGACCAGTCGTCAGGTTCAAGGATCAAGACTGGCCCGGGAGGACTTCCAGTTCTAGAGAGAGTTGAACCGCGACAGCAGACTTTAGAGCCGAAAGAGGGCATTCAGGGCCAGAGGTATCAAGCCCCTAAGGAGATTAGCGGCTCCCCTCTAGTCCGAGAAGCCGGATACCGACCCACAGCTCCCAGTTTTCCCCGACAGCCCGATAATCCAGGGTTGAGACAACCTCCTTCAAGCACGCCAATCAACAGACCCTCAACCATTGTAACCGGAGTTATGGGTCCAGGCCCGAGGCCATACGCTCCACCACCAGCGCAAACGCAATCACCGATTAGGCAAACTCCAATGACTCAACCGGTCCAAGATAGGTGGGAACCAGGCACCAGACCCCCTGCCCCATTAGCCTCGATGCCGCCGCGACCATCATCATTCAACCCAACCAGCTCCCCCAGCTCCAATTCGTCATTCAGGTCGGCCGGGTCCAATCCTCCTGCTCCCGGACTAGGCCGAGTTGGACTTCCCAACGCAACAGGCGTAGAGTCGCAACCGGGTCTTCATCGAATAGAGCCGGTGCAAGCCGTAGCAAACCGCCTTCCCTGGCCAAAAAAACAACCATCTACATCAAACAACTACGAAGACGCGTCGTCTTCCTCTCGCGAACAAGGAGCAGAGGCACAGACGAATTCCTACTCGGATTCCCTCACCTCCGGAAAACCCTTGCAACCTCTAAAGCGCGATGATAAGCGTGAGGCCTCAGGCGACAATGCTGGAAGCTGAGGCATATCGCGTGCAAGTGATGGGTTAGGGTTTGGACGTGGGTCTTGAGCCTGTGCCTCGGAACCGCATGTCCGATCTAGTCAAGACCATACTAGTTCTTCAGAGCATCGGTCTCACCATGCTAGCATTCTGGCTTGGGAAGGAGTACCAGAACAACGTCTACCTTCGGCAGTATGTTCACAATACTGCTTGGACATATCTTCCAGTCCTCGCATTCATCGCAACATTCAGCGTAGCAGTTGGTGTGAGCGAGGCATACTCCCGAGTCGGAGGCAGAAATGTCGGGCCCCCAGCTACCGAACCATCCGTTGCTCGTGGAATGTTGCTTACTGGCGGATTCCAGCCAGCCCAGTCAACATCGAGCCAGGACTCAGGAACGCCCGCTCAGGAGCACCAGGGAGGGTCTGGCGACTGGACACCACCCGGCGTGAGTTTTGCTCAAGTTTTCGAGGACTCGCATCCACCTGCCGTCCTAAAACACGTTGACCCCGACGAAACAGTAGTCAATTACGCCCCGCCAGCTTACCCAGTGATTAAGCGATTGAAGCCTGCTAGCGATCCAGTCGTCAGCGAAGGACCGACCGAGCCTAGGCCCTTGAACAGGGTTGGACTGGCTCCTGGATTCACACTGCCTCCCCCACCCGTGATTAGACAGATCAGTCGACCCGGGTCCGGCACGAGACGAGACGATGCATTACGAAACATGCCTAGTGCAGGGAATCAAGAAACGGTGCAGGAAAGCGACAGCTCGGTGAGGCCTCGGCCTCCAAGAAAGAAGCCCGCGGTCAATGACAACCTAGGGAATGACTTTGCCGGCGAATAGAACAGCCTGAGTCTTCGATGTCTCTGTTGACCTAGAACATTCTCACGGGGCGTGACGGTTTCTTTGAATTGGAAGGAGTTACCCTTCCACGTCTTCTTCTGACAAAGACTATGACTGCAATCGCCGCGATGACCGCGGCCGCTATTCCTAGCAAGATGTAGACTGTGTCAGTGAGCGCTGGCGATGGAGGGGTTGGGACCCCTATCGTCTCCGTTACCGGGGACCCAGCAACAATGTCCGATATTGGCTTGCGCTGTGTGCTGTTGTCGTAGAATACCACGTCCCCAATGCTCAAAGTGAGGGGACTGGTCGCGGTCTTGAGAATCGTGAAGTTAACACTCGCCAAGAGATTCCCCTGGATTGTCGGATAGAGAAAGGGCGAGATTGTGAGAGGGGGATTAGGATTCACAAGGGTGAAGTTGACGAGAATCTTGCTATGCGTCGAGTCAATACTGACTGTGTTGTTGTAGGATCGGCCGTTGCTTGACGATATCTGTCCTGACCAGTCAGGGTGTCCCGAGCCCATCTGGGCACCATACGTGATAAGATTGGGTGCCAGGCTTGAGCCATCGTAGGTTATGCTGAATTGCCATCCGGTAACGTTGTTCAGTGGATAGTTGTTCGACGCATCTATTACAGCTCCAACACTCGTGCTGTCGCGAACCGTGTTAGTCGCCTGAACGTCCGCGTC
>WNGK01002725.1_pt1 | contig 20656 bp, 12 predicted proteins | sample 5400601 | NCBI WGS metagenome assembly WNGK01 (sample SAMN13153376, study PRJNA577476) | soil metagenome | isolation source: 60 cm soil or saprolite under Garry oak tree replicate 1 | place: USA:California | collected 2016-06-15
GAAGGTTGAAGGCTTCCGCGCGCAATTGAATCGTTTGGCCTTCCCTGATGGCAAAGTTCCGCGACAGGGCCAAATTCAATTGAAACGTTCCCGGGCCCTTCATGTTGTTATAGCCCAGATTCCCGTACGTACCAGGCGCCGCGGCGAGAAAAGCGGAGCGGTTGATCCAATTGTTGGCGGTCTGATTGCTCGGATATGGATTCGGATTCACCAAATCAGGCGTTTGGTTTTGTACCGTGGTCAGCGCCCGGTCCGTACCCGCGTAAACCGTGAAAAACTGGGCGGACCTGATTGACAGGATGGGGGCGACCTGCCAGTTGCCTCCTAGAATCCCGAGCACCCGGTTGGAAAATTTCGGTGTCGTCGCTACCAGATTCATACCAAACAGTTGGCGCCGATCGATCCCTAGGCAGTTGCTCCGGAATTGCCGGCGATTGTTAGGAACAGACACTCCGGCCGCCGTTGGGTTGTCGCTATAAACATCGCTGATGCAGTGCGACCAGGTGTAATTGGCCTGCGCCGACACGCCATGGCTAATCCGCTTCTGCGCCGAAAGATACAGACCTTCATAACTGGCCGTTCCGCCGTCGTCTATCAACCCAATCCCAGAGTAGTACTGCCCTTGTGCCGGGTTTTGGAGAGATAAGACGCGGCGGTTTTGCTGATTTGCTACCGTGGAGCATGTTGAATAGTTCACTGGCCCGTTCGCGGTCTGTAAGGTGCAGGGGCCGGTACCCAGATAGACGGCGGGATTTATATTTTCCGTGGTGATCATGTGAATCGTATTGTTTCCCAGATAGTTCGCGGTCAGCAACCAGTCTTGTCCAATCTGTCTTTGAATACTCAAATTCCACTGGTTCATGTACACCGGTTGGAAGTCCTTCATCTTCGTGGTGATATAGGTGCCATTGAACGGAAATGGAATGTTGTGGTCGTACACACCGACCCCCTGAAGAGTGGCGAGTCTAGCCAGGGGATTTCCCCCTGCGCCTGCCCATGGATCGGTGAGATTCGCACCTGCCACGCTCACATTGTTTCCGAATGGCGCCGAGAAGTACATCTGAGTTCCAGCGAGCATCATGGCCCGGTCGCCGTACATCCCATACCCCGCACGAATGGTCATCTGGCCCTTGCCTTCGGGGTCCCAGGCCAGTCCGAACCGCGGAAAGAACTTATCCCACACGGGACCGTTAATGTACTTTCCGCTGGTATACTGCGGGTCGCCCGGAAAAACCAACCCCGCGGGAGCGTTCAGGAATACCTTGCTGTGAACGTTCTGAGCGAATAGCGAGGGATCGAAATGCTCGTTCTCGCCGCGGTTGTTGTAAGGCGACAAATACGGTTCCCACCGCACGCCGTAATTCAACGTCAATCGTGGGGTTACCTTCCAATTGTCTTGCGCATACAGCGAATCGTAAAATTGACGAGTGTAGAACCCGTAGACCGTACCTTGGGCAAAGGTCACGGGACGTCCCATCATAAAATCGGCCAAGACCGATCCGGTCGTCGACCCGTCGAACGTCGCTGTACCCACGGCATTGACGCCGGAGAAGTAGTTCAGTCGTTGCTGATAGATCGCTCCGCCAAACCCGAACTGATGCGATCCCTTGATCCAGCTAAGGTCCTCAACAATGGAGGGCATTGGTCCGTTATGCTGCGCCCCTGGTGATGCGGCCCCGCCACCAAGCAGGAACGCGGAGCCCGCGGGTGTCGAGATTGCGATCACGTTCCCAGCTAACGGAGACACATTCGCTCCAAAGTCGGCCCAAGACTTGTAATTGTCGACTATTTTCACAATGTTCGTCCGATTGGCTGCTATTCGGAGCGAGTTGACGATGTTGTTGCCGATCAGATAGGTATCGCCTAGATTAAACCCATAGTCGAAATCCTTAAACCCGTAGTTATTGATGGAAAGCGGGTTGGTCCCGTCGTAGGTGGATCCCTGCTTCAGGCTCCCTAACATGAAGCGTCCGAAAATGGAGTGCTTCGCGCTAATCGTGTAGTCGACCTTCGACGTGACCAGATCCTCGTCCTGGTTGGCGACCAGCCCATAGAGTGTTCTCCCGCAGGGATCGTTCGATACGGGAAATGTCTTCGCGACCCTCACCGCCACCGGATTAAGCGCGCTCGGTGAGATCGTGTTGTTCACGAACCCGAGACTCGAGGGCAAATTGATTGGCGTGCCATTGTTGCACGCCGCCGAGGCCAGCGCGGTGAAGTCGCCGTTGAGCGCGGCGGGTGTGGGAATGAAGGCAGTGTTCTGGATGCCATCGGATCGCAGCGAGGTTCGCTGATAGCCGCCGAAGAAGAACAGCTTATCCTTCTTGATCGGACCGCCGATGACTCCTCCGAACTGATTCCGCTTCAATGTGTCCCGTTTGAGCGCGAAGGCGTCGCGGGCGTTCAGGATTCCGTTCCGCACGAATTCGAACAGATCGCCGTGAAACTGGTTGGTGCCTGATTTGGTGACAGCATTGACCGTCGCCGTCGCGTGGAAGCCATATTGTGCCGGCATCGCACTGGTCTCCACCTTGAATTCCTGGAGAGCGTCCGGGAATGGTAACGGCAAGCTCAAGCTGTTGTAGGGATCCTGCCAGATCGAGCCATCCAACAAGTACGACACCCCATCCCCGTTGCCGCCGGCCACGGAAACCACCACGGTGGGATAGTTCCGTATGGAATTCATCGAGCCCTGCCCAGGATAGGTCGCCATACCCGCCAGGAAAATTAGCTCGTGAGGATCGCGTCCATTGAGAGGCATCTCCGCGACCTCCTGGTTGGTAACTACATGCCCGAGGGCCGTAGTGCGCGTTTCCACAAGGCTGGCGTCCGCTTGAACCTCCACCTGCTCGGAAACCTGACCGACCTGAAGGACGACGTTGATTGTCGGATTGGCATCGACCTGGAGGACAATTCCGGTCTGCACGTACGCCTTGAAGCCGGGCAGACCCGCCTCAAGCATGTAAGGTCCGAGCGGCAGACTCGCCAGGACATAGTTGCCGGTTTCATTGGTGACAGCAGTTCTTTTTGCTCCAGTGGCGGTCTGCGTCACAGTGATCTCGACGCCCGGCAGAACGGCGCCCGATTGATCCTTCACGGTGCCGTTAATTTGAGCAGTGGTCGCTTGCGCCCAGGCCGTAACGCCTTCCAGGGCAAAAGCGAGCCACGCGACTAATACGCATAACGCAATGCGTTTCACCTTCCACCTCCAATTTGAAAAAGGCGCGGACCTATGGTCCTCGCCAAAAAACTCGTTTGAAATAGTGAACTATACTGCGCGTCATCATAACCGCCGTTTCGCAGGTGGTCAACCTTATAGGTGACAGGCCAGGAGTTGAGGATACGCAGTTTTGCGCCTCGCCCAGCCCAAACGCGTTCCGCCAAGTATTGATGTGAGAAACTCAAAATACTTGTAAGCTTCGTTGGGAAAGGTGGAAAATGCAGCTGAAATTCAAACAAGGATTATTGTGAATTCACTAGTGACCAAATTAGCCGAAATGGAGGCTCGTGTCCTTCTCCCTCTGGGAGAAGGTGGCCCGAAGGGCCGGATGAGGGTGCATTTCCTGCCCTCACCCGGCGCTTCGCGCCACCCTCTCCCAAAGGGAGAGGCACATCCCCGAAACAGGTTTCCAAATAGAGAATTCCATGAAACCCGCATCAGTCCTGCTTCTGGAACGAACCGCATCTCGTAATTTGGACGAGAGTGTTGTGAATTGTCGAGCGGTGGAGGTGACCAATGACCACGAGGATTTCAGTTTTTGGTTTAGCGGCCGCTGTCTTGTTGCTGTGCGCTGTTGGGTGGCCGGCGGCGGCTGAGATCAATCAAGAGTCCGGTGGGGTTGTTACTTTCTACAAGGACGTGCTTCCGATCTTGCAGAAGAATTGCCAGAGTTGCCATCGGCCAGGTCAAATTGGACCGATGTCGCTGATGAGCCATAAGGAAGCCAGGCCGTGGGCGAAGGCGATCAAAGCGGCGGTCCTTTCGAAAAAGATGCCGCCCTGGTTCGCGGACCCGCAATACGGCCACTTTAACAACGACCGGTCCCTGAAACCCGCCGAGATCGAAACTCTTGCGGCCTGGGCTGATAGTGGAGCCGTGGAAGGCGATTCGAAGGATGCGCCTGCCCCGGTTCCGTGGCCGGCAGACGGTTGGCAAATCCAGCCGGATATTGCTGTTGATCTTCCGCTCTATCCGGTCCCGGCTCGCGGCGTCAAGGAATGGGAGCAGTTGGCGATTCCGGCTCCGTTCAAGGAGGATACCTGGGTCACGTCCGTCGAGATTCTCCCGGGCCAGCCATCGGTGGTGCATCACTTTTGCTTTAATTTCGAGAAGCATAAACCCACGACAGAATACAACGTGTATGAGTGGATGGAAGTGCCGCGAGATGATGACGGAGTCAGCAAGAATCGCGGTCGTGGCGTGGACACAAAGGAAGGGATCGTCATCAGGCGGGAAGTGGGCCGCACCGAGGAAACGCGCCGTCAGGGCATCCAGACTATACGTGGTGGCAACGAGTTTTGCTATCTGCCGGGGCTGCCCTACGAAGACTATCGCCCTGTGAACGCCGGAGTTTTCGTGCCGGCTGGATCGGATATCGTGATGAGCCTGCATTACACGCCGAACGGTGTGGCGCTCGTCGACCGGACGAGAATTGGTTTCACGGTGGCGAAGGTACCACCGGCGAAGAGATTCGTCCCCCAGGATGGGGAAGATGGTCAGAGTGCGCCGCTTGTGCGGCGACACGCCATCCGCGAACTTGCGATTCCGCCATATGAAAGGAACTATCTTGGGCCCGCGGCGGAAATCACCTTCCTTAAGGATGTTGAGCTTGTGTGGTTCCGTCCCCACGCGCATATGCGCGCGACGAGTGTGCAGTATAAGCTGGCTTATCCGGATGGACGAGAAGAAATTGTGCTCAACGTTCCCCATTACGATTTTAATTGGCAACTCACCTACAGAACCTCGCTGAAGATACCGAAGGGCTCCCGGATGCACGTCGAATTTCGCTATGACAATTCGGCGAACAACAAGTACAACCCGGATCCCAGCAAGTGGGTCTACTACGGTGACCAGAGTTGGGAAGAAATGGGGACTCCCAATATGGGTTTCCTCATGGACCGCGGCGCCGGCGAGGACTTCAAAAGCCAACCTTGACGAGGGTCGACGAATTCAACAGGATTCCGTTTGAAACCGGAATGAAAAGAATACTTGCCTTTGCTTTCCTTGTTTTCTCCTGGAGCTTCGGTAGCGTCCGAAATCTCGCGGCCCAGGATCTGGTCATCACCAACGCGCGGATCATCGTTGGTAACGGTAGTGTGATCGATCAGGGTTCGATCGTCATTCGGGGCGGCCGGATCGCCTCTGTTGCGGCCGGCCGCGCCGACGCTACCGGTGTGCAGACCATCGATGCAAGAAGCATGAGTGCAATGCCGGGGTTCATCGATGGTCACCGTCATATCAACACAGGACCTAATGAGAAGGAGCAGATGCAGAAACTTCTCGAAGCCGGATATACGACGATCCTGTCCGGAGGCGGTCCTGCTGAAGGGAACCTGACACTCAAGGACCATATTGAGAAAGGCCTGATCAAGGGGCCGCGCATCATCCCATCCGGCACGGTCAATCTGGCCAATAACACTCCCGAAAAGGCGCGTGCCGAAGTACAGAGGCTCGCCGGGCTTGGAATCAAATTTATCGGAGAGATGGCGCTCACCCCAAAGCCGGCGCCGACCGCCAAAGAACTGGAGAATCTCAGGGCCATCGTGGACGAATCCAAGAAAGCCGGCGTCTGGGTGCAGATCCACGCGGTGAGCCCACAAGCAATGATGGCTGCCGTCGAAGCCGGTGTGCCCAAGCTCGTTCATACTCCCCATTTCGGCTGGCTGAGCTTTGAGGACGCCAAAAAGGTGGCCGCTGCCGGCGTTAAGCAGTTGTCGACGATTGGTTTTGGTGTGCCTGTTTTTGGCGTGTTTGCCAATGACAATGTACCCCGGTTCCGGGACGGCAAAGCGTGGCCGGACTCGATCCTCGACGGGGACGGCCGGGGGCAAGAAGCGGGCTACAAGGCCGTGAATGCGCGTACGTCGTGGGATGCCGGCGTCCTCTACGGCTACGGCACCGATACCGGCTATCTGCCGAAGGCCGGATTGGACCATGAGCTGAAATCTCTCAACCTGATGTTTTCGATGCAAGACATCATCAAGCTCATGGGACCGAACACGGCCTCCTACATCGAGATGAGCAATCAACTCGGTACGCTGGAGGCGGGCAAGCTGGCCGACATCGTCCTCCTGGGCGGCAACCCTCTCGATGGCTACTGGAACCTGCTGAATACCAAGCTGGTCATCAAGGGCGGCGTGATTGTCTCGGATCAGCGCTAGTGTCGCGAATGGAAAAATTCATCTTATAGTGCCATTAGCCCGCATTTCTCACCGGAATCTTGGGCAACTATGCGGAGGGCGCGTCCCCTCTCCCTCTGGGAGAGGGTGGCCGAAGGCCGGGTGAGGGTCGATAAGAATGCACTCTGTTAACCCTCACCCGCCGCTTCGCGGCACCCTCTCCCAGAGGGAGAGGGACTTGGCTGTGGATAGTCACAGGCCGGTGAGAAATCCGGGTTAGAGTTCTGCCGTGGCTAACGATTTGGAGATAGAACTTGCAACTCGGGACGACTCGCCCAACCGATTCGCAAGCTAGTTTTTCTGGTGCTGATCAAACAGACCTACTATCATCCTTTGACATCCCCCGAGGGCTGGAATCTCAGGGAAAGTAAACACGATTGGTTACTGAGGAGAACTGTATGCAGAAGTCAAACGCGGCGAAGACCGGGATGAAGGCGTTTGCGCTGGTGGCCATTGTTGGGTTCGTGCTGGTGCCCGTGTTTAGTCAGACCGCGAAATCCCCGACTGTGCCGAAGGTTCCGACGTTCAAGTACGACGGCGCGTGGCCCAAGCTGCCGCTACCGAATGCGTGGACCTTTGAGGGCATTACCGGCCTGACGGTCGACAAGGACGACATCGTCTGGGTGCTCGAGCGGCCGGGTGATTTCGACAATGATCCGATCTTCCGCAGGCCGGAAGTCACCGAGAACTACGCGTCGCTCAACCCGCCCACCGCAATGTGCTGCAAAAAGCCGCGGGCGGTGCTCGCGTTCGATCAGGTTGGGAACCTGGTGCACAGCTGGGATCCGGAGGCGCAGAACGGCCTGCACCTCATTCTATCCGACAAGGCAGGCAACATCTGGATCGGCACCGACACGATGCGCAAGTACACGAAGGACGGCAAGCTGCTCGCGACGATCGACCGCGCGCCGGAGCCGGTGGGGCAGATCAAGCCGGGTCAGTATCCTGGCGATGCGCCGATGGTGATCGGCGGTATCGAGGGCGGCGAGTTCTTCGACAGCGCTCGTGAACTTTTCATCACCGACAATTACCTGAGAGGGCGCGTCCTCGTATTCGACATGGACACACTGAAGTTCAAGCGCGGATGGGGCGCATACGGGAAGCCGCTCAAGGACATCGCGCTGACGCAGAACTTCAAGTACTCGCCTGGCGTCGCGCCTCCCAAGGATTTCGCTGCGCACCTGACGCTGTCGGTTTCGAATGACGGGTTCATCTATGCCGCCGATCGGGGCGCGGATCGCGTGCAGGTATTCAGCAAGGACGGAAAGTTCGTGAGGGAGTTCACGGTGGCACCCGAGACCCTGGATCGTGGATCCACGGGCGGCCTGACGTTCTCGCGCCCGGAACAGACCTTCATCTACATCTCGGACATCATGAACAATGTGGTGTGGATCGTGAACCGCGCGGAGGGCAAGACGCTCGGCCACTTCGGATTCTTCGGCCACGCCGGCGGCGGGTTCCACTGGCTGCACATGGTGGCCACCGATTCGAAGGGGAACGTCTACACGGGCGAGGTCGATACCGGGAAGCGCGTTCAGCGATTCCTGGTTCAGCGGTAACTCCCGGTAGTGGCCCTGATGCCGGCCATATGGGTACGAACGCGGGCTAAAGCCCGCGACTACATATTGCGACAACGTTTCGGCCAAGCATGTAGTCGCGGGCTTTAGCCCGCGTTCGCTTGCCGCGGGTGCCGCTATTGTGAAACGTTGTTCTCGCTTTTTCGTCGCAATAGACTTATTACTGTTCGAGGATCGCAACCTGGAGGTTTTCCAGATGATTATCAATTTTCTGGCAGCCATCCTGATGCTCGGCGGCCGAGCGATGGCCGCTGAAGTGTCTCCTGAGCCTACTTTCAATAAGGATGTTCTTCCGATCTTACAGAAGAATTGCCAGACGTGCCATCGGCCTGGACAGATCGCGCCGATGTCGTTCCTCGACTATACGTCCACGCGGCCATGGGCCAAGGCAATGAAAGCCGCTGTGGTAACCAGAAAGATGCCACCGTGGTTCGCCGACCATCAATATGGTCATTTTGAGAATGACCGCACGCTGCCGCAAAGCGACATTGACGCCATCATGAAGTGGGCGGATGCCGGGGCTCCGGAAGGCGATCCGAGGGACGCCCCGCCTCCGGTCCAATGGCCGGGCGAGGGCTGGCAGATCAAACCGGATATTGTCGTGGATGGCCCCGAGTTCAAGGTGCCGGCGAAGGGGATTGTCGAGTGGACCAATATCATGGTGCCGAGCGGTTTTACGAAAGACACGTGGATCACGTCCATAGAGCTTCTTCCGGGGGACCGTACGGTAACGCATCACATCTGCGTTGCTTTCAATCCGCATACGCCTGACGTTGCCTATAACGTTCCGACGTGGACCGACAAGCTACGGGATGCGAGTGGAAGTGAGATTCCGGAGAGTAGGAGACCCATCACTCCAAGCGGCGCGAACAATGCGATCCAATTTTGCTATGTGCCTGGAACACAATTTGAGGACTACCGTCCTTTCGGTGCGGGGAAGCTGGTGCCGGCTGGAACCGACATCCAATTTCGTCTGCATTACACGCCAAACGGCAGGGAAGTTGTGGACCGCCCGCGGCTCGGATTTACGGTTGCCAAAGAGCCGCCAGAGCGTCAATACGTGAACTTCATCATTAACTCGCCGCAGGACCCGGCCGTTTTCGCTATTCCGCCGAACAATCCCAACTGGCAAGCACCGATCTCGGAGGCGACGTTCCAGGAAGACGTCGATTTGGTTTGGGCGATGGCGCATATGCATTTCCGCGGAAAAGACATGACGTATCAACTGACGTACCCGGACGGAAGAACCGAGACCGTTCTCAGCATCCAAAACTATAATTACAATTGGCAGCTCGGTTATCAGTTCAAACCGATCCGCATACCGAAGGGCACAAGAATTACCGTCACAGCCCATTACGACAATTCGGCCAACAACCGGGCGAATCCTGACTCGAATAGGACGGTTTACTGGGGCGATCAGGCCTGGGAAGAAATGATGTCGCCGTTTTTCGCGGTGATTGTGGGGAAGAACGTCGATACCAAGAAAATCCTCAAAACAGCGAATTCGGTGCGGCCCGGCGCTTGAGGACTCTAGTGAGTCTCGGATAATCCAGTGACAAGATCGTCCCCAGGGAGAACGCGGGCTAAAGCCCACGACTACATAAGGACCAACCGCGGGTGCCACATGTAGTCGCGGGCTTTAGCCCGCGTTCAACAGGCTGCTGTCACTGATTGTACGAGCTTCAGAGGTTCCCTCTCGTATGGTGCCGACAGGACATCCAGAAAAGGAGGCGGCATGCTGAGAAACTTCTGCAGCGGAAGGAGTGGTGGCGCAGCGTTGACTGTGTGCGTCGCTCTGTGGATTACCCCGGTTCCTTCCCTCATGGCCCAAACCGCGGGTACGGGTGCACTGACAGGTAGTGTTACCGATTCCTCGGGTGCAGTTGTGCCGGGCGTGATGGTCACGGCCACAAGTTTGGACACTGGCCAGAGCCGAACGGTAACGACAACCGAGGATGGAAGCTATAAGCTGAACTTACTGCCGCCTGGCAATTACAGAGTAAAGTTTGAGATTGCGGGGTTCAAGGCGGTGGAGGTTCCTTCCGTCAAGGTGAACGTAACCGAGACGGCGGTACTGGACCGCAGCCTGGAGGTGGGTGCCCAAACCGAAGCCGTTCGGGTTGAGGCCGAAATAGAAACGATTCAGACAACGAGTTCGGCCCTCGGCACTGTGGCGACAGCGGCGACGGTGACGGAACTCCCGCTCAGTACCCGGAACTACACGAATCTTCTCGCAATGTCTACGGGGGCCAATGCTTCCGTACAGGACGCCAGCCTGATCGGCAAAGGTACAACTCTCATTGCGGTGAATGGCGGGGGCACGGCCCAAAACACTTTCCTTCAGGATGGGGTCGTCATCAACAATTGGTTTAGCTTTAACACCGGTGTGGAAGGAGTATCGGTTGGCGGTTTTGCGATTCCCAACCCCGATGCCATCGCCGAATTCAAAATTCAAACCTCGAGCTACGACTCTGGATACGGCCGCAATCCGGGCGCGAACGTAAATGTGGTCACCAAGTCCGGAACGAACAGCTTCCACGGTTCCGCGTTCGAGTTCTTCCGCAACACTGACTTGAATGCGAACGCCTGGTTCCGGAACTACCAGGGTCTTCCAAAGCCGGTCTTGAACTCAAACCAATATGGAGGCGCGTTCGGTGGACCTATCAAAAAAGACAAGCTGTTCTTCTTCGTGTCATATCAGGAGACCGGACAAAAAAATGGTCTCACGGGCTATGGTGCCGCCAGCGCTACTGCTCCTCCGATTCCAACGGGAAATCGGGGCAAGTGCCCCACAGGCTGGACGACACTGTCCCAATGTGATTCCGCCGGACAAGCCTTCGTGCCCGCGTTAGCGGCAGCCATCAGTCCGCAAGCACCGTGCAATCGAACAGGAAACCTGAACAACACCACTTCCAACGGTGGCATACAAGTTCAATGTCCGAACGGAACGGTGAGTGATCCATTGTTTAACATCAATCCAGTGGCAATCAGTCTTCTTCAACTCCAATTCTCTGACGGCCGTTATCTGGTTCCCAGTTCTGGAATGGATCCTGGAGGTCCGAATGCAGGGTACGCGCTTCAGAACTATTCGATACCCGCCATTTTCAAGGACCATAATGGCATGGGCAATTTCGATTATCTGATCAACAGCAAACACACTTTGGCCGGCCGTTATCAGTATGAACGAGATCCACTCCAGGCTCCTTTTCCGGTTCAGAATGCCCTTCAGCAGGGCAATTTCGTTCCTGGAAATCCGATCATCACGATCAAATCGAACCATTCGGCCCTCCTGAGACTCACCTCGATTCTCTCGTCCAATTTTGTGAACGAAGCCCACGGCGCCTACCAGCGCTATCCCATCAAGAACGACATCCTCACTCCATTCAGAAATTCGCAGGTGGGTATCACCGATTTGCGGCCTGGGATCGATTACCTCTCCGGTATAACGATCGGGTCTAGCTCGGGCGCCGGGATTTCTGGCGGGATGTCGATGGGTGGGCAGTATCAATACGGCGGAACCGTGATCACCAATCAATACCAGTTCGGTGATCAGATTTCCTTGACCCATGGCAGACACACGTTGCGGAGTGGCTTCGAGCTTGTACGTGTGCAAGACACGCCCAATAACTATGGTAGTCCCGTAGGTAACCCGACATTCTCGAGATGGGCGGACCTCTTCATAGGCCGGGCGGGCTGCCCTGCGTTCACGGGAACGGGCACATGTAGTGCAACCAACCCTGGCAACACGAATGGTGCGACAGGGAGCAGCATTACTGGCGGCGTCGGCGGCACCATCACCACGGGCACGTCGATACCCTATGGATGGCGGATCACCGATCTCGATGGTTTTGTTCAGGACGATTTCAAGCTCAATTCACGATTGACGTTGAACCTGGGACTCCGATGGGAATATGACGGGTGGGCCACCGAGAAGAATGGATACTTCAGTAACATCTGGCCAAGTCTCATCAACACTGTGCCGAATCCCGGATCGGGATGCGTCGTCAATGGAGTACCGATTGGTGCAGGAGCGGCTGGAACAGGATGCAGTCTGGCGGGATTCGTTGTCCCGGCCAATTACAAGGGCTCACTCCCGGACGGCATTTATCGGAACACCATAGACAACGTCGTTCGGCACCACGCGCCTTGGACCGACTTTGCTCCCCGAGTCGGATTTGCCTGGCAGCCGAGAGCGAACAGCCGCTGGGTCTTGCGAGGAGGCGGAGGTTTCTTTTATGAAATGATACCTGGGAATAATACCGGCAATAATGGCACGCCTCTCAATGGCTCTCCTGTCACCACGGGGCTGACGACGGCGAGTCTGGCGAATCCCTGGCAGACAGCGACAGTTATTCCGGGGCCTGCAGGTAGCTACGGTTTCACGCCAAGATGGATCAACTTAACCACGGGAGCGAATTCCGGCATCGCGCAACAGCCTGTCGCGGAAAATTTAACGGTCCCGGTCACGTATGAATGGACCTTGAACACGCAATATGAATTTTTGCCGAGTTGGATGCTCGAACTTGGTTATGTGGGATCGCACGGTATCCATCAAACGGCTCAGTCGCGCGCGGGCCAGATGGGACAGGCCTCCAATGTCAATTTCAACATCGCGCCACTGGCAGGCCCAGGCTGTGTGAGCTGTTCCATAACTGGAGTGACTACCAGTACGCCGGCGAATGCAGCGCTTCGCGTGCCTTACCTGGGGCTGGTTCCGACGGCCTTGCGTCTGGCCAACGACGATCTATACAAATTTAACAGCCTGCAGTCGTCGGTTCGAAAGCAGTTGTCGCGTGGCTTGCAGCTCCAGGGCTCCTACACGTGGAGCCGCGCGTTTATCACAGCGCCGTATGGAATCAATACGTATCCGTATATGATCCATCAATATGAGCTAAACAACAACTACCGCCCGCACCGCTTCGTCCTGAACTATCTCTGGAGTCTGCCGCTCGGACACCGGCCGGGGCTTGTCGGCAAAGCGACCGAGGGTTGGACTTGGTCGGCTGTGGTCACCGTCCAGGATGGCTACCCTATAACCATCACCGATGGCACCGGCGGATCCGTTTTCTGCGGCGGCAACGGTTGCGGCGGCAACGGCTTGACAGCCACAGCCAATTTCTGTCCGGGAATGTGGGTGCAAAACCTACCGACGAAGGGCACTATCCAGCAGCGAGTGACCAGCGGTTTGACCGGAGGTCCCGGTTATTTTAATGGGAAGGCACAGGGTGTATTTTGTGCGCAACCCTTAGTGACCGGAGCAGGTAATTCCGGTACCCTGTTCGGCAATTCGCCAGGGGGCACTCTTCTAGGCCCCGGCCAGAATAATTGGGACATGTCGATCTCAAAAACGACTCGTATCCGGGAGGGTCAATCGGTGCAGTTCCGGGCGGAATTTTTCAATGCCTTCAATCACCCGCAATTCGCGCTTCCAAATCAATCCCTGAGTGGCGGGAGCCCCGGACAAATTACCGCCACCTCGGTGAGCCCGCGCATTATCCAGTTAGCGCTCAAGTATTCGTTTTAGAAGTTGAACGAATGGTAAAGGAGATACTTGGCTCTACCACCTCTGCTCTTGCGGACCATCGAGGAGAGCGGCTTCAGTACATGGCTGCGCGAGTCGGAGTCACCGTTTGCATTCTATTTCGTTCTCCTCTTTCACACTTTCGGTTTGGCGTTGCTAGTCGGCGCCAATGCGGTGATCGACTTGCGCCTACTTGGTATCGAGCGCGATATTCCTCTCGCGCCGCTCAAACGGCTATTCGGCATAATGTGGTTAGGCTTCGCGATAAACGCTGCATCAGGTGCGTTGCTTTTGATCGCCTATCCCACAAAGGCTCTCACGAACCCGGTCTTTTACATAAAATTGACGCTCATCGGGTTCGCTGTATGGGTCATGACGAAACTTCAGAGCCGCGTATTTGACGACTCGAGCTTGAACGAGGCAGCGATGATCGCGCGGGGTAGGACCCTGGCGAAGTGGTCGCTCTTCTTGTGGATCGGAGCTATTACGGCAGGCCGCCTGCTGGCCTACACATACAAATATGTGACGTTTCCGGGTTAAGTTTGCTGGCCTCCGGAGTCCTTTTATGAATTTTTCGCACCTCCACCTGGTACTGAATCACTTTCCGATCATCGGCACCGTCATTGGCCTTGGTCTCTTCGTTGGTTCCTGTGTTGGGAAAAACGACGACCTGAAGCGGGCCAGCCTTATGGTTTTCGCTGCCATGGCTTTGTTGGCGCTTCCCACGTTCTTCAGTGGCATCGGCGCACAGGCAGCGATTAGGAAGGATCCCGCCGTCTCCACAGTGCTAATTGAGAGACACCAAGGCGCGGCGATACTGGCGCTTTTCTTCATGGAGATCACTGGCGCACTCGCTTTGGTGGGACTGTGGCAGCGTCATCGGGTCTCCACTCGCAAGCCCTGGTCATGGAACTTGATGGCTACTCTGCTCCTTTCGGTCGTGACGGCAGGGCTTATGGCAAGGGTTGGCAACACAGGCGGTGACATCCGTCATCCGGAGATTCGTCTTGCCCCAGAAGGAGTGGCAGTGACAGGCGCCGAAGAGTCAGGGCTTTCCGCAATCGTGCATGTTTTTGAACCGTCACCCGGCAAGTTTACCGATCTTATGCTCATTAGTAAGTGGTGGTGGGCATTCATGATGGACTTGCATTTCATTGGGCTCGCTCTGCTCATCGGGACAGTTGGTATCCTCAACCTGCGCATGTTGGGATTTGCAAAGCCACTGCCGATTGCCCCCTTGCACCGGTTAATGCCTTGGGCGATGGCTGGATTCGGAATGAATACAGTGACCGGCATTCTGGCTTTTATCGGCATGCCGAACTATTACACGTTCGACGTCGCTTTTTGGCTAAAGATGCTGGCCCTGCTGCTTCTCGGATTAAACGCGGCGGCGTTCTATTTGACCGACGCTTTCCCGAGCGTGGAGCATCTCGGACCTGGTGAGGATGCGCCTCCCTTCGCCAAAGTTATGGCGGCGACGTCGTTGGTCCTGTGGTTTGCAGTGATTGCCCTGGGTCGCTACATCCAGCCGTTTTCCGATACCATCTCAGTCCAGTAACGGTCGTCGCTCAACGGGAATTCGTCTTAACGTTGGGGGGCACGGGAAAGACTAGATAGGGATTGTTGGCTTCCCACAATTTCACCTGGATATCCAGCAACGGGCGGCCGCCCTGTTTTTGAACGATGTGGCCCGGGGACTTGATATCCGTCAGGATTTCTCCATGATCTGCATAGTCGGAATATTCCGTCTCCGTGGCCATGTTGGCGAGGGCCGGATTGTCGGGCCGCGTCTCCACTTTGGTCACGAAGTTCTTCGAGTCCAGCGTTGCCTTTACCGTAATCCCAGCGAGCTGGCCGCTCAGAGGGAAGGTAATGACTGTGGCCCCCTTCTCGGTCGATACTGTAGTCTTCTCGCCAGCGGCTAGAGCAGCCTTGACAACCCCGTAGGGGAGCGTCCAGAGCTGGAGAAGCCGATCCTTAAGCGCGGTCATCGCTGGGGTTGCCGTAGCCTTTCCCGGCACTAGACCGCCACCTATCTCGGATTCATTCCACGCATAGTCTTCGCGCACCGTTTGAATACTGTGCTGTGGGGCGGCGCCGCCCGGACCTGTGCGAGTCATGTCCACGCGCATCGCTGCGGGATTGTAGCCGAGGGCAACGTGATATTCGGTTTTGAATGTTTGGCCGGAGCTATAGCTCGTCCCGCTGCCCTGAAATTCCATGGTGTTGACTATATCAATTGCCGGGAGGCGGGTGGCCCCGGCGCCTATGTCCGACCACCGCACCATGCCCAAAGCGTCTGCCGCAGCCCTGAGCACCCTGGCACGGTCCAGCGTATTGCTCTGGGCACCGGCAGATTGGATTGCAAGCGCTGCAACGGCCGCGATCATCAATGTCCTTCGAATCGTTGCTTTCGTTGGCATACCGCCTCCTTACACAGATGCAAGCTAACGGTCACCGCGCCGTCCCGAGAGCTTCGGATGAAACCTGTGAATTGATTAGTGAGTAATGATTAGTGCGCTTGGCAGATGGAAGATCGGACCATTTTGCCAAGTGTATTCATCATCACTCACTAATCAATTCTCGGGTTTCATCTGATGCAAAAAATTACATGGGACACCATGGGACGCCACACTAGTGGTGTTCTTTGGTGACGGTGTGAGCTAAATCCCTCTCGCTGCAAGGCAGCGATTCCGGCAGCATTGCGTCGGGCCGGGGATTCAGCAACGCTACCCGCGGAGTCGTAGTCCAGGGCTCCAGCAGCACGTCAGGATCATCTACTATCGCCGTCCAGGTAAGAGTGTTTCCGTCCCGATGGAAGCGCTCGACCACGTGCATGTTTTCACTGTGGAAATAGCCCCCGATTTGGTCAAACCAGGTGTTGCTATTGAAACCCCACGTGTCTACCACCAAAGTGTCCCCTTCCCAGTGGGCGATGGCTTCCCCGGTATAGGTCCCGTCCAGGTCCTGCAAAGGCGTGTGCTTGCGACCATCCATCGGGACCATGCGGTACATTGTCTGGGTTGCAATCAAACCGCCTTGGCCGGGATAGATGAAGATAAAATAGGTAGGCGTCTGACCAATGTAAGAGGGAATGGCGCCCCGAGGAATCCCCGCGGGCATGCAGTTATTGGAGGGATCTTCTTCATTGGCATTCGCGTCCAGGTTCTTCACCATTTCCCAGTATTCAGGCTTGTAAATAGGCCTGTTGGAGCCGACCCGGCGGAGGAGGGAGGCCGCACGTTCAGACTCCTCGCTATTCAGCGGGCGATTGGTATTCCGGGGGAAAGTCGCGATTAGCAAGCCGCTGTGAAGGTCGCGCGTCGAGCTTTCGCTTTCAATCGCCAGACCGTTGTTGGCGATTTGGTTTGGGACTCCGAGCAAATTATCGCCCAGGCCATTCCACACCCCGGTCAAGTCCGGATGCCCGTCCGGCGTCCGTGGCGTGGTGCCAGACGGCTTCGGTGGAGCGTTGCTGGTACGCTTAATTTGCGAAAACTCCTGGGCAAGAACCGCTGCTGGAAGGAGGCACAGCGCGGCAGCCGCAGCAATGATTCTGCTATACCCAGATAAACGCATACACACCTCCTGACTGCTCATTTGTTACTGGCTTCGCCCTGTCGGGTTCGCATTCGCTCCGCTCATTGATTACTGGCGTCGCCCTGTCGGGCTCGCATTCGCTCCGCTCATTGACCGTTGGCATCCGTGGTGAACTTATACACGCGGCCATCTGCGATCTTCAATTCCTGGAGAAAGCCGCTGTTCGAGCCATCTTTGGCAGCCAGCGCCGCCACTGTGACTTCATCCCCGGGCTTCAAGCCACCCCGGTCCGCCCGGCTCATCCCGGCCCTGCGGAGAGCGGCCGCCCCTCCCAACTCGAAAGCCCACTTTTGTACCTTGCCGTCCGCGCCTTTTACATTCACAGTGAGGTACGAATGTGGATTAATCCACTCGATCTTCGCTACAGTTCCGCTGATGCTCACTGTTTTGTGAATGTCAAACTGCGACTGGACCGAATGGTGCGCCGATACAGATCCGGCCAAAGCCCAAGCGCAAAGCAAAGCAGTGAGGGCACTGCTGATTCGGAAACGCGTCATATTGCCTCCTTGACCGACTTGGGTGCGAGCTCCTTTCTTTGTTGCAACAAAGATGGCCGCTCGTTGACTCCAACCAGCTACACTCCGCGGCGCTAGAATAATTCCAGCCATAGGTCAGCGTCAACTGGCTTCGCACGATTCTGCCCGGCGGAAACATGTCGGTCTGGTGATTGTTCTGCTTCGCTTCCTATGTCCTGAACGGCTTTGCACAGGAAGTCACATCGCCAATCAGGAATGACGTTGTTAAGTTATCGTTGGCTCAATGCACAACGATGGTGGCGGTTGCGTATCGGCGATCGCAGATTTCATATTGAGGACAACTGTTGATGCGTTCGCGTAGTTGGCGTAATTCGCGGCTCCTCTGCCTACGTCTACAAAAAGGAAAACCCATACTCTTTTCCCGCTGGCACAATAGGGATACAATCCCGTAAAACTGCGAGGACGAAATGAAAAGACCGTTGAGCCTGAGAAGTTTGTTCGGGGTCGCCGCTTCGATGGCGATCCTGCTGCTCTTTTGTGTGCCTGTTCGTGCGCAGTGGGTGAAGGTGCCTGCCGCTGCGATTCCGCGCATGCCCGATGGCAAGCCGAATCTCGCGGCGCCGGCGCCACGATTGCCCAATGGCCAGCCGGACCTGTCCGGAATCTGGGAACCCAATGGCAACAGGTACGTGCAGAATCTTGCGGCGGACCTCAAACCCGGGGACGTCCCGTTCCAGCCTTGGGCCAAGGCGCTCGCCGATCAACGCGCAGACGGATCACATGAGAGAGAGAATCCGGATGCGAACTGCCTACCGCAAGGCGTGCCCAGGATCGACGCGGCCCCTCCACCGTGGAAGGTCGTCCAGACACCGGGATATGTGGTCATCATCTACGAAGCCATGAATCTCTGGCGGCAGATCTTCCTCGATGGCCGTGAGCTGGCAGAAGACTTCACTCCGTCATGGATGGGTTATTCAATCGGTAAGTGGGACGGCGACACTCTGGTGGTCGACACCACGGGTTTCAATGGAAAGGCCTGGCTGGACCAGCCAGGCAAACCATCCACGGATGCCTTGCATGTTATCGAACGTTTCCGGCGGAAAGACTTTGGACACATGGATATTCAGATTACGATCGATGACCCCAAAGCCTATACCAAGCCTTGGACAGTCACGGAAGAAGTGCATTTGCTCACGAATACCGAGCTAATGGAATTCATTTGCAACGAAAACAACCTCGATCTGGAACATCTGCCGGGCAAATCCATCAAGTAACCGCGATCGATCTTAAGGTGCACGGAAAACGTAACGCAAAGTTGGAGTGTGAAATTGGATGAAACTTTCCGCGAAGGCGATTGGATGTATAATCGGTCGTAACTTAACTTAGAAGCCCAGATGGAAATGCCGGTTTTGCTGGGAAGGAGGCAAGGTTATGATGTCTCTGGTTCTTGCAGGGTTGGCGGTGGCCGCCATAGCAGCCGAACAGCCCTCGCCCGTTACTTTTGCGAAGCACGTACTTCCCATTCTGCAGAAGCGATCAAAGCCGCTGTGGCGACGAGGAAAATGCCGCCTTGGTCCGCTGACCCGAGTTATGGGCATTTCACGAACGATCGTTCGCTGCAACAGAGTGAGATTGACACCCTCGTGAAATGGGCGGACAGCGGAGCCGCCGAAGGTAATCCAAAGGATGCGCCGGCCCCTATTCAATGGCCCAAAGACGGTTGGAATATCCAGCCGGAAGTCGTCCTGGATCTGCCGCCCCATGAGGTTCCGGCGAAGGGGATCTTGGAGTGGGAGCTACTTGCGCTGCCGGCTCCTTTCAAGAGCGACACCTGGGTCACATCGATGGAAATTCTGCCGGGCAACTCGTCGGTGGTGCATCACATTTGTTTCAGCTTCGAGAAACATCGGCCCACCACGGTGTACAACCGCTACGAGTGGGTGCAGGTACCGCGAGATGAGACGGGCAATCCCACGCCCGGCAACAGCGGATTCGCGGAGTTGCCGGGGATGACCACCGCGATGCGCGACGTGGGCAGCACCGAGGTGAAGCTCAGACCAGGCCACCCGAGTCTGAAGCAAACCCTCGATTTTTGCTACCTGCCTGGCGCAAGCTATGACGACTACCGCGTTTGGAATGCCGGGAAGCTCGTACCTGCCGGATCGGACATCATCGTGAGTCTACATTACACGACGAACGGTGAGGTCGTCACGGACCGGACGAAGATCGGCTTTACGGTGGCGAAGACGCCGCCGGAGAAGAAATTCGTCGTTCAAGGCTCGGGCGAGGATACACCCGTCATCGTGCCAACGCCTGCCAGCGCCAGGGCGGCATTTGCTTCCTCCTACAATCCGGAATTTGCGATTCCTCCGAATGAAGGTAACTATCTGGCGCCTCCGATGGATATCACATTCCTCAAGGATGTCGAAATCGTGCGGCTGCGTCCCCATGCGCATGTTCGTGGTAAGAGCGCCCAGTACAAGGTGACCTATACGGACGGACGGGAAGAAATCGTGCTGAATGTTCCGCACTACGATTTTAATTGGCAGCATTCCTACTTAACCTCGCTGAAGCTACCGAAGGGCACCCGAATGCACTTCGAATTTCGCTACGACAATTCGGCAAGCAACAAGTTCAATCCCGATCCGAAGAGATGGGTCTATCAAGGGTTTCAGAGTTGGGAAGAAATGATGGCTCCCAACGTCGGATTCCTCCTGGACCGTGACGCCGATGTGGGAAGTCTCATGTCCGTGACGAATTGAGCGAGGGAGGCTAGGTCCTCAGCAAACGCGGGCTAAAGCCCGCGACTACGGGCTCGGTAAGACGTTTCGGCACACTCGTAGTCGCGGGCTTTAGCCCGCGTTCCGTATGCTTGGCAAAATGGTCCGACGCGGAGGGTTCGACCTCCGCGCTACAGCGGCTTGAAGGCCGCTCAATTGTTTGCCATGACCGGCACGAACTTCTGGATCCTCTTGTTCTCTTCCACCTCTCCGGTGTAGATGTTCCCCCTCGAGTCCATGGCGATCGCGTTGATCCAGTGAAGCTGGCCGGCGTACGTACCATTACGGCCGAATCCGCCGAGC
>WNGK01006601.1_pt1 | contig 20643 bp, 19 predicted proteins | sample 5400601 | NCBI WGS metagenome assembly WNGK01 (sample SAMN13153376, study PRJNA577476) | soil metagenome | isolation source: 60 cm soil or saprolite under Garry oak tree replicate 1 | place: USA:California | collected 2016-06-15
TCGCCAGGGCCGACCGTCAATCAAGCCGGCTCTGACCTCGCTGCCGCGCCATTGCGCCGAATTCTACTGCGTCGGCGCGCCGATCGCGACCGGCCGCACCGGCGATCCGGCCGCGCCCTGCGTCCGCAGCGGCAGGATGATGGTGCAGGAGAGCCAGACCTTGTCGCGCGCCATGGCGCCGAGGTTGGCGTTCTGGATGTTGTGGATGCCCGCCTGCGTCAGATTGTGGTGATGGATCGCGAACGGCAGGCCGGGCGGCGTGCCCGCCGCTGGCGGCGCCTTGCCCGCCAAAAAGCCGTCGGCCGCGGGATCGGTGAACGGGTTGTCGAGCGCCACCAGCACCACGGCCTTGCCCTCGATATATTTGGCGGCGTCGTAGGAGAGGCCGGGACCCTTGGTGTAGTAGAATTTCTCAGTGTCGGGATCCTGCCAGTTATCGCCCCAGCCGGTGTAGACGTAGAGCACGTCGCCGGCCACGAGGCCGCGGCGCGCCAGCCCCTGCGCCTCGAGCATTGCCTCGATGTCCCGCGCGGTCACGAGCGCGCCGGGCGCCATGGCGTTGCCGCGCCCGAGATGCGCCTTGGCGTCGAGCAGCACGCCGCTCGTGACGATCGGCGGCACCTTGTCGATGCCGAGTTTTTTGAGCGGCGAATCCGGGGTCGGTTTCACCTCCGCTTGCCGATACCCGCCATAATAGGTTGCGCCGCCCGACGGAAACTCGCTCTTGCCGTCCCACGCCTCGGGCAGCACCGCGAAATGTCCCAAGGCGTCCATCTGCGTTCCCTGCTGATTGGGATCGCCGCTTACGATCTCGTCGGTGTTGAAGGCGTGCCGGGTGGCGGGAATGCCGACCGTCGGCTTGGCGTTCTCGCGCAACGGGACCGCGAACGGGGATTGCGGCATGGTGTTCGAGCGCAGGAACGACAGCTCGTAGGATTTCGCCTTCGGGTCGGCGAGATGGGTGGCGCAGCGCTGCCAGGTGGCGGGGCCGAGCGTATTCGCCATCCCGATCTCGTCGCCGGGAGGCCATGGCGGGGAGTTTTGCGCCGAAGCGGGAAGTGGGCAAACCAGCGACGCCGAGACGACGGCAAGGGTGCGAAGGACGCGGTGCATGATGTCCTCCCCTGAAGGCTGGCGGTCGGCGAAGCCGGCCGCCAGCTACGTGGGAAGATTAGCACGCTTCTTGCCCGCAGACTCGCTCGTGGCGATCCAAATTCCGGCGAACACGGCGAGGAGACCGACGACGAGGTTGATCCCGATCGGCTCACCCAATGTGAGCGCGCCCACGGCCGAGGCGAACACGGGATTGATCGTCATGGTGATGGCGGTTCGCGTCGGCGTCGTACGCTCGAGCGCGAACACCCAGAGGAAAAAGGCGGCGGCGCCTCCGAACACGCCCAGATAGACCACCGCCATCCATTGCGGACCATGAAAGCTTGCAACGCTCGCGTAGCTGTCACTCCAGGCGGCCACGGCCACGAGGCACGCCGAGCCGAATCCCATGCCGGCGGTGACATACGCCAAAGGGCTCGAGCGAACGATGAACGGGCGCGACCACACGTTATAAAGGGCCATCACCAGCGTGGCCGCGATCATGATCAGGTCGCCGCGCCAAGCCCCGGCAGGCGCGTCCGCAAGGCCGGTGACGAGGGCGACCGCGGCCCCGGCTATGGCGATGATCACCCCGACGCCTTTGCGGCTATCGAGCGCTTCAACTCCAAACGCGGCGCCGACGAGCATGGTCATCAACGGCAAAGTCGAGAGCGCAAGCGAGCCCCGCGCCGCGGTCGTGTAACGAAATGCCAGATTGAACAGCACGATGAAGAACGCGAAATACATGACGCCGAGCGCGGCGACGGCGAGCCAATCCCGGCCGCGCGGCCATTTGGTCCGCAGCGCGAGCGCGATCGGCAGCAACAGCAGAAACCCGACGCCAAATCGGAACATGCCGAGCGTGACCGGATCGCTGGCGCCGATCGCAAACCGGGTGGTGCCACCGGCCACACCGCCCAACGCGCTCGAGACGATTGCCGCGAGCACCCCGACATACTCGTTCCGGAAAGCGCGCATGGGAGGTCAGGAGAGACAGCCTAGGGCCACGGGCACGAGGTCGCGGCGCAGACCGCGATCAGAGCGGAAGATTATCGTGCTTCCTTGTGGGCATCTCCACCCGCTTGCCCCGCAGCATCGCCAGCGCCTTGACGATGCGGGCACGGGTGGCGCGCGGCATGATCACGTCGTCGATATAGCCGCGCTCGGCGGCGGCGAAGGGTGAGAGGAAGCGATCCTCGTATTCCTTGGTGCGGGCGGCGATCTTCTTGGCATCGCCGATATCGGCGCGAAAGATGATCTCGACCGCGCCCTTTGCGCCCATGACGGCGATCTGCGCCGTCGGCCAGGCATAGTTGACGTCCCCGCCGATGTGCTTCGACGCCATCACGTCGTAGGCGCCGCCGAACGCCTTGCGCGTGATCACGGTGACGAGCGGCACCGTGGCCTGCGAATAGGCGAAGAGCAGCTTCGCGCCGTGCCTGATGAGCGCGCCATATTCCTGGTTTGTGCCGGGCAAGAATCCCGGCACGTCGACGAAAGTCACGATCGGGATGCCGAACGCGTCGCAGAAGCGCACGAAGCGCGCGGCCTTGCGCGAGGCATCGATGTCGAGCACGCCCGCGAGCACCATGGGCTGATTCGCGACGAAGCCCACGCTGCGCCCGGCGAGGCGGCCGAAGCCGGTGACGATGTTCTTGGCGAATGCCTCTTGCAGCTCGAAGAAGTCGCCCTCGTCCGCGACCTTGAGGATCAGTTCCTTGATGTCGTAGGGCTTGTTCGGATTGTCGGGGATGAGGGTGTCGAGGGATTTCTCCTCGCGCTCGACGTCGTCGTGCGAGGGCCACTCCGGCACGCCGGCTTCGTCGTTGGCGGGCAGAAAGTCGAGCAGCCGGCGCATCTGCAGCAGGCACTCGACGTCGTTCTCGTAGGAGCCGTCGGCAATGCCGGACTTGGTCGTGTGCACCGCGGCGCCGCCAAGTTCCTCGGCCGTCACCATCTCGTTGGTCACGGTCTTCACCACGTCGGGACCGGTCACGAACATGTAGCTGGTGTCGCGCACCATGAAGACGAAATCGGTCATGGCCGGCGAATAAACGTCGCCGCCCGCGCATGGGCCCATGATGACGGAAATTTGCGGGATCACGCCGGAGGCAATCACGTTGCGCTTGAAGACCTCGCCGTAGCCGCCGAGCGCGGCGACGCCTTCCTGGATGCGCGCGCCGCCGGCATCGAACAGACCGATGATCGGCGCGCGCGCCTTCATCGCCATGTCCTGGACCTTGACGATCTTCTGGGCGTGGGCCCCGGAGAGCGAGCCGCCGAACACGGTAAAATCCTTGGCGAAGGCGAATACGGTGCGGCCGTTGACCGTGCCCCAGCCGGTGACGACGCCGTCGCCGGGAATCCTGCTCTTCTCCATGCCGAACTCGGCCGAGCGGTGCTCGACGAACATGTCGAACTCCTCGAACGAGCCTTTGTCCATCAGCAGCTCGAGGCGCTCACGCGCGGTGAGCTTGCCCCGCTTGTGCTGCGCTTCGATGCGCGCCTGACCGCCGCCGGCGCGCGCACGCCCGCGGCGTTCTTCGAGCTTGTCGAGGATGTCCTTCATGGCCGCGCCTCGCCCCTCCGATAGAAAATCCATAGCATGTACGGGTATTTGAGGGTAAACTTTCCGCCGTCGGCAAGTCTTCGAGGGGAGCAAAGCATGCCCAAAGGATCGCGCTACAAAGCCTTGTCTTACTGCGGCGCCGCGCTGGTTCTCGCCATGGTCGCGGCGATCGCGCCCGCGACCGCGCAATTCCCCCCCGCCCCCGACGACCAGTCGGCCGCGAAAGGCAAGCGGGGCGCCGCCGCGGCCGGACCCAGCATGAACGGCACCTGGAGCGGCGAACTCACCCAGGTCGGTAGTCAAGCACCTTACAAGTTCGAGCTCGCGATCAGCGCCAAGGGCGCGGAGACGAAGTATCCCGATCTCGATTGCACCGGGAAGCTGACCCGCGTGGGATCGTCGAAGTCCTACGTGTTCTACGTCGAGGTCATCACCAAGGGCCAAGCCGAGAAAGGCGGTCGCTGCCCGGACGGCACCATCACCTTGGCGCGGCAAGGCAACGATCTCGCGCTCGGATGGTTCGGCACCGCGCAAGGCAGCACCGTCGTCGCCTACGGCACGCTGAAGAAGAAGTAGTGAAGTAGTAGAGAACACGCTCGCGTCATCCCCGCGGACGTGAGGATGACGGCCGATAGCACCGAGCGATCAGCCGGATTTCTGCATCAGGCTGCTTCCAACACCGTCGCAGCCGCCTGCATTTCGGCGAAGCGAGCGGCGCGGCGCTCGAGCGCGAGCGCGTCGCGGCCCCAGAATTTCATGTTCCAGTCCTCGTCGACATGCGCCGCCGCCCAGGCCGCATCCACCGAGAGCGCGCCGCGCGCCAGCGCGAGCGCGATCAGTGCCGAGCCGGTCAGCGTGGTGACCGCATGCATGGCGCCGAGCCGCCACGGGTCGGTGGGGATGGCGGAGCTTGCGGCAGCGAGCGATTGCGCGGGCTGAGCGACGAAGGCGATCCCCTCCGCCAGCACGAAGCGCGCCCCCAAGGTCTCACGCACCCAAGCGAGCACGGGGTCCCAAGCCTTGGCTTGCCACGTGACCAAGCCGGCGGGGCCGGGAGCACGATAGAACACGAGATCGCAGGCGAGATACCGTTTGACCTCGTCCGCCACGGCCGACGGCGCATCGATCACGCCATCGATGATGGTATTGGCGAGCCGAGTGAGCGGCATTTTTGCCGGATCGATGACGTCGCGCTGGGCGTCCCATTCGGCGGCCAGCGCCTGCGCCAGCGCGCGCTTCGGCGCCGCCAGCGTGCGGCGCGCCGGGGTCTTCACCGGCCGCCCGTCAAGAACGACGCGGAACCTCCCGTCGGTGTCCTCCACCTCGGCCCGCTGGTAGAACCTGCGCCGCAAATGCGGCCGCATGGAGCGCCGCGCCGCCTGCACCGGGTCGAGCGGCGCGTTTTTGAAAATGTCCTCGAACAGGTCGCGCATAGCCTCAAGATGGGCGGCGAGCGCCGATCATTCAACGTCGCGCGGCGCGGCTGATCTTGTTCGGGCGCGCGCTTTCGCGGATGATGCCAAGCTCATGCGCAGCCTCGAAGCGAGGGCGAATGAAATTCGGCGTTTTCGACCACCTCGATCGCAACGATCGTCCTCTGCACGCATTCTATGAGGAACGGCTGAAGATCGTCGAAGCCTACGATCGCGGCGGCTTCTACGCCTATCATACCGCCGAGCATCACGCGACGCCGCTGGGCCTTGCTGCCTCGCCCAGCGTTTTCCTCGCCGCGGTCGCTCAGCGCACGCGACGCCTGCGCTTCGGTCCGCTGGTCTATACCCTTCCACTCCACCATCCGCTGCGGGTGGTGGAGGAGATTTGCATGCTCGACCAGCTCAGCGCGGGACGCTTCGAGCTCGGCGTCGGCCGCGGCATCTCGCCGATCGAAACCGCCTATTACGGGGTCAACCCCGACAACCGACAGAAGATGTATCTCGAGGCGCTGCAGATCCTGCGCCAGGCGCTGACCGGGCGGACGCTCACGTTTCACGGCGAATTTTATCACTATGCCGACGTGCCGATCGAGCTCGAACCGTTCCAAAAGCCGCATCCTCCGTTTTGGGCTGGAGCGGGCACGCCCGACGGAGCGGAGGCCGCCGGCCGCAACGGCTTCCATCTGGTCGCCAATGCGCTTACCTCACAGATCCGCACCATGACCGACCGCTACCGCGCCGCGTTCAAGGCGGCGCATACCCCGATGCTCGGGCTCGCCCGCTTCGTGATCATGGGCGAGACCGACGCGGAGGCGCTCACGATCGCGCGCCGCGCGTACCCGCTCTGGCACCGCCACTTCCATCATCTCTTTCACATGCACGGCACCAGCCCCGCTGGGGGAGAGCGGCCGCCGCACTTCGATCAGATCAAGGACGGCGGCCGCGGCATCGCGGGCTCGCCCGCCACTGTGACGCGCATGATCAAGGCGCAGATGGAGCAGGCCGGCACCAACTATTTCGTCGGTCAGTTCGCCTTCGGCGACCTGACGCCCTCCGAGGTGCTGCGCACCGTCGATCTGTTCACGCGCGAGGTCATGCCGGCGCTGAACAACACGCGATGAATGCAGGAAAACCGAGCGCCGCGCGCCTTCGTCGGCGCGGCAGAATTCACACACCGCGAGAGGCCATCATCGCGAGCCTCCATTCCGCCCCAATGACGAGCGACCGACACTGACGTCGTGAGCTACGCGCCCCACAGTTCGGTTGTGTCGCGCAGCGCGATTCATCCCGCATTGCACCATCGGCGCATCCAAAAGAAACGAGCGAATTCAATAGTTTATGATTCTACGGAATCCCGTTACGCAATTTTTACCAGAACGGTCGCCGTCGCATGGCCGCGCTGCACCGCGAGCGTGCGCGGGTAGGTGGTAAAACCCTGTTATGACGAATGTATCGGTGGAATTTCGAGGGTGGCTCCACTACTATCCCCGCCCGGATTCGGCTGACCACACGCCGGATGCCGGGGGAAAGACCGGCCGGCGCTTGTTCGCGCGTGGTTGTCAAGGGGCGCGGCAAGCGTGCGTGCAGAGGAGTAGATGAAACCTACCGACATTTCGACGCCGGACTACTTCCACAAGGTCGTGGATTGCCAGTGGGCGTGTCCGGCACACACGCCGGTTCCCGAATATATCCGGTTGATCGCGGCGGGTCGCTACAGCGACGCCTACATGGTCAACTGGAAATCCAACGTGTTTCCCGGAATCCTCGGCCGCACCTGCGACCGGCCCTGCGAACCAGCCTGCCGGCGCGTGCGCGTGGAGAACGAGCCGGTCGCGATCTGCCGCCTGAAACGGGTCGCAGCCGACTTCAAGGATGACATCCGCGACCGTCTGCCCAAGCCCGCGACCGTCAAGAACGGCAAGCGCATCGCGCTCGTGGGCGGCGGTCCCGCCTCGCTCACGGTCGCGCGTGACCTCGCGCCGCTCGGCTATCACTGCGTCGTGTTCGACCAGGACCCGAAGGCCGGCGGCATGATCCGCACGCAGATCCCGCGCTTTCGTCTGCCCGAATCCATCATCGACGAGGAATGCGACTACATCCTCGATCTCGGCATCGAATTTCACGGCGGCAAGCGCATCGACAGCCTCAAGGCGCTGCTGGCTGAGGACTGGGATGCAGTCTTCGTCGGCTCCGGCGCGCCGCGTGGCCGCGACCTCGACATTCCCGGCCGCAAGGAAGCGGCGGCGAACATCCATATCGGCATCGACTGGCTCTCATCGGTCTCCTTCGGCCACATCAACAAGATCGGCAAGCGCGTGATCGTGCTCGGCGGCGGCAACACCGCCATGGACTGCTGCCGCTCGTCGCGCCGGCTCGGCGGCGAGGACGTCAAAGTGATCGTCCGCTCGGGCTTCCAAGAGATGAAAGCGTCCCCCTGGGAAAAGGAGGACGCCATGCACGAGGATATCCCGATCCTGAATTTCCTCGTGCCGAAGGAATTCACCCACGAGAATGGCCGCCTCACCGGCGTGCTATTCGAGAAGGTGAAGGCCGACTACGACGCCAAGGGCCGGCGCAACCTCGTTCCGACCGGCGAGCCGGATCAGCACTTCCCTTGCGACGACGTGCTGGTCGCAGTCGGCCAGGAGAACGCTTTCCCCTGGATCGAGCGCGACATCGGCGTCGAGTTCGACAAATGGGACATGCCGAAGGTCGATCCCAAGACCATGGCCTCGACCCACCCGCGAGTGTTCTTCGGCGGCGACTCCGCCTTCGGCCCGAAGAACATCATCTGGGCGGTCGCCCACGGCCACGACGCCGCGCTGTCGATCGACAATCTGTGCTCCGGCTTGGACATCAACGATCGTCCCCTCCCCATGGTCGAGATCGTCAGCCAGAAGATGGGCATTCACGAGTGGAGCTACGACAACGACATCGCGCCCGATCGGCGCTACCGCGTGCCGTTGCGCGACAAGGTGGTGGCGCTGCGCGACATCAAGGCAGAGGTCGAACTAGGCTACGACGTCGATCTCGCGCTCAAGGAGGCGCACCGCTGCCTCAATTGCGACGTACAGACCGTTTTCACCTCGTCGCTGTGCATCGAATGCGATGCCTGCGTTGACATTTGCCCAATGGACTGCATCACCTTCACGGCCAACGGCGAGGAAGCCGACCTGCGTACGCGCCTCCAGGCGCCCGCCAAGAACGTCACCCAGGACCTTTACGTCGCCAACGATCTCAAGACCGGCCGCGTCATGGTGAAGGACGAGGATGTCTGCCTGCACTGCGGGTTGTGCGCCGAACGCTGTCCGACCGGCGCCTGGGACATGAAAAAATATCTCATCGACATGACTCACGCGAATGACCAATGCCGAGTAGCAGCCCGATCAGCAGCGTAAACGACTTCGTCGTCCGGTTCGCCAACGTCAACGGCTCCGGCTCCGCCAGCGCCAACGAGCTGTTCGCACGCTCAGTGCTGCGCATGGGCGTTCCGGTCGCCCCGCGCAACATTTTCCCGTCCAACATCCAGGGCCTCCCGACCTGGTACGAGGTGCGCATCTCGGAAGCCGGACACCTCGGCGCCCGCGGCGGCACCGATCTCATGGTGGCGATGAACCCGCAGACCTGGGACAGGGACGTGGCGGGGATCGAGCCCGGCGGATATCTGCTCTACGATTGCACCAAGCCGATGCCTCCATGCGCTCCATCTCGGGCGCGACTGGGCGCTGAAGAATCTGCAATGCCCGATCGGGTTGCGCTTGCGTCACGCCAAGGCGGTCGGGGACCGCATCTTCATCGAGGGCAACTCGGCCGCGGCGCTGGGCGCCGTCTATGGCGGCGCGACCGTGTGCGCCTGGTATCCGATCACGCCGTCATCCTCGCTGGCGGATGCCTTCACCAGCCATTGCAAGCGGCTGCGGGTCGATCCCGTGACCAAGAAGAACAAAGTCGCGATCGTGCAGGCGGAGGACGAGCTCGCCTCGATCGGCATAGTGATCGGCGCCGCCTGGAACGGCGCGCGCGCCTTCACCGCCACCTCGGGTCCCGGCATCTCGCTGATGCAGGAGTTTCTGGGGTTGGCTTACTTCGCGGAAATCCCCGCGGTGGTGTTCGACGTGCAGCGCGCCGGGCCTTCGACCGGCATGCCGACGCGCACGCAGCAGTGCGACCTGATCTCCTGCGCCTACGCCTCGCACGGCGACACCAAGCACGTGCTGCTGTTCCCGGAAGACCCGGCCGAAGCGTTCGACTTCGCGGCGGAGGCGTTCGATCTCGCCGACCGCCTGCAGACGCCGATCTTCATCATGCTTGATCTCGACATCGGCATGAACCATCGCCTGTGCCGCCCGCTCACCTGGGACGACAATCGCAAATACGACCGCGGCAAGGTGATGACTGCCGCCGATCTCGACGCTGGGAAAGATTTCGGCCGCTATCTCGATGTCGACGGCGACGGCATCCCGTACCGCACCTATCCCGGCACGCATCCGAGCAAGGGCTCGTTCTTCACCCGCGGCACGTCGCGCGACCGCTATGCGCGCTACACCGAAGAGGGCGCGCCCTATGCCGACAACATGCAGCGGCTCATCCGCAAGTTCGAGACCGCCAAGGACCTCGTCCCGCGCCCGCTGCAGGCGAACGCGGGAAAGCCAACAAAATACGGCGTGATCTACTATGGGTCGACCTCGCCAGCGATGGATGAGGCGATCCATATGATCGAAGCGCGCGGTCAATCGCTCAACCGGCTGCGCGTGCGCGCTTTTCCGTTCCACTCGAGCGTGACGAGCTTCGTGGCCGACCACGACTTCGTGTTCGTCGTCGAGCAGAACCGCGACGCCCAACTGCGCTCGCTCATCGTCAACGAATGCGGCATCGACCCCATCCGCCTGGTGCCGATCCTGCATTATGACGGCACGCCGATCACCGCACGCTTCATCGCGCGCGCGATCGGTGACCATCTCGACGCGCTCAAGGTCACCCCCCTGCGCAAGGTGGTGTCGTGACTGGAGGCTGCGCCGCACGCTCGATCTCGGCCTCCCCTTCGAGGGGCAGTGAACGGACTCGCAACCCATGACCTACATCACCAAGCCCAAATTCCATCACCCGGCGCTGCCGAAGAACGCGCTCGGCTACACCCACCGCGACTACGAGGGCTCGGTATCGACGCTGTGCGCCGGCTGCGGCCACGACTCGATCTCGGGCGCGATCATCGAGGCCTGTTTCGAGCTCGACATCGAGCCGCACCGCGTGGCCAAGCTCTCCGGCATCGGCTGCTCGTCGAAGACGCCGACCTATTTCCTCGGCAATTCCCACGGCTTCAACTCGGTGCACGGGCGCATGCCTTCGGTGCTCACCGGCGCCAATCTCGCCAACCGCGATCTCATCTATCTCGGCGTGTCGGGCGACGGCGATTCGGCGTCGATCGGGCTCGGCCAATTCGCGCACGCGCTGCGCCGCGGCGTGAACATGGTCTATATCGTCGAGAACAACGGCGTCTATGGCCTCACCAAGGGCCAGTTCTCCGCCACCGCCGACCGCGGGTCGAAATCCAAGCGCGGCGTGACCAACACCGACAACTCCATCGACCTCGTCGCCATGGCGCTGCAGCTCGGCGCCACGTTCGTCGCCCGCTCGTTTTCCGGCGATAAGATCCAGATGGTGCCGCTCGTCAAGGCGGCGATCGAGCACGAGGGCGCCGCCTTCATCGACATCATCTCCCCGTGCGTCGCGTTCAACAATCACCTGGGCTCGACCAAGAGCTTCGATTACGTGCGCGAGCACAACGAGGCGGTGAACCGGCTCGACTTCATCACCGGCCGCGCACCGATCACGGTCGCCTACGAGCCGGGGGCGGTCGAAGTCGTCGAGCAGCATGACGGCTCGAAGCTCGTGCTCAAGAAGGTCGCCGCCGACTACGACCCGCACGACCGGCTCGGCGCCATGAGCTTCCTGCAGCGGCACGCCGCCATCGGCCAGATCGTCACCGGGCTGCTCTACGTCGATCGCGAGCCCGAAGACCTGCACCGCAATTTCAACACCGTCGAGACGCCGCTCAATTCGCTGTCCGAGGCCGAGCTGTGCCCGGGCTCGGCAACGCTCGCGAAAATCAACGCCAGCTTGCGGTAATCAGCGACCAGGTCCGGCATCGCGCCACGGCTTGGTGGCGATGGCTTGCCGAATGGCGTCGATCATCTGTTTCGGCGGCCCCATCGGCACGTCGATGGTGATCGGGACGCCGGTTTCCAGCACGCTTTTCAGGCTCGAGAGAATGAGCGGCCAGCCCTGGCGGCCGCCGGCCAGGATGGCGTCAGGCACATCCCACTGGTGGGATTCGGTCATTGTCACTTTGACGCTCCCGCCCAACGGCTCGATTTCGTAGGTCACCAGCGATTCCGGCAGCTCCCGGAATTCCTCGAAATCCACCGCCCAGGTCACTTGCAGCCGCCGCGGCGGATCCCATTCGACCACGCGTCCCTTGATGTCGAAACGGCCGTCCGGCATCCGCATGGCAAACCTGCCACTCACTTTTCCTTCGATCTCCACGCTACGCCCGAAGAAATATCGGGTGGTAAACTCGCTGCTGGTGAGCGCCGCCCATACCTTCTCAGGCGTGCTCGCGATGTAGGTGACGTAGATGGTCTTCGGTACGAATTTCGGCTCGCTCATTTTCGTTTCTCGCCTTACGCGGCGCTTTCGGCCAGCGCGATCGCCCGCTCGCGCGCGCCGCACAGCTTGTCCGCGCTCGTCAACAGTGACGGCCGGCCGGTCTCGAGCAGGCTCTTGAGACTCGCCAGGACCAACGGCCATCCGTTGCTGACCGCATCACGCACCTTGCTGCCGGGCTCGAATTGGTCGTGGGTGACCGTGAGTTTGACCTCGTTGCCCGTGGGCTCGAGCTCGAACGTCACCCGCGACGGCTTCTCGCGGCGGAAGACCTCGTGGAATTCGACGTGCCAGCTGTAGGAAAGCCGCCGGCAGGGTTCGCATTCCAGCACTTCGCCGTAATCATGTACTTCGCTGCCGCTGCGAAAGACCACGCGGCTCCCGAGCGACCAGTCCGACTCGATCGTCTGGCCGAACCAATACTGGCGCGTGAACGCGCCCTCGGTCAGCGCCTGCCACAGCTTTTGCGGCGTGGTCGCGATATAGGTGACATACACGAACTTCGGCTCACTCATTTTGCGCCTCCAGGTCTCGCTTGAGTTCGGCGAGCGCGTTCAGGCGAATGCGCTCGTATTTCCCGATCCAGCGCTCGGCGATCTCATTGATCGGAACTGGATTGAGGTAGTGCAGCTTCTCGCGGCCGCGCCTTGCCGTGGCGACGAGATTGGCGCGCTCGAGAATGGCGAGGTGCTTGCTCACCGCTTGCCGCGTCATGTCGAGGCGCGCGCACAGCTCGCTCAAGGTCTGACCATTGTGCGCGCGCAGCCGATCAAGAAGCTTCCTGCGGCTCGCGTCGGCCAGCGCCTTGAACACCTCATCCATGGCCACAATATGCAACCATTTGGTTGCCTGTCAAGGGCAGAATCCTTGCAAGCCCTCACCCGGGGCCGCCCTACTCCTCCGGTGCCTCGACGATGGGGTCGTAGCGGTTAACGTCGAAGCCGATGAGATTCCACGACTGGCGCATGTGCGGCGGCAGCGGCGCCGTGATGTCGATCGTTCCGCCGCGCGGATGCGGCACGACGATGCGGCGCGCCACCAGATGCAGGCGGTTCTGCATGCCGCCCGGCAGCTGCCAGTTCTCCTTCGAAAAATATTTCGGATCGCCCACGATGGGATGGCCGATATGCGCCATGTGCGCGCGCAATTGGTGGGTGCGGCCGGTCACCGGCTTGAGCGAGAGCCAGGCCAGTTGACGCGCGGCGGTGTCGATCACGGCGTAATAGGTCACCGCGTGGCTCGCCCCCTCTTCGCCGTGGCGCGCCACGCGCATGAACGAGTCGTCCTCTCGTTCCTCCTTGGCGAGGAACGTAGAGATGCGGCCCTGGCGCGGCTTAGGCACGCCCGCGACCAGCGCCCAGTAGATTTTTCGCGCCGTCCGCGAGCGGAAGGTCTTGGCCAGCGCGGAGGCCGCAAACCGCGTCTTCGCAACCAAGAGGCAGCCGGCGGTGTCCTTGTCGAGCCGGTGCACCAGGCGCGGCCGCTGACCGTGCGCATCCCGCAGCGTCTCGAGCATCCCGTCGAGATGACGCGTCGTGCCCGAGCCGCCCTGCACCGCAAGCCCCATGGGCTTGTCGAGCACCAGCACGTCGGCATCTTCGTGGAGCGTGATGGATTTGAGGAACGCGCGAGTCTGATCGCGGACGTTGGCGTCGCGTCCGCTCGGGCGCGGCTGATCCAATCGCAGCGGCGGGATGCGCACCGCTTGCCCGGCCTCGAGCCGCTGCTTGGGTTGCGCGCGCTTGCCGTTCACGCGCAATTCGCCCTTTCGAATGATGCGCTGGATGTGGGAGAAGGCGAGCCCCGGAAACCGCGCCTCGACAAAACGATCGACGCGCATGCCCGCTTCGTCGGGTGTTACTTTGGCGGTCTGTACGCCGCTCGAGGGTGGCGCGCGTTCGCCGACGACCGCGCGGCCGCGCCGCTGTGTGGCAACCGTGTTCACCATGACAATACGCGCTTCGTTAAGAAAATCGGCGACCGCATCGTTGATAGTTTGAATTCCCGGCGACGTTCCAGTTGCGCTCTTCTTGCCTGCACGATTTGTCGGACTATCTCTCCCGCAGCTTCGCCCAGTATTCCAGCCGCTTCCTGATCTCGCGTTCGAAGCCGCGCTCGGGCGGATCGTAGAATTTCTGCCGTCCGAGCTCTTCGGGGAAATAGTCCTGCCCGGAAAAAGCCTCGGGCGCGTCGTGGTCGTAGTCGTAGCCTTCGCCATAGCCTTGCGCCTGCATCAGCTTGGTCGGCGCGTTGAGAATGTGCTTCGGCGGCAGCAGCGAGCCCGCCTCCCGGGCGGTGCGCATGGCCGCGCCATAGGCGGCATAGGCCGCGTTCGACTTCGGCGCGGTCGCGACGTAGATCACCGCCTCGGCGATCGCCAATTCGCCTTCGGGCGAGCCCAGAAAGTCGTATGCGTCCTTCGCCGCATTGCAGACCACCAGCGCCTGCGGGTCGGCGAGCCCGATATCCTCGACCGCCATGCGCACCACGCGCCGCGCGATGTAGAGCGGGTCCTCGCCCGCGTCCAGCATGCGGCAGAGATAGTAGAGCGCGGCATCGGGGTCGGAGCCTCGCACCGATTTGTGTAGCGCGCTGATCAGATTGTAGTGGCTGTCCTGCTGCTTGTCGTAGATCGGCGCGCGGCGCTGCACCACCTCCTGCAATTTCGCCGCGTCGAATGTCTCGCCCTTGCGCGCCGCTCGCCACACCTCCTCGGCGAGCGTGAGCGCCGCGCGGCCGTCGCCGTCGGCCATGCGGATCAAGGATTGGCGCGCCTCGGCATCGAGGGGAAGTTTCTTGCCTTCGATCCCCTCGGCGCGGACGATGAGCTTCTCAAGCGCATCGGCGCCGAGCGGCTTGAACACCAATACACGCGCGCGCGACAAGAGCGGCGCGATCAACTCGAAGGATGGATTCTCCGTGGTGGCGCCGACGAGAACGATGGTGCCATCTTCCATCACCGGCAGGAAGGAATCCTGCTGCGCGCGGTTGAAGCGATGGATTTCGTCGACGAAGAGAAGCGTCCCCTGCCCGATCTCGCGTCGCGCCCGCGCCGCGTCGAACACCTTCTTGAGGTCCCCGACGCCGGAGAAGATCGCCGAGATTTGCTCGAACTGCAGATCGGTCGCTCGCGCCAACAGCCGCGCGACCGTGGTCTTGCCCGTTCCGGGCGGTCCCCAAAAGACGAGCGAGCCCAGCGTTCGCGTGTCGAGCAGGCGCGTGAGCGCGCCGTCGGACCCGAGCAGATGGTCCTGGCCGACGACCTCGCTGAGCTGCGTCGGCCGCAGCTTATCGGCAAGCGGACGCGGCGCATCGCGCTCGAGCCCGGCGGCTGCGAACAGGCTCGCGCCGGTGCGCTTAGCGCGCGGCGTCATCCACGCAGCTCCACGGACACCTGCTGGCCGCCGCGCACGATGGTGATGCTCCAGCGCCGGCTCTGCTGGCCGGCGACCCGCTCGAGATCGCGCGTCTTCGCGATCTTGGCGTTGTTGACCGAAAGCACGAGGTCGCCGCGCTGGAAGCCGAGGCTCTGCGCGGGCGAGCCGTTGGCGATGTCGACGATCACCACGCCTTGGGCGGAAGGGTCGAGCCGCAAACTATCCGCCAGCGCCGGCGACAGGTTGGACACCCTGGCGCCCTGAAACGGCGAGGGCGAGGCGATGACCAGCTCGTCGTGCGGGGTGTCGGGCGCGGCTTCGAGCGCGACGCTCAGCGCCAGTTCTTTGCCAGCACGCATGACGCCGAGCCGCGCGCTGCCGCCGATCGCCTTGGTGGAGAAGCGGTAGTCGAAGGCATTGGCGTCCTCGACCGGCTGGCCATCGATGGCGATGATGAGGTCGCTGGTCTTGAGCCCGGCGCGCGCGGCGGGGCTCATTGGCGTCACGCTCGCGATCAGCGCGCCGGACGGGCGCTTGATCCCGAGTCCCTCGGCGATCTCGGGCGTTACCGCCTGCAGCCTCGCGCCGAGCCACGGCCGCTTGACCATGGAGCCGCCGCTCTTCGCCGAAGCCACCACCACCTTCACCATATTGGCCGGGATGGCGAAACCGATGCCCTGCGAGCCGCCCGTGCGCGAGAAGATCGCGGTGTTGATGCCGACCAGGCGCCCGCTGAGATCGACCAGCGCGCCGCCGGAATTGCCGGGGTTGATGGCGGCGTCAGTCTGGATGAAGAACTGGTAGTCGGTGATGCCGACCTCGGTGCGCGCCAACGCCGAGACGATGCCGTGGGTCACGGTCTGCCCGACGGCGAAGGGATTGCCGATTGCGAGCACCACGTCGCCGACCTCGAGCGCGTCGGAATCGGCGAATTGGAGCGCCGGAAAACGTTCGTTCTGCGCCTTGATGCGCAGCACCGCGAGGTCCGAGCGCGAATCCTTGAGCACCATCTCGGCTTCGAATTCGCGCTTGTCCGCAAGCGATACCCTGACCTGATCCGCTCCCTCGATGACGTGGTTGTTGGTGACCACGAGCCCCTCGGCGTCGACGAGGACGCCCGAGCCAAGCGAGCGCTGGACCTGGTCGCCGGGTCCGCCGGGCGCGCCCGGCGCTCCGAAAAAGCGGCGGAAGATCGGATCATCGAGCAGGGGATTGCGGACGGCGACCGTCTTGGCGGCATAGACGTTGACGACGGCCGGCGCCGCGCGCCGCACGACGGGTGCGTAGGAGAGCCGCAGCTCGTTGGCCGAGGACGGGACGCGGCGCTCCGGGATGCGCTCCTCCGCAGCGGCCGCGAGCGGCGCCATGGCGATGACGATGAGGACGGCAGTCGCAAGCCACCTCGAGGGCAAAGACATGTTCAATTGCGAAGACATGGGCTGCGAAGAGATGGGCTGCGAAGAGATGGGCTGCGAAGACATGGGCTAAATCCGGATTCGAGCGGGGTCAGATATAAGCCCAAGGTCGCGGCAAATGAAGGGCGCGGCGAGGCAGCCGCGCGCCTATGGAACAAACCCTGCGATAACGCCTAAACTGGCCCCCGTCTTTCCCTTTCCCCTCCGAGGCCCTCGTGCAGCGCCCCCATGCCGAATCGACCGCCGGCTCGTCGCAGGCGGCTGCCGCGGTGACGATCTATGCCGTCGCCTTCGTCACCGGCGCCATCGTGATGAGCTTCGAAATGTTGGGGTCGCGCTACCTCAACCCATATTTCGGCAGCGGCATCTATACCTGGGCCGCGCTGATCTCGACGGTGCTGATCGCGCTCATGGCGGGCTATTTTCTCGGCGGCACGCTGGCCGATCGCACCGCCTCCCCCGCGGTGCTTGCGCTCACCGTGATCATCGGATCACTCTATCTCCTGGCGTTGCCGGCCTTCGCCCAGGCCATTCTCGAATTTGTGCTCGCCGGCGTCGACGACATTCGCGCCGGCAGCCTGATCTCGGCGCTCGCCCTCATGTTCTTCCCGGTGACCTTTCTCGGCATGTATTCGCCGTTCGCCATCCGGCTGTTGCTGCGCTCGGCGCAACGCTCCGGCCGGGTGTCGGGCGCCGTCTACGGCATCTCCACCGCCGGCGCGATCGTCGGCACGCTGGGCACCACCTTCTTTCTCATTCCGATGATCGGCTCGCGCGCCATCACGCTCACGCTCGGCGCGCTCGGACTGGCCGCGGGTTCGGCGCTGCTGGCGTTGGCGCGCCTGCACCGCCGCGCCGGCGCCGCTCTCGTGGTCATTGCGCTTGCCGCGCCCACGGCCCCTGCCGGCCGGGCGGACAATCTGATCGACGAGGGCGTTCGCGTGGCGATGCTCGAGCGCGGCGATGGCCGGCTCGCTCACATCGAAACGCCATACAACGATGTCTTCATCACCAAGCGCCAGCACCAGCTCGTGATGTCGTTCCAGCTCAAGGGCTGGGACTACACCGAATCGGTGAGCAATCTTCTCGACCCGGACGACCTGCCGCTGCGCTACGCGCAGGTGATGACGATCGCGACCGTCTATCCCGAGGCGCCGCGGAAAATCCTGATGTTGGGGCTGGGCGGCGGCTCGATCTCCACCTATCTCGGGCGCTTCATGCCGGAGGCTGCGATCACCACGGTGGAGATCGATCCCGGCGTGATCACCGCCGCCAAGACCTATTTCGGCGTGCGCGAGACCGAGCGCATGCGCTACCACGCCGGCGATGGACGGGTCTTCCTCAACCGCAACAGCGAACTTTACGATTTGATCCTGCTCGACGCCTATCGCGGCGGCTACGTGCCGTTTCATCTTCTCACGCGGGAGTTCTACACGCTGGTCAAGCAGCGCCTCACGCCCGGCGGTGCCGCCGCCTTCAACGTCCACGACGGCAGCAAGCTCTATGCCTCGACCGTGAAGACGCTGGGCGAGGTCTTTGCCGCGCTCGATCTCTATCCGACCGGAGTCGGCGAGGTGATCGCAGTGGCCAGGACCTCGCCGCTCGATCCGCAGACGCTAGAACGCCGGGCTGCGGCGCTACAGCAGCGCCACGGCTTTCGCTTTCCGTTGCCGCAAATTTTGCAGCGGCGCATGGACAAGCCTCAGTCGCAGGCGGCGAACGGCGACGTCATCACCGATGATTTCGCGCCGGCCGATGTCTACGACGTGATGGGCAAGGATCCGCGCCGAAGGAGGTAACGCGCCTGCGGCAGCGGCGACGGATCGAGACCGCTCGGATCACTCCTTCGCCGGCACCGTGCGCAGATAGGCGACCATGGCGTCGAGGTCGCCGTCCGTCATTTTGGCGTAAAAGGGATACCCCATCGGCGGCTTGAGCTTGGTGCCATCCTTGCGCACGCCCTGCGTGATGGCGCGCTTGACCTCGGCATCGCTCCAATCGCCGATGCCGGCGCTTTTGCTCGAGGTGATATTGCGCGCGGTCGACACGCCCCACGGACCGGGAAACTCGCGCCCACCCTTGCCGAGCGAATTCTCAAAGTCGATGCCGGTGGCGGGCGGCCCGAACGGCGTGTGGCATGCAATGCAATGGGCGATGGTGACGAGGTAGAAGCCGCGCTTCAGCTTGTCGTCGAGGTCCGATTCGGACATGGGCTTCTCGGCGCCGGGAAACACCTGAAACGGAATTTGCATCTTGTAGACCGGGCCGGGCACCTTGTGGTCCACCGGCGGCAGCGAGCGCAGATAGGCGACGATGCCGTCGAGGTCGCGCGGGGTCAGAATTTTGTAAAAGCCGCTCGGCATCACCTCGGCAAGCTGGTGGCCGGCGGGCCGCCTGCCCTCCTGCAACGCCGTCTTGATTTCCGCGTCGCTCCAATTTCCGATGCCGGTGTCGCGATCGGGCGTGATGTTGGTCGCCCAGACATCGAAGGGCGGCTCGTCGAAGCGCAAACCCCCGGACAACGCCTTGTCGAACTGAAAACCATTCGGCCCCCTCGGGGTGTGGCAGTTGTGGCAAGTCATGACGGTGTCGACGAGATAGCGCCCGCGCTCGAGCGGCGTTTGCGCCACGGCGGTTGCGCAAGCTCCGAGCACAGCCACGCATCCAACAATCGCGCCACGATTCATTCCTTGCCTCCCTTGTCCGACCCGCGTCCCACCAAAAAAGGGCAGCGCAAGCGCTGCCCTCTCGTTCCGTCACGCCGCTTCCATCGTTACGCGGGCGCCGGCGCTTCGGCCTCGGCTTCAGCCTTCGCTTGCACCGGTCCGGAATCCTGCCCTTTCGCCTCGACGTCGCGGTCGACGAACTCGATGACCGCGACCGGAGCGGAATCGCCGTAGCGGAATCCGGCCTTGAGCACGCGGGTATAGCCGCCGCTGCGGTCCTTGTAGCGGGGGGCGAGCACCTCGAACAGTTTCTTGACCATGGCCACGTCGCGCATCTGCGCGATCGCCTGGCGGCGCGCGTGCAGGTCGCCACGCTTGCCGAGCGTGACCAGTTTCTCGATGATCGGCCGCAGGTCCTTCGCCTTCGGCAGCGTGGTCACGATCTGCTCGTGCTTGATGAGCGCCGCCGCCATGTTGGCGAACATGGCGCGGCGATGCTCGCTGGTGCGGTTGAGCTTGCGATGGGCGTTAGCGTGACGCATGCGCGTGCTCCGCACAGGGCACAGCGGTCAGTGATCGGTAATCAGACGACATTCCGATCGCCGACGTCTGACCCGCTGATCCCTGTCAATAATGATCCTCGAAGCGCTTGGCCAGCTCGTCGATATTGTCGGGCGGCCAACCCGGCACTTCCATGCCGAGGTGCAGCCCCATCTGGGCCAGCACCTCCTTGATCTCGTTGAGCGACTTGCGCCCGAAATTCGGCGTGCGCAGCATCTCGGCCTCGGTCTTCTGAACGAGGTCGCCGATATAGACGATGTTGTCGTTCTTGAGGCAGTTGGCCGAACGCACGGAAAGCTCGAGTTCGTCGACCTTCTTGAGGAAGGCCGGATTGAAGGCAAGATCGGGAATGGCCTCGGCCACAACCTCCTTGCGCGGCTCCTCGAAGTTGACGAAGACGTTGAGCTGGTCCTGCAGGATGCGCGCGGCGTAAGCGACCGCGTCGTCCGGACTGACCGCACCGTTGGTCTCGATCTGCATCGTCAACTTGTCGTAATCGAGAATCTGGCCTTCGCGGGTATTCTCGACTTTGTAGGAGACCTTGCGCACCGGCGAATAGAGACTGTCGACCGGAATGAGGCCGATCGGCGCATCCTCGGGCCGGTTGCGCTCGGTCGGGACATAGCCCTTGCCGGTATTGACCGTGAACTCCATGCGGATCTCGGCGCCCTCGTCCAGCGTACACAGCACGAGATCGGGGTTGAGCACGACGATGTCGCCCACGGTCTGAATATCGCCGGCGGTGACCGTGCCCGGTCCTTGCTTCTTCACCACCATGCGCTTGGGTCCGTCGCCCTGCATTTTGATGGCGATGTCCTTGATGTTGAGCACGATGTCGGTCACGTCCTCGCGCACGCCGGGGATCGA
>WNGK01003320.1_pt1 | contig 20634 bp, 16 predicted proteins | sample 5400601 | NCBI WGS metagenome assembly WNGK01 (sample SAMN13153376, study PRJNA577476) | soil metagenome | isolation source: 60 cm soil or saprolite under Garry oak tree replicate 1 | place: USA:California | collected 2016-06-15
TACCTGGCTCTGTAAGGGCGATGCCGACCGACACGCTGGCAACCAGCTCGTAGCCGTCGGAAAGCACCATGGGCTGTTCGACGGCGGCGCAGATGCGCCGCGCTGCGGCAACCGCCACGTCCACTCCAGCCACGTCCTCCAGCAGCACCACGAACTCGTCGCCGCCGAAGCGTGCAAGCAGGTCGTGACTCCGCACCATCCCCTTCATGCGGGCCCCGATCGCCACCAGGAACTCGTCGCCGGTCACGTGACCAAGGCTGTCGTTGATACTCTTGAATCGGTCCACATCGACAAAGATCAGGGCGTGGGTCTTGCGGTTCAGGGCTGACCGCCGCAGCGCCTGATCGAGGCGCTCCACCAGCAGCCGGCGGTTCGCCAGGCCGGTGAGGCTGTCGTAGAAGGCGTGATGTTGGAGTTCGTCTTCGAAGGCTTTGCGTTCGGTGATGTCGCGAAAGGCGATCACCGCGCCTGACGGTATGCCGTCGCTCATGACCGCAGAGGCCGTATACGCAACCGGGATGGTGCCGCCGTGCTTGCCGGGGAACCGGGCGTCGTCCTCCCGGATGGTGCGGCCCGTGCGCATGGCTTCGCGGGCCGACACGAGCAGGAAGTCGGGCGCTGTGAGGGCACCATCGCTCACCGGGTCGTCGATCGCGATGCTGCGCGACGGCAGCTCGGTCATGTCGGCCGCGGCCCGGTTGACGAAGGTCAGCTTCCCGTCTGCGTCTATGGCGCAGACGCCTTCTCCGATGTTGAGGGTGATCGAGGAGAGCCTCTCGCGCTCGACGTGGACCTGCTGGTATAGCTCGGCATTGCTGAGCGCCCCGCTGCCCACGGCGGCCAGGGCCCTTAACAGGCCCCGATCGGCGTCGTCGAAAGGCTCGTCCCGTCGCCGGCCCGACGCCACCAGCCACTGCTGCTGACCGGCAACGGTCACAGGCGCCGCCAGCTGACCAGGACCCGGGTCGTCAGCTGTCAGAGTAGCCTCCGGGCTGCGAAGCAGCCGCCGTACCGACCCCAAGATCGTTTCGAGCACCGCACGCTGCCGCAGCGCCCGGTTTGCCTCCAGCGTGACCTCGTACAGCCCTTCCATCCTGGCGCGGTCATACAACGCCGCGAACCGGGCACTGATGAGCCGGCGCTGCACGACCAGTCCTGGGATGGCCAGCGCCAGTGCCCACAGATGAGCCTGTATCGCCAGCCCGAGAACCAGGCCGACCAAGGCTCCTGCGCCAGCATGTGTCACCTGGATCGGAAGATCGCGGATGAACTCCCTCCAGGTCGTGCCCATCGAGACCACCACGCAGACCACGAGGAGGGTATTGATGATGAAGTACACCCCCACCCCGAGCAGGATGGCTGCGATCTGGGCCGCGGCAAGGGAACTCGAAGGAGCAGCGATACCGCGGCTCACCGCCAGCCCCAGGCCCGCCGCGATCAGGACTTGCCCGGCGTTGAAGGCCGACTTGACCACAGGGCGGCGGCGTGCCGCCTGAGCCAGGACGACCGCCAGGGCCAAGGTCCCCAGCGTGACCAGCGGCGGCACCAGGAGAGCCAGGATCACAAAGAAGGCCTCGTCCATATTGAGAGCCTCGGATTCGCCACCGCGGTACACCACGACCGGCCACAGCCAGCTGCCCAGGACAAGAACGCCCATCGCAGCCGCGACAATCCACTGGCGCTCGTCGAGCTGCCCCGGGGCCGATTGCCTCCATATGGCGACGAGCAAGGTGAACGCCCCGCCCGCGACCGCAGCCGTGACGACAGCCCGGGCAGCACGCGGCATCTTCATGGCTTCACCGCCGGCATTGGGTACCGGCATTGGGTATAGGTCAGCTCCACGCCGCGCTGTCCCAGGCTGAGCCGCTCCAGGCGGAACCGCTCCAGGCGGAACCGCTCCAGGCATAGTCATTCCAGGCCCGGCTGCTCCAGTCTGCGCCGTTCCACGCTGCGCCGTTCCAGGCCCAGTTGTTCCAGGCCCTGCTGGTCCAGCCGTTCCAGTCGTCGCCGCTCCACGCCCAGCCGTTCCACGCCCAGCCGCTGGATGGCAGCTGATTCCAGGAGGTCCCCGACCACAGGTTCGTATTCCATGTGTCGACGGGGCGGGTGGGCGACAGCGAGACCGTGGTGCCACCCGAGATCGGGGCCAAGCTGCCGGCCGACTGGTTGAAGTTCATCGGCCCCGAGGTGGCCGCGGCGTAGGCGTTGAGGGCCCCGTGGCCGTCGGCGAAGGGGTTGCCGACCGGGCCAGGGTTGGTATTGCCGAGCAAGCGGGCCTTTATCTGATTGGGGGTGAGACCCGGGTTGCCGGCCAGGACCAACGCTGCCGCCCCACTGGTGATAGCCGCGCTGAACGAGGTACCCGAGCCGACGAAGTTCGTCGAGCCGACCCGGGCCGAGGGGTAGTTGTTGTAGATCGTCGAGCCCGGCGCGGCCACGCTCACAACAGACCGGCCCGAGGTAACCAGGTCAGGCTTGACCCAGCCGTCGGGCGAGGTGGGCCCGACGCTACTGAAGTCGTTCATCTCGTCGTCGGTGATCGACGCCGTGGCCATGTCGTCCAAGGCGCCCGCCGTGATCACCAGCGGGTCGTCCGCCGGGGAAAGGATGGTGCCGTTGAACGGCCCGGCGTTGCCCGCCGAGGCCACCACCGCGATACCCGAGTTCCACACCGCCTCGACCGCCTGGTCCAAGGGGTTGTTGACCGTGGACTGGCTGGGCTTGAACCCCAGGGAGATGTTGAGGATCTTGATGCCGTAGCTGCTCTGGTGATCGACCGCCCACTGCAGGCCCGAGATCAAAGTCCCCAAATGGGTCGTGCCGCCCGCCCCCGCCACCTTGATCGACACCAGCTTGGCACCAGGCGCTTCGCCCGAGTACTGCCCGTTCGACGAGGCCCCATTGCCGGCGATCAGACCGGCCACGAAGGTGCCATGCCCGTAGCTGTCCTGGTACGGGTTGTTCCCGTTCGTCAGGTCCACCCCACCGGCCAGCCGCCCCGAGAAGTCGGGCAGGTTGTCGATACCCGTGTCCAGCACGGCCACGGTAACCCCCTGGCCGGTATCGCCACCTGACGCCGACCGCGTAGACCCGGTCTCCTGCAAAAACGCATCAGAAGGCGTGTGGGGCCCGGTCGACTCCGTCGTGGACTGGACACTCACCGAAACATCAGGAGTCACAGTGATACCCGGCATCGCCGCCAGCACCGGTTCCTCAGCCGTGGGGATCAATGCGTCGACCCCGTCGATGAGGTGGTACTGCGTCAAAACGGCGCCGCCCACCTCCAACACCGCCAAGGCCGGGCTCAACGGCCCGGTCGCGGTGACAATGACCGTCTCGCTCAGGCTCGCCGACGCCGCTGGGACGCCAGCCATTGACGTGCCCGCTAACGCGGCGACTACCGCTGCACCCGCAGCGGCGATCCTGCCCTTCTTCCACCAGACGAGCCGTGTCCGATAGCCGACGGCCGCGCCGAATGAGTTAGTATGCCGCATCTGGCAACCCCACCCCTCCCCTTGGGTGCCCTCTACCGTACGCTGAGAGGCCGACTTTAGAGGGAAATTTCCACAACACCAACCCACCTTCGGGGAATAAAACGACCGATACCATCGGTGCTAGCTCTAGCGAAGTAGCCCATAGTGTCGAGGGCGGTATTCCCTGAAAGTGCGGATAATACTGTAATGACGCGCTGGACGATCTGGGCTTGAGGGTGGCTACGGGCGTGGTTTTCTTGCCGCCTACGTTTCTACGGCTTGCCCGTGAGGCCTTGCCAGGGGATCTTGGCTCCCAGTCTTGGGTAGCAGCCCGGCATATGGCATTCAATTACCATCAGTTGGACATGGTCGCCCACCTACAGGAGGGAATCCGGGGGGGGAATGGCGTCGATCGCCCTCGGACACGACCCCTTTCGTACATGATCGCCCGGGTGCGTGGCGCGGTAGGAGGCGAGCTGCCTCGCGAGCTGGGGCGAGCTGCTCCCGCAGGCTCACCACTTCGGTGGACGGCTCTTCTGGCTGGGCTGCAGCGAGACCGGCGATGGTCTCGGGCAGCCGCGCGGGAGCTTGCCGTCTGGTGTTCCCGCGCAGGCGCGGTCAGCGGGGCGCGGCCAGGCGGGGGTCAGAGCAGGACGATGCGGCCACGGCCTGCGGTGCGGGCAGCGAGGAGCCGGTGCGCGTCGGCGGTCTGGGCGAGGGGCAGGCGGGTGGCGATGCGGGTGCGCCGTCGGCTGCCTGGGCGGCGAGGTCGGCGAGCCGCTTCGGGTCGGGTGCGACGGAGACGACGTCAACGGTGATGGCGCGCTCGGGCTGGGGAGCGAGCGGGGCCAGGACGCTGACGAAGCGGCCGCCGTCGCGGACGGCGCCGATGATGCCCGGCCCGGCGGAGGCGGCATCTAGGATCGCGTCCGCGCCCTCGGGGAGTAGCTCCCGCACGCCGGTAAAACACTGGATCGCCCGCCAGCAGAAGGCTGCGCGGGGTCACTTACAGCCACTGTGGTCTCATTGGCCCCAGCGACTGGTTCGTCCGACACAGAATCGGGTGAACCAAACCCTGTGACTACTCGTTACTTTTCGTAGTGATCTAGCTACCGATCGTGTCGGCATCTGCTACGAGGGGGTTATCGTGCTAGTGAATACCCGACGGCATTCCCGGGCTCCGCTCGGGCTGGCGACTGTCGTGCTCGGCGCGGCAGGCTGCTCATCGACGGCGGTGCACACCGCCGCGGCCGGCTCAGCCACGCCAGCTGGCCCTGCCTGGCAGCGCCCTTACCTGCTGCGATTCCATAACGTCAGCCAGATAGCGAGCACCGTGCCAGCGAACGGCGACGTCAATCCCTACGGGGTCGCCGTCGTGCCGCAGACCGCTGGCAAGCTCGTCCGGGGCAACATCCTGGTCAGCAACTTCAACAGCAAGGCCAACGTGCAGGGCACCGGCACCACCATCGTCGAGATCTCCCCCGGCGGCGCGATACGGCCGTTCGCGCGGCTCGCCGCCCTGCCGTCGTCCGATCCGTGCCCTGGCGGGATAGGGCTGACCACTGGGCTCGAAGTGCTGCCTGGCGGCTGGGTCGCCGTGGGCAGCCTGCCCACGGTCAACGGCGGCAAGCTGCCTGCCAGCAACCCGACCGGCTGCATCATTATCCTGAACAGCCACGGCAAGCCGGTGGAGACCTGGGTCAACAAGAACATCAACGGGCCATGGGACATGACCATGCGGGCCGAGCCCGGCCACGCCGCCCTGTTCGTGTCGAACGTGCTCAGCCGGGCGAGCGGGCGCCACTCGGCACCGCCGCCGTCCGGGATGTGCACGGTGGTGCGCCTGGACGTCTCGCTCGCCTCCGGCTCCCGGCCCCGGATGACGGGCGCGACCGTGGTGGGCAGCGGATTCCCCTGGCGGCAGAACAAGGCGGCGCTCATCCAGGGGCCGACTGGTCTCGCGCTTGGGCGAGGCGGAACTCTCTACGTGGTCTCGACGATCGGCAACAGCATCTCGGCCATCCCGGACGCGATGACGAGGACATCGCAGGCCAAGCCGGGAGCGGGAGTCGTTACCAGCGGCGGAACCCTGAACGGGCCGCTTGGCCTCACCCTTGCCCCGGACGGTGACCTGATTGCCGTCAATGGCAACGACGGCAGGGCTATCGAGATCACCCCGGGCGGGCGCCAGGCGGCGACCGTTACTCTCGTTCGCCGCGGCGCGGGCGATCTCTTCGGCGTGACGACCACGCCGGACGGCCAGGGGCTGCTGTTCGTCAATGACGGCACGAACGCCCTCGACCTGTTCAGCGGCTGAGCCACCCGGAGGCACACCCAGAGCGGCACCCAGGAGCGGCAGCGGGGAGCGGCAGCCAGGAACGGCAGCCAGGAGCGGCAGCCGGCCGCCGCGTTTCGCTTCCTTGCCGGCAAATGGGCGCGTGTGCGACCATCGGGCCTGTCTGCAGTGGCCGTGCAAGGACCGCTGCTCGCGCCGCAGCGAACCGCACAGGAGGTCACCCGATCATGGCCACCGTCCCGACCAGCGCAGGCGAAATCGACGCCGAGGATCTGGGCGTCGTGCTCATGCACGAGCACGTCTTCATCCGCACTGAGCCGCTGCAGTGGGGCTGGCCGGGCTTCGGCGGCTGGGACGAGGAGAAGGAGGTGGCCGCTGCACGCCAGCGGCTCGGCCAGCTCAGGCAGGCAGGCGTGGACACGATCCTGGACATGACCGTGCCCGGCATCGGACGTGATCCGGAGCTTGTCGCCCGGGCGGTGCAGGGCACCGGGCTGAAGGTGATGTTCGCGACGGGCTACTACACCTACGACAGCCTCCCGTTCCCCTTCCAGTATCGCGGGCCAGGCAAGATTCTCGATAACGATGACCACGTGCTTGAGTCGCTGTTCGAGCGCGACGTGACCGCGGGGATCGGCGACACCGGCATCCGGGCCGCCGTGCTCAAGGTGGCCACCGACGCCCGCGGCATCACGCCGGACGTCGGCCGGCTGGCCCGCGCCGTCGCGAACGTCAGCGCCCGCACCGGCGCCGCGATCTGCACGCACGCGCACGCGCCGACCAGGCGCGGGCTGGAACAGCAGCAGATCTTCGCCGAGCATGGCGTCGACCTGGGCAAGGTAGTGATCGGGCACTCCAACGAGACGACCGACCTTGACTACCTGGAACAGCTGATCGGCAACGGCTCCTACGTGGGCTGGGACCGGTGCGGCCTGGCCGTCGCCGTGCCGCTCGACGCCCAGCTGGACACGCTGGCTGAGCTTTGCAAGCGCGGCCACGCCAGCCGGCTGATGCTGTCGCATGACAAGGCGTCGTTCATGGACTGGTTCGCGAACGCCGAGGTCGACGCGGTCCTGCCGGACTGGCAGTACACCTACATTCACAACGGAGTCCTGCCGGGCCTGCGTGACCGGGGCGTGCCCGATGACCAGATCGAGCAGATCCTGGTGCGCAATCCGCGCGACTTCTTCGCGCAGCATCCCGCGCCCGCGCCGGGCACGCCCGCGCCAGGCACGCCCGCGGCACCCGGCACGGGCGCGGCGCCCGGGACCTGACCGGTGGCGATCCAGGCACCGCCCAGGGGCGCGAATCCGGTCACGCTAGCCCGGATTCCCTGGCGCGGACGCCCGGCCTGCCGCCTCGGCCTCCGCCGCGCGGGCACGTTCCGCTGACAGTTCCCGTTCTGGCTCGTTGCGGGTCAGCCGGGCGGCGCGCTCGAACTCGGCCCTGGCCTCATCCGGCCGGCCTAGTTTCATCAGCAGGTCCCCGCGCACGCTGGGCAGCAGGTGGTAGCCGCGCAGCGCGGGCTCGGCAACCAGCGCGTCCACCAGGTCCAGGCCCGCCTGCGCGCCGAACGCCATCGACACCGCGACCGCCCGGTTCAGCTCGATCACCGGCGAGGGCAGCACCTCGGCAAGGACCGCGTAAAGCTCGGTGATGCGCCTCCAGTCCGTGTCCTCCGGCCGTAGGGCGCGAGCGTGGCAGGCGGCGATGGCGGCCTGCAGCGCGTACGGCCCGCGTGCCCCGCCAAGCTCCTCCGCCCGGGCAAGTGCAGCCAGGCCGCGGTTGATCAGCAGCCGATCCCAGCGGCCCCGGTCCTGGTCCAGCAGCAGGACCGCCTCACCAGAGGGCCCGGTGCGGGCGCGAACGCGAGACGCCTGGATCTCCAGCAGCGCCACCAGGCCATGGACCTCAGGCTCCGCGGGTGTGAGCTGAGCAAGAATACGGCCGAGGCGCAGCGCATCCTCGCATAGCGCCGGGCGCATCCAGTCATCGCCGGCAGTGGCCGAGTAGCCCTCGTTAAAAATCAGGTAGATGACCTCCAGGACGGACGACAGCCGGGCTGGCCGCTCCGCCGCGCCCGGCACCTCGAACGGCACCTGCGCCCTGGCCAGGGTCTTCTTGGCCCGGACGATCCGCTGCGCGACTGTCGGCTCCGGCACCAGGTACGCGCGCGCGATCTCGGCCGTGCTCAGGCCGCCGAGCACGCGCAGGGTGAGCGCGACCCGGGCCTGCACGGCCAGCACCGGATGACAGGCGGTGAACACCAGCCGCAGCAGGTCATCGTCGATGTCGTCGGAGAAGGCGCGATCGAAGTCAGGGGTGACGCTGTCTCCCTCCGCCTCCAGCGCGCGACCGATCTGGGCGTACTTGTGCTGCAGCTCACGGTTCCTGCGGAACTGGTCTATGGCCCGGCGCTTGGCGACTGTCATCAGCCAGGCGCCCGCATTGCGCGGGACTCCGGACTCCGGCCACTGCTCCAGGGCTGCGAGTACCGCGTCCTGGGCGAGTTCCTCGGCCAGGCCGATGTCACCGGTGTACCTGGCGAGTCCGGCGATCAGCCGCGCCGATTCCATCCGGACGACGGCCTCGATCGCAGCATGAGTCTCCGAGGCTGTCACGACTACCGATCACACCACCCGGCGGCCGGCCGGGCAAGCCGGTCCGGCCGGGCCTGCCCGCTAGCAGTTACCGGGCGGCGGAGGGGAAATGCAGGCGGCGCGGCGGGCAGCGCTGCGAAGGCTCAGCACGGCAGGCGCCGGCGCGAAGGCTCAGCACGGCAGGCGCCAGCGCGAAGGCTCAGCACGGCGCGCGGCGCTGGAGCATGAGTTCCAGCGCCGCCCGGCCGCGTTCTGCCGCTCCCCGCGCTGGCCGGCCAGGTCCGGGGCCCGGGCGCGCCGCGCCGGTCACGGTTAGTAGACCGGCCGGATCGTGCTCTCGCCCTCGCCGACGAGAGCCAGGAACCGCTTCGTCCACTCGATCGCCTCGTCCTTGTCCCGGCACTCGAGCACCGCCCAGCCGCCGATCAGTTCCTTGGCCTCGGCGAAGGGCCCGTCGATGACAGTGAACTCGCCATTGTGGTAGGTCACCCTGATGGCCTCGTCCAGGGGCCCGACCCCGCCGGTGGCCAGCAGGACTCCCGCCTTGGTCGCCTCCTCCACGAACTTGCCCATCTCGGCCATCATCTCCGGAGTCGGCGGCGGAATCGGCGTTGACGGATCGCCCAGCGTGTACCCGAGGAATCGCATTGTCTTGTTCCCTTCTGTCGATGACCCGGCGGCCTGATGACGGCCGGGCAGGCCGGCGCTCGATCTTCTGGCTGTCGCCCGCCTTTCTTGCCCATGCGTCGAACGCCGCCACGCCAGATCGACACCGGGCCGGAACTTTCCGCCGGGAAAACCGCGGCGGACTTCGACCTGCCCTGACCTGTCCCGGGCTCGGTCAGGCGCTCGCTGCTTGTCACCGCCCGCCTGGGCGCATTTCCTATTACTACGGAAGATTTGCGCGCCTTACTACGGAAGATTTGCGCGCCCTGACCCACCGGATCTTCCGTGATCAAGGAACCCTCGCATTGTCGATACGCTGGTGCGGTGGGCAGGGACGCCGACCGTGAGCATGTGCCGGCGCCGATGCGCCGCGATGTCCGGCTGCTCGGCAGGCTGCTCGGCGACGTGCTCCGCGAGTCTGGCGGCCAGGACCTGCTCGATGACACCGAACGGCTGCGGCACGCCGTGATCGAGGCGCGGCGTCCCGGGTCGGCCGATGCCGCCGTCGGCGAGATCGCCGACCTGGTCGCGTCCTGGCCGCTGGCGCGGGCCGAGGCCGTCGCGCACGCGTTCACCGTCTACTTCCACCTCGCCAACCTGGCCGAGGAGCATCAGCGGATCCGGACGCTTCGCGACCGGGACGCGGCCGGCGCCGCCCCCCGCGAGTCACTGGCCGCCACGGTCGCCGCGCTGCGCGGCGACCTCGGCCAGCAGCAGGCCGGTGCCCTGCTGGACGGCCTGCGGGTGCACCCGGTGCTGACCGCCCACCCAACCGAGACCCGCCGCCGGGCGGTGACCGAGGTGCTGCGGCGGATCAGCACCCTGCTGGCCAGCCGGGACGACGGGCGGCTTGGCGCGAGCGAGCACGCGGAGGCGCTGCGCAGGCTGCGGGAGGAGATCGACCTGCTGTGGCGCACCGCGCCGCTGCGCGTGCAGGCGATGCGGCCGCTGGACGAGGTGCGCACGGTGATGGCCGCCTTCGACGAGACGCTGTTCCGGCTGGTTCCCGCCCTCTACCGATCGCTCGACCGGGCGCTGCAGGGCCCGGCGTCCGGGCACGCGGCCGCGGTGGCCCCCGCGTTCTTGCGGTTCGGCAGCTGGGTCGGTGCGGACCGGGACGGCAACCCGTTCGTGACCGCGCAGGTCACGATCCAGACGGCGGAGATCCAGGCCGATCACGTACTGCGCGCCCTGGAGAACGCGACCACCCGGGTCGGCCGCGCCCTGACGGTGCACGCGGGCCAGGCCATGACGGTGCACCCCGCCCCGGCAATGACCGGATCGGAGCTGGCCCGGGCCATCAGCGCGGCGGCGCGGGCACACCCGGCCCTGCTGGCCGAAATCGCCGCACGGTCACCAGAAGAGCCGTATCGCACGTATCTGCTGTACGTGGCGCGGCGGCTGCGCGCCGTCCGGACTGGCGAGGACGACGGCGAGGCGGGCCTGGCCTACGGCGGCCCGGCGGAGTTCATCGCCGACCTCCGGCTCGTGCAGCGGGCGCTCACCCGGGCCGGCGCCGCCCGGCAGGCATTCGGCGAACTCCAGCACCTGCTCTGGCAGGCGGAGACGTTCGGGTTCCACCTTGCCGGGCTCGAGGTCCGGCAGCACAGCGCGGTGCACGCCCAGGCACTACGGGAGGTGCGCAGCGGCGCAGCGCGCTCACCGCAGACCAGCGAGGTGCTCGCGACCTTCGCGGCGATCGGATCGATCCAGCGCCGGTTCGGCCCGGCGGCCTGCCGCCGCTACGTGGTCAGCTTCACCGGGTCAGCCGCCGACGTAGCTGCCGTCTACGAGCTGGCGAACCATTCCATGATTTACGGAGACGTCCCGGTACTCGACGTGGTCCCGCTGTTCGAGAGCGGGGCTGACCTAGCGAACGCCACCCGGGTGCTGGACGACATGCTGGCTCTCGAGCCGGTGGCCGCGCGGCTGGCCGCGACCGGCCGGAGCCTGGAGGTCATGCTTGGCTACTCCGACTCGGCCAAGGAACTCGGCCCGGTCAGCGCGACGCTGCGGCTGTTCGACGCCCAGCAGCGGCTGGCCAGGTGGGCGGCCGACCGGGCCATCAGGCTGACGCTCTTCCACGGCCGCGGCGGCGCGCTCGGGCGCGGCGGCGGCCCCGCCGGGCGGGCAGTGCTTGCGCAGGCGCCCGGCTCGGTGGCTGGCCGGTTCAAGGTCACCGAGCAGGGCGAGGTGATCTTCGCAAGGTACGGCCATCCGGTGATTGCGCAGCGTCATCTGGAGCAGGTCGCGTCGGCGGTCCTGCTCGCGTCCGCCGCCGGTGTCCCAGCGCTGCCCGCCGCCTCCGCCGCGGGCGACGATTCCACCCCGCCGGACGCCCCTGCCCCGCCGGACGCCCCTGCCCCGCCGGACGCCCCTGCCCCGCCGGACGCCCCTGCCCCGCCGGACGCCCGAGGCGCTGGCGGCTCGCCGCCTAGCGCCTTGCTGCCGGGGCCCGGCGGGCAGTTCGGGCCGGTCGCCGAGCAGATCGAGGCCGGCGCGCTGCGCGCGTATCGCGGCCTCGTGGACGCCGACGGATTCGCCGCCTGGTTCGCCCGGATCAGCCCGCTCGCGGAAATTAGCGGGATGCGGATCGGCTCCCGGCCGACCCGCCGCGGCGGCCCCGGCGCCGGCGCCGGGCTGGCAGACTTGCGGGCCATCCCGTGGGTCTTCGCGTGGGCGCAGACCCGGGTGAACCTGCCCGGCTGGTTCGGCCTCGGCAGCGGCCTGGCGGCGGCCGCAGACCGAGAAGGCGGACTGCGGGAGTTGCGCGGCGCCTACCAGGCGTGGCCGCTGCTAGCCGTCCTGCTGGACAACGCCGAGATGAGCCTGGCCAAGACGGACCGCCGGATTGCCGCGCGCTACCTCGCGCTGGGCGGCCGCGATGATCTCACCGCGCTTGTCCTGGACGAGTACGACCTGACCATGCGATTCGTGCTGGCCGTGACCGGGCACCACCGGCTGCTCGCGGACCGGCCGGTGCTGTCCAGAGCGGTCGCGCTGCGGGATCCGTACGTGGACGCGCTCTCGCACCTGCAGTTGCGCGCGCTTACCGCGTTGCGCGGCGGCGCCGAGCAGCGGGAGCGGCTGGAGCGGCTGCTGCTGCTCACGGTGAACGGCGTCGCGGCCGGCCTGCAGAACACCGGCTGACCCGGCCGGGGGGCCAGCCGGGCCCAACCGGGCGCAAGGTGCGCATCGGTCACCCTGGCCGGTGACCGCACGCCGGATTCGCCACCCTCGGAGGCGGCGCCAGCCAGCATGCGGGCCGAAAGCTCAGGAGGCGATCAAGCGAGGACCGGGCCGGGCCGATAGGCTGTCCAGCCTCAGCCCGCTTGGGGGAATCGCTCCCGGCTCCGAGTAGTGGGAGATTCACCGATGCGACGGATTCTTTTCGCGACGACCGCCGTAGCCGCCTCAGCCCTGCTCGCCGCCTGCGGCAGCAGCGGCGGGGGCGGCAGCCCGGCGAGCACGTCGCCGTCAGCGAGCGCGACCGCCGCCGCTTGCTCGAACGCGGCGATCCAGAAGGATCTCTACGCTCCCGGCGTGCTGACCGTCGCGACCGATAACCCGGTGTTCCCGCCCTGGTTCGAGCACAATAACCCGTCGAACGGCAAGGGCTACGAGAGCGCCGTCGCCTACGCGATCGCGGCCCAGCTGGGCTTCAAGAAGTCACAGCTGCAGTGGGTCAAGGAGCCGTTCACCAGCTCATACGGTCCGGGTCCGAAGCGATTCGACTTCGATATCAACGAGATTTCGGTCACTCCGCAGCGGGCGACGGCCGTGTCGTTCTCGGCCAGCTACTACGACGTGCAGCAGGCGCTCGTGGCGCTAAAGAACACGCCGATCGTGACGCATCACTCGCCGGCCGATCTGAAGAAGTACCTCTATGGCGATCAGGTCGGGACCACGGGCCTGGCCTTCATCACCGGCAAGATCCAGCCGACAGCCCAGCCCAAGGTGTTCGACACGCTGAGCGAGGCCACGGCCGCGCTGGCTGCGCGCCGGATCCAAGTCCTGGTCACTGACACGCCCACCGCGCAGTACATGGCGTCACAGCAGCTCAAACACGGCGTCTTGGTAGCCCAGTTCCCGACCACAGGCGAGCATTACGGCCTGCTGTTCCACCTCGGCAGCCCGCTGGTCAGCTGCGTCAACAAGGCCATAGCGACGCTGAAGAGCAACGGGACACTGCAGGCGCTGCAGAAGAAGTACCTGGGGATCTACCTCCGCATCCCCACGATCCAGCCCTGACGCGGCAGGATAGCTAGCCGCTCACAGCATGCATGGATGACAACCAGTCCGGTCCGCCAGTCGACCCCTTCGCCGGGCTGCCCGGTGCCTCGGCCAGGAGTCTGGGCGGTACCTGGCAGGCACCGGGTTCCTTCGGCACCACCGGGCGCGGGTCGCGGATGCTCGGCGGCACTGGCCGCAGGGCAACCGTCATCTCGACAGTCAGCACTCTGGTCGTGCTCGCGGCGCTGGCAGCGGTGTTCCTGCTGGCGCCCGGCAGCCGGCAGGTGGAGCATGCCTTCTTCAACCCGCAGGACATGTGGCGGTCGTTCGTCGGCAACCCCAGGCAGGGCTACTACTCTGTCGGTGCGGCTATCTGGCTGAACATCAGGATGTTCATCGTCGCCGAGGTGCTCATCCTCGTGCTGGCCCTGGTCATCGCCCTGATCCGGCAGTCCACGCACCCGGCGATGTTCCCGATCCGCATCCTCAGCACGAGCTACGTGGATTTCTTCCGCGGCGTACCGCTGATCCTCGTCATCTTCGCTATCGGCCTGGGCATCCCGGCCCTCAGCCTTCCCGTCATCTCGAGCCAGTCTGATGCGATCTACGGGGTGGCGGCGCTGGTCCTGTCGTACTCCGCCTACGTCTCGGAGGTCTACCGCGCGGGCCTGAACTCGGTGCACCAGAGCCAGGTGGCTGCGGCGCGGTCGCTCGGGCTGTCGCACCGGTCGGCACTGCGCTACGTGATCCTTCCGCAAGCCGTCAGGAACATCATCCCGCCGCTGCTGAACGACTTCATCAGCCTGCAGAAGGACACGGCCCTCGTCGGAATCCTTGGGACCATCGAGGCAAACAAGGCGGCCGACATTTATAGCGAGCAGGTGTTCAACTTCTCCAGCTTCACCGTGGCGGCCATCCTCTTCCTCATCCTCACCATCCCGCTTGCTCGCTTCACCGATCATCTGATCGACCGGGATCGCCGGCGGCGCTTGGCCGGGGCGGCAGGATGAGCGCGGACGGACCCGCCGGAGACGCCCGGCCCGCGCCGGATGAGGGAGAGGCCATCCGCATCGAGGGTCTACGCAAGTCGTTCGGCACCAACGAGGTCCTCAAGGGGATAGACGTCTCCGTGGCCACGCACGAGGTGATCTGCCTGATCGGCACGTCCGGATCGGGGAAGTCGACCCTGCTGCGGTGCGCGAATCTGCTGGAGCCGATCGACGCCGGGCGGATCAGCCTGTGGGGACGCGAGATCACCGGGCCGAGGGTGGACCAGAACCTGGTCCGCCGGTATATCGGCATCGTCTTCCAGTCGTTCAACCTGTTCCCGCACATGACCGTGCTGCAGAACGTCACGCTCGCGCCGCGGAAGGCACTGGGCATGCCGCGGGCCAGAGCCGAGGAGGAGGCCAGGGCCCTGCTGAGCAGGTTCGGCCTGGATGACAAGGAAGCCGAGTTCCCGGACCGGCTGTCCGGCGGCCAGCAGCAGCGGGTGGCGATCGTGCGCTCGCTCGCGATGCGGCCGCAGATCATGCTGCTTGACGAGGTGACGAGCGCGCTGGATCCCGAGCTCGTCGCGGAGGTACTCGATGTCATCCGCGAACTCGCCGCCGCGGGCATGACCATGGTGATCGCCACGCACGAGATGGGATTCGCCCGCGACATCGCGCACCGGGTCTGCTTCCTGGAGGAAGGGCGCATCATCGAGGACGCGCCGCCCGCCGAGCTCTTCACCGAGCCGAAGGATGAGCGGACGCAGCGCTTCCTGCGACGGATCATCGCAGCCGGGCGCCTCTGACGAGGCCGCCAGTCCCGGGACGCCCTGCCGGCCCGGGACGCCCTGCCGGCCCGGGACGCCCTGCCGACCCGGGACGCCCTGCTGGCCCGGATCGTGACGGCTATCGCCGCGCCGCTGCGTAGGCGACCGCGACCTCGGCTGCCAGCCCCGCGTTGTCCGCGATCAGCTGCCTGTTGACCTCGGCGCTGCGGCCGTCGCTCAGTTCCGACACGAGCGCGAGCACGGCCGGGGTCACCGCCTGGCCGGTCACCCCGGAGCTGCGCACCTGCTCGACCGCACTGGCGATGAGCGGCTCGATGTCCAGGCCGACTCCCGGCGGCCGGGTCAGCAGCAGCCCGGCCGCCGGGTTCAGGTCCCAGTGGCAGGCGGCGATGCTGGCAGCCTCCGGCGCGCTCGACGCCGCCGCGGACACGGCAGGCCCTGGCTCGGCGCTGTAGAACGTCGGCATGGTGCTGGTCTGCCAGCCCAGCACGGGCACGCCCAGCGTCTCGAGCAGCTCGGCCGTTGCCGGGACGTCGAGTATCGACTTGACCCCCGAGGACACGACGACCGCCGGCGTGCGGGCGATCTGCAGCAAGTCGCCGGAGATATCGAGGTAGTCCGCGTAGCCGCGGTGCACGCCGCCGATCCCGCCGGTGCCGAGGAACCTGATGCCGAGCAGGCGGCAGATCGCCAGCGTGCCGCCGACCGTGGTGGCCCCGAGCGCGCCCTGCACGATGCACGGCGCGAGGTCCCTGGCGCCGACCTTCCTGGCAGCCGGGCCGGCCTCGGCGAAGCGCTCAAGCACCGGCCGGCTCATCCCGGCCAGCACCACGCCATCTGCCACGCCGATCGTGGCCGGCGTGGCGCCCGCCGCCCGGACCCGCTCCTCGGCGGCCAGCGCGGCACGTAGCCCCTGCCCGCCGGAAAAGCCGTGCGCCACCAGGGTCGTCTCCAGGGCCACGACCGGACGGCTGAATCGCAGCGCCTCAGCGACCTCGGGCGCCACCTGCCGCTGGATCGTCATCGCAGCGCCTCCGCGACCTCTGACGCCACCTGCCGCTGGATCGTCACGGCATCGCTCCCATCCTCGCCACTGCCCTGGCCGCGGCCTGCAGGCCGAGGCTGATCCCGCCGAGCAGGTAGCCCGCGGCGAAGGCATCGCCGGCGCCGGTGGGATCGACCGGCCGGGTGGCGATCGCCGGGTAGACCCGGCCGCCTGCCCGCACGCCGACCGGGCCGAGCTTCACCACCAGCTCGCAGTCCGGCAGGTCGCCGACGGCAGCCGCCTCTGCCTCGGTGCCGAGAACTACCGCCGGGCGGAGCCTGCCGAGCAGCGCACGGAACCGGCCGATCCCGTAGCCGCGCAGTGCCGCCGTCGAGGACAGATCAACGCTCAGCCGCGGCGCCAGGGCCGCGGCGGCGATCGCCGCGCCGGCCACCGGGGCGGCGACGAGGCTGTAGGCCGGCAGGTGCAGCCACGTGCACTCGGCAAGCCACCGTGGCTCCAGCGCGCTGGCAGCTAGCTGCGTGCCGACCCCGCGGTCGGTGAGCATCGACCGCGCGGTGCCCCGCTCGGACAGCGACACCACCACCCCGGTCCGGCCGCCGAGCACCGGGCCCACGAGGTCGACGCCGCGGCTGGTCAGCTCGGCCGCGACGAGGCGGCCGGCCAGGTCGCTGGCCCGGGCCGCGATCAGCCTGGCCCGGCCACCGAGCGCGCAGGTCCAGGCGGCGACGTTGGCCGCCTGCCCGCCGACGCCGACCGAGGTGACCGCCCTGGCGTCGGTTTCCTCGGCAAGCGGCTCGGCCATCCGCACGACGACGTCCAGGTGAGCGTCGCCAAGCACGCAGATCACGCGGCTCGGCGGGGCTCGGCGGCTGCGAGGCCGCTGCCGCCCAGCCCTTCGCCCGTGCACATGACTGCAGCGTAACCAGCCCGCCGGACGCCGAAACTCCGCTGCGGCGCAGCCGCGCCCAGGCCAATCGGACACAACCCGCCGCAGGCCCGCCGGGCGCGGCCGGCCAGCCTCGCGTCAGCCAGCCATGGCACCCGTTGAACGCGGCGTTCAACGGCACCCAACCCGCTCATCGCCACATCGAGCGGGTTACTCAGGCGCCGCCAGCGAGATAGCCAGGATGGGCGTGGTGGTCGGCTGGGCCGATCCGCCCGCCGGCTCCACGGTCACGCCGGCCCGGTCGCCGGCCGCGAGGCCGACCGCGAGCACCGGGGCAGTGCGGCCCCCGCTCGGCGCGGGCAGCAGGCCAGCAGGCCGGTTGCTGCCCGGCGCCATCAGCCATAGCTCGTAGACCTTGCCGGACGGCAGCGGCGGCAGCCCGGTGGTGGTGACAACCATCCGTGCCGCCGACCGATGTGCGGTGGCTGACGATCCGGACATCGGGAGCGTTCAGCACAGCCTCGATGCCCTGCTGCTGAGCCTGCACGCGATCGAGCCTGCGCTGCGTGGCGGCCTGCGTTATGCCCAGCACCACGACGGCGACCACCGCGACCGCCGCCGCCGCCGCGGCCAGCCGGGGGAACCACGCGGAGCGCGGCCTAGGCAGCGGGCGCTGGTCGGTGACAGGGGGGTTCTGGCGCGTCCTCGCGGCTATTGTCAGGACGCGCTCTCTGAGCTGCGGCGGAGGTACCCGGGCAGCCGCGAGCGCCAGGCCGGTCGCTGTCTCGTGCAGGCCGCGTACTTCATGCGAGCATGACTGGCAGCGCTGCAGGTGATGCTCGAAGCGCTCTCGCTCGGTATCCTCCAGCGCGTCGAGCGCGTAGACCCCGGTGAGGATGTGCAGGTCGTGCCGGAGGCGCCTCACCAGCTCACCCCCATGCAGTCGCGCAGCCGGATGAGGCCGTCGCGGATCCTTGTCTTGATCGTCCCGAGCGCCACGTTGAGTAGCCCGGCGACCTGCCGGTAGGTGTAGCCGCCGTAATACGCGAGGGTGATCGACTCACGCTGGATGTCAGTCAGCGAGCTCAGGCAGCGGCGCACTCGTTCGGCGTCGAGGTTGGCCGCTACGGCGTCGGCGACCTCGTCAGCGGAGGCCGCGACGGCAGCCGCAGCCGACTTCTGGTCCCGCTGCGCCTCGGCGCTGGCCGATCGCACCCGGTCGATCGCCCTGCGGTGGGCGATCAGCATCACCCAGGTCGTCGCGCTCCCCTTGGCCGGGTCAAACCGAGAGGCATTGCGCCAGACCTCGAGCAGGACTTCCTGTGCGACCTCCTCGGACTGGGCCGGGTCCCTGACCACCGTGCGGATCAGGCCGTAGGCCGGCCCTGCCAGCCGGTCGTAGACCTGCTCGAACGCAGCCTGATCACCGCGCGCTACGCGCCCGAGCAGCCAGTCAAGATCCGGGTCGGCACTCTCCCCCTGACCGCCGCCCGGCTCGGGTACGCGCACGTCGCGTGTGTTCATACCGTCCATTCGGGACCCTCCGGGCGGCAGATTGGTGCCTGGGTACCTGAAATCAGTTAGCGGTGCAGATCCGTCCGGTGCTGGCCGGACAGATTTTAACCACTGTCTGCCCGACGGGCTTTGGCGGCGCTGGCGGCGGCCTTCGCTAGCTCGAAGACGAACAGTGGTGCGTCCACCGTGCCGACCCCGGATGCCAGGTCATACCCGGGCCCGGCCCTGAAACCGTGTACGGTGCGCAGCTTCCCATGCTGGCGGAACGACACGCTGTTGGTGCCGGAAACGACATCAGTGATGCCGGGCAGGTGCCGCGCCGACATGCGGTAGAGGAGCGGGTTGATCGCCCCGAGTGGCTGGCCAGCGACCTGGTCGGCCAGCGCGACGATGCCGGCGAACTCAGGGGTGGCCTCGCTGGTCCCGCAGGCCGGATACCAGCCGGCGGGCTGGCCGCGGAAGCTCTGGTACATGTCGACGGCCCCGTTACAGGCCCCGCTCATCGAGATGTCCGGCACGCCGCGGTGCGATCCGAGGACGGCCGCCACCCTGTCCTGGAAGCCGGGGCGGCCGAAGATGACGGACTTGCCGCCGCCTGCCGCCAGCGGGTTCGGCCCGCTGTCGCCGACGATGAACTCGTTCGTCGCCGCGCTGAAGGTGTCGTTCCACACGGTGTCGGGCCGGAGGCGCCTGCCTCGCGCGGTGAGATGCAGCTGCGTGCCGCCCACGCCGGTGACCAGCGGGTCGCTGTCTGGCCACGACGTCACCCGGTGCCGGTAGTAGGTGAACTCGTTGAACTTCACGTCCGCGGCGCCGCTGTCGCCCGAGGCAGCGAGCACGGTAACGCCGCGGCGGGCCGCGGCGGTGTACGCGCCGCGCAGGCCGATCAGCGATTTCCTGGACGGGAAGGTCTGCTCCGTGGCGCTGAAGCTCTGGCTGATCACGCTGCCGAGGCGATGCCTGATGACGTACTTCTCGGCCCTGACGATCTGCGGGAAGCCGGTCGTGCCCTCGTTCTCTGCCGTTGGCGTGGCGACGACCAGGATGCTGGCGCGCGGCGCCATCGTGTGGGCGTACTCGACGTCCAGGTTGGTTTCGCCCGCCCAGCCCTCCCGGCTTGCGGTCGGCCGGTAGCGGCTGACCTGCCCGGCCGGATGGACTATCCGCAGCGAGGGCGGCGCAGGCAGCCCCGCCGCCCGGTCGAACACCCTCAGGTCGCGGCGGACGGTGGGGGATCCGAAGGAGTCGACGATGACAATCGTCTGCCCCCGGCCGTCGATCCCCCGGCGCAGCAGGGCAGGAACGCGGTAGGCCCGCTGGATCTGCTTCGGGAGGTAGCAAGCGATCTTGTATTTCCGCTCGCAGAATGCCTTTGTCGGGGGCACCGACTGCGCGCCGAACGCATGCACCAGATTCGGGCGGATGGACACGATGGCAGACCGCGAGCCGGCGGCCGGGGTGCCGGCGCCCGGCGTGACAGCACCCGGGGTGCCGATATTCGGCATGACGGCGCCCGAGCTGCCAGCGCCCGGCATGACGGCGCCCAGGGTGCCGATGCCCGGCGTGACAGCACCCGGGGTGCCGATGTTCGACATGACGGCGGCCGGGGTGATGGCCAGGGCCAAGGGAAAAGATGTCGCGGCTGCCGCACCCGCCGCGAACAAAGCGACGCCAGCGGCAGCCGCCGGCCTGGCTAGGCGCAAGGGATCTCTCCAGAGACGGCGGCTCGCGGCTCAGGTTCGCTCAGGTATGACAACAGGGTCTCCAGCGAGTAGATCAGCGGCACCGCTCGCGGGTGCCGCCGCGACGGCACCACTCAGCGTAACGGCCTGCGTTCGGTCCGTAACGAGGTGGCCCTGCCGGCCGCGCCGCACCACGCGGGTACCGTGAGGGCAGCCGGCCGATCGGAGACCCGCGAGATGAAGCTCAAGCTCGACCTGCATGACATCTACAATCGCGGCCAGGACATCGACCGCGCGCTGCGGGACATCATCGACGAAGCCGTGCGGAAGAAGGCGCCGATGGTCGAGATCATCCCGGGCAAGGGCTCGGGGCAGCTCAAGAAGCGGGTGCTCCGGTTCCTGGAGCAGAAGGAGATCAAGGCGCTCTACCATCGCGTGGAGAAGGACTCCAAGAATTTCGGCCGCCTGTTCGTCCACTTCCGCTACAAGTAGCG